>Ga0307479_10007211_pt1 | contig 10248 bp, 4 predicted proteins | sample atmos_gasesECM4C_FD_203743 | JGI IMG/M metagenome (GOLD analysis project Ga0307479, IMG submission 203743) | Hardwood forest soil microbial communities from Morgan-Monroe State Forest, Indiana, United States - atmos_gasesECM4C_515 | ecosystem: Environmental > Terrestrial > Soil > Temperate...
GAGTATTGGTGCCGACGGCCCATTTCCACTAGGGCGGCGTCACGCTCAGACGGCGTCGGGTACCAGTGCAGCCGGTGCCACTCAGGACCGAGAAGCTTGCGGAAGGGGTCACCGACCGGGAGGCTCACACGGATGCCGTAAGGCCGGAGCTTCTCGATTGGTGGGGTACGGAGGTTTTGCGGCTGACTGATTCCCATAAGGCGAAAGCTTAAGGGGGCGCGGCGGGTGGTCGCAAGGCTGAACCGCGTGGTCCGACCCCTACCCCGCCGGTAGCGCCCCGCGGCGCGGCGATCACCTCAGAGGTCCGATCGCGCGGTCCCCTCGTCCACACGGTCGAGATATCGAGTGCGGGACGCGCGCCCGGAGCGCCCGCACCGGTGCGAGGCCCCTCGTCCCGACGCTCAGTCCCTACGTTCCGCCACCTACGATCGCCCCAGGCGCGCGGCCGTATACCGAAGCTCCTTCGGGCTAGAACGTCCGCCCCAGGAACAAGTAAAACGCATGCTGACCCTTATCATCGAACCCCGACGCCACATACACCGGACCCAGCAGCGTATCCATCCCCAGAAACAGGCTCGCATCGTGGCGCAAGCTCCCGAATGACATCTGCCCCCGGCGGTCCCACACATTCCCGGCCTCAAGCGACACGCCAATGTAGGTGGGAACGTCCAGGTACCCCGGTCCGCCGCGTCCAATCTGCTTATAGAGCAGCGTTCGCGCGATAGCGAAATGCGGGCCTGCGATCGAGTTGGCCTTCAGTCCCGAGAGGTCCAGAAAGCCGCCCAGCGGAAACAGCAGCCGCAGGGCCGTCGGAGTGGTGATCGGCACTCCCCCGATGCCGGTGGCCTCGCCGGTCAGCAGCAAGCCCGGCGGAGCGTCGATGGTCGTTCCGGCAGAGGTCGAGAAGATGGCCGTGTAGCGGCCCAACGAACCCGCGGCCAGGTAGTTGAACGAGAGTTGATCGTAACTTTGTTTCGAGCTGGGCTGGGTGCCCTGGGGGTTCGTGACCTGGGTGCTGGTGCGCTCGCCGCGCCACTCGAGCGTCGCCTGCTGGCCCCGGCGCGGGAAGTAGACATTGTCGATGCGATCATACGAGAAACGCACGAAATACGACCGCGTGCCGAATGAATCGGACGGCAAGCTTGGATTACCCACGCGCACGTCGTCATGTCCCAACTGATGCTCCACGCCCGTGCGGATCTCCCCCCAATTGCCGAACTCGTACCCGAAATCCAGGCCGTAGTCCAAGCTGCGCACGCGATACTCGGCCAGCCGTGACTGCCCTTCCAGGGCGTCGACATTGGCTGCCGTTGCATCCGCATGCGGCACGAAAAAGAAACTCGACGTGTCGGAAATCGGCAGGTAGACCTCGGTTGAGATCAACGACGTCTCGCCCACCTGCAGGTCCCACACCCACTCGCCGCCCGGCTGTGTGATCTCCGACAAAACAAAACGCGCGGCCGCGTTATAACTGGAGTTCCCCTGGAAGTCGTCCTGCAGGCTCAGACCGAAGCGCACGTAGTTAGGGCCCCATGAGTTGCGCCGGGCTGCCAACAGCAGACCGTAGCGGTCGTCGTCCTGCACCACCCGGTAGTCCAGCGCTTCCAGGTTTCCCTGGCCGTAGACGGCCGTCACGTGGCGCGCCACGGCGTCGGGGTCCAAAGGCTTGCCGACTACATCCTTGAAGACCTTATCCAACCTGTTGGAATAGCGCCCGGACCCCTCATCGACCTTCACGAAATCGATGCGCGGCGGCGATTGCCGGGCCTGGTCGCGCCCGGCAACGTAAGTCGCAAACTCCTGCGGGCTCACCGACAGCGCCGCGAGACGGGATTCAGCCGCGTGGCCTGCGATCTCGCCTGTCGTCATCACGCGCTTGACGATCCCGAAGTCGAAAGCCGAGGTATCACCCAGCGGCGGCTGGATCAGCACGTCATCGGGAGACATCTTCTGCAGCTGCGTGCGCGTGTTCTGCTGGATGAGGATGGCCAGCATCTGGTTGGAAATCACCGGCGCGCTCGAGAGTTTGTCACGCTTGAGCAGCGGCGTACCGACATCCACCACGATGAGAATGTCAACACCCATCTCGCGCGCCACGTCGATCGGCAGATTCTCGGCGATTCCGCCGTCAACGAGCAGGCGCCCCTCGTGCTCGACCGGTGAGAACACACCCGGGGCCGACATGCTGGCACGCATCGCGCTCGTCAGGTCGCCGGAGCTCATGATGACGGCCTCGCCGGTCTCCAGATCGGTCGCCACCGCGCGAAAGGGCGTGGGCAGCTCGTCAAAGTTGGCGACTCGCGCCACCGGCAGGGTCAGGCGCCGCAGGATCTGGTTGAGTGTCTGTCCCTGTATCAACCCCTTGGGTAGCTGGATGCGGCTGCCGCGCACGCCCAGGGGGAACTTCACCAGGAAATTCCGGTCCTCGAGCTTGCGCCGGAAGGTGAGATCCTCCCGCGGCGGCCGGTCCCGGAAGGCATCCTGCCAGTTGAGGGAGGTCATGATCGATTCGATCTCGCGGGGATTCAAGCCGCTCGCGTACAGACCTCCCACCACCGCGCCCATGCTCGTACCGGCGACCGCGTCAATCGGAATGTGCAACTGCTCAAGAACCTTGAGCACACCTACGTGCGCTGCACCCCGGGCGCCGCCCCCGGACAGCACCAGCCCGATGCGCGGACGGTGTGGCGGGGGCGCAGCGGGATCTGCCGCGCTCTGGGCGTTGGCAATGCTCCAACACGCGAGCCACAGACCTGCGAAAATATAACCGAAGACCCCGAGACGGGGCCGGACCGCCCGTGGTGAAATCACGGCGCAAGAATACAGCATGTCGCTCCATAAGCTCACACGACGCAATTACACTTCTGTTACCGCAACGGTCACTACATCGGCCGCCGCGTTAATGATTGTATCGGGTGCCGTCCTCCCCGGGGCCGCGTGCGCCCAGTCACTGGACGCCAGCGATTGGGGCTTCTACGGCGGCGACGCATTCGGGCAGCACTACTCCAGCCTCGATCAGATCAAGCGCGACAACGTAGAAAGTCTGACCGTCGCCTGGACCTATCGCACAGGTGAGCTCGGTGAAGGATTCGCGCGGAGCTCGAAGCTCACCTTCGAGGCGACGCCCGTGCTTGCGTTCGGACTCCTGTACCTCGAGACGGCGACGAACATCGTGATTGCGCTCGATCCGGAAACGGGTGTCCAGAAGTGGCGCTACGATCCGAAAATCGACCGCAAGCGCCAATACTCGGATGTGGCCGCCCGCGGCGTCAGCCTGTGGGAGGACACAGATCCAAAACGCCAGGGCGCGAAAACCGAGGACAGCTGTGCGAATCGTGTTTTCGTTGGAACGCTGGATGCCCGCTTGATCGCATTGGATGCGGCCTCGGGCCGCCCCTGCCCGGACTTCGGAACCGGCGGGCAGGTCGATCTCACCCGCGGCGTGCGAATCCGCGACCGCGGTGCCTATGAAGTCACATCGCCGCCTGCCATCCTCGGCGACACGGTGGTCATCGGATCATCGATCGGGGATAACCGCGCAACCGACGTCGAGCGAGGAGTGATCCGTGCCTTCGACGCCAGGACGGGCGCGCTGCGGTGGTCGTTCGATCCGATACCCGACAGCCCCGCACACCCCGGGGCTGCGCAGTGGAATCTCTCCCAGGCTGCAACGACAGGTGCGGCCAACTCCTGGGGCGTGATGTCCGTTGACGAGGAGCACGGTTACGTCCTCGTCCCCACGGGTTCCGCCAGTCCCGATTTCTTCGGTGGTAAGCGGCTCGGCAGCAATCGCTTTGCCAACTCCCTGCTGGCGCTCGATGCGGCCACCGGCAAGCTCGCATGGCACCAACAGCTCGTACACCATGACCTGTGGGATTTCGATCTCGCGGCGCAACCCGCACTGGTTGATATCGAAATGCAGGGCATACCGGTCCCGGCGGTGATTGAGGCGACCAAGACCGGCATGTTGTATGTGTTCGAGCGCACCAAGGGGCAACCGCTCTTTCCGATCACGGAAAAATCCGTACCCCGCAGCACGGTTCCCGGCGAGGAGGCGTCTGCAACTCAACCGTTCTCCTCCATCCCTTCGCTCGTGTCACAACGGAAACTCGATCCTGCGGACGCCTGGGGAATTACCTTCTGGGACCGCGGAAAATGCCGTGACCTGATCGCCTCGCATCGCAACGAGGGCATCTTCACGCCTCCCGACACCCGTGGAACCATCCTGTCGCCAAGTTATATCGGCGGGGTCAACTGGGGTGGCATCGCGGTCGATCAGTCGCGGCAGCGGATCTTCGCCGCGGTCAACCACATGCCCATGGTAGTCACGCTCATGACGCCCCAGACCCTGGAGAGCCAAGCGAAGTCGGACGACTTTCCGCACTCCGAATTTGCTCGCCAAGCCGGCACACCGTATGGGGTGCGCCGGGAGCCATTGCTGTCACCGTGGGGACTCCCCTGCACCGCCCCTCCCTGGGGTACGCTGGTCAGCGTCGATCTGCGCCGCAACCGCATCGTGTGGCAAGTGCCACTCGGATCCACCGAAGGGATCGGCCCCTGGTTCGCACCAACACGCAACTTCGGCACCCCCCACATGGGCGGCCCCATCGCAACCGCAGGCGACCTGGTATTCGTGGGGGCCGCCATGGACAACTACTTCCGCGCATTCGACCTGGAAACGGGCCGCGAGCTGTGGAAATACCGTCTGCCCGCAGGTGGCCAGGCGACGCCGATGACCTACCGTGCCGGGCACGATCACCGGCAATACGTAGTGATCGCCGCAGGCGGTCACGGCACCCTGGGCACCCCTCGCGGCGACTACGTCGTAGCCTTCGCGCTGCCCAAGGGCGCTAAGGGAACGCCTTCCGGGGTAAACTGATCGACTCGCCCCGAACACGCCGGAAGATCCGATGCTCTATTTGATCCTCTCCATCCTCATCCAGGTCATTCTCATCATCCACGTGATCAAGACCGGCCGGAACCAGATCTGGATCTGGGTGCTCGCACTGTTGTCCCTTCCCGGGGCCATTGCCTACATTGTTGTCGAGCTGCTTCCCGATGTATTTCGCAGCCGGACCGCCCAGCGCACGGCGCGTGGCCTGAAGAAGGCGATGGACCCGACTGCGGACCTTCGGCGGTACGAGAACGAGGCACGGGTGACCGGCAACGTCGCTGCGCGCCAGCGCTACGCCGAGGAGCTGTCCCGGCAGGGAAGGCATGACGATGCCATCGCGCAATTCCGGGAAGCCCTCACCGGCCTCTACGAGCACGATCCCAATCTCATGCTCGGTGTTGCGCGGGCGCAGTTCAGCAAGGGCGACGCCACTGCCGCGCGGACGACTCTGGACGATCTGATCCGATTCAACCCTGACTTCAAATCACCTGAGGGCCACCTCCTCTACGCGCGCGCCCTGGAGTCGGAAGGCAACCTGCAAAAGGCGGTAGACGAATACCGCGTGCTTGCGAGCTCTTATCCCGGAGCGGAAGCGGCCGTCAGGTACGCGCAGCTTCTGAAGGCACAGGGGCGGGCCGAGGAAGCTCAGAAAGTCGTGCGCGAGCTCTTGGAGCAGGCGCGGATCGCGCCGGCCCACTATCGCCGGGCCCAGAAGTCCTGGCTGGATGCCGCGCAGCGCCTGGCGTAGGGACACCCTGGCGCTACGGTGAGCGTGCAGCGCACGCGCGAGAGTAGCGTGTCCGGAGTCGCCGGCGCGAGCTCATAGCAGCGCCCAACGCAAGCGCCTCACCCAGCAACGTAAACGGATCCAACGCGCCGCCATGAGAGCTGGTCGACGAGGTGATGCTCACGACCGAGGTGCTGACGACCGAGTTATTTGCATTCGATACAGCGCTAATCGTCACCTGTGACGGCGACGACATTTGGGCTGGCGCCGTGTACACGCCCGCAGACGTTATTGTTCCAACATGTGAATCGCCACCGGTGATTCCGTTGACTTGCCATGTAACAGAGTCGTCCGTGGTGTTGGCGACCGTTGCCGTGAAGGTTTGTGTGCCGCTCCCTGGTTGCACGCTGCTCGATCCCGGGCACACCGCGAGCAACACTGCTGGAGTGCCGATCGTGCACGATGGGTAGGCTGCGGCTGCCGGTGCCGCCGACGTAGCGGAGACCGGGCTGAGGATCACATCCGCAGTGTCTACCCGACCAACCTCGTCAGTGACTGCGACCTGAACCGTCGCATACCCACAAGTCGGCGCGGTAACCATCGCCACGGCGCTCGTCGCATTTTCAATGGCGACTGTTTGCTTCCCGACATTGGTCCATTGATACGTGCTGATCGCATGACCATTGGCGGCCGCACTGCCGTGCGCATCCAACGAAACCGGCTGACCCGCGTTTACCGAGGCCGGGAGGTTTACTGCCGCGATAGGCCGCATAGCGGCCTTTACCGCCCCCAGTGCGTTGGCCATACCGGCGCCGCAGGTCTTCCCGTCCGACGTACAGACGCACTCCAGAGCCTGCAGATCCGATGAGCTCGCAGGAACATGGCACGCGGGCGGCTGACTGGCCTCGCCCAGCGAGGTCTGCGGAAACGGCTGCGATCCTTCCTTCAGCCGGGCGCGCAGTTGGCACGCATTCAGATTGCTGTTGGCCGCAACCATGAGCCCTGCTATGCCGGACACGATGGGCGCCGAAAAACTCGTTCCCAGGTTGGGCCCCGTCGGCAGATCATTCGGGGTGATCTGGTTGCCTGTATAGGCCTCTTCATTGAGAACCGGTCCGGTGGTCCCGGAGTTGGTCGTGGTCTGAATCGAGTAGACGCACGTCCCCGTGGTATTCACACAGTTACCTGCCGGCGCACTGACAGCAACCTCCGGCCCAAGGCTGCTGAATCCCACCTTGGTACCCGCGTGCCGGATACCCGCGACGGCGGCCACCCCGGGACAATTGCCGGGTGCGTCCACCGGCCCGCCTTCGTTCCCGGCCGACACCACGACGAGCACGCCCAGGGCAGACAACTCGGCGATGGCCTCCTGATAGGTCAGTGGGCACGGGCCCGTGGACCCCAGGCTCATGTTGATGATCCTGGCAGGATTCGTATTCGCAGGTATGCCCGCCACCGGCTGGCCCGCCGCCCACATCATTCCCGCAATGACATCGGAGTCGTACCCACCGCATTTGCCCAGCACGCGAACCGGGAGAATCTTCCCCTGCCACGTCATCCCGGCAACACCGTGCAGGTTGTTGGTCAACGCACCGAGGATCCCGGCCGTGCGGGTGCCATGCCAGGAGCTGCTCTGCACCTTGCAGCTCTTGAACTGCGAGGTGGCGGTATCGGCCGAATCGATCCAGTCACCGGGATCGGAGGCGTCCGGGTCCCGGCCATCGCCATCATTGGCCACAGCCGCATTGCTGATGAAATCGTAGCCGGGCAGCAGCCGCCCGCCATTGGCCGCCGCCAGCAGATCCGGGTGATCGAACCGAACTCCGGTATCCAGGTCCGCAATGACCACGGTGGGATCACCCGTCGTGAAATCCCAAGCAGCCTGCGCATTGACGGCGGCCGGGGTCGCGGCAGCACCCTGCTCGTACCACTGGCCACCAGCGGCATACAACGGATCGTTTGGAATCGCATGGATATACCGGCGCTCATCCGGCACTGCATATTCGACGTCCGGATCTGCTCTCAGGCGCGCCAGAGTTGCGTCGATGGAATCACCCGTTGACGCCGGCTCTACCTGCATGACATGCATTCGATCGAAGATCTGCCGTGAATCGCGCATCGTCAGGCCCGAGCGAGCCGCGAGGTTGGCGATCCGGTCTTGGCCGGACACCGCCGCCGCCTGGATTTGGACGGACCCCGTTGCGGCACCCGCGTCCGCGGAGCGCAGCTTTACGATTATCTGCTGGACACCCGTGTCGAGGGCGCTGGCATCCTGGCGGGGGTGGGTGCGGACCGGATTCAACTCGGCCGATCCGCCGATCACGCTTGCATACGCTGCGGCCGATAGGGCCAGTGCACAAAGGACTAGACGCATCCGCACACAATAACGCAAGTTTCGGCGGCGAAGCTGGCCATCACACCCCGGCAGACCGGGGTCAGCGCGGCGCAACACCTCTTCTTCGATAAACCGCGAACCCCACAACCAACGTGCAGGCGAGCAGAGTCAGGGGGTCCATGAGACCGCCACCACCACCGCTACCGCCAGTGGCGCTACCCGAGCCGGCCACGCTGCTTCCGGCGGAGACTACAGCGGTAGCTATAGCCACCACAGTAGCCTGAGCAGAGGCCGTCTTAGTGGAGTCCGCCGCGGACACGGCGGTCACAGTCACTGTCGCTGGCGTGGGAACGGTCATCGGGGCCGTATATACGCCGGTTGTGGAAATCATGCCCACCGTCGCATTCCCACCTGCAACACCATTGACGCTCCAGTTCACAGCGGTATTCGAAGAGCTCGTGACCGTCGCCGTGAATGTCTGACTCATGCCAGTTTGCACAGTCGCCGCTGCCGGCGTCACTGTTACGGGCAGAGGACACTTGCCGCTATTCGCATTCGCTGGCGCCGTCGTGGTAGCAGACGTCGCGCTGATTACGACATTGGCCGTATCTACGCGGTTTGCATCGTCCGTGACGGTCAATTGGACAGTGATCGAGCCCGTGGCGGGCGCGACAACTGTTGCGGTGGCCGTGTTGGCTCCTTGAATGGGATTCGTCGAATTCCCGACGTTGGACCATGCATAGGTGCTGATCGTGTGGCCGCAGGCAGCGGCGCTACCGGTTCCCGCCAGGGAGACGTTTTGACCCGCGGACACGGTGGCGGGCACCGCAATGGCGGCAATGGGCCGCAGGGCTGCGTTGATTGCGCCTGGAGCATTTGCCATTCCGGCGCCACAGGTACTCGTTGTGCAGTTGCATTCTGCTGTCTGCAAGTCCGCGCTGCTCGCAGGGACATGACAGTTCGGGACGGTCGGATCGCTCGAGACCGGGAACGTCTTGGCGCCTTCCTTGAGGCGGGCGATGAGCTGCGAAGGGCTCAGATTGGAATTCACACTCGTCATCAGGCCCGCGATGCCGGCCACGATCGGCGCGGAGAAACTGGTGCCCAGATTGGGATTCAGCTGGTCCGTATAACCGCTGGTCGTCGGCGTGGTCGTGCCATTGTTGATGGTCGTGTCGATCGAGAACAGGCACGCGCCCGAGGCATTGACACAATTGCCGGCAGGAGCGGCGAGCGCCGCCTCAGGCCCCAGGCTGCTGAATCCCACCTTGGTGCCGATCTGGCGAATACCGGAGATCCCGGCCACACCGACGCAATTGGCGGGCGAATCGACCGGGCCACCTTCGTTGCCGGCCGAAATCACGACCGTGACGCCGGCAGCCACCACCTCGTTGATGACGGTCTGTTCGGCGGGCGTGCAGGCGCCCGTGCCTCCCAGGCTCATGTTGATGATCTGGGCCGGGTGAGTATTGTCGGGAACTCCGGTGACGTGCAGGCCGGCCGCCCAGCGCATGGCATCCAGGATGTCCGAATCGACTCCGCCGCACTTGCCAAGGACACGGACCGGCAGAATCTTCGGCTGCCACGTGATTCCCGTGATGCCCGTTGCATTGTTGGAGAGTGCGCCGAGAATTCCGGCGACCCTCGTTCCGTGCCACGAACTATTCTGGGCGGTGGTGCAACCTGGGAATTTCCCGGAAGCCGCTTCCGCCGAAGTGATCCAGTCACCCGGATCGGATGCATCGGCGTCTCTGCCGTCGCCGTCGTTGGCTACGACCGGGTCCGTGATGAAATCGTATCCCGCCAGCAGGCGGCCGTTCGCGGTCACCGCCAACAGATCGGGGTGATCGTAGCGCACGCCGGTATCCAACTCGGCAATCACCACATCACTGCGGCCCGTCGTCGTATCCCATGCCGTCACCGCATCGATGCCCGCGGGCTGTGTCGCCTGCTCATACCACTGCCCCGTGAACAGGGGATCATTGGGTACCGCGTGCGGAAAGCGCCGCTGATCGAGGTCAACCGACTCGACTTGGCTGTCTGCGCGCAGCCGCGCGAGTGTCGCCTCAGCGGACTCGCCCGCCGCAGACTGCACCTGCAGCAAATGCAAGCCGTGCGTGATTTCGCGCGACTGTTTGAATGTCAGGTTCGACCGCAGAGCCAGCGCTTGCAGCGTGCCGTTCGCGACATTGGTCTGATTCGGCTGCACCTGCAGCGCCTGCACGTGCGCCGCGGCTGCCGCGTCCGATCGCAGCTTTACGAGAACTCTCTGCTCGGTGGGATCAGCGGCAA
>Ga0307479_10007212_pt1 | contig 10248 bp, 8 predicted proteins | sample atmos_gasesECM4C_FD_203743 | JGI IMG/M metagenome (GOLD analysis project Ga0307479, IMG submission 203743) | Hardwood forest soil microbial communities from Morgan-Monroe State Forest, Indiana, United States - atmos_gasesECM4C_515 | ecosystem: Environmental > Terrestrial > Soil > Temperate...
ACACGCGCACGGTTCTCAGCCGCGACACGGAGACGTCCGCGGAGACGTCCCGAAACTCGGTTCGAAGCACTTGCTGCACAGCTTGCTGCACATCACCGAGGTTCCGGCCGCTAACGAGAATCGGCCCGGCTTCAGGCAAAGATACGCGCCCTTCCCGGTCAACGACGCGAAACAAACGTTGGGAAACACCTCCCCACAAATCAATCTCCAAGCTGTCGCCAGGACCAACCACGTAGTCAGGGCCAACCGGGAGATCCATCGGAAGCGTTTCGGGGTCGTTCGCTGTATTGCGAAACACGTCCAAGCCGAAACGTTCTATCGGCTTCTGACGCACGGACGCTTGCACGTACATGTCGTAGAGCGAGGGAACATCGGCGAAGGGATTGGCCCGATGGGCCATTTTCACGGGGCTGACGTCTTCGTCGATCACATTGCTGACGGACGTTCCCGCACGGCGCAGTTGTCCCCGTTCGTTCGATGGCGCCAACTCTTCGTTGGAGCCGTTGCGCACTTGATTCGAGGAAGGCAGGTTTTGCGCAAGGGGCAGGCCGTCGATTGCGCCAGCACTCAGGGACTGAGAACTGTCGAGAGAATTACCGTTCCTTTTCAGAGGATTGGAAGCCAGCTCATAACCAGCAGGCGCACTGTTGTCTCGCAGGTCAGGAGACTGAGGCAATCCGTCCGTTTGTATCACGCGCGGCAGGTTCTGTTGCTGCGGAAGTTGTTCCGGTATCGGCTGCGGATGACCGACGGGGGAGGTCGAGTCTGACGGAGCACGCGTCCTTTGGCGGCCTTCTGCCGGCAACGACTGCGAACAATCTTCGTCACGGCGCGGATCGCAGGCTGCCGTTCGCTCCAGCTCCCCGTTTCCACTTTGTGGCCGAAGCGACTCGGAATCTTCCTGCGACTCAATCTGCACGAGGCGCCGCGCACGCTCCTTGAGAATCAATTCTTTTTCTTTTCCAAGATCGGAATCCGGATTCGCAGCGGGCAAGAGATATCCGTAGCGCTGCAAAAGGCGTGTGGCTACCGATCGAAACACCACGTCCTGTTCCAGGCGCTCAAAGATGGCTTCTTCGGTCAGATTCGAATCGTCGACAACCTGGCCGTTATCCGTAGCCTCTTTGGCTATCCAGCGCTTCAATTCGACCAACAGGCCTTCATCCTTGGCGAGGACCGTTCGAATCTGAGAGGCCGAGGCCGCCACGCGGCTCAAATTTTCCTGGAACAAATCGGAGGACTCTGTCGCACGATCATTGCCCGCAGCTTGTTCGCGTACCGGGCGCTGTCTATTGCTTTGTTGTTGCGCGTGGAGTGGCATGCAAAGGGCCGCACCTAAAGCGAGCCAAACGGCGCATTTCATTCGCATGGATCGTTTTTTTGAAAACATACTCTTCACTCCTGGACCGGGCAGAAAGCCGTTCAGTTCGTTTTGGCAGTAACCAATTTATTGCGCAAAGCGCCAAGCACACCTTCTTCTGACGCTTCAATGCTGCTGGAATGGATGTCGAGCGAAGCCCAGTAGTAAACGACGTAGTTGTTCTGTGCCGAGACAGCGATGACACGAACCTCCGGATGACCGCGAAGGAGATCTTCGCAGACACGTGGCATAGTGCCCGGCTGGTCAAGCGCGACGACCACGAAATCTGGCAGCGTCCTCTCCACGCACGCCATAATTTCCGAATCGTCGGCAACCTCACCGACAATTTCAATATCGGGTTGGTCCGCGAAAGTTGTGAGAATAGTCTCCCGCAGTAGACGCGGACGGTTCGCCACGAGCACCCGGATAGGTTTTTCCATGGGACACTCCCTACGGCACAAGTATCGAGTTCTCAACCAATTAGCGTAAGAATCAAAAAGCGACCATGGCGATGAACTACTGCGGGGTGAGTCAGATAAAAACCTAAGACTAGTAGGTACCAACTTTGACCTAGTCCAAATGCGATTGGTGACCCATCAAGAGAACTGCCAGCCAAAGGCGACACTGACTTTGATGCGTTAGTTTTTCTTTAGCCCCTAGGCAACCCTGATAGGGGGAGACTCGCATCCATACGGAAACGGACAGATACGCTTGCAAAGCGAGGAGCACTTCATATCTCTCGTATTAAAAGAGTATGACATTATTTCTTCTTGACAATAGCAAGGGGTAAAGCTTATTTTGGTTCACCAATTCGGCCTCTATGCTGGCCTTCGATCGGGTCCTTTTCGCAGGATGATATACGTAGAGGAAAGTTATCATGAGTGAACGCGTCCCAGGCTCACCTATCCGCATTTTCATACTGATTGAGAACCGTCTACTGCGCGAAGCACTGGTTCGATTCTTCTGTAAGCGTGCCGATCTTCTCGTTGTTGGTCAGGGCGGCCATGCTGAGGCGACGCCTCGCTGTGCGCTTGATGCTCGATGCGACGTGCTGGTCATCGACGCTTTGCAAGAAGCATGGCTGCCGGCAAATATAACATTCGAGAATGCCAATGATGTTTCCTATAAAGCCGTGGTAATTGCGATGGATTGCAATGAAGATCAATTCCTGGCCGCGGTCCGTTACGGAGTCACCGGCTATTTGTTGCAAGATGCGTCTGCCGAGGACATCTTGTTCGCGGTGCGGGGCGTCTTCCGCGGAGAAGCGGTATGTCCTCCCCAGCTTTGCGCCACGCTATTCGGTTTAGTCGCTAAAACGGCCAGGCAGATGACTCTCCAAAACTCTGCTTCGAGGCCCGATCTTACTTTGCGCCAACAGCAGTTGGTCACTCTCGTGGCCAAAGGTCTCACAAATAAGGAAATCGCTTCCCATTTGAATCTTTCTGAGTTTACTGTCAGGAATCACATCCATCGAATCTTAAAGCAAGTGGACGCTGAGAGCCGGAGTGAAGCGGTGCAAGCCGTTCGCGCGTACGGCTACTCAATCAGCTGATGACCGCCTCCTACGCATTTCCTGGCGAACCGGAGCGGATTATGATGGTATAGGTTTGCGCGAATAACACGGCCAAAGAAATCCGAGGAATAGCTTTGCAGCTTGTAACTATCGCCGTACTGGTTTTGGCCCTCGCACCCTTCGTTTACTACTGTCTCTCGCTCTACTGCGTAATTGGCTATTTCCGCGGTATGCGCAAAGCTCCAGCAGAAAAAATGTCTTTCATGCCGCCTGCAAGCATTGTGAAACCTGTGCGCGGACTGGACCATCAAGCCTATGAGAATTTCGCTAGTTTTTGTCGACAGGATTACCCGGAATACGAACTGGTGTTTGCGGTGTCGGACACCGACGACCAGGTTTGTGCCGTCATCGAAAAACTGTCTACCAATTTCCCAGAACGTTCCATCCGTTTGATTACCGAGGTTCCGCGCGTAGGCACCAATGACAAAGTCAACAATCTTTGCGAACTCGTTCTGAACGCAAAGTACGATCTCATCGTCATGAGCGACAGTGACGTGCGCGTGGAACCTGATTATCTCAAGGAAGTAATCGCTCCGTTCGCCGATCCGGAAATCGGCGTTGTAACAGCGTTCTACAAGAGCCTCAGCGCTGGGAATCTCGCATCGAACCTGGATGCCTTGGGAATGTACATGGACTCAGCTCCGGCCGCGCTCGTCGCAAGGAACATCGAGGGCAAAATGAAGTTCGCCTTCGGCTGGACCATGGCGACATCAAAGAAACACCTTGCCGAGATCGGTGGCTGGGAAGGAATGGCTAACTATCATTCGGACGATTTCGAGTTGGGCCAGCGCATCGCGCAATGCGGCCAGCGTGTCGAACTCATGACGAAACCAGTCACAATGGTCTTTCCGAAAGAAAACCTTGTGGAGCATTTTCGGCGTGAGCTGCGCTGGTCTATTGGATTGCGGAGCGTGCGGCCGCTAGGCTATTGTGGACTTGTCTTCACTCATGGCCTGCCCTGGGCTCTACTGGGCGCTGCGGCTGCCCTGTCAATCGGCTCGATGCCTTTGGCCGTCTCCTACCTGGTCGCTTATTTACTTCTTCGCGTGGGCCTGACATGGACGACGGGAAAATGGGGAATAGGCGATCGGCAACTTCCCAAAATCCTGTGGCTCATTCCAGTACGGGATGCAATCAGCTTCATCATTTGGTTGGTTGGTTTCTTTTCGGACAAGGTCTTTTGGAGGGGCCTGAGCTACCACGTAAAGAAGGGCAAGCTCCTTCCGATTCCATCCACTTCCTTTAGCCCCTCGCGCCAGCCAGAATCGGTATCCTCGCTCGTCGGTTAAACACGAGCATTTCATTAAATCTCCTTCCGCGCAGCGGGGAATCGAAGCCAATCCTGCGTAGTCCCCGACACAGGGAAGCACACTCAGCGACACGGCATATCCCCCAGCCCGCTCAAATCTCGCATTGGCTAATCGCGTCGCTAACGTCGTCGTTCTTACAGTTCGGAAACATGGTGCGTTGGCCACCATGGGCTCTGGCCCGAATTGGCTCGCCCACATCAAGCGATTCCGCCGGCCCGCCGCTGCGCGAGCGGTAGACAAAATCAAAGAGCTATTCGATAATGCAAAAGGGTTCTGGCCATCCGAACTACCGTAATAGAATTTTAGTTCTGGTGCGGATTGTGTAAAGAGTATGCAAAACGGATTGGCCGAGATCGTCGTAAGTTTTTAGTTTTCAACTGCGCGCCCTTAGCTCAGCTGGATAGAGCGTCTGGCTACGAACCAGAAGGTCGGGAGTTCGAATCTCTCAGGGCGCACCACTTTTATCTTAGAAAACAAAGGGCTTGCAGGAATGCGCAAAAGTGTCATTGCTACATTTTGGTGCAGAGTGTCCGTGAATTGTCCGTGTTCTCGCCGCTGCGCATAAAGGGGGAGGCTGCCATGCCCTTCAAGACGTACCACTGGCTGAAGTGCAAGAACATCGATTGTCCCGACTCCATTTTTCTCCCGCTTCCCATCCTTCGCGAAAGTGATCCCAGTCCATTACTGTGGCCGTTGGATGGGAAGCCGCGAAATTTTTTATGCCGCGGATGCAGTCACGCGTACGAATACACTCTACAGGAACTCCAGTCGGGTCTAAGTGGCAAGCTGCCCCCACTTGAAGAGGCATTGCGAGATATCGTTTTGCGGATCGAAGCGCGAGACGGTGAAGAAAATTGCGGAGCTCCCGTCTATATCCTTCTCCCAGAGCAATCAGATAGCAAAATTGTGCGCGAACCCGTCGCCGGGTGGTTTGAGAAAGGAAAACACGGCGTGGTAAGGTGCTCCATTGGACATATGACGCGCCGCATTCGTCCCGGAAGTGTTCGCGTTCAAAAAGATCCTTCGATTTGGCAATAGGCTGCCGTGTCACGCCTTCCTCCTATGCGTCGCAGACACTCTCATCCCCAAGTCCCGACCTCTGGCGGAGGCAACGGCCTGGATTCCTTCACTCGCGCCACCACTTTCCGCGCAAAAGTCAGAGCCAATGCATCCGCGTCATCCGGCGAATCAACGCCACGCTTTTTCATTTCGTCTTTGGATTCGAGTTTGATGCGAACCTTAGCGTCCAATTCGTAGCCTGGCCCGGCTAAGTCGCATTCGAGGCGGGGATTGTCGTCGATCGCCCCGGTGAGCAGGAAATCCTTAAGGTCGCCCCACATTTTGGCCCTCATGTTCCGATACTTCGCGTCCGGGGAATCCGCGCCGAAATTCACTTCCACTACATTCCTGAAGCCAAGGTCATGTAGTCGCGAGCCGATTGCGCCTGAGATGCCCGCAGAATCGAGAAACATCATATGGACCTTGTGACGAATGCCGTTCGAGTCCGCCGCCCCATCGGTGAGCAAGTCAGACAACTTCACGATCATCACGCTTGGGTCTCGTGTCTGCGCTCCGGGTATGCGGATCGGCCGAATCGAGCGGGCATCTTTGCCGCGCCGGAAACGCACAACATTAAAATCGTCCCCGCCCCAAGCCAGGTCCACCCCGGCCACGACAGGTTCATTCTCAAGCACCGTGACTTGGCGCTTTTGCGCTTCGCGAATCCGCTCCATGTCGATGAATGCGGCGTCATCCGTATTTGGCGGTAAGCCGAGCACGCGAACGCGGAAAAAGTCTGAGTCTTCGCCGCGGTCCTGGCGCCACTGCTCAATCAGTTCCTTGTTCGAGAATTTGCACGTCCTGGAATCAATGGTCCGGGTAGTCCAGCGGTTGCGCTCAACTCCGAACGTTGCCTTGTGAAAAGCGCCGCGGGAGCGCGTAGGGTTGCCGAACATGAAAAACATTGGCTCGCCGTCCGTCAATCCGCCTTCTGCTACCTCGTGGATCTTGTCCGGCACGGCTGAGGCTTCGTCAAAGATGTAGAACGATGTCGAGGTAGCGGCGTGCTGGCCGGCGTAGGCTTCGGAATTGTCCTCTTTGCAGGATTGCGCCGAGCAAAACCATGATTCCTTGAACTGGCAGTGGTACATGCGCTCGCCGGTCACTTCAAACCAATGCCCCGTTTTGCAGCGCTTTATCCAGGTCTGAAGTGTGGCCCAAGTCCGAGTGCTCAACTGCTGGTAGGTGTTGGCCGTAATTGTCCCTTGCGAATGCGGCCGCGTGGACATGATCCAATCCACGATGAAGGCCACTAGAACGCTTTTTCCGATGCCGTGGCCGGATGATGTTGTGAACCGGATGGGCAGGACTGGCGTCACGCCGTCGAAGTTGCGCTTGCAGACTTCTTCCCCGAGCTCCCTCAGAAAATCCGCTTGCCACTCGTCAGGGCCGAAGTATTTCTCGAGCGGACCTGGCTGCCCCCAAGGGTAAGCCCACTGCACAAACCCCAACGGATCGAAGCGAAACGACACCGCCTTGCGCCAGAGCACTTCCTGCTCAATGGCTTCGCGCGACGGTAGGCTTTGTAGGTCTGCGAGCATCCGGCCTCAGTCTGGCTGCACGTCGTAACTGCCATCGGGATAAACTTTGCTCACCTTGCCGATGTATTGTCGGTTTGTGTCGTAGGCTTCCTGTCCCTCCTGCATCTTATTCCCACGCGCGTTCTTGTATTGCCCCGTCTGCGCCGCGTTCTGCGCAGCTTGCTTCGCGCGTCCAGCCTGTTCCGCTGCTGCCTGTCCCTCGATGCGCTGGCGGATCGCAGCCGGAGAATCGACGCCGGGAAGTTTTGGAAGTCCGCTCGCTACTTGGTCGATGTTGCGCTGGAAACGTTGAAACTGCATCTCTCTCACGTCGCTCGGCGTTGTCGGGTCCGGCAGATTCGCCATTTCCGTTTTTAGCTGAGACTCCGTGAGCCGTCCTGTCCCACTGATTGCTTTCGTGTAAGCGATGATCGCGCCGCGTGCGCCGATGTACGATGCAACTGCTTCTTTCGCGTCTTGCGGCAAGCTCTGCCAGGAGTCGTTTTTCGCCAGTTCATTCGCCCAGTCCATCGGGAGCTCTGCCCCGAGGAATTGCGCCTTAAATTCCTGCGAGCCGACAAGCCGCGCGACGTTGCGAATGTCTGTGCCGCCAAGTTCGTCCATCTTCTGCGAAGCCATCCGGTAAGCGGAGACGTTTAATTGCGCATCCCCGAGCTGGCGCGCCGTTTGCGTGTCCTTCGCAATGTCGGTCTCGCCAACTTTGCGAATCGCCTGCATCCCGCCTTGCTGCGCCTCTTCTTTCGTCGTGAGCACCGTTGCGTTTTGCTTCGGGTCAAAGGCGTAGACCGGCGAGCCGCCTTGCCGCATCTGTTCGAGCTTTTGTTGCCAGGGGAATTGCGCCGCCGCTTTCGCTCCCTCGACAGATCCCGCTTGCGTCGCTTGCTGCTTGAGAATCGCTTTCGCGTCCGGGTCGCCTGCCGCCGCTTTCTTTGCGAGATACGCGGCACTCGGGTCGTACAGCGGGTTATTCGGGTCAGTTTTTGCCGCGAATTGAGCGACCGCCGTTTTCGCTGTCTGTGCGCGAGCCGCTGCCGCTGTCATCTCGCTCTGCTCTTTTGCGAGCGTCGAGCCGAGCGCAAAGTGATTGGCAAAAGCCGTTGCAGCATCGTCGCCGGGATAGGTGGACGGGATACTGTCGGGAATCTGAACGCCTTTCTGTTTCTCCGCCGCGATCTCCGCTGCCCATGCGCTCTGTTTGTTTTCATCCGGCCCGTTCACGATGGACATAACTCTGCCGCGATACTCGTCTTGCGTTTTCTGGAACGTGTCGAGATTCTTCGAGTTTGTCTCCGCGTCTTTCGCCGCGACCTCCGACGCTTGCGAGCGTAAAGTTTGAATGTGCGTCTGAACTGCGAGCGCCGCTTTCGCAGAGCCCCCGCTTGAGAGAACAAGTCCGGGCAGTTGCGTGTAATCCTTCCCGTCCCAGTTCTTCATCGCATCGGTCATCGCTTTGTTGTCCGCAAGGTCTTGCTGCGATTGTTGGAGCTGCACATCCTGCATTTTCTGCTGGCCGAGAATGGACTTTATGGCAAGCAGACGCTGCATACTATTAAGAGGGTCCTCGGGTGGCTTGACGAGCAGCGCTGGAAGAGCAGGAAGAGTCCCCATTTTTGTTTTTGCCTCCGCCTTTAGTAGGACAAGAACAATCGAGCCGTACAAGTTCCAGCGGTTACGCTGGCGTTGGTGAAGCTAAAAGCGAGCGCGCGTTGCGGCAAGCGGATGATGATGTTCGCGGTTGGCGCTACGGTGTTGCTGGCCGGGTTGCTCTCCGAACCGATAACAAGTTGAATGTTCGCTGCTGCCGCTGCGCCAGTTATGGGAGCAATCAACGCCAGCGTGGTTGCCCCATCCTCGGCGTAAGTTTGCACGTTCAGAGTGATCGTTCCCTGCGTGCAATTAACGTTGAGCGTTGCCTGCTTCGCGCCGCGGGTGTCGATGATGCTGGAGAGTGCTGTCGTGCCGGAACCTGGCTCAGTAAGCGCGTTGACGCCTAGCTGCGCCGGTGAACAAGACGCAAACTGGCCGAGCAGTGCGCACTGCGAGCCGATCACGTCAGGAGCTGGAGCGGTCAGCGATGTCCTCTGTTGAGCGAGCGCATTCCACGGAAGCAGCAACAGAGTAAGTGCAAGAAATAGGGCGTTTGCCTTTTTCATTTTGCGCTCGGCGCGGTACGTGGCCCGTAGAGGTCAGAATCCGGTTTCGCTGGAGCCGCGGGAAGGTAAGGTTCCTTGCGCCAGCCTTCGGCAAGCACGGCTTCGAGGGATGCATTACAGTCCGGGCAGGACGCGGGTCCGCCATTTTTGTGCGCGTCGCAGCTCACGACCTTGGTCAAATGCTCGGTGGGAATTTTTTCCGTTCCCACCAGCTCGAAGTTATCGTTGCGGTGCTCGAGCTCGCGGAACGGCCGAACCGGCCACAGGTAAACAACAATCGGAAATTCGTAGTGCGGGATTTGTTTCACCGGCAAACCGCCGCCCACCGTCCCCATCCACCCCTCCGGCAGCGGATCGGGAGCAACTTCTTGGGGCCGGCTGACGTTCCAGTTCATCATTTTACGAGTTGCTTTTTCATCGATTGCGAATGGCATTTTTCTTCTCCTTATCGGTACCTTTGACTTTGCCTCTTGGCGAAACTACTGAACTCTGTTTCTCCGCGAGTGCCATCGTCCCCTACAGCTCCTCGCCCGCCGACTTCGGGTGGCGGCTTCGGGGCGCGGGGTTTTGGCGAAGCCTGCGGCGCCGACGCGAGATAGTGCTTTGAGACGGTGTGAATCGCGGCCCGCAGTTCTTTCCAATTTTTGACGCGACGCACAAATTCGCGGTCCTCGGCCTTCAATGTGATATGGCGGAAAACTTCGCCAGGGTTGGGAACCTCAGCCAAGGCGAAACTCAAGTCACGAAAGAATGGTTCGTTCGCTCCTTGGCCTTGGGGCCTGCCGGCCATCAAGGCGCGGAAACCCTGTTCTATTTGAGCTTTCTGCGGATGCTGGTTCACGTACTGCATAACAACTCCAGCTCTGCTGTTTACGTTGTTCCAATGGTCTTGCATTTCTTTCTCGTTGAACTGGACTTTGCCTTCGAGAGCTTCCCAGTGCCGGTCGCCGGAGATTGGGTCGCTGGGCGAGTTATTTGGCTCGCTGGCAGTAGATTTCTCGCCCGCCTTCGTGTCAGGCTTTTCGCTTTCCTTTGCGTTCTCGCGTCGCGATTCTTTTGCGGAATCGTCCCGTTGGCCAACCTTTTCGATAAAGTCCCGCTCCTCCTCCGATCGGCCGGCCAGTTTGATTTCGTGCGGCCCGGAATGTTTCTCCTTTTCCTTTTTTTCTTGCTTCCCGTGCGATACCACACGCTCGGCCCAGCTTTCGAAACGCTCAGCCTGCGTGGGCTCAGTGAACGATTCGGCCATCCT
>Ga0307479_10007213_pt1 | contig 10248 bp, 5 predicted proteins | sample atmos_gasesECM4C_FD_203743 | JGI IMG/M metagenome (GOLD analysis project Ga0307479, IMG submission 203743) | Hardwood forest soil microbial communities from Morgan-Monroe State Forest, Indiana, United States - atmos_gasesECM4C_515 | ecosystem: Environmental > Terrestrial > Soil > Temperate...
AAGGGTTCAATCTCACCATCCGCCGCGGAGAGCGCTGGGCCGTCATGGGGAGAAACGGCGCGGGCAAGACCACGCTGCTCAAGATGATTGCCGGAGCCAGTGCTCCAGATGCGGGAAGCGTGCGGCTCGGCGCCAGCCTGTATATGGGCTACTTCGCGCAACAGTCCCTGGACGTCCTCAATTCCGATCTCACCGTCATCGAACAGTTGCAACAGGACTTTCCCCAGGACGGTCTCGGGGCGCTGCGGAACCTGGCGGGAGCATTCCAGTTCTCTGGCGAAGACGTAGATAAGAAGATCCGCGCACTCTCCGGCGGAGAAAAATCGCGGCTGGCAATAGCACGCATGCTCTACAACCCGCCGAACTTCCTGGTGCTCGACGAACCGACGAATCACCTGGATCTTGCGACCAAGGAGATGCTGGTAGACGCCCTGAAGGATTTTGAAGGCACCATGATCTTCGTATCGCATGACCGCATGTTCCTTCGCGGTCTCGGCTCACGAGTGCTGGAACTGGGCGGTGAGAGCGGCACGGACCGCCATCCCACGGTTTATCCTGGGTCATACGTTGAGTACGTGCAGAAGCTTGGACATGAGGCGCCCTGGAATATATTCGTAGGCCTTGTGCAACGGGGTGCGTCCCGTCTGTTCCCATATTTTTCGTCTGTCCCCGTATTTTTGTCCGCCCTTGCAGAGAACGCAAGAGCGAGGCACCCACTTAGTTGTTGATACCAGCAAGACTAAAAGGTTGGGCCACCCGCCATTTATTCCCGCATTTATTAAGGAGTAGTAAACTATTCCGCATCATCAGTTATGACCAACCAGCGTACTAATTCCGCGAAGTCTTCAAACTGTGCGAATCCCGGATTCAAGCAAAAGTTACCGAAGCTCACCCCACGGGAATTGCGAGTGAACGGTGCGGAGCGTATTGCAGGCAGGCATCCTTGAGCAAAGGGAACCCGAGGAGGACAAAAGGATCTGTCAGTCGGTCAATCCTCGAGATGACCGCGAAGCAGGCGCGGGCATTTCTTTTGAAGTCGGAGAGCTACTGCAGCCTCGAGCTCCCTCCCTACTTCGGATTCTCAAAGATAATTTCCGCAGTATCCAAGAAACTGTTTGGAAAGACCCTCGCGAGCATGTCTTCTAAGCCTCGCGATCACGAGCGCGTCAACTATTCGATGCTCTCCAATAAGGATGGTCGCCACGCGTGGAGGCCCTTCCAACTCATCCATCCTGCGCTCTACGTCGCCCTCGTGGATCAGATGACGCAGCCAGCGAATTGGAAGATAATACGTGCCAGATTCAAGGAGTTTCAGAATCCGCCCAATTTCAAATGCCTCAGCATTCCGGTTGAGGCATCATCCAGCACAGTCGATAAAGCTGCACAAGTTCGGAATTGGTGGCTCGGAATTGAACAGGGCTCGATTGAGCTAGCCCTGGACTTCGATCATGTGGTGCACGCCGACATCACCGATTGTTATGCCGACATCTATACGCACTCCATCGCATGGGCGTTGCATACGAAGGCCGTGGCTAAGTCGAAAAAGGGGGATAAATCGCTGATTGGGAACGTTATCGACTGGCACATCCAAGATATGCGGCACGGGCAAACCAACGGCATTCCGCAAGGCAGTGTCTTGATGGATTTCGTTGCCGAGCTAGTTCTCGGATACGCTGGTCTTGACCTCAGCATGCGCCTTAAAAAGGCCCGTATTAAACAGTTTCAAATTCTGCGCTACAGGGACGATTACAGGGTCTTTGTTCAGAACCCGCAACTTGGCGAAGATATCCTGAAATACCTGACAGAGGTGCTGATCGATCTCGGCCTAAAGCTCAACTCGGGCAAAACTACTGGATCCCTACAAGTATAAAGGCAGACAAGCGAGGTTGGCTTCGCGGCCGACTAGGCGACCGGAATCTGCAGAAGCACCTACTGATAATTCACGCTCACGGTATTGATTTCCCGAACACAGGTAGTCTCAGGACAGCTCTCTCGCACTTCCATGAGCGACTGACGAGAGCCAAGCGAATCCAAAACTCGCGCGTCTTGGTCAGCATCGCCATAGACATTGCATATACCAGCCCGAGGACATTCCCGGTGTGTGCAGCAATTATTAGCAAGCTGTTGGCTACCCTAGCTTAGCTAGCTAGCTAGACACCAAGGAGGATCGAGTCGAAGTCATTAAGAGAATCTACCGCAAGCTTTCCCGGCTCCCGAACACGGGCCATATGGAGGTCTGGCTCCAGCGCATTAGTCACTCACTCGAGCCGAGACTCGCTTATAAAGAGCAGTTGTGCAAGTTGGTGAAGAATCAGGCCGCGGACGTCTGGAATAACGACTGGATCACGTCAACGAAATTGAAAGCAGCACTAGACCCGTCGCAGATTGTTAGCAAGTCGAAGCTGCGATCCCTTAAGCCGGTCATCAAGCCGATTGAGATCGCGCTCTTTGCTGCGTCGCCGTACTAATTGGCGATTTAAAAGCATCAGTCGTTGAAGACGCCGGGGCGGGTGGCCCAGGGCTTTTGATCGCGCCGACATCACCAACATAATGGGTGCCCCGCCCTTGCGTTTTATGCAAGGGCGGGTACGACGCTGCCGATAGCACAGAAAGGGACTCTGTGAAAGTCGCCACCTTCAACATTAACAACATCAATAAGCGGCTCGACAACCTCTTGGCTTGGTTAGCGAAAGCTGAACCGGATGTGGTGAGCCTCCAAGAACTCAAAGCAGAGCAGGAAGCCTTTCCGGTGAATGCCCTTCGGACTCTCGGTTACGAAGCAGTCTGGCAAGGGGAGCGCTCCTGGAACGGCGTGGCCATTCTCGCGCGAAACCACGCTCCCGTGCTGACATGCACAAGCTTGCCGAGAAATCCTGAAGGGCATTTTTTTGAAAATCGTAATCCCGCAGATCGTTATTCTGAAGATCAGCAAGCTCGTTACATTGAAGCGGCGGTTCAGGGAGTCCTGATCACTTCCATCTACCTCCCCAATGGGAATCCGCAGCCTGGACCGAAATTCAATTACAAGCTGGCCTGGTTTGAGCGCCTCATTGCCCACGCCGCCGAACTTATGGCGAGCGGCGCACCCGTGGTGCTGGCCGGTGACTACAACGTAGTGCCGACACCGCAAGACATCTATCCGACTCGATCGTTGGATAACAACGCATTAATCCAACCCGAGAGCCGACAGGCCTTTGCGCGTTTGCTGGCTCAAGGCTGGACCGACGCCATTCGGAAGCTACATCCGGACGGACCGCTCTGGACATTCTGGGATTACAAATTTGAACGGTGGCAGAAGGACAAAGGCATGCGACTCGATCACTTTCTGCTTTCGCCGAATTTGTCGGTCCGACTCGTGGACGGCGGTGTTGACCGGTGGGCTCGTGGGCAGGAAAACGCGAGCGACCACGCCCCAACATGGATCATGCTTGATCTCTAGACGGCTCTCAAGCTTCTCCGTTCGCTGTGTCAGCCGCTCCGCCTTACCGGTCCCTTTCGTTTCTTAGACTTATAAGAGAAAAAGACCATAATAATCCCCTGCGTCTGCGATCGCATCTGGATGTTATTTATTTACTTAGACTTATGAGATAGCTGGAGTCCGCTTTTGAGTCCGCTGCGTCTGCCAGTTCCGCCATCCCGGCCCTACCTGCAAGTGCCTGATTTTACGACCTGTTTATGGCTCTGTTCCCTTTTCATCTGAAATGACGAATGTGCAACTGTGTAATAAAGTGTGTCAGTTTTCGCCGATCTCCACAGTTCATTGTCATTTTGCCCGTGAAGCGCTTTGCCGACGATTGTTGGGCTAAGAGTCCATTGCCTAGTCATAAGAAAGCACCCGCACAAGATTCTACTACTTCATTAAGAGCTGCTACCTTTGATTTCATGTGACGCCGACGACGTCCCGTTCGAAAGAACAGCACCAGTGCGAGCCAACGACTCCAGCAGTTCGAATTGTCGGTTCGGCTGGTGGACGGCGGTGTTGACCGATGAGCGCGTGGCAGGAAAACGCGAGCGACCACGCGCCAACATGGATCATGCTCGATCTCCAGACCAGAGTCGAGGTTCAAGCTTTGGGTGCTATCAGATTTTCATCCTGCTTTGCAGCCCACACAAGGAGCATCAGCTCATTCCCCAAGCTGTCGGAGTATCACCGGGTCCTTGATCGCCCTATCGTCTGCGAGCAAGAACGCTTTGCTCAAGATGATCGATAGAGTAGCATCCCCTTCAAATGGCAGGTACACCTGCGGAGTACCAGCACGTGCCTTCGCATCCGGCACGATGCAGAGGTACTGATCGTTCGGCTCCATCAGAATGTTCCCCGAGCCGAGGTGAATCTTGTAACGCCGTCGCGTCCCTTGCACCAGCAGAAACCGATCGCTCAGCATGCACTTGTCTGCAATCTTGAGCCGCGGAATCAGTCGCTCCAGCGTCTCACGTCGTGAGATGGCAGTCGCAGACAGCTCGCCAAACGAATAGTTCCTCCAATATTCCCCATACCGGGTCTCGCGTCCGCCGTCCTGCCATGCCGGATCGTTGCCGATCGATCCCACACCGACGAACAGATCGACGTCACGCATAATCTCCGAAAAGACCAGCGTCGGAACTTGATCCATCCGCAGCGGTTCGTTTACCTCGTCTGCGCCAGGACCGAACGCACGCGCACGGTAGCCGCCACCCCCGGCATGTGCGGTGTTTAGCGCAGCACCGGTTCGGTAGAAGCGGACCTGGTCGGAGGCCAGCCGCAAGTATGTCCCGGCCTCATTAGTGTCCAGCCCGTAAGCATCGCCAATGCCCTCAATCCAGAACTCCGCTCTAATCCCCCAAGCGGCAAGCTCGCGGCTAGCAGGCGGATACTCGTCATCGACCATGAGCCGCAGCTTGTTCTTCCAACGCCGCGCGCCGCACAGCGCATTGAATTGGTGCTGGCGAAGGATATGCGCCGCGAACCGGTTGGAATAGCGCTCCGTACGCCGCTCTGCATCCGTCACCAGGTAGACTTCACGGTGCGCCTGCTTGAACGGCTGCACCATGCCGGCGGATTCGATGCGTCGCCGCCACGCCACCACCTCTTCGACGTTTCGTCCCGCAGGATGCCACAAGGTGACCGTCGAAGCATCGGAAATGGCAACTGTCTGTGCTTCGAGATCCTGCGCTTGGCCTTCGATCATTGTCACGGCGACGCCGTCCACGCACCAGATCAGCCTCCGGCCGATCGTGCCCACCACCGGGTGGTCGATGTACCGCTCGCGCCATACGCCGGCAGGCCAAGTCTTCTGCTCTAGAAAGAGCCCGTCGAGTCGCTCCTTCTGGGCCGAAATCATGGCCTGCAAATCCTTAATATCGCCTTGCAAATCCTTCCAATCCTCGGCACGTTCCTTCTTGACCGGAGCAGGAACGGACTTCAGCGACTTGCCCTTCCCGTCGAACCAGCTCACCTCAAGATCGCTTCCTTTAACCTCGGCCCTTACTTTGTAGTCGCCCAATGCCTCCTCGCGGACGCCGACGTTCGTAAGTCCACAATCCGGCACGCTCAGCTCTTCGATCTCCTCACGCGGCAACTGCAACTCGCGCGCCGCCGTGTCAAACGCCTTCTCGACCTCCTTCTGCGCTGTGCCGAACCTTACCCGCACTTTTAGCATGGCCAGTTGCCCCATAGCCTCAGGACCGACCATCTCCGAGAGCGCGTAGACTGCTGCGTTTCCAACCTTCACCGCCCGAGGACCAACGCCCGGCACCTTTCTGTACGCCGAAAACGCTACCGCTGCCGCTAATCTTGCATCGCCGTCGCGCCGTTCTAGCAGCGGAAGCAGCCATAGAAAGCCTCGCAGGACATTGGCGTTTTCGTCGTGAATCGTATCGCCTATTCCTCGCGGATCTTTTGCGATGGTATGCGACCGGCCACTCCCGACCCTCGGCAGCCAATTCTCCATGGCCTGCCGGAACGCTTCCTCGCCCAGTGTTGCTACCAACTCGCGTCCCGTCTTCAGCCACTTCGCGGAAGGACGTGCTCCGGTCGCGGTCAGTGCATGTCGCAACACAGCGACCCATCGATTCTGTTCAGCCTCGGGGAGAGCGGCAATATCTGAGTTCAGGGCTTCGCTCCAACTTTCGCCAGGAACCAGGAAATATTTTGCGCGGTCGCCGATCCAACGTGTCAGACGGGCGATATCGCGTGGAGTTGTTCCAAGATGCGGTCCCAGAACGCGCGCCAGTCGCCAAAGCGCCAGCACGAAGCGCTCGCCCTCGGTGAGACTTCTACCATCGTCGGTAACGGTTTCGACTGTTTCCAGCAACGATGCATCCGACTCGTCCGACAGCTTCGCCCCGTGCGGAAACGTATGGTGAGGCTGCATCGCAAGGTACAGAATTAGATCGAACAGTAGGGCTCTGTTTGAACTCACGGGCTCTCGCCCCAACCTGCTCACAATGCCAGTGAGGCTACTGCGTGATTTCCAGAAGGGTTCATCGTTATAGTCGAGGCTCGGGCCCAGCAAAGAAGCCATATTGCGTTCCATCGCAGCCATCAACACCATGCTGCGGGGGCACGTATCGAGCCCGAGAATAGCCTGCCCCGCTGCGAACGCATCCAGGTCCGTGCCCCATTTTACGGCTTGGATCTTTTCCTCGAGCAATCTCGTCAGGAATACGTGGGCGGATGCTAGCGGAGAGTGAGTGAGCATGGCGTACCTGTCCGGTCCACACACAGTAGTCTTAGACGCCGCATCAGCCGGCTGCATACCGAGCAGGACTTTCAGAGGCACAAGTACCAGTTGGTCTCCGGCGGCAGATGGAGTTGGTGCTGCCTTCAGTTCTCCCGGCTCGTCTTCGTCATCCTGCTGCGGCAGCGAAGAACAGATCTGGTCCACCGCCGTGGCAAGCCGGTTGGCATCCTTCCCGCCGCCCTGGCGAAGCATGGCCGCGAAGCGCCGTGCCACTTTTTGAATCTCTCCATCGATCCCATGTTTTGCGGTGTAGCGTTCCAGAGACTTTGTCGCCTGCCCAATTGGCAGCCCATAGGAATGTCCCGTCTCCGTCAGCCATTCGAGAAGCTGGAGCAGGTCCGTTCGATCGAGCGGCAAGCTACGCCTGAGTAGCGCCCCAATGACCGCGAGCGTTTTGTACTCGGCCCCGAGAACCGCTGACCAACCGGGAACACGAGCGAGATTGCTCCCGTGTCCATCACGAACCGCGTGATCGCGGATCTTCTTCCTGCTGGCGTGCCAGAACTTAGCCTGCACCACAGCTGCCTGCACGAGCAGTCGGCCTCGCTCAGGCGAACTGGCCAGTAATTCTCGTCCGCTGGGAAAATCCTTCAAATCTACATCTTGGTAATAGCGATCCACTGGAATGCTGGCGGCCGCCTCCCTCACCCAGTTGCATAGCAAAGCATGCTCCGCCGCCAAGGGGTCGTCGGCTGAAAATTGAAAAACCGGGGACCCGTCGGGACCTGTCACGTCTAACCACCCACCAGCGGCGTGAGCTTTATAAAGCTCACCGTAGTTTGCGGGCCAACGACAAACTCCTCGTCCAGACTCTCAGCCTGGCGGTTGTCGATTAGGATGAAGAACGCATTTGTGGAGAATCCCTCAACTGCCAGCTTGAACTGCGTCTCCCAATCGAGTGGACGGTGCGATTTTAGCTTGCTGCCGTTCAGCGTGCGCTCGGCGTCCTCCGGCTGCACCAGGCCATGAAAGATGAGCTTGTCCTGCTGCCGGTTGAACTCCCGCACCTCATGATGCACACGCTCGCGCAACAGTTCGCGGACCGTAATACACTCGCTCAGAAACTCAAGCGACAACTCCCACAGACTCTGGCCCGAAGCCGTCTCATCGCGAACGCAAACTTGCATTGGCGCTACCTCGGAGCATTTTACCAGCGCAGCTGGAAGGAGGCGCACCTTTCCGGAATGGCGTCTCAGAACTGTCTTCTATGTCACGCCAGGCGATTGATGCGAGCCATCCCCTTATAATCTCGAACATGCTGCTAACGATTACAACGACGCATCGGCCGGCAACCGACTTAGGGTACTTACTGCACAAGAATCCTGCAAATCTGCACTCCTTCGACCTGTCGTTTGGAAAGGCACACGTCTTTTATCCACAGGCAGCGTCCGAGAGGTGCACGGCGGCGCTATTACTCGATGTCGATCCGGTAGGACTGGTTCGTGGTAAGCGAGGACAGCATGAGGGTGGCACGCTCGATCAGTATGTCAACGATCGGCCTTATGTACTCTCTTCTTTCCTTAGCGTCGCGATGGGCCGGGCGTTTGGCACTGCCATGTCCGGGCGTAGTAAAGGCAGACAAGAACTGGCTGACCTTCCAATTCCGCTGACCGCAAACCTGACGGTTGTGGCATGCAGAGCAGGTGAGGGTTTGATTCGAGAGCTGTTTGAGCCTCTTGGGTACAACGTGGTGGCCCACCAGCACCCGCTCGACGAGAAGTTTCCTGAATGGGGCGAGGGACCGTACTACTCGGTGACCTTGGCTGGGACGTTCCGTTTACAGGATCTCCTCAACCATCTTTATGTCCTGGTGCCGGTCCTCGACGCAGAGAAGCACTATTGGATCGGCCAAGATGAAGTTGAGAAACTGCTGCGCAAAGGAGAAGGCTGGCTTGGCTCGCATCCTCACAAAGAAACAATCGTAAAGCGCTATTTACCACGACAGAGACAACTTGCACGAGAGGCACTCGCCAGGCTGACAGAGGAAGACAATCTTGATCCTGATGCGACTGAGGAAGCGCACGCTGAAGAAGAAACGAAAATGGAGGAGCCAATCCGGCTGTGGCAACAGCGGATGGGAGCCGTCGTTGCGGTACTGCGATCAGCAGAAGCGAAACGTATCTTGGATTTGGGCTGCGGAGAAGGAAAGCTTCTTCGGGTGCTGTTGGAAGAACGGTCGTTCACTGACATCGTAGGCATGGATGTCTCCTATCGAAGCCTCGAAATTGCGAGTCAACGGTTGAAACTCGACCGAATGCCCACGAAGCAAAAAGAACGGCTGAAACTGATGCATGGTTCGCTGATGTATCGCGACAATCGTTTATCCGGATACGATGCGGCGACGGTCGTAGAAGTAATCGAACATCTAGACGCGCCACGATTGGCCGCGTTCGAGCGAGTGCTTTTCGAAGCAGCGCACCCGAAAACGATCGTGGTGACCACGCCCAACGCCGAGTACAACGTGAAGTTCGACACCCTGCCAGCGGGCCAATTCCGCCACAAGGACCATCGATTTGAGTGGACTCGGGAACAGTTCCAACAGTGGTCCGGTCGCATTTCCGAGCGCTTTGGATATGCCGTTCGGTTTCTGCCCGTGGGAGAAGAAGATCCTCAGGTCGGCGCGCCTACCCAGATGGGGGTCTTCAGTCTGTGAACATAACGATCCCTGAACTCTCGCTGGTTGTTCTGATCGGCCCATCTGGATGCGGTAAGTCCAGCTTTGCTCGGGCTCATTTCAAGCCCACCGAAGTGCTCTCGTCCGACTTCTGCCGTGGTCTTGTATCGGACGACGAGAATGCTCAGGCGGCTACGAAAGATGCGTTCGAGGTGTTGCACTTCGTCGCTCGCAAGAGACTTGCTGGCGGACGCGTCACGGTCGTTGACGCCACAAATGTTCAGCCGGAAGCACGTAAGCCGCTGGTCGCTCTCGCTCGCGAATTCCATGTTCTCCCGGTCGCCATCGTGCTCAACCTACCGGAGAAGCTCTGCCACGAACGTAATCAGAACCGGCCAGACCGACAATTTGGTCCGCACGTGGTTAGAAACCAATCGCAACAGCTGCGGCGTTCCTTGCGAGGTTTGGAGCGGGAAGGGTTTCGGCATGTTTTTACTCTGTCTACTCCAGAAGAGGTTGCATCGGTCGCCATTTCGCGCCAACCTCTCTGGAACAATCTCAAACACGAGCACGGGCCTTTCGACATCATCGGGGACGTGCACGGCTGCTACGACGAGTTAAATTCTCTACTCGGACAACTTGGGTACAAAATCGAGAACGGGTCGGACGGACCAAAGGCTACTCCGCCACGTGGACGGAAAGCAGTCTTCGTCGGCGATCTTGTCGACCGCGGGCCCAGGATTCCTGACGTTTTACGTCTGGTCATGAGAATGGTTGATGAAGGAACGGCATTGTGTGTTCCCGGAAACCACGACTTGAAGTTGATGAAGAAACTAAAAGGCCGCGATGTACAGATGACGCACGGGCTCGCCGACTCAGTTCAGCAGCTCGACAAAGAAAGCCCCGAGTTCA
>Ga0307479_10007214_pt1 | contig 10248 bp, 8 predicted proteins | sample atmos_gasesECM4C_FD_203743 | JGI IMG/M metagenome (GOLD analysis project Ga0307479, IMG submission 203743) | Hardwood forest soil microbial communities from Morgan-Monroe State Forest, Indiana, United States - atmos_gasesECM4C_515 | ecosystem: Environmental > Terrestrial > Soil > Temperate...
CTTTCCCGAGAAACCTTTCCCGGGCGAATCGAGCCCGAGGCGCTTCTTAGGGCAATGCCTGTCCGGCTGCTAAAATGCGGCGAGCGCCCAGTCCTTTTCGGGACGCGAGGAAAATGGAGATTCGGGGAATGTCCACGGAAAAATTGGCCGGGATAATAGGGGCGGTGGCGGGAGCGTGCACTACGTTGGCATTCGTTCCGCAGGTCGTGAAAATCTGGAAGCAGGGCGGACGCGACCTTTCTTACGGCTTGCTGGGAATCTACCTGACCGGCGTGCTCTTGTGGCTGCTATACGGTTTGTTGCTCCGCGCACCGGAGATCATTGTCGCCAACGTAGCCACAGCGCTATTGGTTCTACTGGCGACCGGACTCAAAGCCTGGACTGACAAAAGACCGAGTGCAGGTGAAGGCCCCCAGCGCCAAGTTGTCGAATAGGCTTGTCGAAGCACCCCAAACTTCTTAGAAAACATCTTCGCTGACGGTTCCGGGGTCGTAGCTCCCGACCTTGAGAGCCGGATTCTGGTCAGATTGGCGCTCGCCCAGGGAGTGCATTGGGGGGCGGCAAAGCATGACATTCCCTCAACTGCCGCGTTTTTCGCACCTTGTCGCTTGCAATCTATCGCACCAGCGCTCACTCTGCGTCCGTCTTGGGGGGCTCCGCCAGGGAGAGCGTATTTCGTCAGACGCCCGGGGAAGCCAACTAGAGATGATTGACCAAAGAACAAAGTTTCAGAATTTTTCAGTTGAAAGAGACAAGTTATTGAAGTAAAAGCCGAGTATTCAATCGCGCAGGCCAATTGAAGGCGGGGTTCCCCGCCACCGCTAGGGGTAGCGGAAGACTGAAAGGTTCCAACCGGGGAGGAATACATGCAACGCAGAGAAACTGTGTTGACGCTTTTCGTTTTTCGGTCGACGGTGACGGTGTTAGTGGTTTGCGCGATGTTGCTAGTTTCCGGTGAAATTGCTTCGGCGCAGGTGAACACGGCGACTCTGTCGGGTACGGTCACGGATCCGCAAGGTCTTCCCGTAAACGGCGCGCGGGTGACGGTGACGAACGTCGGCACAAGCGCAGCGCGCTCCGCGGTGACTGATGATTCCGGCCACTACAATTTGGTTGGGATTCCTCCCGGGATATACAAACTCACAGTTAATGGCGGCTCGGGTTTTGCATCTTATGAAAACCCTTCGCTTGAACTTACCGTCGGCGAAGCCGCGACCTTCGATCCCAAGCTTTCACTCCAAGGGGTGACACAATCAGTGATGGTATCGAGCGAGACGCCCCTGGTTGAGGTGGCGAAATCGGACGTCTCGTCGACAATCGACTCGCGGCAGATCACCAACCTGCCCATCGATGGCCGCAACTATATCAATTTCACGCTGCTCAATCCGCAATCCGGCCGCGACAATACGCCTTCGATTGGTGCCGCGCCCACCAGTGGACTAAATTTTGGCGGCCAGCGAGCGCGTTCGAATGAGGTGAGCGTCGACGGCGCCGATGCGGTCGACAACTCTGTGAATGGAGTGCGCGCCACGGTTTCCCAGGAGGCGGTCCAGGAATTTCAGGTCATCACGAGCAACTATATGCCCGAATACGGCCGTGCCATGGGCGGCGTCGTGAACATCGTAACGAAATCTGGCACGAACGAGCTCCACGGTAATCTTTTCGGCTACTTGCGGAACGGCGCCATCCAGGCCCAGAATCCGTTCTCCGTCAAAGTTGTTTCTAACGCTCAGACCGGCTTCCAGGCCGTGCCTGTTAAACCGCCATATACCCGCGTTCAGGCAGGCGCTACCCTTGGTGGTCCCATCCAGAAAGACAAAACCTTTTTTTATTTCTCCTATGAGATTACACGGCGGCAGGAGACGGGATTCTCCAGTATCGGCGCAAACAATTTTGGGCTGGTTCCCGCGGCCGCTGCGCCGGATATTGCTCCGTTTCTTCCAGCCGGGGTACCGCCCGCTGGATTGCTTACGCCCGATCAGGCAGCTTTCGTCGCCAATACCGGCAACGCGTTTCTCACGCGTATCAACCTCTATAGCTTGGGAGTAGGAAGCTCGGCCGTAGCGCTATTCGGCAACACACCTGGATTTCCTGCCAACTTCTTCCCGCTCCGTGTTGGCGGAGTCCCCGTTCCCTTGCCAGCTTCGTTCGTCGGACTCGCATCCACGATCGGCAATTTCCCGGCTTCTGAAGGCACCAGCCTCTATTCGCTGAAACTTGATCACAACTGGAATTCGAGGAATAGCTCGTTTGTGCGCGTGAGTGTTTCGCCCTCGACAATTTCCGGTATCGAAGTGAACGCCGAAAACCAGAACTTTGGCCAAAACGCCGGGTCGCGCACTTCGGTTCAGCAAACACGCGACCTCTCGATCGTGGGCCAGCACACAACTGCCATCCGTGACAATTTATTCAATGAATTCCGTTTCCAATTCGCGCGCCGCGGCCTTCATTATGGCTTCTCCAATCTGCCGGGCGGCAGCGATCCAGCTGTCAACATCACGGGCTTCGCCTTCTTCGGACGCGAACCATTTTCGACTGAAGACCGAATCGAGAGGCGGTACCAGTGGACCGACAACCTTACTTGGACCAAAGGCTCACACACGTTTAAGTTTGGAGCCGACACAAATCTCATTCAGTTGCGCTCGGCCAAATCGCAGATTTTCACGCTGAACTACGGCGGGGTCTACTCGTTTGGCAGCTTCAGTTTAATTCCGAATGCGCCGAGTCTTTCCGCTGTGCAAGCGTATGGTGCGGGTTTTCCCTCTTCGTTTATCCAGGGGATCGGCCAATCCAAGCGACCCTTCGACAACAAGGCTCTCGGCGTGTTCGCGCAAGACAGTTGGAAGATCAGCCGCAAACTTACGCTGAATTACGGTGTGCGCTACGACATCGAATGGACACCGCAATTCACTCCGGGCACGGCGTTGAACGCCGCGGGTGAAAAGGCCTTCAATGTCGTGGAGGGCATTCCCCTCGATTCGAACAACATCGCCCCGCGCATCGGCCTGGCTTGGGATCCATGGGGGAACGGCAAGACCGTTATTCGAGCGGGCTACGGCTTTTTTTATGACCACCCAGCTCTGGCGCTGGCGTTTCTATCCACAGCGGAAGATGGTGCGCTTTCTGCATTGCTGGAGACGGGACCCGGCGCTCCCTCTGCGGTCGACCCGAACGCCGCTTCCATTTTTCAAGGTGTGCTTGGAGCACCCTTCACCGACTGTTCTACGGCGTCGCCTGTCGCCGCCTGCTATCTTCCCAGCCAGCAGCGGTTCAACCCGTTCCAGCCAAATTCCCTGTTCACAAACCAGAATTTCATGAAGTTTGGAGTTCCGCTCACACTATTGCCATTCACGATTCCGGTAGAGAAGGGCTTCCAGTACGCTCTTGCGCAGCAAGCCAATTTTTCCATCGAGCGGGAAATCAACAGGGACTGGAAGATCAGCGTGGGTTACAACTACACGCACGGTACCCACTTGGATCGCACGATCAATCTCAGTGTGACAAACCCGGCCCTGCTGATTGCCAACGACAGCAAAGCTGTAGCCGCCGGGTTGGTTTCTCCCGGATTCAATCCTCTTGGCGTCGCCGTGCCGACCTTGGCTCAGATCAATACACTTTGCGGAGGTGTCATCCCGGCCTTTAACGTGCCTACACCGAATGCGCTTGGCAACCAGGGGAGCGTCGCGTTCGCCACTCCAACGGGATCACCGCTCGTTCCCGGCGTCATAGGTTTCGCTTTCAGTGGACCAAACTGTACGGGCGCACCCATCGGCCTCATCGCCACGCCAGCGGTTTTCAATTATTTCCGTCCCTCAGGACCAAATCCATCGTTCGCCAGCCTTATTCCGGGTGGCTACAACACTTTGGTTCAGCTTGCGGGAGCGGCTGGCTTCCCCACGGGATTCCCGGGAGTGCAAATCCCCTGGAGCGACGTGAATCCGCAGGCCTCCAATGGAAATTCCGTCTACCACGCCCTTACCCTCACGGTCACCAAGCACTTCGCGCATAACTTCGAATTGCTTTCCGGCTGGACCTATTCCCATACGATAGACGATTCGACGGATCTCTCAACCCTGCTGAACCCACAGGACAACAGCTTCCCCAACCTAGAACGCAGCAACTCGAGCTTCGATCAGCGGCACCGCTGGATAACGAGCGCTGTATTCCTGAGCCCCCATGCGGGCAAAGATTCCGGATTGGGAAGAAAGATCTTCGGGGATTTCGTTGTCGCTCCGGTGATCGAAGTGGCTTCGGGCCGCCCGTACAACGTGCTGCTCGGCTTCGACACCAACCTGGACTTCGGCACGGCCACGAACCGGCCTTCGGTACTTCCTGCAGGCACGGCACTGCCGCTGGGCTTTCCGCCGCCAGTGACTTCGCCTTTTATAAAGGGACATGAATTCATCATTCCCACCGTGTGCGTTGACGCCACCGGCGCTACCTTTGCGTCCGCCGCCACGGCCGCAGTGCCTTCGCCGCCCTTCGGATGCACAGGGAATCTCGGTCGCAATGCCTTCACGCAACCCGGATTTTTCCAGATTGACTTGCGCATCGCGCGCTCTTTCCCTATAACCGAGCGCGTGAAACTGGAAGTCATCGGCGACGGCTTCAATATGCTCAATCGCTTCAACGTGGCTGGCGTCAGTCCGCTTTGCGATCCCACTTCCGGAACGTGCACGGCAGGACAGCCGACTTCCGCACTACAGCCAAGGACTTTTCAATTTGCGCTCAAGGTGAATTTCTAAGTCGCGGTTATCATCTGATGGTTCGAGAGGGTCCAGCGGCAGCGGGGCCCTCTTTGTTTTTGCACGCTCCTTCCCACCTTTCGGAGTTTTCAGAATTGCGCCGGGGCGAGTAAAGTAGAGTCAACGTTATTGCTACTCGAACCGGAGAAAGAATGAACGGTCTATTGATTGGCGTTGCGATCCTGGTAGCCGCGCTCGTGCTGTGGCTACTGCTGCAGAGCTCGCAGGGGCAGCAAAAGAATGCTGTATTAGAAACCCAGTTAAGTGAGCTGCGGCGTGAACTGCAATCCATTGCCACAAGTCACGCGCAGAGTGCCGGGAAAGTGGATGCCATCGGGCAGAGCGTCACGCAGCGCCTCGACAGCGTTTCGAAAGCGTTGCAGGACGGCGTCAAAGACTCGGCAAATATTTCCGCGCAGTCACAAACGGCCGTACGCGATGAAATCAAGAACTCCCGTGAAATGCTGGAGCGAATCCAGAAGCAGCTCGGCGAAGTGCAGCTGGCCGGACGCCAGATGTCGCAGACAGCGCAAACTCTCGAGACGATTCTGGGCGGGGCAAAATCGCGCGGCACGCTCGGTGAGGTCACGCTCGAGCGATTGCTTGAGGATGCACTCCCGAGAGAGAGCTATAAACGCCAGTACCGCTTTGCTAGCGGCGAGGCTGCTGACGCCGTAGTTTTTCTGCGCGACAAGATGCTCCCTATCGACTCGAAATTTCCTCTAGATGCGTTCCGGCGCATGGGTGAACCAGCTACCGGCCAGGGCGTCACGCAGGCGCCGGGGCAGCCTGACGAGGCGCGCCGGGCTTTTGCCACCGCGGTAAAGGGGCACGCCGACGCCATTGCGAAAAAATATATCGTTCCCAACGAAGGCACTCTAAGCATCGCTCTGATGTTCGTACCTTCAGAAAACGTCTACTACGAGCTGCTGATGACAGCCGACGCCAAGTCTCTTCCCCTCGACGAATATTGCCGCGGCAAAAATGTCATTGCCGTTTCGCCCAACACCCTGTACGCGTACCTGCAAGTTATCCTGATGGGCATGCAGGGTATGCAAATCGAGGAGAACGCCCGTCGCCTCCACGCCAGCCTCTCCGGCCTACAGAAACAAATGGATGATTTCACCGATGCTTTCGGCAAGCTGGGCACGCACCTCAAGAATGCCCAGCAAAGCTACGGTGAGGCAGATAAGCGTTTCGACAAGGCACAAAACACGCTCGGTGAAATGCTCGGCTCAGGCTCCGCTGAAGCAGCGCTCAGAGACGCGCAGGGTTCTCTCGCTCTTCCGGAGCTGCCGGAGGAATCTGCCTCCAAGCAAAGTGCCTAAGCAGAAGTTGACTCGCCGATGTAAACCGCAGCTCGATTCAGATTTCCAACCCACCCATCAAGGATGTATTGGAGCCGGGGGCGAGAGCAAGTGAATGGAGATCAGGAAACTTCCCCGTTTGCGGCCAACGATCTCAAACCGAGCCAAGTTCTCGATTCCACCTGAAGAAAAGAGCCGCACCGGGTTCCCGCCGGTCAATTCCGCGATATCGGGTGCGAGATTGCGGGCTTCGAGATTCACTTTCAGTGGGGTGCCCGTGATCCGAACTGTGAGTGGGCGGTGTTCGCCCGGCGCCAGGGGAGAAGTATCTGCCTCGAGCTGCAAAGCGAGAAGGGTTAGCGAAAAATCTGTCGCCGTTTTCTTCGCGCAAGCGATTCTCACCTCAGCAGGGCCTGGCTCGAGTTCAATTGCCGGTAAAACCGCAAGCGAGTTAGAGGATGATGCCAAAACCAACGCCGATTTTCCCCGGATAGTCACCTGATTGGCGTCCGCGTCCCCACAAAAACCCCGGCCTGCAATCTCGATTCTGTCGCTGAGCGAGGCCTCGCGCGGCGCGGAAGTAATTTCAATTGCCGACGTGGAATTCTCCTCGGCGGAAACTACGGCAGTTGGCACTCGACCTGGCCGCCCCGCGATCGATGCGAAAAGCACGCCGAGGGTGAGCGGCGCGACAAACAGAGCGCGCCCCGTGGCATCGGTTTTTAACTTGTCGCCATTCGAAAAGGTGACTGTAACTCCTGGCGTGAGCCTGCCACTTACGTCCAGCACTGCCAGGGTCGCGCGCTCTCCCGAGACGATCCGCTTCGGCAGCAGCAAGGTGCGCGCCCCGGACGCCGGTGGCGCCTGTTGGCCGAGAGCAAGAAGTGTGAGCAGTAACGCGCCAAAAGTGCATAACAAACAAAGAGTCAGGCGGCGAAGCATGGTCAGATTGTAGTGGAGAGCCCCGCAGATGAGGAAGCGGACACGGTTAAGGCTGCGGCAAGCTCCCAAGGATGTGGAGTTCCCGAGCCTAGTGGGGAATGCCCTTGTTCAAAAAGAGAGAACACGTGGCGAAGCGCCCATTCAAGTTTGCGGCGGAAACGTCCCGCGCTAGCCCGTCTGGCGGGCATTCCGTGTGGCTAAAGTGCTGGTAATCAGTAGGGTTCAAAGCCTTTCTTCACCTCCGGGGGTCTGTTAGCGTGAAAGAAACCTCACCCAGTACGGGTGTGGGCGTGGGTGAATTCCGCGCAGCGTGAGGGGAGTCTCCGTGCAGATCGTGAGCGGCGGCGTGAGCGACGTGGGTCGCGTCCGCACGAACAACGAAGATTGTTTTCGGATCGTCGCGCCGCTACAGCTCTTTGTGCTCTCTGACGGCATGGGCGGCGAAGCTCACGGAGAAATAGCCAGCGAAGTGGCGGTCGAGACGGTCGTCAAGCATTGCCTGGGAGGCCCGGATAACCATGCCATTCCCCTTCTGGGGGAGCCTCGGCCGGGATTGAGCAGTCACACCAAGCGCCTTGCCAGCGCGGTGCTTCTGGCCAATAAAAAAATCTTCGAGTCCGCGGAAGCAAATCCAGAGCAGCGCGGCATGGGCGCCACGCTGACCGCGGCGTGGATTCACGGCTCGAAACTCAGCCTCGCGCACGTAGGCGACAGCCGCGCCTATCTTCTGCGCGGCGGCGTTCTTCAACAATTGACCAGCGACCACTCCCTGGTGGCCGAACAAGTGCGCCGCGGCATTCTCACTCTTGCGGAAGCGGAAGAAAGCCAGATGCAAAGCGTGCTCATCCGTGCCCTGGGTGCACAACAAGAAGTAGAGGTCGATGCCGAAGAACACGTCCTTTTTACGCGCGATATTTTGATGCTGTGCTCCGACGGCCTGACGCGCATGGTCACCGAGCCGGAAATTGCAGGCACGCTGCAAGCCGAATCCGATCCGGATCGCGCGGCCGAAAAACTCATTGCGCTGGCCAACGAATACGGCGGCGCGGACAACGTCACGGTGATCGTGGTGCGACTCGGATCAGTACCCAAGGGTTGGTTTTCCTGGCTGCGCCGTGGGGCGCGAACCAAAAATGCGGGCAATAACGGTTCCTCAGGAGGAAAGTAAGATGGCGAAGCTCAGCCTCATGTTCGAAAGCAAGGTAGTAAAGGAAGTGCCTATCGGCGGCAAGCCCATAGGCATCGGCCGGTCGCCGGACAACGATATCCCGGTGGACAATCTCGCCGTTTCGAATCACCACGCGCGCGTGTTCTTTGAAGCGGGACGCCTGGTGGTGGAGGATCTCGACAGCCTCAATGGCACGTTTGTGAACGATTTACGCGTCGAGCGTGCCACGCTCCACGATGGCGACGCCATTCACATCGGCAAACACCGCATCATCGTTGACGCTACCGGCGACGCCCCTGTGCCCGTGGAGACCGGCCGCAAAAAAGCCGCTGCGCCGCGCATTAACGAAACCATGGTCCTCGACACCAAGGAGCGCCGCAACATGCTCCAACAAGCCGCTGCCATGGGCGAGCGCACGCAATTTGCCTCCGGCCGCATGAAGGTCCCGACTCTGGTCGTACTTCGCGGCAAAACTGATCAAACAGAATACGCGCTCACGAATAAGCTCACCGTTATCGGAAAATCCGCCATGGCCACGGTGCGCATCAAGGGATGGTTCAAGCCCGAGATGGCCGCGCAGATCAACCAGCGTGACGATGGCTTCTATATCGGGCCGGGCGATAAGGTCCCCTCGGTGAATGGCGCACCGATCCACGGCCCGCTTCGCCTAAAGGACGGCGACGTGATTGAAGTCAGCGGCGTGCGGTTGAATTTTATCTTCCGCGAATAGCGCTTGCCGCGTGATACGGGTTCCTGCAGCGCGATTATGGCTGAGGCGTGGCGTCCGCCGGTATGGCGAGCCGTTCCGCGCCAACGAGAGATGAAGTCTAAGCAGCAAAGTTCCAAGCGGCCCAAACTGCTTCGAGTCTCCGAGGAGATGAAGCAATGGTCGGCGATGCTGGAGCACGAACTTCTCGGCTGGCCCGGCGTGAGCTCGCGGCCGATGTTTGGATTTATGGGCATCCACCGGGACGATTCGATTTTCGCAGCCCTCCCTCGCTCGCGCGCTATGGTTACGCCTAGCTCGATCATTTTCCGGTTCGACCCCATGCCCACTGAACTTTCCAAGCGCGCGCAGGCGGATCCGAGAGTCGATTTTGAGCGACGAACTCCTGGGGCACGCTGGTTTTCTTTCGCTTTGAGCTCGACGGACGATCTGCGCGATGCGCTTTGGTGGCTTGAGCAAGCCTATCGAAAAGCCAAGAACACTCCCGAACGCAAGACGACACGGCGCGTCGGGAAGCCTCGACCTTGCCGCAAGTAACTCTCTCCGCATAATTCAGATTCTGAGCGATGCTGCGCAGTCATTCGCTTGGCTTAACCGCCGCACGAAAACGCTGCGGCCAATTTGGACTGCGGCTAGGATGTGACAAGCACGGAAGGGGACGCATCCAACCGTTCAGGGAGAAATGAAGCGGACTCACGGCTCATAACCGTCTAATATAGAGCAAGTTAGAGGCACTCTGTACTATTCTTCGCGAGTGCCGAATTGGCCCGCGAAATAGTTGCCCGAACGGATTTTCTTGTCTGTGCACACAGTTCTGAATGCGAATTGCCGAAGCTTCTTCGGGCGTACCCAAAGAAATGGTTCCCGGAATCTAAAGAGAGAGACGGAGGGGTAACTGCATCAGAAATCATAGGATGCGTCGGCGAAATCGACGCCTGAGAGTAAACTCGAACTGATATGTGGATAGTCCGACTAGCACTGGCCAGGCCGTACACCTTCATCGTGATGGCGCTCGTCATCATTTTGCTCACCCCTGTAGTTCTTCTTCGCACGCCGACCGATATTTTCCCGGAGATCAACATCCCGGTCATTAGTTTGGTCTGGAACTACACTGGTCTCGAACCCCGCGAAATGGAGCAGCGCATCACGGGAAACTCGGAACGCGCCGTAACTACACTCGTCAACGACGTGGAGCATATCGAATCGCAATCCTTGAACGGCATCGCTGTGGTAAAAATTTATTTCCATCCGAGCGCGAACATTCAGACGGCTCTTGCGCAAACCACGGCAATCGTGCAAACCATCCTACGGTTTCTTCCGCCGGGAACCACTGCACCGCTTATCGCGATTTATTCGGCT
>Ga0307479_10007216_pt1 | contig 10246 bp, 11 predicted proteins | sample atmos_gasesECM4C_FD_203743 | JGI IMG/M metagenome (GOLD analysis project Ga0307479, IMG submission 203743) | Hardwood forest soil microbial communities from Morgan-Monroe State Forest, Indiana, United States - atmos_gasesECM4C_515 | ecosystem: Environmental > Terrestrial > Soil > Temperate...
GCCAGCCTGGGATCATTCCAATTCTGGAGGGTGCCCCGTCCCAAGCTTCGCTTGTGCGGGGGTGTTCATTGGTCACAGACTCCCGGTGGATTTGAAACCATACTGATGCGTGCCTTGGGGACTCAAGCGCTTTCAGGAATCCCCGGCAGCTTCACTTCCCGACCTTCTCCCGCTATCGGAGACAACCGAAACTGGGAGGATCGCGGTCGAGCGCTGTCGTTGTAGCTTCGCTCGAACGAGTGCGGCAGCAGTACGGCCTGCGGGTGTACGGCTATGTCGTGATGCCGGAGCACGTCCACCTGCTGGTGAGCGAACCGGAGCGGGCAGTGCTGGCGCGAGCGATGCAGTCGCTGAAGCAATCGGTCGCGCAGCTGGCGCTGCGAGCCGTGGAGCCGTTCTGGCAAGCTCGTTATTACGATTTCAACGTCTGGAGTGAACGCAAGTTCAGCGAGAAGCTGCGCTATATCCATCGCAACCCGGTGACACGCGTGTTCGTAGCGTCTCCCGAAGAATGGCCCTGGAGCAGCCTTCGCCACTACGCGACGGGTGCGGCGAGTCCGGTCGAAATCGAGCCGCAGTGGGTCGCGCGAGCGCGGAAGCGCCTCGGAATCTTTCCAATCGTGGAGAACGCGAAGAAAAGCCTCGCCCAAGCGGAGCTTTCCGAGACTGTGAGATCACTCCTGACTGTGAGCCCACGTACTTCTGCTCCCGCCACGGCGGTGGGACGATTGAGCTGTTAGCGGAGACAGAAGTTATGTGGCTGAAGACTCTCGCAACCGTTGCCCTCGTGCTCTTTGCGGTTTGACTCATCGCTGTGTTCCAGGGTTGGAGCACAAACAACTTGTCGGGACGGCTGATTCGCCTGGTTGCAAGTTAGCTAACGAGGACGGGCCAACCCGCTGCGCTGGTGATCTCGCTGATCGTAGTGGCGGCGCGCGCGGTTGCGCTCCGCAATGTGACTTGGCCGAGCGGCAAAGGTTACGCGGGGGCGATCGAGCTCTTGCCCGTCGCAGTGAGTCATCACGGGGCAGCAGAACTTCTCGGGCTCCGAGACCGCGGCGGGTGTCATCGAAACACTGGGCGAGTAAAGCGGTTGGTATCCTTTCATTTCGTGAAGGGCGCGCCTAAGAACCGCGCCTTTTTCAATGGCGCTATGAGGGCATTTCTATCTTGCTACGCTCTCTCCCTTGAGTGAACGTGTGACCGCTGCTATGCTGGCCGAAAAATCACTCGGGCGCGAGGGGTCGGGGCCATGTTGATACGCTATGTGCTGGGAGCGGCTCTAGTATTGCGGGGATGCAGATGCCTGGCTCAGTCCGGGTTTCCCGATCATTGCAGCGACGGATCGCCACTGCCATTTGCCTCCATCGAAGTGAAACAGGCGATCGACAGCACCTGTGGGCTTAGCGGTGCGCCCACAGCGACGGCAAACAGCAAGTTGCAGAACGAGGTGAAAGATAACTTCTGCGCGGGGATGGGTGGCAAGACGCCGGAGACATTGACTCCGCAGATGCTGGCGGATCTGCAGGCGCAGACGAAGATCGTGTCGGGCTTTAAGAAGGAGCCTTCAGATCGGCAGCCGCTCACCGCACTGGGCGAAGGCAAGCTGGTGCGGATGAAAGCCTTCCTAGTAGAAGCTCATCATGCGAACCTGGGCACGGGCGAAACCGTGAATTGCAACGGGGCTGCCGAATCGCAAAACGACATCCACATGGCCATGGGCGTGACGGCGAACACCCAGGAATGCGACGGCGTAACGACGGAGATCAGCCCGCATTACCGTCCGGCTTCGTGGAACGAGATTGGACACTTCGAACGCTACCACCCTGCGACGAAGAAGTACACTCCGGATCCGGGGATGGCGGCTCGACTGCAAGCCCATGCTTACCGCATCACGGGGCAACTGTTCTTCGATGCTTCGCATACGGTGTGTCCCTGCGGAACGTCGTGCACTCCGGCGCGATCATCGTTGTGGGAGATTCACCCGCTGTATGCGATCGAGGTATGCAAGTCGGGTACCGCGTGCGATGAAAACAGCAACAGCGACTGGATGGCATTCGACACCTGGTGGAACAGCAGGGTGCCGCTGAAAAAGCTGAGGGGGCCACATGCCCATCCGAACAGCGAGCCCCACTGATTTGCGAACGATGCCCAGGCTGGAAGCCCAAGAGCTGTCGTACGTAGCCGCGTGTATTGTTTTTGGGACGATGGATCGCAGTACGACTTTTTGCGAAGCGCTGCCTGCTTTGCGTCTCGGATCACTGCTGTTCGTGACCGCCATCACCGACGCGCGGCAGTTGTGAGACTAACGTCAAGCTCGTTAGAGCTTCCCCCGAGGTTCTCGACAAAGAGAGCCTTCTTCCCCCGATTGGGCCCCAGAACTTGTAGTCGGTTTCCCAGGTATTCAGTAAGGCCAGAGGTTTGGATCTCGGGAGTGCACCGCGCTGGGCTGCTCGTGTCGCAGCTTATGCTGACGGATTCCCTTCAGCAAGCGCCTTGGGGGAGGGCGCACGGCAGTCCAGCGGGGCGCACCCCCGGTTCCTTGGGGGTGCGTGTGAACTGCGATCGCTGCAGGTCCCAGATGTGTACCGACGATCTACTAAGCAAGCTGCGATGCGCAGAGTGCCGCCAGTTCGAATTTGACCGGCTCTTCGAGGTTGCCCTCAGGGCTTCCCTGCTGGCACTGGGCGGGCTGTTTGCATGGTTGCTCGTGCACCGCGCGGAGTAGTTCCGCAACAAAGAAATAGTTCAGCAATCGAAGGTCTGCTGTTACCTTCGTAAGGTGATGCGCTGCCGGACTTTCATTTCCAATAGGAATGTCGTTGCCCGTCGGAGCCGGCAGGATGCATAGCGTGGAAGTGTACGTGGTCGCTCAATTGTCACTTGCGTTTGGACTGGCGGGACTGTTCTGGCCGGACAAGCTCCTCACTCTATTCGATGTGCTGATGTTTCCCTGGCCGGCAAGCTATCGCACCGTACGCGTGAACAGCGTTGCGGCGATCGCCCTATCGCTTGTGCTGGCAGCTCGACTTCTCGTCGGTTGAGCGACCTCTCTCCACAACTTGCAAATAAAGGAATGTGCCACAGCTGCCTCTTCGGCTAGCAGTTCCGGTTCGTGTGGATGAAAGCCTCCCGGACTCCGGCATTCGTGTCGTCTAGTGTTTTTCTTCCGGGGGACGGCCAGCCTCGCGATTTTGGGTGGGCGGAGGCGGAGGCTGCCCGCGTGGCTGCTGCTCTGTGTGCCTTTGTTCCATTTGTTGTGTCTGTTGCTGGTGCTTCTGCTCCATCTGTTGCTGTCGAGCTTCGTTCGCGCTCTGCTGCGACAGCCGCTGGTGCTCCTGATCCTGCGTTTGTTGGAGTTTCTGGTGTTCTTCTTCCTGCTTGTTGTAGAGCTTTTCCTGCTGTTGTTGAAGTTTCTGGTCCTGTCGAGAGTTCCCTGTGTTAGGGGGCTCGGGGCGCGAGTGCGGTGGAACGTCGTTGGGATGGACGGGAGGACGCGGAGGGTTATTTTCCGGACGAGCGTTGTTTTCAGGACGGGGCGGGTTGTTTCCTGGGCGCGGGACATTGTTTTCCGACCGTGGAACATTGTTTTGACGCGGGTTGTTGTTCTCTGGGCGCGGCGCGCTGTTTTCCGGGCGCGCGGCATTTTCGGGACGCCCAGCAGGCGCATTGGGGTTCGGACGACCGGCTGAACGGTTGGCAGGAGGATTGTAAGGCGCTCCAGCCTCGCGGGCCGGGATCGCAGCGCGGTCACGAAATGCTCCAGGCTTCGGAGTCGCGGCGACCGGCGGTTTTCCGTGGTTGACGGAAGCGCGCAAGTCTGGGGCGGAGCGGGCCGCCTGGGTTTGCTGAGCTTGAGCCGCCACCGGGGCAAGATGCCGATCCCGTGCAGCGATCTCGTCTTGGGGTCGCGGGCGCGCGTCAATGCCGCCATTGCCGCCGTTGTAGCTGATGCGGTTCACCGTCGTATTGTTGACGACTGTGGTGTTGTAGACGTTGTGAATATTAGTGACGTTCACGTTGTTTACGGAACGGTTGTAGTAGAAGCGACCATCGTCCCAGCGCCCCCCTTCATAGCCTTCGCCGAAGTAGCCGTATCCGTAGGCGATGCCACCGTAGAAACCCACGTGCGGACCCCAGTAGCCCTCGTGAAAGATGAAGCCGTCGCCGTTCCAGGCCCAGTAACCCGGAGTCCAGAGGTAGCCGACCTCGGGAGCTTCCACCCAAGTGCCGGGAACCCAGTAGTAGTCGCCGTAGTCGTAATCATAGGCCCAGTAGCCGGGCGTCCAGATATAGCCTTCCGCGGGGCATGGAGGCTGCTCGTAGACGGGCAACGCGGGCGGGCCGAACGTCACGGCTATGCCGATCTGTCCGAAGGAGACGGCGGGGAGGACAAGGATTATCAAGCTGAATAAGAATGCACGAACCGATGGGGTAATGCGCATTTGGTTTTCTCCTGGCCGCACGATTTTCGACGAAGCCAAGGCGCTGGATTCAACGTCTGGCTGGAAAGAGTTAAGCGATTTTCCCGGCGCACTGGGAGTGCCCGCACTGGCAGGCGATCTCTGAGCTGCTTTTCACGGTTTCGCAGTGCGGACTGCAATACGCGCTATCTTGCCGGGCGATGCAATTGCACCCAGGGTGCTTACATCGTTTTGAGTTCTTGTCGTCCATGACATCATCCTTTCTGATTGGTATTTCCCGCCGCCTGTGTCGACTTGACACTAGCTACGCGGCAGAAATGCTTTGCCGCGAGGGTCGCTATGCCGTCCGTGTACCCAGCACGAAATGCAGGATCAGGGAAATGACCGCGAACACCAGCAACAGGTGGATCAGCCCGCCCGCGACGTGGAAGACTGTGAAGCCGCCCAGCCACGCGATCAGTAGAACCACGAATAGAATCGTCCAGATGCTCATTGTTTCTCCTTATGTCTAAATGTCTAACATTTGTGAACGCAGAAAAACGGCTCCTCATCACCAATCGAACCGGCACAAAGGCTTAAAGCGTGCCGGCTTGAAAGCCGCGAGTTCCCCGTTCACCGAGTCTCTGTGCCGGTTGCTCCCATAGCGGGGGAGAAGCGATCCCGAACCCGGGTCCCCGTCTCCTGGAACTTGCCGGCGATGGTGTTGCGAGTTTCTTCGCCGCTGGCCGGTGCCAGCAGCAGTCCGACGCCGATTCCAACACCGACTCCCGCGGCGAAGCTCAGGCCGTATCGAAGTGCGCGATTTTCGTGCATACCCATCAGGCTTCGGGTGCGATCAGTAAGGTCTTCTACCCGATCCGTGAGGTCCTCCATGCGATCCCGGACGCGGCTGCGCACATCGGTCGCAGTGCGGTCGGACAACTCAAGGGCACTCAGCCCGATGTTGAGCAGTGATCTGACAAACTTTTTCACAGAAATCCTCCGAGGGTGAAATCGAGACGAAGCGAATGCGCTACGAGCGTTTCCTTAGATAAACGCTATCGTGCCAGGCGGGTTGGGAGAATACCCGGAACGCGGTATGGTTGGAAATGCGGGCCCCTAAGATGGAGCGCTCAGGGCCGGGCGCTATCGGGCCGCAGACTCACTTTTCTTGTGGTTGTTTTATGTGACGCGTTTAGCGGCCGCGCGATCGGCTTGATGCACTGGGCATAGCGGTCATCGTCGAATTCCTTGCCCACGGGCCACCAAATGGAATACCCGCGCGGACACTTCACGTCCGGGTAGGGCTGGAAGACACGAATCGGAGGGATCGAGACCACTCCGTGCAAGACAGCAAACAGAACTAGCGTATGGATGGCAACACCTCGCCGAAACCTCAGTGGCCAAGAAACACAAAAACCTGTCGTCCTGCTAAGTACGCTATAACCTCACTGACAGCAGAAGAATACGGCGAACCCCGTAGCCCGATCACGGCAGTCCGGTAGGCGCAAGAAGTGAAGGACAAGCAACCACAGGAGCGAGGGACTGGGAATTGAAGACGGGAGGCTGGCGCCAGCCCCCTGTACTTCTACTTCCTCATTCCCCTCTGGATAAGTGGTGATGGTGACAACGATTTCGTTTCAGAAGGTGTGCTAGATTCGAGGCCCAAATGAACGCAGCGGGCAACGCCACAAGAAACGCGCCTGGGGCCCTGAGGGATGCAGCCATCGCCACCGAGAATTTGACTCGCCGTTTTGGCGAGTTGGTCGCGGTGCGGGATGTGAACCTGCGCGTGGCGGCGGGACAATTCTTCGGGTTTCTCGGACCGAACGGGGCGGGCAAATCCACCACCATAAAGATGCTCACGGGATTGTTGGCGCCAAGCTCGGGGCGGATTGAAATTTTGAGACTCGACTTTGCGCGGCAGCCGGTCGACGTGAAGCGCCAGATCGGCGTGGTCCCGGAGGGGCTGGCTTTGTTTGGGCGGCTGACCGGCGCTGAGTACCTGACATTTGTGGGGCGCATGTACGGGCTCGATCGCGAGACAACGGCGAAGCGCACGGGCGAACTGCTCGAGTTCATGCAACTGGCGGATCAACCGAAAAAGCTGGTCACCGATTATTCACACGGAATGCAGAAAAAGCTCGCGCTGGCGGCGGCGGTCATTCACGGGCCCAAGATCCTCTTTCTCGATGAACCCTTCGAAGGCGTGGATGCCATTGCGGCCGGTACGCTCAAGGCGATGCTGCAGCGAATGATTACGCGTGGAGCCACGATCTTTCTCACCTCGCATGTGCTGGAGATCGTGGAGCGACTATGCAGCCACGTGGCGATCATTCACCGCGGACAGCTGGTGGCGCAGGGGTCGCTGGACGAGCTGCGCGCCGGGGTGGAGGCTCAGGCAGGAACCGATGCGGGAGAACTCACCGGGAGCGGAAAGCTGACGCTGGAGGAGATTTTTCTGCACACTGTGGGCGGAACTCGGTCGGCCGAGCCGGAGTTGTCATGGCTGGGCTGACACTCGCAGGACAAACCGGGCAGCTGGCGGCGATCGCACAGGTGCGTTGGTTCATCTTCACTCATTCCCTGCGCACGACCAAGGGCGCGCTGGAATTGTTTTCACGGATCGTGATTGCGGTGGCGATCACGGGCGGCGGCTTGGGCGGAGCAATCCTGCTGGGAATCGCCGCATGGTACTTCGTGTCGGAAGGCAAGCCAGATGGACTCGCACTGCTGCTGTGGCCGGTGTTTCTGTTCTGGCAGCTCTTTCCGGTGATGGCGAGCGCGCTAACGGAGACGATGGATTCCTCGGACCTGGTGCGCTTCCCTCTGAGCTATCGCGCTTACGTTGCGGTGCGTCTGGTGTATGGAGCGTTGGACCCGGCGACAGTACTGGGCTGCCTGTGGCTTACAGGAATGACGCTGGGCATCGGATGGGCGCAGCCGAGACTGTTGCCGTGGGCGGTGGTGGTGTTGCTGGTGTTTGCTGCCGTAAACATGCTGCTCACGCAGATGGTGTTTGCGTGGGTCGAGCGCTGGCTGGCGCAGCGGCGAACACGCGAGATTTTTGCGGTCCTGTTTTTCCTGGCAATGATCGGCCTGCAGTTGATTGGGCCCATGCTGAGTCGTTATGGAGACCGGTCGAATGCCACCTTCCACAAGGTTGGACAAATCGCGAGTCCGGTGCAGGCGGTGCTGCCGCCGGGGATCGCAGCTAGGACGCTGGCGAGTGCGGCCACAGGACGAAATGCAGCAGCGGTCGCCTTCCTGGGAGGATTAGTGCTGTATGCGGTTGGGATTCTGCGCGTGCTCGGAGTCCGGTTGCGGGCACAGTATCGCGGCGAGAGCTTGAGCGAGGTGAGCCGGGATGCCCTGCCGCTCAAAGGACGAACGGGCATACGGCAGGGGTGGGACGTGCCGGGCCTGCCAGGTCCGGTGATGGCAGTGATAGAGAAAGAGCTTCGCTATCTTTCGCGAAGTGGTCCCATGCTGCTGACGTTTGTCACTCCCATCATTATGTTGGTGGTTTTCGGCATCGGAGGGCGCGCGGGCAACGGCGGAGGATTTCTGCAGCGTTGGCCGGAGTTAGCGTTGCCCGTGGGCGCGGGTTATGCCCTTCTGTTGCTGAGCAACCTGATCTACAACAATTTTGGAGCTGATGGCGGCGGTGTTCAGTTCTTCTTGGCGTCGCCTGCAAGCTTCCGGAGCGTGGTAGTGGGTAAGAATCTCGCGCACATGGGAGTGCTACTGGCGGAGGTGGTCGTACTGGGGTTCGGCGTGAGTTTACTGTTCCGGCCGCCCTCCGCGCTCGCGATGGGCACCACCGTCGCGGGATTGCTGTTCGCGGCGCCCATCAATTTAGCGGTGGGAAACTTGTTGTCGTTGTACTCGCCGAAGAAGATTGAGTTCGGCACGTTCGGGCGGCAACGCGCTTCGCAGATGACGGTGCTGGCGAGCTTCGTTCTGCAGATCGCGGTGTTCGGCGTAGGGGGATTGACGATCTTTGCCGCGCGGTACTACGGGCGACCGTGGCTGGCGGTCGTCGTTTTTCTGGGGTTGGCGGCGGTGGCGTTGGCCGGGTACGTGTTTGTGCTCGGGCGCGTCGATCGATTGGCGCTGGGGCGGCGGGAAGTACTGATGGAGGAGTTGTGCCGGTGAGGCAAGTCGTCGGTCTTCGGTCGTCAGCCCGGGTTGCGGCGACTGCGAAGTCGACAACGGATTCCTCCTGCCTCCACTGCGCTCGACGTCGGAATGACAAAATCGAAATGCGGCGAAATGGTCGAACATCTCTTCCACCTAGTGAATGACTTCCACCTCTGAGAGGGCGCGGGCATCGGTGCCTAGCAGGTCGGGGGTCAGTCGGATTTCGAAATTTCCGGGTGTGACCTCGGTCGGGCGGCGGCCAGCGCCGAGGGCGCGGAGCAGGGGCAAGGGATCGGCGCCGAAGGGGATCGACCTCTCTTCGCCGTCGAGCGCCACCGCGATTACTGCCTGGTCATATTCCAGAACTTCCGGCAGAAACGGCACATAGGGTTTGTGCTCACGCAGGAAGGTGGCGAAGGCCTCGGCTTCGTCGAGCGCAAAGGGTTGCGGCGGGTGCATCTTCCAGAACATCGCGAGCAATTGTTCAAGAAAGGCGGTGCCGCGTTCGAGCATGATTAGCCGAGACGACAGACGGAGCGTGCGCACGATCATCGAGCCGCGAAGCTTCTCGACCATCTCGCGAATGATGGCCAGGCCGGGGTCAAGACGGAGTTCAGCGGCGAGAGGCGTGGAGCACGGCTTGTGCACCGTCAATGAGGCGAGCGTACTCTCCCATTCCCTCGGCGACGGCGCGGGGTTAGGCTCCCGGGGCTCGCTGCGGACGCACGGCTTTGTCCCGGCGGTGCGAGTACTGCGATCCCAGAGGCGATGCAGGGCCTCTAGCTGCAAGCGAAAGCCGCGCGCGCCCAGCTTCGGGAAGTACGATGGAAATAGTTCGAAGATGATCGCCTTGAGGTTACAAAGGCGGGGCACGATGCGGGCCGCGAGTTCGAGCACATCCTCGGGGACGGCGCCGGAGTGGGCATCGAGCCAGAAGCCGCGATGGTAGTACCCGCCCGCCACGTGCAGCTCCCAGACACGTTCGAGTGGAACCTGTTCGATATAGTCGCCGAGAGCCTGGCGTCCGTTGCGATGATTGGTCCAGACGTTGTGCAAGTCGAGCAAGATGCCGCAGTCGGCGGCTTCGGCGACACGGCCGACAAATTCGCCATCCGGGAGCTCGTCGGCACGCGGGCGCAGGTAGCTGACGCCAGTCTCGATCGCCAGAGGGGCGGGCATGCGGGCCGACAAGGAGCGAATAGAAGAAACGGCGGCTTCGACTCCGGCCAGGGTTTGACGGGGCGGTAGCAGGAAGCCCGTATGCCAGGTGCCGGATCCGTCCGGCACCCGGTTGAAGCTGAGATGCTCGCTGAGCCACGGGACCTCGAGGTCGCGGATCACGGTGAGGAGCAGCTCGAGATCGGGCTGGTCCGGCGGCAACGTGCCTCCGACGGGAAAGCCGACGCAATGGACCAGCTTGGCCACCGGCTGCCGACGCAGACTGTCGAGCGAGAACTGATCCAGCACTAGGTTTTTCGCCCTGGGTTCGCGCCGCCAAAATGTTTGGGGTTCGACTTCGAGCACGTCGACCAGCCCGGAATTTGCCTGCAAGAGAGGCTCCATACCAGCAAACCAGGTCAGACCGACACCAAGTTCCGGAAGATTCATGGGGCCCTCATCGATCGCCGGAGGCGTCCCTCACCTGGAGAGAAGCTGGGTCGACGATGAACTCGCGCGCGTGCAAACAACTGACGTCGACT
>Ga0307479_10007217_pt1 | contig 10246 bp, 7 predicted proteins | sample atmos_gasesECM4C_FD_203743 | JGI IMG/M metagenome (GOLD analysis project Ga0307479, IMG submission 203743) | Hardwood forest soil microbial communities from Morgan-Monroe State Forest, Indiana, United States - atmos_gasesECM4C_515 | ecosystem: Environmental > Terrestrial > Soil > Temperate...
AGGCCAAGGACCGGTTCCTCGCCAGCATGAGCCACGAGCTGCGCACCCCGCTCAACGCCATCATCGGGTTTACAGGAACGCTGCTGATGAAGCTGCCCGGCCCCCTGACGCCGGATCAGGAAAAGCAGCTCCGCACCGTGCAAACGAGCGGCAGACATTTGCTGGCGCTGATCAACGACCTTCTCGACGTCGCCAAGATCGAGGCCGGGAAGGTCGATCTCAGGGTCGAGGCAGTCGATTGCAAGGCTGTTGTCGAAGAAGTTGCCGCATCGTTGCGTCCGCAGGCCGAGGCCAAGGGATTGCGCTTCGACGTACGCAGCGCGGAACCTACGGTCGTCGTGCACGCCGATCGACGCGCCGTGAGCCAGATCCTCATCAATCTCACCAGCAACGCGATCAAGTTTACCGAGCGAGGAAGCGTCCGCGTGACCTTGGACAAGCGCCTTGTCGACGGTAAGGATGTCGTCGAAATCGGTATTCACGACACCGGTGCCGGAATTCGTCCGGAGGACGGGGCCAAGCTGTTCGCCGCGTTCACCCGCGTGAATATCTCGAACCCGAAGGCGCCTGAGGGGACCGGCCTCGGTTTGCACCTGAGCCAAAAGCTTGCCGAGTTGCTCGGCGGAAAGATCACGCTTAAGAGCGAGTATGGCAAGGGCAGCACATTCACTCTCGTGTTACCGGAGCAATGAAACATGCCCGCCCGCGCGCTGATCATCGAAGACAATCCGGCGAATCTCGAGCTTGCCAAATACCTGCTCGAGGCTCACGGCTATTCGACCTTGTCCGCAACCCACGGTGCAGAAGGCGTTCGCATCGTAAGGGAATCCCATCCCGACTTCGTGGTCTGCGACCTGCAGCTGCCCGTGCTGGACGGCTATGGCGTATTGTCGGCGGTTCGCAACGACCCGGAATTGCGTGGCACGCCGGTTATCGCGGTCTCGGCGTTCTCGATGCCCGGCGACAGCTCGAAGGCGCTCTCCGCCGGATTCGACGGCTACATTTCGAAGCCGATCGATCCGGAACGTTTCGTCGAGCAAATCGAGGCGTATCTCCGTCCGGAATTGCGCGCCAGGCCGCCGCCGGCTCGATGAGGTGCGATGGCGACCATTCTGATCGTCGACGACCATGCGGTGAACCGCGAGTTCCTCGTCACGCTGCTCGGCTATCACCGCCATCGCCTGCTCGAGGCGAGCGACGGCGCGCAAGCGCTCGCGATGGCGCGCGTCGAACACCCCGATCTGGTGATTTCCGACATCCTGATGCCGACGATGGACGGCTTCGAGTTCGTTCGCAGGTTGCGTATGGATCCCGCGCTCGAGGCGACACCGGTCGTCTTCTACACGGCGCACTATCACAACGAGGAAGCACAGAGGCTCGCGAGGGACTGCGGCGTTTCGTACGTCCTCACAAAACCCAGTGAGCCAGAGCTCGTCCTGCAGACGGTGGCGCAGGCGCTCGGGCAGAGCAAGCCGCCCACACCCGCGCCGACCCCTGATTTCGATCGCGAGCACTTGCGAATCCTTACCGACAAGCTCTCGGAAGAGGTCGAAAAGCTGCGGCGAACCAGTGAGCGTTTTGCTGCACTGAACAGTGTCAATTTGCAACTGGCCTCGGAAACCGACCCGCGCCGCTTGCTGGACAGCGTCTGCCAATCCGCGCGGGAGCTGACCGCCGCGAAATATGCCTTGCTCGCCGTGGGTGGCAAGGTCGGGACGACCACGAATGAATTCACGACCAGCGGCCTCGAGAAGGCGACCGCCGCGCGCATCGGCCATCCCGTGTGGCGCGAAAGCGCGGCCCGCGCCGCGCTCCAGCAAGGCAAGGCCTTGCGCGTCACCAACCCGGGAGGGGAAGCGACCGCGGTCGGGCTGCCGACGCAGCACCTCCCGGTCTATTCGCTACTCGTCGCGCCGATTGTCTCGCTCGAGCACAATTACGGATGGATCGCTCTGGTCGACAAGCTCGGCGCGAAGGAATTCAGCGCGGAAGACGAGCTCCTGGTCGCGGCCCTCGGGGCGCAGCTCGGACGCTTCTACGAGAACGGCAGCCTGTACGCCGAGATGCGGCGCCACGCGGCCAAGCTGCAGGAAAGCGAGCTGCGCCTGCGCGAACGCGAGGCCGGGCTGCATCGGGCCCAGCTCATGGCGAAGCTGGCGCACGTGATCACGCGACCCGACGGATCGTTCGAGAGCTGGTCCGAGACATTGCCGCAGCTGATGGGCGTGGGTTCCGCGCAGATGCCCCGGAGCACACGCGAATGGCTGGATATCGTCCATCCGGAGGATCGTTCCCTTTTTCGCGCAACAGCCATCCAGGCCGGTATCGAGGGCGCGCGCAAGGAGCTGGAGTATCGGCTTCGGGCCTCGAATGACTCGTGGATCCATATCTGGCAGGTGATCGAGCCGATCCACGACGGAGCCGATGCGGACGGGAAGATGCGCTGGTTTAACACGCTACAGGACGTAACCGAGCAGAAGGAAGCAGAAAAAAGGATCGGAAGATTGAATCGCGTGTACGCCGTGCTGAGCGGCATCAATGCGCTCATCGTCCGGGTCCGCGACCGCGACGAGCTGTTCAGGGAAGCCTGCCGGATCGCGGTGCAATCGGGACAGTTTCCGTTGGCATGGGTGGCCGTTGCCGATCCGGGCGATCAAATGGTGAAAGCTGTGGCATGGGCCGGCGACGAGCGCGGATACGTGCAGCTCACGCGGCCGACCGTCGACGCGAAAGGGCAAGGTAAGGCTGGCTTGAGTGCGAGGGCGATGGAGGAGCGCATTCCTGTCGTCTGCAACGACATCGAGGCCGACACCAGTGCAATGCGGTTCGGGAAGGAAGCGCTTGAGCGCGGCTATCGGTCTGTAGCTGCATTTCCGTTCGTGGTCGGTGGCGCCGTTATCGGTGCGCTCGTGCTATACGCCGCCGAGACCGGGTTCTTCGACGCCGAAGAGATGAAGCTTCTGATCGAGCTTGCCGGCGATATCGCGTTCGCGCTCGACCACATCGCGAAGGTAGAGAAGCTCGACTACCTCGCCTATTACGACACGTTGACCGGGCTTGCGAATCCGACGCTGTTCCGCGAACGCGTCGCGCAGCACATCGCCATGGCCGCCGCGCAGCAACGCAAGTTTGCAGTCGCACTGCTCGACATAGACCACTTCAGGACGATCAACGACTCGCTGGGGCGCCAGGCGGGCGATGAATTGCTCAAGCAGGTTGCGGCGAGACTCGAGAGCGGCCCCGGCCGGCCGCACACGATCGCCCGCCTGAGCGCGGACCATTTTGCCGCCGCACTCCAAGACATCAGGCACGAGTCGGAGATTGCACACAGGCTAGAGGAATTAAATCGACACTGTCTCGACGAGCCGTTTCAGATCAACGGCAACGAGCTCAGGATCACGGGCAAGTCCGGCATCGCCGTTTATCCGAACGACGGAACCGACGCAGACGCCCTGCTCAGGAACGCCGAATTTGCGCTGCGAAAAGCAAAGGCAAGCGGCGAACCGCGCGTCTTCTATACGCATGAAATGACCAAGGTCATCGCCGAACGGATCAGGCTGGAAAACAGGCTGCAGCAGGCTCTCGAGAAAGAGGAGTTCGTTCTGCACTACCAGCCCAAGGTCGATCTCGAGTCGCGGCAGATTCAGGGCGTGGAAGCGCTGATCCGGTGGCAGAGCCCCGATCTCGGCCTGGTGCCACCGCTGAAGTTCATCTCCGTGCTCGAGGAAACCGGAATGATCGTCGAGGTGGGCGCCTGGGCGCTGCGGCGGGCAATCCTGGATCACCGCGACTGGCTCAGGCAGAAGCTGATGGCGCCGCGCGTGGCGGTGAACGTCTCCGCGATTCAGCTGCGCCACCGGGATTTCATCGACGTCGTCAAGGAGACGCTCAAGCAGGGCGCGACCCGTCCGGGCATCGACATCGAAATCACCGAGAGCCTCATCATGGATGACGTCGCCGGAACGATCGACAAGCTCAAGACGCTTCGCGGACTCGGCGTGAGCATCGCGATCGACGACTTCGGGACCGGTTATTCGTCGCTGGGCTATCTGGCCCAGCTGCCCGTGCATTCGCTCAAGATCGACCGCTCGTTCATCATCACCATGGCGGACGATCCGAACACGATGACGCTGGTGTCGACGATCATTTCACTCGCGCACTCGTTGCGACTGAAGGTCTGTGCCGAGGGTGTCGAAACCGAGGAGCAGGCCAAGGTCCTGAGGCTGCTGCGATGCGACGAGATGCAGGGCTATCTGATCAGCCGGCCGGTGCCGGTGGAGAAGCTGACGCCGCTCCTCGCACCCGCCGCTGCGTGAAAGTCAGATGGGGTGGCTGATGGGATTCGAACCCACGACAACCGGAATCACAATCCGGGACTCTACCAGCTGAGCTACAGCCACCGTTGTCACCGCCTGCCGCGTCGCGTCGTAACGTGGCGCGCCCGACAGGACTCGAACCTGTTACCGCCGGCTTAGAAGGCCGGTGCTCTATCCCAATGAGCTACGGGCGCCCTGTGCATCGATAAGTCGCGACCTGAAGCCGACCCGCTTGTCTGGTCGGGGTGGAGAGATTTGAACTCCCGACATCTTGCTCCCAAAGCAAGCGCGCTACCAGGCTGCGCTACACCCCGAGGCTTGCAATTATGCCATCGCGGGCGCGGCGCGGGCAAACCGAACACGCGTCGCGAAGGGCTCCAGCGCCTCGCTGTCTCTATCTATAATGCCTGCTTCACAGGCCTGCGGTCAGCGCAGCCCGCTCGAACCCAGAAAGGACTCCCATGAGCACGACCCGCGATGTCGCCATATTCGTCGGCAGCCTGCGCAAGGAATCTTTCAACCGCAAGATGGCCAACGCGCTGATTGCGATGGCGCCCGCGCCGCTCAAGCTCGAGATCGTCGAGATCAGGCAGCTGCCGCTCTACAACCAGGACGACGACGCCAATCCGCCTGCGGTGTCGGCCGCGTTCAAGGCGCGCGTCCAGAAAGCTGACGCCGTCCTGTTCGTGACGCCCGAGTACAACCGGGGCATGCCGGGCGTGCTCAAGAATGCGATCGACATCGCTTCGCGGCCGTACGGCAAGAGCGCATGGAACGCCAAGCCGGGCGCGGTGATCAGCGTCTCTCCGGGTCCGATCGGCGGCTTCGGCGCCAACCATCAGCTGCGCCAGTCGCTCGTGTTCCTCAACGTCCCCGCGCTGCAGCAGCCCGAAGCCTACATCGGCAACGCGGCGAAGCTTTTCGATGAAAGCGGGAAGCTCACCGACGATTCGATGCGCGATTTCATGCAGAAGTTCCTGCAGGCGTTCGCACAGTGGATCGAGCGAAACCTGACGCAGTAGCCTTTAGAAGGGAATCCGTCCTGCGAGCACGTCGCGGAACATCGCCCAGTCTCCGATGAAGCTGTAGACGGGATGGGTAAGTGTCGCCGGCCGGTTCTTCTCGAAAAAGAAGTGACCGATCCATGCCAGGCCATAGCCGCCGAGCGGCGCGCCTGCCAGCCACCAGGCGTTGCGCGTGACGACCGCCGCGACGATCGTCGCAATCACGATCAGAGTGCCGGAAAAATGAAGCCGGCGACAGGTTCGGTCGCGATGCTCGGACAGATAGAACGGATAGAACTCCCGAAACGTCTTGAACGAGTCGGCCATGACATGCGGCCGCGCTAGGCTTCCGGCTTGAGCTGCGGGAACAGGATCACGTCGCGTATCGACGGGCTGTCGGTCAGCAGCATGACCAGGCGGTCGATGCCGAGGCCCTCGCCCGCGGCCGGCGGGAGACCGTACTCGAGCGCGCGGATGTAGTCCGCGTCGTAGTGCATGGCCTCGGCGTCGCCGGCCTCCTTGGCCCGCGCCTGCGCGAGAAAGCGCGCAGCCTGATCCTCGGGATCGTTGAGCTCGGAAAAGCCGTTGGCGAACTCGCGGCCGGTGATGAAAAGCTCGAAACGATCGGTCACTGCAGGATTGTCGTCGCTCGCGCGGGCCAGCGGCGAGACGTCGGTCGGGTACGCAACGATGAACGTCGGCTGCACGAGCTTCTCCTCGGTCGTCGCCTCGAAGAGCTTCAATTGCAGCACACCCATGCCATCGGACGCCAGCACATTGACGCCGAGCGTACCCAACGCTGCCTTCAAGTATTCCGGCTTGCCGAGCTCGGCGAGCGCGTAGCGTGGGTTGTGCCTGGCGATCGCCTCGGCCATCGTCAGCCGGTCGAAGGGCGCGCTCAAGTCGACGGGCATATCCTGGTACTCGATCGTCGTCTTGCCGGCCACCTTCTTCGCAACGTCGCGCAGCAGCTCCTCGGTGAGATCCATGAGATACCGATAATCCCGATAGGCCTCGTAGAACTCAAGCATCGTGAACTCGGGGTTGTGCCGCGTCGAGATACCCTCGTTGCGAAAATTGCGGTTGATCTCGAAAACCTTCTCCAAGCCGCCGACGACCAAACGCTTGAGGTAGAGCTCTGGCGCGATCCGCAGGTACAGCTCGGCGTCGAGCGCATTGTGATGCGTCACGAACGGCCGGGCAGCGGCGCCGCCGGGGATCGGATGCATCATCGGCGTCTCGACTTCGAGATAGCCACGGTCGACGAAGAATTCGCGGATCGCCTGCACGATCTGCGAGCGCGCGATGAACACGCGCCGCGATTCGGCGCTGGTGATCAGATCGACGTAGCGCTGGCGGTACTTCTGCTCCTGGTCCGTGAGCCCGTGAAACTTCTCGGGCAGCGGCCGCAGCGCCTTGGCGAGAAGACGCAATTCGCTCACCCGCACCGACAGCTCGCCAGTGCGCGTCTTGAACAGCGTGCCACTGGCGCCGACGATGTCGCCGAGGTCCCAGTGCTTGAATGCTTCGTGCGTCTCGACACCAACCGCATCATTGGTGATGTAGAGCTGGATGCGGCCGGTCATGTCCTGCAGCGCGGCGAAGCTCGCCTTGCCCATGACGCGCTTGAGCATCATGCGGCCGGCGACGGAAACGGCGACCGGAGCCGTCTCGAGAGCGTCATTGCTCTTGCCGTCGTGCGCCTGATGGAGCTCCGCCGCCAGCGCGTCGCGGCGAAAGTCGTTGGGGTACGCCTGTCCTCGCTCGCGCAACGCACGCAGCTTCGCCCGCCGCTCGGCGATGATCTGATTCTCGTCGCCGCGGGGAGTCTGTGCGTCGCCTGGCTCGCTCACGTCACACCCCCTGCTTCAGGCTTGCCGCAATGAAGTCGTCGAGATCGCCGTCGAGCACGGCCTGCGTGTTTCCGATCTCGATGTTGGTTCGCAGGTCCTTGATGCGCGACTGGTCGAGCACGTACGAACGGATCTGGTGGCCCCAGCCGATGTCCGTCTTGGCGTCCTCGAGTTTCTGGTGCTCCGCCTGACGCTTGCGCACCTCCAGCTCGTAAAGCCGGGACCTGAGCATCGCCATCGCTTCGGCGCGGTTGCGGTGCTGCGAGCGGTCGGTCTGGGATTGCACGACGATGTTGGTGGGCAGGTGGGTGATGCGCACCGCAGAGTCGGTCTTGTTGATGTGCTGGCCGCCCGCACCCGAAGCGCGAAAAGTGTCGATGCGCAGATCGGCGGGATTGATGTCGACTTCGATCGTCTCGTCCACTTCGGGATACACGAACACGCTCGCGAACGACGTGTGGCGGCGGGCGTTCGAATCGAAGGGGCTTTTGCGGACGAGGCGATGCACGCCCGTTTCGGTGCGCAGATGGCCGTAAGCATAGTCGCCGGTCACCTTGACGCTGGCGCTCTTGATGCCGGCGACTTCGCCCTCGGATTGCTCGAGGATCTCGGTTGCGTAACCCTTGCGTTCGCAGTAGCGCAGGTACATCCGCAGCAGCATCGCCGCCCAATCCTGCGCTTCGGTGCCGCCGCTACCGGCCTGAATATCGATGAAGCACGGATTGGGATCCATCGGATTGTGGAACATCCGACGGAATTCCATTTCGGCAACGATGCTATCCAGGCCCTTCACATCGACCTGGAGCGCATGCAGCGTGTCATCGTCCGCTTCGGTGCGCGCAAGCGCGAACAATTCACCCGTATCCTTGAGGTTCTGGTCGAGCTCCGAGAGCGTCTTCACGACGCTCTCGAGCTGCTTTTTTTCCCTGCCCAGCGCCTGCGCCCGCTTCTGATCGGCCCAGACTTTCGGATCCTCCAGGTCGCGCGCTACCGCGTTCAGGCGCTGCGACTTTGTCTCGAAGTCAAAGATACCTCCGCAGATCGGCAGCGCGCTGCTGCAATCCGGCTAAAGTGTTGGCAATCTGATTGATCTGTTCTGCTTCCATTGTTCGTGTCCGCTCCAATCGGTGCACATTATACCTGCCGTCGCTGCCCCGATCCGTGAATAGGCGCGCTGCGCGGCCGCGTTTGCACGCCGCCGCTAATCGCATATTATAGGCAGGTCCTGCGTCGGCCCCGCCGGCCCGCGCCTGGAAATGCCGTTGTTCTCCTGGAGAAATCATGGCTCTGCTGCTCATCAACAAAGAAAAGATAAGCGTCGACCTCGACGGCGACACGCCTTTGCTGTGGGTTCTGCGCGATCAGCTGAAAATGACCGGCACCAAGTTCGGCTGCGGCATGGCGCTGTGCGGCGCATGCACGGTGCACATCGACGGGCAGCCGACGCGCTCGTGCACGCTGCCGCTTTCGGCGATCAAGCCCGGCGTCGAGATCACGACCATCGAAGGGCTGAAGACCCGGGAAGGGAAAGCGGTGCAGGCGGCGTGGGTGAAGCTCGACGTGCCCCAATGCGGCTATTGCCAATCGGGGCAGGTCATGACGGCGTCGGCGCTCCTCGCGAGAAAGAAGAAGCCGACCGATGCCGATATCGACGCGGCGATGGCGGGCAACGTCTGCCGCTGTGCCACCTACGTACGCATCCGGGCTGCGATCCACGAAGCGGCCCGCAGTCTGGCTTGAGGAGCCGATCATGTTCATCCTTCGCAATCCCGCTGACGCGCCGAAGCGCGGCGCGATCGATCGCCGCAGCTTCCTCAAGCTGACAGCAGCAACCAGCGCCGGCTTCACGCTGGGCGTATTCACGCGGCGGATCGCCGCGCAGGAGCCAGGCAAGACAGCCGACGAGCCGGCGCCCGAACCGATTCCGCCGGGCGCGTTCGTGCGCATCGGCAGCGACAACAGCGTTACCGTCATCGTCAAGCATTTCGAAATGGGCCAGGGCACGTACACGGGCCTGCCGACGCTGGTCGCCGAAGAGCTCGACGCCGCGTGGTCGCAGATCAGGGTCGAAGGCGCGCCCGCGGACGCGAAGCGGTACGGCAATCTGATCTGGCGCATGTATTTCAAGATGGATGCGCAAGGCACGGGCGGATCTTCCGCGATGGCGAATTCCTTCGATCAATACCGGCAGGCGGGCGCCGCCGCACGCGCCATGCTGGTCGCCGCGGCGGCCGAGCAATGGAAGCTGCCCGCCGAATCGATAGCGGTGAGAGACGGCGTCGTATCGCATCCGAGCGGCAAGAAGGCGACCTTCGGAGCGCTTGCCGAAGCGGCCGCCAGGCAGCCGGTGCCGCAGAATCCGAAGCTCAAGGACGCGAAGGACTTCGTCTACATCGGCAAGCGCGTGCCGCGCACCGACTCGAAAGCCAAGTCGACGGGCACGGCGACGTTCACCCAGGACATCAACCTGCCCGACATGCTTACCGCGGTCGTCGCGCATCCGCCGCGGTTCGGCGCGAAGGTAAAGGGCTTCGATGCCGCAAGCGTGCAGCGTATGCCGGGCGTTCGATACGTCGTCGAGGTGCCGAACGGGGTCGCCGTCGTCGCGACGAGTTTTTGGACGGCGAAGAAGGGACGCGACGCACTCAAAGTCGAATGGGACGAAACCGGCGCCATCAAATCGTCGTCTGCCGACATTCTTGCCGACTACAAGCGCCTTGCCGGCATGCCGGGCGCCATCGCGCGCAACGACGGCGATAGCGACAAGGCGCTCGCCGGCGCGAGCCGAACGCTCGAGGCCGCATACGAGTTCCCCTATCTGGCGCACGCAACGATGGAGCCGATGAACTGCGTCGTCAAGCTCGATGCGGACCGCTGCGAAATCTGGAACGGCGAGCAGTTTCATACCGTCGATCAGATGAACGTCGCGCGGACGGTCGGCCTGAAGCCAGAACAGGTCTTCATCAACCAGCTCTTTGCCGGCGGCAGCTTCGGTCGGCGCGCCAATACTTCCTCCGATTACCTGGTCGAGACCGCTGCGATCGCCAAAGCGGTTGCGGCGACCGGCAAGACG
>Ga0307479_10007218_pt1 | contig 10246 bp, 8 predicted proteins | sample atmos_gasesECM4C_FD_203743 | JGI IMG/M metagenome (GOLD analysis project Ga0307479, IMG submission 203743) | Hardwood forest soil microbial communities from Morgan-Monroe State Forest, Indiana, United States - atmos_gasesECM4C_515 | ecosystem: Environmental > Terrestrial > Soil > Temperate...
GGATCAGCGCGACCTCGATGACCAGGTCGTAGAACTTCTCCGGGCGCAGCCGGGGCAGCGTGGCCATCTGCGCCCGTGACTCGACCTGGAAGACCCCGACGGTGTCGGCGGCCCGCAGCATCTCGTAGACGGCGGGATCCTCCTGCGGGATGGAGTGCAGGTTCCAGCGCTCCCCGTGGGCCTGCTCCACCAGCTCGAAGCAGTCCCGCAGCGCGGTCAGCATGCCCAGGCCCAGCAGGTCGAACTTGACCAGGCCCGCGTAGGCGCAGTCGTCTTTGTCCCACTGGAGCACCGAGCGGCCCGGCATCCGGGCCCACTCCACCGGGCACACCTCCCCCACCGGCCGGTCGCAGATCACCATGCCGCCGGAGTGGATGCCCAGGTGCCGCGGCAGCGTCTGCATCTGCCTGGCCAGGCCGAGCACTGAGTCGGGGACGCCCGCGTCGGGCGGGACCGGCTGGCCGGGGGCGTAGGCGCGCGGGCCGACCTGGCGGGACCACTCGTTCTGCTGCTCCGGCGAGTAGCCCAGGGCCCGGCCCGCGTCCCGCAGCGCCATCCGCGGCCGGTAGGAGATCACGTTGGCCACCTGCGCGGCCCGCTCCCGGCCGTAGGTCCGGTAGACGTACTGGATGACCTCCTCGCGGCGCTGGTGCTCGATGTCCAGGTCGATGTCGGGCGGCCCGTCCCGGCCCGAGGACAAGAAGCGTTCAAACAACAGCCCGTGCTGGACCGGGTCCACGCTGGTGATGCCGAGGGCGTAGCACACGGCCGAGTTCGCGGCCGAGCCCCGGCCCTGGCACAGGATCCGCTCGTCCTCGCAGAACTTCACGATGCTGTGCACGATCAGGAAGTAGCCGGGGAAGGCGAGCTCCTCGATGACGTCCAGCTCGCGGGCGATCTGCGCGTAGGCGCCGTTGACCCGCTCGGCCGCCGGCGGCCCGTACCGGCCCAGGGCCTTCTCCAGCACCAGGCCGCGCAGGTAGCTGGCCTCGGTGCCGCCGCCGGGCACCGGAAAGTCCGGCAGCCGGGGCGCGATCACGTGGAAGTCGAACGCGCAGGCCGCGGCCAGCTCCAGGGTCCGCTCGACGACCCCGGGGTAGCGGCTCAGGCGGCGGGCCGCCTCGTCGCCGGAGCGCAGATAGCCGCCGCCCGCCGCGGCCAGCCAGCCGTCCATCTCGGCCAGGCTGCTGCGCGCCCTGACCGCCGTGAGCGCCTGGGCCAGCCGGGCTTCCCGCGGGGTGGCGTAGTGGACGTTGCTGGTCGCCACGGTGGGCACCCCGGCCACCGCGGCCAGCCCGGCCAGGGCGTCGTTGCGCTCATCGTCGGTGGGCTGGTCGCCGACGGTCAGCTCGACGCGGACGTTGCCGGTCCCGAACACGCTGGTCAGCCGCCGTAGCTCGCGCAGCGCGGAGTCGCGCCTGCCCGGCCGGGCCAGGGCGGCCGGGACGGTGCCCTTGCGGCAGCCGGTGAGGATGACCCAGTGCCCGCCACCCGCCGCGGCCAGCTCGTCCTCGTCGTAGACCGGGCGGCCCTTCTCGCCGCCGGCCAGCTGCGCCGCGCTGATCACCCGGCACAGCCGGGCGTAGCCCTCGGGGTCGCGGGCCAGCACCAGCAGGTGCCGCCCGCCGGGGTCGGGTGCCCCGGCCCGCGGCGTCCCGGCCCGGTCCAGGCTGAGCTCGGCGCCGAAGACCGTCCGCAGCGTGCCGCCGGCCGCCCGCAGTCGCTCGGCCGCCTGGGCGAACTGCGGCACCCCGTACATGCCGTCGTGATCGGTGATGGCCAGCGCGGTCAGGCCCAGCTCGGCCGCCTCGTCGACGAGCGCCCAGGGGCTGGAGGCCCCGTCGAGGAAGCTGTACGACGAGTGGCAGTGCAGCTCGGCCCAGTCCGTCGCCGCCCGCGCCCGCCGCGGGCGGCCGGGCGGCCTGGCGCCGGCGGGCGGCGGGGCGGGCCGGGGCGGGGCAGCGGGCTGCGCCGGCCCGTCTTTAGGCCAGGACAGGCGCCGTTCCAGCTCCCGCCACGGCATGGGCGGGTTGTTAAACCCCACAGGCTGCTGCCCCCGCTCACTCGCCTCCCGCGCCGCGCCCCCTGCGGCTACACCATCTTCGACCAGCATAGCGATGGCTGACGGCACGTCGAATATGTTTCAAACAAAAATTCGAGCTAGACTGTCGGTGGCGGCTGCCAGAATGCCCTCATGGACGAATCGACGCAGTCAGCGGAGCTCAAGCTCACCCGCCAGGAGATCTCGGCCGCCGCCAGCGGGCTGGGCTGGCGGCTCATCCTGGGCGCCTTGCAGACCTACGTACTGGTCAGCTCGCTGGCCGAGGCCGCGGGGGTGGTCGCCAGCGTGACCCCCGCGATCGGCGTCCGGGCCGATGAGAGCCTGCGGGCCGACGTCCGGGCCGACCGGGTCGTGCTGACCCTCCAGTCGGCCGTCACGGGCTGGGTGACCCCCCGCGAGATCGACCTGGCCGGGCAGATATCGGCACTGGTCACCGGGCTCGGCCTGAAGACCAGCCCGGGCGGGCCGGCGCCGGGCGCCCGGACGGTACAGGGCCTGGAGATCGGGATCGACGCGCTGGACATCCCGGCCATCCGGCCGTTCTGGCAGGCCGTGCTGGGCTACGTGGACGAGCCCGGCCAGGACGGCCCGCCGAACGGGCTCGCGGACCCGGTGGGGCAGGGCCCGGCGGTCTGGTTCCAGCAGATGGACGCGCCCCGGCCGCAGCGCAACCGCATCCACTTCGACGTCTCGGTGCCGCCGGACCAGGCCGCCGACCGGATCGCCGCCGCACTGGCCGCGGGCGGCCGCCTGCTGTCGGATGCCGAGGCCCCGGCCTTCTGGGTACTGGCCGACCCTGAGGGCAACGAGGCCTGCGTCTGCACCTGGCAGGGCCGCGACGCCTAGCCCGCCCCAGCCCCCGGCGGCGCCCCGCCCCCGGCCGCAGCTCCAGCGGCACGCCGCTTCTTGCTGTTATCAGGCGAAGTTCATGATCACGGAACCTGGTCAGCGCATATCACTGACGAGGTTCCGTGATCATGAGGAGCGCGGGTTGGGGCGTTCCGTGATCGTGAGGAGCGGGGGGATAGGGCGTTCCGCGATCGTGAGGGGTGTGGGTTAGGGCGTTCCGTGATCATGAGGGGTGTGGGTTAGGGCGTTCCGTGATCATGAACGGCGGGGCCGCGGAGGGTGTGAGCTAGGGAACATAGCCGAGTTATATAACTGGCTTATATAGTTTCCCTATGGAACTCTCCGCCGCACATCAGCTCGCGGTCGCGCATGAGCTGGAGCGCGTGAGCTTGTGGGCGCGGCGCGGGATGCCGGCCCGGATGAGCAGCACCAGCATCACCACGCTCGACAGCCTCGAGTACTCGGGGCCGATGCGGATCACTGACCTGGCCGAGCTCCAGGGCGTCACCCAGCCGGGCATGACCACGCTGGTCAACCGGCTGGCGGCGGACGGGTACGCGGAGCGCTTCCCGGATCCGACCGACGGGCGGGCCACGCTGGTGCGGATCACGCCCGCCGGGCGGCGGGTGCTGGCCGAGCGGCACGCGGCGCGGTCGGCGGCGATCAGCGCGGCGATCGCCCGGCTGCCGGCCGAGCAGCAGCAGGCGCTGAGCGCCGCGGCGGAAGCGCTGCACGCGCTGACCAAGATCCCCCCGAGCTACCAGAAGGGCACCTCATGAGCAGCACCGACGCGCAGGGGACCGGGCACCCGACGACCGGGCACCCGACGGCCAGCAACCCGTTCCGGCAGCCCAAGGCGGTCTGGGCGGTCGCGTTCGCGTGCGTCATCTCGTTCATGGGCATCGGCCTGGTGGACCCGATCCTGCCCTCGCTGGCGGGCAAGCTGCACGCCACGCCGAGTCAGGTCGAGCTGCTGTTCACCAGCTACCTGGTGGTCACCGCGGTGATGATGCTGGTCACCGGCTGGGTGTCCAGCCGGATCGGCCCCAAGCGCACGCTGATCGCGGGGCTGCTGCTGATCGTGGTGTTCTCGGCGCTGGCGGGCACATCGCACAGCATCGACGGGATCGTCGGGTACCGGGCCGGCTGGGGGCTGGGCAACGCGCTGTTCATCGCCACCTCGCTGGCGGTCATCGTGGCCTCGGCCAGCGGCGGCTTCGGGGGCGCGATCGTGCTCTACGAGACCGCTCTCGGGGTGGGCATCGCGTCGGGGCCGCTGCTGGGCGGGCTGCTGGGCAACATCAGCTGGCGCGGCCCGTTCTTCGGCGTGGCGGTGCTGATGGGGATCGCGCTGATCGCCACGCTGGTGCTGCTGGAGAAGACCCCGGCGCCGGCCCGCAGGCAGAGCATCACCGAGCCGATCAAGGCGCTGCGGCACCGCAGCCTGGCCACGACCAGCGTGGTTGGACTGCTGTACAACTGGGGCTTCTTCACGCTGCTGGGCTACTCGCCGTTCCTGATGCACCTGTCGCCGCTGCGGCTGGGCGCGGTGTTCTGCGGCTGGGGCATCCTGGTGGCGGTCTTCGCGGTGTTCGGGGCGCCGTGGCTCAAGGCCCGGTTCGGCACGGCGCGCAGCCTGTACGTCAGCTTCGCACTGCTGGCGGCGGACCTGGCGGTGATCGGCAGCTGGCCGGGCCGGCCGGCGGTGGTCATCGTGGCGGTGATCGTGGCGGGCGCGTTCCTGGGCGTGAACAACACGCTGGTGACCACGGCGGTCATGAGCATCGCGCCGGTGGAGCGGCCGGTGGCCTCGGCCACCTACGGCTTCATCCGGTTCATCGGCGGCGGCCTGGCCCCGTTCGTGGCGGCCAAGCTGGTGGTGCATTACAACGTGCACGTGCCGTTCCTGATCGGCGCGGCCACGGTGGTGGCGGCGGCGATCGTGCTCAGCACGGTGCACAAGGCCCTGGACGCGGCCGACCGCGGGGCGGTGGCTCAGCCCGAGCGTGACGAGCTTGACCGGGTGGAACGCGAGGACGAGATGCAGGTCAGCGCGGGTCTGGGTAACACGGACTGAGTTCTGGGCCGGGGTCGCCCGTACATCCGTGGCCAGTTTCAATTGTCAGGTCATGCCTGACGTCGTAAGGTACTGCCTGACGTCGTCAGGACACGCCTGACACGAGACGGGAGCCTGGAGATGATGACAGTGGCGGACAGGGTAAGCACCGAGGCGAGCGCGGAGCCGGGCGAGGAGGCGGGCACGGCGTGCTCGTTCTGCCTGAAGGCGGCGGCCGAGGTGCAGACGCTGGTGGCTGGGCCGGGCGTGTTCATCTGTGACGAGTGCGTACAGCTCAGCACGCTGATCATCGCGAACAAGCCGGAGACCACGCCGGACATGGTGGCGGCCTGGGAGCAGCAGACCTCGGACGAGGACCTGCTGGCGCTGCTGCCCAAGGTCGCGTCGGCCCAGGCCCAGGCCGAGCGGCAGCTCACGAGCTGGGTACGCAGGGCGCGCGCACGGGGGATCACGTGGACCCGGATCGGGGCGGCGCTGGGCATGACCCGCCAGTCGGCCTGGGAGCGGTTCTCGGGCGAGGAGTGAGTCAGCCGGGAGTGACTCAGCCGGGCGGGATGATGGTGACGCGGGGCCAGCGGGCGGCGACACGCTGGCGGGCCAGCCGCTCGCGGGAGGTGGCCAGGCTGACCCGGACGGGGTTACGGCGCCAGGTGGGGGCAAGCAGGTCGGCCAGGCCGTGGGGGGCGCACACGTCCAGTCCGCCGGGGGCCGGCCCGCGGCGGATGGCCACGCAGGTGGCGGTCTCGGGCCAGGTGGCGACGGCGTCGTGGACGCTGGCCAGCGGGGGCACGGGCGGGCCGCCGAAGCAGGCCTGGAACCAGGTGTGCACGGCGGCCTGGTTGGACGCCTCCCAGGGCCGGCCGGCCAGCTCGGCCAGGCGATGCTGCGCGGCGGCGTCGCGGGCCGGGCTCAGGTCGCCGGGGTCGAAGAAGACCACGTCGACGTCCCGGACCTGGGCCGGGTCGAAGCCGTCGTGGAGCTGGCCCCAGACCACGTCCCTGATGACCCCGGCCCCGATCCAGGCGTCGGGCAGGCCGCTGGCCGCGACCGCGTCCAGGGCCTCGGCCAGCCACGGCTCGGCCAGCACGCGCCGGGCCAGCTCGCGGGCTAGCTCCGGCTCGACGCCCGGACACCAGGCTTTATTGGGGCGACCGGGCGCGGGGGGCGGTCCTAGGCTGGCGGGCATGGAGACTATGGTGCCGGTGGGTGCCGACAAAGTGTGGGCCGAGGACTCCGGGGGCGACGGGCCCGTGGTGGTCCTCCAGCATCCGGGAATCGGCGACTCGCGGATCTGGGACCCGGTCTGGCCCGCGCTGACCGCGGCCTGCCGGGTGATCAGGTTCGACGTACGCGGCTTCGGGCGCTCCCCGGCCGCGACCAGGCCCTACCGGCGGCTCGGGGACCTGCACGAGGTGCTGCGCCACCTCGGGGTCGGCCGGGCGCACTTCGTGGGGTGCAGCATGGGCGGGGCCACGTCGATCGACATGGCGCTGGCCGAGCCGCGCCGGGTCGAGACGCTGACGCTGCTGTGCCCGGGGGTCACCGGCTACGAGGGACCCGAGGAGCCGCCGGAGCTGATCGCGGAGTTCGAGGCGCTGGACGCGGCCGGGGACGTGGACGGCATCGTGGCGGCCTACCAGCGGATGTGGGCGGCGGCCGGGCCCACGCCCGAGGTGCTGGAGCAGCTGCGCTCGGCGGTCCGGGCCGAGCCCAACGAGGAGGAGTTCCAGCTCGAGGATGAGCCTGCCTTCGACCGGCTGTATGACCTGCGGGTGCCGACGGTGCTGATGGTGGGCGACCTGGACCGGACGGTGCTGATCGCCCTGGACGAGGAGGTCGCCCGGCGGATCCCCGGCTGCCGGCTGATCTGGATGCCGGGCGTGGACCACTTGCCGCCGCTGCGGGTGCCTGAGCTGGTCACCGAGACGATCCTGGGGCAGGTCACCGGCGCCGGGCGTGACCAGCCCCGATGAGCTGCTCGGGCGGCTGCGCGGGGAGGCCGGGCTGGACCTGGCCGGGCTGACGCCGACCGAGGCGGGCGAGTCCCGTTCGGCGTTCTGGGTCACCGACCGGGCCGGGACGGTCAGCCTGCTCAAGCTGGCGCCGGGTCCGGGGCCCGAGGCGCTGGCCTACCTGCGGGCGCTCCAGGCCACGCTGGCCCGGCTGACCGAGCGCGGCTACCCGGCGCCGCGCTGGGAGGCCGTGGGGCTGGCGGGCGGCCAGGCGTTCTGGATCCAGGAGCGGATCAGCGGGGCCGCACTGGAGACGTCCGGCGCCCGGCCGCACCGGGCGCTGATCGGGCGCCTGCTGCCCGAGTTGTTCCGGCTGAACGACGCCCAGGCGGGTCTGGGCGTACCGGGTCACGGGCCGGGCTGGCCGGAGCTGATCACCCGGACGCTGACCCAGGGCGGCGACGGGTACTGCGTGCACGCCACCCTGGACCGGCCGGGCCTGCGCGACCTGCTGGACGCGATCCGGCGGACCGGGGCCGAGTGCGGCCCGGCCCTGCCACCCGGCGGCGACTTCGTGCACTACGACTTCAACCTGGCCAACCTGCTCAGCGACGGCCGGGTGATCACCGGGGTCGTCGACCTCAACCCGCCGCTGCTGGCCGGGGACCGGGCGTTCGACCTGGCCACGTTGCTGTACTACGTGTACGACTGCCCGGAGCTCGCGGGGCCGCTGTCAGAACGGCTGTACGGGCTGGCCGGGGAGCCGGCGGCGCGGGCCTACCTGGCCCACATGGCGTTGCGCCAGGCCGAATGGTCGCTGCGCTGCTACCCGGAGGCGGCCGCTACCCGCCGGCATGTGCGCCTGGCCCGGCTAGTCGTAGCTAGCTTCCACCATCCAGCGGCCATCCTGGACGACGGCCAGCCAGGCGCGGCCGTCGTCGGTGACTAGCTGGAACCGGGCCTGGCGGCGGGCGTGGGCCGGGTCCCACCAGCGCTCGGTCACCGGCCACGGGCCGGCCCAGGCGGTGATGGGGCGGCGCGGGCTGCCGCTGGCCGCCAGCTGGGCGGGCGGGGCGGATACCTGGGCCCGCCCGGTGACGGTCACGACCGCCCCGCCGGCGTCGGTCACCTCGGCGGCCAGCGGGACCGGGTAGACGGTGGCCGGGCCCGGGGCGGGGATCTTTGCCGGCCACGGGCGGTCGGGCGGGCGCGACGGCGTCCCGGCGTCCCCGAACGGGACCAGCAGCACCTGATCGGCTGGCCGCCGGCCGCCGGCCAGCACGGGGCGGGTCACCGCGCCGTGCCCGAGCATCGCCTGGACGCGGATGGCGGAGCGGGCGACCCGGTCGGTGACCACGGCGTCGCCCCACAGCCCGAGCTGGCGGCCGGTGGCGCGGACGAGCTGATCGGGGATCAGCCTGAGCAGGGTGATCGCGCCTTCTGTCTGGCCTTCTGCCTGGCCCGTCCGCCAGGCGTCGAGCTGCCAGCGGACCCGCTCGGCCACGGCCAGCCCGGACAGCAGCCCGTCGTGCCGCCAGAACCGGGTGATCTCCCGGCCGTCCGCGCAGCGCACCAGGATCTGGACCCGGACGCAGGCCAGGCCGCGCTCGGCCAGCCCGGTGTGCATCGACTCGGCCAGCGACTTGGCCGTGAACACCACCGGCTCGGCCTGATCGGCGGGCGGGTCGAACTCACAGCTCACCGACAAGTCGGCGGCCGGCGGCCGGGGCACCAGCGGCCGCGGGTCGAGCCCGCGGGCCAGCCGGTGCGCGAGCGCGCCCGAGGCCCCGAACCGGCTGGCCGCCTCGGCGGCGGGCAGCGCGGCCAGGTCGCCCAGCGTCGCGATGCCCAGCCGCGGCAGCAGGTACTCAAGCTCGGGGCGGTCCAGGACGCCGACCGGCTGCCGGGCCAGGAACGCCGGCGTGTCGCCGCGCGGCACGATCAGGCCGGCCGGGCCGGTCCGGCTGGGCGGCATCGTACTGGCGGCCAGCCCGGCCGCGAACAGGCCGTCGGCCACCCCTATCTGGCAGGCGAAGCCGGCTTGGCGCACGGCGGCGGCGATCTTCTCGGCCAGCGCGGCCTCACCGCCGAAGTACCTGGCTGGCCCGCGGACGCCGATCGCGCAGGTCCCGGGGCGGAGGATCTCGACCTTGGGGCAGAACTCCCCGACGGCGGCCACCACGGGCTCGAAGGCCCGCGCCGCCGGGCCGGTCTCCTGATCGGGCTCGGCGGCGCCCGGCTCGTGCTCGCTGTCGGGCCAGCCGGCGCAGTGCAGGACCAGCACCCGGTCTGGTGGGCGGGCCCCGGGCCTGGGCGACCTCGTCACGGCCTAGTCGCCCTAGTCACCCTAGTCACCCTGGCCACCCTGGCCACCCGGGCCACCCGCGGCCACCCGGCACGGGCCGGCGGCCGCTTTTTCATGATCACGGAACCTGGTCAGCGAATATCGCTGACCAGGTTCCGTGATCATGAAGGCCGCCCCGGCACGGCCCCCGTACGGCCGAGTCACCCGGTGCTCGCCAGCCCGAGCCGGGGAGCGCCGGCAGTGTCGGCCGGGTTGGCCACCCCGGCCACCCCGGCCACCGCGCCGTCGGGACCCGGCAGCCACAGCCACTGCGTCCGCGGCCGGGCGCCCCGGCCCTCCGCCACCACCTCGGCCTTGCGGGCCCGCAGCCGCCCGTGCCCCGCGCCGATGCCCGTCCATTCCTGCCGGGCGACCCGCAGCCGGGCCTGCGCCCCGTCCCACTCCCCCGCCACCAGCAGCACGCTCCCGTACCGGCGGGCCACCGCCTCCAGCTTGCGCCGCAACTGCGCCGACGGCCGGTCCGGCGGCCGCAGCAGCACGATGTCGCACCCGTCCAGCAGCGACGCCACCACCTGCGGCCAGCTCTCGCCCGGCTCGGCGATCAGCAGCAGCCGGCCGGGGTCAAGGCCCAGGTCAGCGGCGGCGAGCACGCCGAGCGCGGGCAGGCCGACGACGGCACACCAGGCCCCGGCGTGCGACGCCCCCGCGGCCAGCGCGAGGCACAGCAGCCCCCAGGCGCCGGTCGTGATGACGTGCCCGCGCGGCAGCCCCCCGGCGGCCAGCAGCCCGCGCAGCGGCGGCAGCACCGGCAGCACGCTCTCGCCCGGCGCCGTCGCCCCCCGTGTCGCCACCCCCCGTAGCGCGCTGTCCCCTGGAACGGGAACTCGCCGCACTGTGCCCGACAACAGCGCGCCCGACAACAGCGCGCCCGGCGACAGCGCGCCCGGCGACACTGTGCCCGGCGACACTGTGCCCGGCGACACCGTGGCATGCGGCGGGGC
>Ga0307479_10007219_pt1 | contig 10245 bp, 9 predicted proteins | sample atmos_gasesECM4C_FD_203743 | JGI IMG/M metagenome (GOLD analysis project Ga0307479, IMG submission 203743) | Hardwood forest soil microbial communities from Morgan-Monroe State Forest, Indiana, United States - atmos_gasesECM4C_515 | ecosystem: Environmental > Terrestrial > Soil > Temperate...
TTTGGTGGGTAGAGTGAAATGAAAACTTGCGCCGCGCGGAGAGTTCTCCGCAGCCCACAAGCGGCCGTCATGCGATTCCACGATCGAGCGGCTGATGGACAGTCCCATACCCGTGCCGTGAGGCTTGGTGGTAAAGAACGCCTTGAAGATCTGGTCCGCCTGCTGCGCCGGCAGCCCCACGCCGGTATCGCTGACGGACACCAGAACTTGCTCGTCTTCCCCTCGCTCCGATTTGACGATTAGCTCCCGCGTCCCATCCACATCCTTCATCGCATCGATGCTGTTCATGATGAGGTTCATCAGCACCTGTTGCAATTGCAAGCGATCTCCCGTGACCTGGGGAAGGTCTGCGGCCAGCTCCGTCCGGACGGATATGTTGTGTCGCGTTGCCTCACCGCGCAGAAGGATGGTCATCTCTCGAATGACTTCGTTTACATCAACCAACTCCCGTTGCGGGGTACCTTTCTTAAAGAGCAGACGGATCCGGTTGATAATTTCCGCCGCACGCGTTCCGTCCTTCACGATTCTGGCGGTAGCCGCGCGCGCCTCTTCCAAATTTGGGGTGTCAGCCGCCAGCCAGCGCAAGCAGGTATTGGCATTGGTGATGGCGGCGGCAATCGGTTGATTCACCTCGTGCGCCAGGGAGGCAGTCAGCTCTCCCATGGTGGTCACTCGGTTCACGTGTGCGAGGTCTGCACGCGCCTGGCGTAGCGTTTCTTCCGCATGCTTGCGCTCAAGACTCTCTGCTTGCAACGCCTCATTGCTTCTCTGGAGCTCTTGAACTGCTCCTCTCAGCTCATCGCGCGCGCGCCTGAGCGATTCTGTGGCGCTCCTTTGCGCAGCGCTCAACAAACAGACAACAAGGGCTGACACCATAAAAATGGCTATACGTGGTATCTCTGCGGCCTTTGGAATTAACGAGTGCATCGGGGGCAGGAAGTAATAATGGAAAGCGAGTGTGGACAGGACCGTCGCGAGCAATCCCGGCCCGGCTCCACCAAACCACGCAGTGAACATGATGCCGCAAAGAAACAGTGAAACGGGAGCAGCTTCCAAATGGAACGCCGGCAACCGTGAAATGATCAGTGCTGCGGTAACGGATAGAACGGCAATCCCATAGCTCCAAATCGAAGGCAGCTTGGGCCATAGAAGAGGATTGGACCTGGGCATGCTCCCGCTCCGGCAAGGCAGGGCACTACTCCCTGCAATCAAAATCTTAACACCAGAGAGTATCCTGCTCCGACCAGGCCGGTCATGTGGCGCATATTAGCCTTCCCCTCGTGGAGAGGTGGCTGCCCGCGGCTCATCCAGTCGAATAGACGGAATGCCAACACTCCGACAGTTTGGCGTGACACCTGACGTTGCCCAGGCGCCCGTGAATTGGCGCATCCTCCTTTCTGCCAGCCACTTCCAAGCAGTTTTCGTCATGTGCAGCCTCTGGCATACAGATTGCCTTCTTCAGTAGCGGTTGGCATTTTCGCGGCGAATAGATTTCCCAGCGAGCAAGCGTCAACGTGGGAGCGACGCCGGACCAGGAGACGGGACGCAGACGGGAGGGCAACCATGAAACCTATATCCATTCTCGACTGGTATCACGTTCTGCGCGTGCACCATCACTGGACGATATTCCAGGCCATTCGATATGCGCTGTGGCTGGTGCGCTAGTTAGTTTCCGTTGCTGTGTGTCGAACTGGCAGGGAGGCCAGAAATCATGGAAACGTTTCGTGCAACCGATATAGACAAAGACTCCGACGCCGCGTTGGTGGCTGCCGCGAAGCGTGGGGATGCGCGGGCATTCGAGGAATTGGTTTTTCGTCACGAACGGCGAGTCTTTGCCGTGGCACAACGGATAACGAATAACCGGGAGGATGCCGAAGACGTGGCGCAGGAGAGTTTTCACAAGGCTTTCCGTCATCTCGACGACTTTCAAGAAAAGTCGCGTTTCTCTACCTGGTTGACACGCATCGTCATGAATGAAGCCTTCATGTTGCTGCGTAGAAGGCGAGGCGTTCTCGAAGTCTTGCCGGAGAGTCGTGATGATGGTGCGGAGTTTGTCTCGGCGGCATTCGTTGACCAGAGCCCAAGTCCCGAAGAGTCCTGTGGGCGGCGCGAGCGCTCGGAACTCTTGACCGAAGCGATCAATCGCTTGGGTCCAAAGATTCGAAGAGCGATCCTGTTGCGCGATATCGAAGAACGCTCTGCCGAAGAAACAGCTCAGATTCTAGGCACCTCTATTGCCGCCGTGAAAGCACGTCTTTTCCACGGACGCCGGAGGTTACGTAAAACGGTGAATCCCGGGCTCCTGTGGGGAATCCACGCGGCCGGTCGGGCGGAAGCACAACGCTGTTGACATCTGAAGCGGAGCGTTTCGTGAATCTGTGGTTCCAATATTGAGGCCAATTCGGCATGAATCCAATCACGTCGGAAAGAAATAAGCTCGGATTTGTCGGGATCGGCTACATGGGCCGGCCGATTGCTCAGAGGTTGCTTGAATCCAGCTTCAAGCTGGCCGCTTATGACCGGAACCGCACCAAGGCGGAGGAGCTGATTCGATATGGCGGGACAGTCGCGGAAAGCGTTGCGGAACTTTCCTCCAGTTCCAACGTCTTCTTGTCGTGCCTTCCCACCGATGAAGCTGTCCTGAACATTTATAGAGGACCTGACGGCGCGTTCGCCAATGCGCAGCGCGGTTCGTTGGTAATCGACATGAGCACGGTGTATCCGGAGACCTCGCAGGAACTCTCGAGACTGGGTTCCGAGCGTGGAGTTGACGTCCTCGACTTGACCATTTCCGGGAGTACCCCGGCCGCCGAGCAAGGGGCGCTGACCCTGTTCGGGGGTGGAGACCAGAGATGCTTCAAGGCTGCCGAGGCGATCTTTCGCGTGATCGCCCGAAAGTATTTTTATCTGGGGCCGAGCGGCTCCGGAGCGACGATGAAGCTTGTCGTGAACACCCTGCTGGGAATCGGAATGCAGGCGATTGCCGAGGCCGTTGCGCTCGGTGAGAAGGCTGGTCTCGATCGCAATCGCTTGTTGGACGTTCTTTCAGAAACTGCGGTGGTTGCGCCTGCACATGTGGGCAAACTGCAAAGAGCGAAGAAGGGCGACTTTAGCCCGCAATTTCCCCTGCGGCTTATGAACAAGGATTTCGGGCTGATTCTCAATCTCGCGGCTGCCGTTGGGGCGCGAATGCCCGCGACCGTTGCTGCTTTTGAGGCCAATGCAAGACAATCGGGGCAAGGAAAAGAGCAAGACTTCTCCGCGGTGATTCTGCAAATGGAAAAGCAAGCCCATTTGGGTTCGTCAGACAATGGGCGAACTCCATCCAGCGTTCCTTCGATTGAAAAGTCGATCTAGTTGGGTGAGGTTTATTCTTTCTGTGCGCGTTCGTGTTGGATATCAGAAGACAAATACTTTGGAGAACGAATATGAACAATACAGTAGCAACGCAAACCACCTCTCCCAGTGGAACCGTCACACTGGGAGGTGAACTTACGGTCAGCCGTCTTGGCTTCGGAGCCATGCGCATTACCGGTGACGGCATCTGGGGCCCTCCCAAGGACCCCGCTTCGGCGCTTGCCGTTCTTCGCCGCGCGGTAGAGCTGGGCGTCAACTTCATAGACACCGCAGACTCCTATGGTCCGTACTTCAGCGAAGAATTGATTGCCAAAGCGCTTGCGCCTTACCCCAAAGATCTTGTGATCGCGACCAAGGGCGGATGGAATCGCCCAGGGCCGAACCAATGGACCCATGATGCCAGCCCAGAGCATTTGTGTAAGGCTGTCGAAGGCAGCCTGAAGAGATTGCGCCTGGATCGTATTGACGTCTACCAACTGCACATTCCCGACCCCGTAGTGCCTTTCGATGCGTCAATGGAAACGCTGGCCGAGCTGCGAGCGGAAGGAAAGATTCGTTTGATCGGACTGTCGAATGTGACTCGTGAGCACATCGAGCGTGCGCGGAAGATCGTGCCCATTGTCTCGGTGCAGAATCGGTACGGCTTTGCCGATCGCGAGTGGGACTACGTCGTGGATTTTTGCGAGCGGAGTGGGATTGCCTTCATCCCGTGGTTTCCGCTGGGAGCCGGCAAAGTGGCCGGCATGGTGCTTGAGGCGATTGCGAAGGCTCACAACAAAACGTCCAAGCAGATTGCGCTGGCATGGTTGCTCAAGCGTTCAGCTATCATGCTGCCTATTCCCGGGACCTCGTCGATTAAACATCTCGAGGAAAATGTGGAGGCGGCGTCCTTGCGACTGAGTGACGAAGAGTACGTGCAACTCGCCCGTGTCGCTGACCTGGCTTCCAGTGCCAGTAACTGAAGTTCGTTGACAAAATCGCGCGACGCTGGCGAGGGTCTCGTCGACCTGGATGCATTCGAACTGAGGAGCGGCAATGATTCAATTGAAAGTAAATGGAGCGGAACAGTCGTTCGTTGGTGATCCCGAAATGCCGCTGCTCTGGTACCTGCGCGACGTTTTGGGGTTGACAGGATCGAAATTTGGCTGCGGCGTCGGGCTTTGCGGCGCTTGTACGGTCCACGTGAACGGGCAAGCCACGCGATCCTGCGTAACGATCATGCGCGATACGGCCGAGAAGGAAGTCACGACGATCGAAGGCCTCGAGAAGAACGGATTGCATCCCGTTCAGAAAGCCTGGATGCAAATCAACGTGCCGCAATGCGGTTATTGCCAGGTGGGACAGATGATGCAAGCGGTCGCATTGCTAAACAGCAAAAAGAAGCCGACCGATCACGAGATCGATGAGGCCATGTCCGGGAACATCTGCCGTTGCGGAACGTATCAGCGGATTCGCGCGGCGATTAAAGCGGCGGCGGGAGAAATGCCATGAGCGCGACTGAGAACGTCAGCCGGCGCCGATTTTTGACGGGAGGCGTCATTGCGGCGGGCGCGCTTGTGCTCGGCGTGCGCTATTACTCCAGGCTTTCGTCTGGCGACAAACTTCCGCACGATACAAACGCGGACCACGCCACATTACATCCCAGCGTTTTCCTCGGAATCGAACCAGACGGCACCGTGTGGATCGTTGCCAGCCGCTCGGAGATGGGCACGACAAGCCGTACTTCTCTGCCGCTCGTTGTTGCCGATGAACTCGACGCGGATTGGAAGCGAGTGAAGATCGAGCAGGCCATTGGAGACAAGCGGTACGGTGACCAAAACACGGACGGGTCGCATTCGATCCGCTCGTTCTACGACGCGATGCGCGAAGCGGGATCTACGGCGCGATTCATGCTGATTCAAGCTGCGGCCAAGCAGTGGGGTGTCCCGGCGGCGGAGTGCGAAACGGATTTGCACGTTGTCGTCCACCGCTCGACGAACCGCAGAGCGGGTTACGGTGAGCTCGCGAGCGCTGCGGCGAAATTGCCAGTGCCCAAAAGAGAAGAGCTGAAGTTCAAACCAAAGAGCGCCTGGCGCTATGTAGGCAAGGGGGAAGTGAGCTACGACCTCGAAGCGCTCGTGACCGGGAAAGCTATTTATGGCATGGATGCTCGCGTGGACGGCATGGTGTACGCGTCGGTGGAGCACCCGCCCGTTCTCGGCGGCAAAGTGAAATCGTACGACGACAAGGAAGCCTTGAAGGTCGCAGGCGTGCGTCAGACGGTTCCGATGGATCCATTTCAGCCTCCGCCGGCGTTTCAGCCACTCGGCGGTGTTGCGGTAATTGCGGATAACACGTGGGCGGCGTTTCAAGGCCGCAAGAAGCTGAACATTTCATGGGACAACGGGCCGAACGAAACCTACAACTCAGACGCATACAAGAACGAGTTGCGAGCGACTTCACACAATCCTTGCAAAGTGGTGCGCAATATTGGTGATGCGGATGCCGTGTTCGCCAAAGGTGGGAAGGTCTATGAAGCGGACTACTACGTTCCGCTTCTGGCGCACGCTTCGATGGAGCCGATGGTGGCCCTCGCCGAATTTAAAGACGGCAAAGCGACACTGTGGGCTCCGACGCAGAATCCCCAAGCGGTGCAGGATATCGTTTCGAAAGAGCTGGGAATCGCCAAGGAAGACGTGGTCTGCCATGTGACGCTGCTCGGCGGGGGATTCGGACGCAAGTCGAAGCCCGATTACGTTGCTGAGGCGGCGGTCTTGTCCAAAAAAGTGGGCCGGCCAGTGAAGGTGGTCTGGACCCGAGAGGACGACATCAAGTTCGACTACTACAACGCCGTCGCGTCCATGTATATGAAGGCGGCTCTAGGCGCGAACGGCAAGCCGACGGCGTGGCTGCAACGCGCTGTCTTCCCTCCGATTCCTTCCATTTTTGATGTCAATGCGGTCTACGGCGATCCTAGTCATCTGCAGCAGGGCTGGACGGACATGCCTTACGATCTGCCAAATCTCCGCATCGAGAATGGCCCGGCGAAGGCTCACATTCGCATCGGCTGGTTACGCTCCGTAGCGAACATCTATCATGCGTTTGCCATTCAATGCTTCACGGATGAACTTGCGCACGCGGCCGGACGTGATCCGCTCGATCATTTGCTCGACCTGATCGGGAACCCGCGTACGATCGATTTCAAGGGTGTGGAGTACCCGAACTATGGAGCTTCGATCGAGGCCTATCCGTGGGAAACCGGCCGTCTGCGCCATGTTACGGAGATGGTCGCGGAAAAATCCGGATGGGGAAAGCGCAAGCACAGCAAGGGAACTGGCGTTGGGATTGCGGCACACCGCAGTTTCTTGACGTACGTGGCCACTGTCGTTGAAGTCGAAGTCAATGATCAGGGTGAGGTGCGCATCCCTCGGGTGGATACGGTTCTCGATGCGGGCTTGGTGGTAAATCCGGAAGCGACCCGCGCCCAGTTCGAGGGGGCCGCGGTGTTCGGCGCCAGCGTTGTGCGTACCGGCGAGATTACGGCCACGAAGGGTGCAATCAACCAGTCGAATTTTCAGGATTATCCCGTAGCTCGAATTGGAGAGGCTCCTTATCAGACGAACGTATACATAGTTTATAGCGACGCTCCGCCGGCGGGCGTCGGCGAGCCGGGAGTGCCGCCGTTTGTCGCGGCGTTCTGCAATGCCATTTTCGCCGCAACCGGCAAGCGAGCGAGGGATCTACCGATTACAAAACTTGGCCTGAGTTGAGGGTCTCTGCGCCCAAGGGTTGAGGAGCGTCCGCGGCTGGGACGAAAATTTCCAAGCAAAGGAGAGGCCATGACACAAGACAAGATTCAACGCCATGTGATCTTCGCCTCTACAATTCTGCTGCTGCTTTTTGTTGGCCTCACGCTTTTTGTTGTCCCGATTGTGCAGGCAAGCCCCGGCCCGGACAGCGCGGCCACCACGGCGACGTTCCGGACGAAATGCGCCACGTGCCACGGTCAAGATGGAGGTGGCTCTGAGGTTGGAAAGAGCATGAACGTTCCGGACCTTCGCTCTCCGGCAGTCCAGAAGCGGCCCGATGCGCAACTCGCTCAAGTCATTTCCGACGGCAAGGGCGGAATGCCTCCATTCAAGAATTCGCTCAGCGAGGATCAGATTCACGCCTTGGTGAAGCACATTCGCTCGCTGGGTAAAAAAAAATAGCTCGGACTCTGAGGAATTGAACCCGATTGCGCACGTGCCTGAAGGCAGCGTGGAGGACTCAAACTTGAAGAACGATGGCAAAGGCAATGGTTGTAATAAGGCAGCAGTTGGGTCCCAGAATAAACAGGAAACCCAATGCGAGCGCAGCTCAGCGGTTACGCGCAGGCAATTCTTGGAAACTGCTGCTGGTGCCTCGCTCCTTGCCGGCTTCCCGTCGTACTCGCCTGCGGCAGAAACCGGCCGAGAAGTCCCCCGCCGGACGCTCGGCCGCACGGGAGAAAAGATTTCCATGGTGGGGCTCGGGGGATTTCATCTTGGCAAACCGGAGCTCCCAGAGTCGGAGAGTATTCGCATCATTCGCGCCGCAATCGATAACGGAATCAATTTTCTCGATAACTGCTGGGACTACAACGGCGGCGAGAGCGAAATCCGCATGGGCAACGCGCTGCGTGGCGGTTATCGCCAAAAGGCTTTTCTCATGTCCAAGATCGATGGACGCAATAAAGCCGCCGCTGCGAGCCAAATCAACGAGTCCCTGCGCCGACTTCAGACTGACCGGATCGATCTCCTCCAGTTTCACGAAGTGATTCGTGACACCGACCCGGACCGCATTTTTGCCGAAGGCGGAGCGATGGAAGCTGTCCTGGAAGCCAAAAAGGCGGGCAAGATTCGCTTTATCGGCTTCACGGGCCACAAGAGTCCGGACATTCATTTGAAAATGCTGGCCACCGCTTCGAAGCACGGCTTCACGTTCGATGCCGTTCAGATGCCTCTCAACGTAATGGACGCTCACTTCAACAGCTTCGAGAAAAAAGTTTTGCCCGTCTTGCTCAAGAACGACATCGGCGTGCTCGGCATGAAGCCCATGGGCGACCAAATCATTCTCAGGAGCAAGACAGTTACACCGGTCGAGTGTTTGCACTATGCCATGAATCTGCCTACCAGCGTGGTGATCACCGGATGCGACTCGATGGAGATACTCAACCAGGCGCTGGGCGCAGCGCGGACCTTCCGGCCAATGAACTCAAGTGAGGTTGCAGCGCTGCTCGCAAAGACCGCGCAGGCAGCACAGTCCGGGAGATACGAGCTCTACAAAACGACGCACCACTTCGACGGTACCTACCAAAACCCTCAATGGCTCGGATGACTCGCAAGCTAGAACGACGAGTTCTAGTGGCAGTGCGGAGTTTCATCAGCGGCCTCCGTCAGCTCCCACAAAACGCGTGAACGAACTCAGTGATCTATGGCTGTGCAAAGTACGGTGCTTCCACCAATGGGCATTTGAATGCGTCGAGTGGTTTGCATTATAGTTGCCGGACTCATTGAGGTGCAGATGCGTTTTCCGAGGGGAAATCTGAGAAATTTTACAAGGGGGGACGGCATGAAAAATGTCTGGGGCGCTTGTCTTGCGCTCGTGATGATCGTCACGCTTGCTGCGATGTGCGTTACGCTGACATGCAAACGGGTTTCCGCCGCGGGCGACGACGAAGCCGTGCTTCAAGCGGACCGTGCCTTCGTACAGGCCATCGCCAAATCCGACAAAGCTTCGCTGGGCAAACTGCTCGACGTGGATTTTACGTGGACGGATTCCAAGGGAAGGACCCGAACAAGGACGGACGTCCTGCTGAACTTGCCCACGCCCACGAGCGGATACGACGCCGAAGCGAAAGAGCGCACCTACGGTGAAGTCGGGACCGTTCAAGCGAACAGCGGCAAAGCCTACGTCTTGCGCATTTGGGTAAAACGCCCCTCGGGATGGCGCGCGCTGGTCTATCACGAAGTTGTCCAAGCTGGGGCCCTGCCCGTTGCAGGGCCCGGCGTGGAGGACTGCGAAAATCCATGCAAGACATTGCCGTACCACCCGAAAAATGAAGCCGAGCAGGGCGTCATCACTTCGTGGCAGGAACTGGAGACAGCGGTGACAAACCACGATTCCGCAGGTTGGGCTCCTCACGTCGCCGACGAATTCATCCAGGTGAGTTCTAACAATGACCATCCGCTTGATAAGGCCGGCCGCATGGCGGCACTCGACAAGCAAAAACAATCCGCCGCGGGTTCGGCGCCGGCTCCGCTGGTGTCCGCGCACATGTTTGATTTCGGAGACACCGTGGTGATGACCTGCCTGCACCAGCCCTTTCATGGCAAGCCGATTCATGTGAGCCGCGTGTGGATAAAGCGCGATGGTAAATGGGTGATGTCCATCAGTTATCAGACGACGATCCAAGCTGCTCCCGCGCAAGCGGACTAACATCGCGGGCGCACACTCCGCACCGCCGAATCCAAATCCGAGTAATGAATCGGCCGGCAGGGGACACCCCCTGTTTTCGCGGAGGTGTGGCTCAAGAAATTGGTTGCAAATACCCACACACCCGGCTGTTTTAAAAAAGAGTGCGGATGTTGTTGGCGGCAAAAGAGTTCTCGAACACTCTTTGTTGAAAGAGCGAAAAGAGCGGGGTGAAGACAGCGAGGGAGGAGGGTACCCTATCCCGGGTATTTGCCAAAGTGTGCGGAAGCGGTTGAATGCAAAAGAGTTCGACGAGCATAGTGTTTGAAAGTGTGAAGAAAGTGTGCGCAAAGAGAAGGAAGTAAAGGAGATAAATGAAGTAGAGGAGGTAGACGAAGCCGCGTGGGCGGTGTCCCGCAGATTCATTCGGGATGCAAAGGCGGCACTTCGGGGAGGATGAGCTTCGGGCAACAC
>Ga0307479_10007221_pt1 | contig 10244 bp, 6 predicted proteins | sample atmos_gasesECM4C_FD_203743 | JGI IMG/M metagenome (GOLD analysis project Ga0307479, IMG submission 203743) | Hardwood forest soil microbial communities from Morgan-Monroe State Forest, Indiana, United States - atmos_gasesECM4C_515 | ecosystem: Environmental > Terrestrial > Soil > Temperate...
CTGTACGCTCTCGCACGGCTCGCCCACAACCTGCTTCACTTGCGGCGCAACCCGCGCTCCTGGCAGTTGTTCCGCGTCGCACTCGGTTTGGCTGGCGCCGCGTTCGTGATTCTTCCCCTCGGCTTGTGGTATAGCTGGACCACCGGCATCGTCGGCATGGTGATGTTCACCACGGCCATCCTCTTGCCTCGCGCAGATACCGAGACCCTCGCCAATCGAAAAGCGCGTGAGCTCGGCGCCCCCCTCGTGCTGGACGGCGGCAATTATCAGCCCGGGAATGCGCCTGCCGCCGCGGTGCAGATTTTTGTGAGCGCGGAAAATATCTGGGCCCTCGATTCCCGTCTTCAGCCGCTGCTCGTCATCCCCGCTCCGGAAATTTCTTCCGTGCGCGCCGAAGAATCCTTCGGTGGCTGGAATTTGCGGATTCGCTGGCTCGATCACACCGCCGAATTTTTCTATCGCGGCATCTTCGCCGAACTCCTGGCCCGCAGGGCGGAGACCTCGCTTCGCGCGGCCCTGCCCGCGGCCCCGCCTGCCCCCCAAAAGCGCCGCGCCGCTGGCGCGTAATTGTCTCTTCCGAAGACTTTTCTCCAACGAAAATCCGCGGAACACGGGAACTATGTCAAAATAGAAACATGGCAAGAGGCTGGGAAAGCAAAGACGTCGAATCGCAGGTGGACACAACCGAAAGATCGAAGTGGACTTCAGGTTCCGGTCCAAAAAGTGATGAACAGATAAAGCTCGAGCAGGAACGCAAGGATCTGCAGTTGTCGCGCACCCGCGTTCTCAATGACCTCGAATCAGCCACGAACCCCAATCACCGCAAATCCCTCGAAGCCGCTCTCGCCCACCTTGACAAGAAGCTCGCCGAATTAAAATAGCCCACGCAAGCATCAGCATCCCACCCGCGTCCAGTGGCGACTGAATCTCATACGGCCCGAGCTTTGTCCCCGCCGCAAGCATCATTTCTTCTTCAGCTCCGCCGTCCAGTTGACGACCAGCGTGAGCGGACGAACATTCTCATCGGCGGCGGCGTTGATCAGGAACCTCTTTCCGTCTGGGCTGACGTCGTAGCCGATCATCCCCTGACGGAAAATCCGCAGCGATGGGCGGAAGGAGAAAAGCGGTGTCGGGCGGCCGAGTTCGAGGCCTTCCCCTTTCGCGTGAATTTCCACCGCCACCATCTCGTTCTTGTCGGAAACAAAATAAAGCTCCTGGCCGTCGCGACGCCACCGCGGCCAGCGTCCGCTCTCCACCGAGGCTTGCCACATCCCGCTCCCGCTCGGAAAGGGCTTGATGTAGATTTGCGGGCCTCCGGAAGTCGACAAAACGAATGCCACCCACTTTCCATCGGGAGAAAACTGCGCGCTGGACTGCATACCAGCGGAAATGCTGGAAGGATCGAAGGCCCGGCGGGGCTGTTCGCCGTTCAAGGGAATGAGCCAGATATGGCCGGTCCCGTTCTCAAAGCGCTCAGACAGAAGATAACGTCCATCGGGAGACCAGTCGGTGGGGGAGTTGAAGTCGCCGGTTTCTTCCACGATTCGGGCGGGGCCGGATCCGCTCGCTCCCTTGGTTCGAATCGTATACTTTCCGCCGAGCTGGCCCAAGCCGTAGGCGAATTGCGATTCGTCGGGAGACCAGACGGCCTCCGAAGTCGACATACTCTCAAACGTCAGCCGGCTTTTCTTCTGGCCGGTTGAGTCGAATAACCAAATATCTGCGCCGGGATCGCCGTTAGTAACGAGGATGCGCTTGCCGTCTTTCGAAAGCCGCGGACCCAAAAATGTCCCCTTCTCGCTGGCGAACCCCAGGTGCTTTCCAGAGCGGTCCACCCACTCGAGCCAGGACCAACCCGACCTTTCTCCGGTTTGGAAGATTAGGGAATCGGCATTGGAAACACTGAAGGTCGCCCGCCAAACTCCCAGATCCACGACCACACCTTCAGCCATGGCATGTGGCGTCCCGGACAAAGTGAGGTTCTTCAAGTCGAAGGACTGCGCCAGAAGCCTTCCTTCCCTAACGAAAAAAAGATTTCCCGAGGCAAACGCAGCCCCAGTCAGAGAAGAAACAAGAGAACGATTCACGCCCCCGTCCAGCGAAGCCACATAAATACCATTTTGCTCGCCTTGCGGCAGGACATGGTTGGTCGCCAGATAAAGGAAATGTTTTCCATCGGCGAGAAAGTACGGCCAGCGGTGCGTGGTGTGGAGTTTCACATCCATGCGGGTAACAGGCGTTGGTGCCCCTCCGCTCACGGGAATTTGATAGATCACATCCCGCGTCGTGGGAGCGAAAACAATCACGCCGTTGCTTCCCCACGAGCCGCCTCGTGGATTCGAGGCGTCGCAAAGACTCTTCGTTACGCCGCCATTCACTTCCATGACCTTTAGCTTACCGTCGCTGAAGAAGCCGATGCTGCGGCTGTCGGGCGACCAGAAAGGAAAGATGGCGCCCTTTGCTCCACTCAGCACGCGCTCCGAGCCGTCTTGCAGCGAGCGGTACCAGAGTTCGTCTCTAGCGCCGAAGACCAGCGCGCTGCCGTCCGGCGCAAGGGCCGGCGGCGTCCCCAGATCACCTTCAATTTGAAAAGTAGTGCCCGCCGGAGCAACCAGAGATGAGTAGAGTGCGGCGGGGGATGCTTCTTTGCGCGAAAAAAGCACGCCTGAGGAAACAGCCGCCAGAATCGCAAGCGCGGCGATTGTCCATGGGAGCCACGCCAAGCCGCGCAGAGACCTCCCCGCAGTTTCCTTTCCTTCCCGGCCGCCCAAGTCACCTGCGATTGCCTCGATCTCCAGTTTCAAGTCAAACGCGGATTGCCAGCGCTCTTCCGGGTCCTTTGCCAGGCAGCGGCGCACCAGGCGGTCCAGGGATTGCGGACATACCGGAAGCAGCTCGGAGATGGGCCGCGGTTCGCGCTCGAGAATGGCCGCGATCACACTGGCTTGCGACTTCCCTTCGAAAGCGCGATGCCCGGTCAGCATTTCATAGAGCGTGGCGCCGAAGGCAAAGATGTCGCTTCTCGAATCCGCGGGATTCCCTTCGAGCTGTTCCGGGGACATATAAGGATATGTGCCCAAAATCGCGCCCGCCGCCGTGGCCGTATCCGCTAGCGTGGTTGCCGAGCCGCTTCGCGTCCCATCGCCTCCGGAGGATGCGGCCGCGCGATCTTTCGCCAATCCAAAATCCAGGAGCTTCACCCCCTGTTTGGTGAGGAAGATGTTGCCGGGTTTGAGGTCGCGGTGGACGATTCCGGCGCGGTGCGCTTTCGCCAGGGCGTCCGCGATCTGCTCCGCGAATTTGAGGGCCAGGCCCACTGGCAAGGCTCCTCGCCCGATTCTCTGGGCCAGAGTTTCGCCTTCGAGGTATTCCATCACGAGAAAGTGGGTCGAACCTTCGTCGCCGACGTCGTGCAGCGTGCAAATGTGGGGATGATTCAGCTTCGATACGGCGCGGGCTTCACGCTCGAAACGCTGCCGCGCTTCGGGTGCGTCGGCCAGATGCTGCGGCAAAACCTTAATCGCCACGGTGCGGTCGAGCCGTGTGTCGCGCGCGCGATACACCTCTCCCATTCCGCCCGCGCCAACGGGCGACACGATCTCATAGGGCCCTAGACGGGTGCTTGGTTTCAGGGTCATCACTTCTTCTCTGTCGGCACGCGGCGCTTCAGCTCTTCAAACCAGTTCAGCACCACGTTGATTTGCGTGGGCGCCGCCTCCGCCTGCTCGCTGGGCTTGATCATCAGGAAGCGCTGACCATCTGGGGACACGTCGTAGTTGGGTGTCGTTCCAGGGGCCGGGTTGTACCGTCCCTCAAAGAGTACCCGTGGCTTGCCGGCAGTGAAACTCGGATGTGTGGCAATGTCCGCGGCCATCATCTTGTCGCCGCTCCGGTAGAACAGCTCCCGCCCGTTCGGGTTCCACACTGGCTCAGTGCCCCCTTCCGTCGAGATTTGCCACTTCCCCCCGGGGCCCGGGTAGGGCTGTACGTAGATTTCCCACCGGCCGGATTCATTCGAGACATAGGCCAGCCAACGACCGTCGGGGGAAAACCGCGGCACACTTTCGTTGAACGGGGTTCGCAGGAAAGGCTGTGCCTTGTGATCGCTGAGCCGCAGCACCCAGATGTCATATCCGGTGGTGGGATTGACTTCAACGAAGGCCAGCAGCTGCCCATCGGGGGACCAGGACATCGGAAAATTGTTGTACTCGCTGGCGGTCAACCGCTCTAGCCCGCCACTGCCGTCGGCCCGTTGCCAGAAAAGGTTCAGAGGCCCTTCCTTGTTCGATTGAAACGCTATCCGCTTGCCATCCGGCGTCCAATCCGCGTTGAGGTTCACATTTCCTTCAAACGTAAACCGGGTCAGCGTCTCCAGGGCGAGATCATATAGCCAGACTTGCGTCTCCTGTTCTGTGATCCCCACGCCGACCCGCCGGCCATCAGGGGAAAGCCGTGGGAACACGTAGGCGCGCGCAGGAGCGGTTACAGGCTGCTCCGTTCCATTGCGGGTGACCCACACTAGGCTGCGTTGGTCTGCCTCGACGCCCCCCGAAATATAGACCAGCGATCCCGTGGCGGAAAAGCTGTACTGAGCGGCTCCGCTGGATGGGGATTGCAGGACGCTCTCCACCACGGGGACCGCCGCGCCCGTGATCGCGAGCCGCTGCGGATCGAACGGCACCGCCATCAGGCTCCCCCCTTGCGCATAAATCAGTTGCCCGGAGACCGCATAACGGGGGCGCGTCGCCTCTTTGATGAGGTTCTGCCGTTCGCCCGTCCCGACCGACTGGACGGCCACCTGCGCGTTGGCCCAACTAGCGTTGGTCGGTGCGGCTGTAAAGAGCACGGCCTTGCCGTCGGGCAAGAACTCCGGCCAGCGTTGGCTGACCTCCCCTTTCTCGAGATGCGTCAGCGGTTGCTGCGTGCCTCCCCCTTCCGGCACTTGCTGGAGAGCTGAGCCTACTGAGGGTGCGAAGGCAATCATCCCGTGGCTGCTCCAACTGGCCCCGCCAGGGAACGGCGCATCGCCGAGGGTCAGTGCCGCTCCTCCGCTCAGCGAAACCCTCTTCAGCTTTTGGCCTGCGAAAAACCCCAGCCATTGGCCGTCGGGCGAGAAGAAAGGCTCGGTAGCTCCTTCGGTACCGGGGATGAGCTTGGCCTCCAGGCTATCCATGGCCCGTAGATAAAGCTGCTGTGTGCCACCTTGAATGGCAACATACGCGAGATGGTTCCCGTCGGATGAAAGAGCCACGGCGGGCTGGTCTAGTCCCGCAAGCCGCTGACCAGCTGGCAGCGCGATCACAGTGCGGCTGACGGGCCGTGGCGGCGTGGGCTTCAGATTCCAGATAGCAAGGCCTGTGATGACCGCTAGGAGCAGCGACACGACGCCCCACAACAGGGCTCCGCGCGCGCGAATGCCTTTCGCTACGCTCGGCGACAACGCGACCCGCGATCCCCCCTCGGCGATCCACTTCAATTCCAATTGCAAATCCCGAGCCATCTGCCAGCGGTCGTCCGGTTCCTTCGCCAGGCAGCGCTTGACCGCTCGCTCCAGCATCGGCGGCGTCATCGGCTGCAGCGTGCTGATGGGCTCTGGATCCTTCTCCAGTATCGCCGAGGCCACGCTCAACTGGCTTTTCCCCGGAAACGCGCGCCTCCCCGTCAACATCTCGTACAGCGCCGCCCCAAACGAGAAAATATCGCTTCGCGCATCCACCTCTTTCCCTTCCACCTGCTCGGGCGACATGTATTGAAACGTTCCGACAATCGTGCCCTGTTGCGTCACCGGAGTCGTGCGTGTCACCGCCGCCGTCAGCGTCATTCCCGACGCCACCGGCGTCGCCGCCTTTGCCAGCCCGAAATCCAGCAGCTTCGCGCCCGACTTCGTCAGCATGATGTTGCCGGGTTTCAAATCGCGATGCACGATGTTCTGGCGATGCGCTTTGTCCAGCGCGTCTGCGATCTCCATGCCGAATTTCAATACCTGCTCCAGCGGCAGCGGCCCCTTCTCCAGCCGCGCCGCGAGCGTTTCACCTTCCAGGTACTCCATGACGAGAAACTCGGTGCCATCCTGCGAGCCCACGTCATGCAACGTGCAGATGTGCGGATGATTCAGCGCGGAAACCGCGCGGGCTTCGCGCTCGAAACGCTGCCGCGCTTCGGGTGTGTCGGCCAGATGCTGCGGCAAAACCTTGATCGCCACGGTGCGGTCTAGCCGTGTGTCGCGCGCGCGATACACCTCTCCCATTCCGCCCGCGCCCAGCGGCGCGCCGATTTCGTAGGGCCCTAGTCGGGTTCCGGCAGCTAGCCCCATCGGGCCGTTCACCTCTCAAGTGGAGGCGCCCATTGTAGCGTGGAAAGACAAAATTTTAGGAAAGTGAAAGGGATCGAAGCCCGGCTCGATGATGATTTGTGTTCGTTGTCCAGCTCTGGAGATTTCGCTACAGAGCCCTAGTCCGTAAAGACGACGCCGACAGAGGTCTGACCCTTTTCCTCGCCCGCATCAATTCTCACAACATACCCGCGTAAGCGCATTGACTGCAGCCCGTCCGCTCCGGGCGTTTCCATCGTGACCTGTAATTCAGATTGCAGTCGTGGACTGTGTTTGAGTGAAATCGACGCGCCTTGCAGCGACAGATCGCGCACCACCGTCTCTTCCTCGAACGGATGGCCGCCCTCCGTCAACCCGCAAACTCGCGCGCGAAATCGAGCCGTCTGCCGCAGCGCCGTGCGCCTCCCCGGCATGTGCGCCTCTATTTTTTCTGCCGCGCCCCCCAGAGAGATGACCATCCCTTCGCTCGCGGCAAAAACCAAATCAAATTCGTCGCGCGCCTGCCGCAGCAGCGAATCCACCATCCGGTCGGTCGAGTCCGGGTCGTGGTGGAACAACACCAGCATCTTCGCTCCCGCTTCACGCGCAAGCCGCACGCCTTCCAGCCATGACGAGTGCCCCCATCCCCGCCGTGTGCTGGCAAGTTGTTCCGGCGTGTATTGCGCATCATTTACGAGAATGTCCGCCCCCTTCGCCAGTTCGCGCAAACTTTCGTCCAGCTTGGGATCTCCGGGCTCGTTGTCCGTTGCGTAAGCCACTGTGCCCGCCGGTGTTTCGATTCGAAAGCCCAGGCAGCCTTGCGGATGATTCAGCCAGCGCGCCGTGATTTTGTTTTCCCGGATTGTGAATGAGTCCCCTCCCGCAATTTCCTTGAATTTCCTTTTCGCATTCATCGCCGACAGATCCACCGGAAAATAAGGCAGCGCCATCTGCGCTTCGAAAACTTGCTTCAGGCTGTCACGCCCGAGAAATTTCGAACGGAAACTGTAAAAGTGAAACTCGTTGTTTTCCGTGTATAGCGGCGAAAAAAACGGAATGCCCTGAATGTGGTCCCAGTGATAGTGCGTTACGAAAATGTGCGTCTCGGCGCCGGCTCCGGCGTTGGGCGCGGTCCAGCGGCTGCCCAGCATGCGCAATCCTGTGCCGCAATCCAGTATGAATTGCGTCCCGTCCGGCGCAATGAGCTCCAGGCAGGGTGTGTTCCCCCCGTACCTCCAGGTGGCCGGGTCCACCGTGGGCGTCGAACCGCGCACTCCCCAAAAACTCAGCTTGGCAATGGTACCTGTCATTTCTTTCAGTCAACACCTGGTTTGCGTTGAACGCGCCCGCCCGGAAAACGGACGGACCGGTAAGCTCACTTGATGGTGGCAGCCGCTTGTTGGAGCGTCAATGAATTCGCGGTGGGGCCGTGTCAAACTGCCCAATAAGCGCGGTAGAGGGCTGCGTCGCGTTCCCTGAGCAAGTAGAATGGTAACGATGGGCGGCCAACTTCATGACGGGAAGGCGGGCCACGACCTCGGCGTGCATATGGGCGGCCACCTGCACGATCACACTCATTCGGGTCACGCCCATCCTGCCTTGCGTCCCGCTGTACTCGGCTGGGCTATGGTTGCCACGCTCGGACTTGTCATTGCCGAAGTCTTCGGCGGCATTGCCGGCCGCAGCGTCGCTCTGCTGAATGACGCCGTGCATAATCTCTCCGACGTTCCCGCTCTGGGAATATCCTGGCTCGCCATGCGCTGGGCAGAGCGCCCCGCGGACAGTGAGAAGACTTACGGCTATCACCGCGCGGGCATCCTCGCTTCCTTTACGAATGCATTGCTGCTGCTGCTCTTGGCGATCTGGCTCGGCTACGAAGCCGTCGAGCGCCTCCGGTCTCCCGTGCGCGTCGTTGAAAGCTGGATGATTTGGACTTCCCTCGCAGCTCTCGCCGTCAATGGCGGCATTACCCTCGCTCTTGTGCGCGGTCGCAAGGACCTCAATTTGCGCAGCATTCTCGTCCACAATTTCGGCGATGCTTTATCCAACATTGCTATTATCGGAGGAGCAGTAATTATTCGCGCCACCGGCGCGCACTGGGTTGACCCCTTGCTTGGTCTCGCCATCGGACTGCTCGTTTTGTGGTCCAGCGTCGGCATCCTGCGCGAATCTTCACACATTCTGCTGGAAGGGCGCCCAAGAGAAATGCGCGTCGAGGAAGTGGCGCGCGCGATCCTGACCATAACGGGCGTGCAGGAAGTGCACGATGTGCACATCTGGTCGCTCGGCGGCGGGCACAATGCATTGAGCCTGCACGCGCGGATTCCGGACATGCACATGGACGAATGCGAACGCATGCTCGCCGCGATTCAGGAAAAGGCGGAGAGGGAATTTGGGATCGATCACATCACGGTGCAACTCGAGCGCGCGGGATTGCCGGCACGATCGGGCTACGTGATGCCGGAGCCGGCGAAAAAATGAAGAGGCAATTTGTCAGTGAGGAAAAATAAAAAGCGAATTTGCAGGCAAGGGGAAAAAGCAAATTGCTGCTCAGATAAAAATAAAATTAGCAGCTGGAAAAATCGAAAATCAAAACGCCGGCCAAAAAAATCAAACTACGGGCTAAAAAATAAAAATCATGCTGGCGCGTGAAAACTCAGGCCGAGCTGTTCGTTGAATTGCTGCGTGGCGCCGAGGTCCAGGGCATCTCCGGCGACACTCCTGCGCAAACCTTCCTGCGTGACGTAGCGCAACATTCCGCTATCCCAGGAATAAGCCACCGCGAAAAAGACCGTGCCGTCGCGGCGGACAAATACGTATTGTTCCGTTTCCCGTTGTGGTTCTGGCGCAGACCGCTCTGAAACTGCGGGCGCGGATTCGCGGGCCCGCACTCTCTGCACGCGTTCCTGAGGCTCCGCATCAACGAATTCTTGCTGCACTTCGTTTGCGGGCGCTTGCTCGACGACCGGCGCAGGCACGAAGAATCCACCGTCAAAAAACGGGAAGAAACCGCTGTTGAAATTATTTCGCCTGTGCCTGCCGCTCGTTCGGCCGCGCGTCAGGGCGAGATGCGTTTCGTCGAAGCCAAGACCCGGCGCGGAAGAAAAATCCTCGGAGAAACCCACGTCGTCATTGTTCAGCGAATTGTTCACCGAGTTGTTCAGCGACCGGGGACGCGTGATGTTTGCCGGGCGGATGACCCGGACCACCGTTCCACCGGTTCTTGTGCGGGTAGTGATGACTCTGGGAGCCATGCGCACAGAAGAGGACGCGTGCGCGACACCAACCGGAGCGACGCGGCCAACGGCGTGAGGCGCGGCGGCGATGGGATGGGCAGACACAGACCCCATGGACATTCCTCCATGGCGTTGCGCGGCGGCAAAAGGAGAGAGGATCGCGAGAAAACCAGCCAAGATAACCAGACGGCGCATAATGGGCCCCCGAAGCTGATGCGCAAGCACCAGCCTCTGTGTTAAAGGATGCGCCCGATGGCGCATTGGTTTCAAGGACGTTCGGGGGTTGCGAGAGGGCTTGGGTGGCGCGGAGCGCAGAGTTGCCCGTGATTCGCGACTGGTGACCCGTGACCCGTGAGGAATGAGAGGGGAGACGTTTGACTGGGTCGAATCTCCCGTGTCTGGGTGAATTCTGGGAAGAGGGGAAGCGGATGGGCGCTCGACGAAGATGGGGGGAGGGGGGTATACACCCCCATTGCAATGGAAAGAGTCCGCAAGCGATTGAAAGGAAATGGGTTGCGGGCGTCCATTGTGCAAAAGAGTCCGGAAGTTGTTGTAAGTAAATGGGTTGAATGACGGCAATGGCCTCAGGGAGGTAGATGAGATCGTGGAATGGTGGCGAATGGCGGGAGGGGGGTACCCTATCCCGGGTATTTTGCAAAGTGTGCGGAAGCGGTTGATTGCAAAAGAGTTAGAGGAAA
>Ga0307479_10007222_pt1 | contig 10243 bp, 9 predicted proteins | sample atmos_gasesECM4C_FD_203743 | JGI IMG/M metagenome (GOLD analysis project Ga0307479, IMG submission 203743) | Hardwood forest soil microbial communities from Morgan-Monroe State Forest, Indiana, United States - atmos_gasesECM4C_515 | ecosystem: Environmental > Terrestrial > Soil > Temperate...
TCGCGACCTTGGTTGAAGCTCTTAAAGTCGCCCGCCATCGCCAGATTCGACTCCATTTGCAGGGACTGCATGGTTCTGTGCTACGGCTGTTCGAGGTCACGGGGCTGCTTCCGCTATTCGAGACGATACACGGCGGGAAGGGGGTGGCGTGATGGCAGATGTTCTCGAAAGTGTCGGCGAAAAAGCAATCGAGCATCTTGACTACGTCGGAAGTCTGAACATTCAGTGGTGGGCCACACTGCGAGCGATGATGCAATCGCTTCCTTTTGTCGGCAATCGCTATCGCTGGCAGGCTGCGGTGAGGCAGATGCTGGAAATCGGCGTCGATGCAATGCCCATGGTTTCTTTGATGTCCATATGCACTGGATTCATTTTCGCCATGCAAGGGGCGTCAGAACTTCGGCGCTTTGGGGCCCTACGCTACGTAGTTGACTTGGTCGCAGTCGGCTTCACGCGCGAACTCGGCCCGCTGATGACCGCAATTGCAGTAAGTGGACGCTCCGGCTCCGCTTTCGCGGCCGAGATTGGGACTATGAAGGTAACCGAGGAACTCGATTCCCTCCGGGTCATGGCGCTCGAGCCTATAGAGTTTGTGCTCGCACCCAAGTATCTGGCCGCTTTAATTGCGGTTCCTTGCCTCAGCGTTGTCGCGAATGTTTGTGGCATTTTGGCCGGGGCCTTGTTCATGTTCTTCAGCATTCGCCTGACGCCCGTGTTGTACCTCCACTACGTATTCGAGGCAATCGACTTGCGCGACGTGGTTATGGGGCTCATCAAGAGCATCGTCTTCGGAACCATTATTGCTCAGGTTGGATGTCTGGAAGGCTTTCGTGTTCACGGTGGTCCCGACTCCGTTGGTCGCTCCACTACGAGTGCTGTTGTGAAATCGACGTTCTTGGTCATCGTCGCGGATGCGATTTTCACCGCCATCTTTTACTTCACGGGGACACACTGATGCCAATCATTTCCGTCCGCGATCTTGTGGTTGAGTACGACGGTCGCACAGTGCTGAATGGATTGAATCTCGACATCGAGCACGGGGAAACGATGGTCTTGTTGGGTGGCAGTGGTTGCGGCAAGAGCACATTACTACGCCAGATCATCGGACTGGAGCGCCCCAAGTCGGGCAGCATCCAGGTGAACGGAACGGATATTACCTGTTGCTCGAAGTCGGAATTGAAGAAGATGCATCGCTCGATCGGAGTGGCCTTCCAAAGCGCGGCTTTGTTCAACTCGTTGAACGTCCAAGATAACGTCGCGTTGCCCCTGCGTGAACATACGCGGCTTGCACCTTCAATCATCGAACTGGTTGTCTGGTTCAAGTTGGCTGCGGTTGGCCTTGCGGACCATGGGAAGTTATTTCCCCAGGAGCTCTCCGGAGGTATGAAGAAGCGTGCGGCGGTCGCGCGCGCGCTCGCGCTCGGCCCTGAAATCCTTGTGCTCGATGAGCCATCGGCCGGGCTTGATCCGATCGTTGCCGCAGAACTCGACGAACTGATTCTGCTGCTCAAGGGGACCTTACAGATGACGGTCATTGTGGTCACCCACGAACTCCCAAGCGCGTTCCGCATTGCCGACCGCATCGCCATGCTCTATCAAGGTTCATTCAGCTCGGTCGGTACAAAAGATCAAATCAAAGCTAGCCAGAATCCGCATGTGCGGCAGTTTCTTGATCGGATTCCCGAAGACATAGAGAAATCGTCCGCAGTAGCCACGCATTTCGAAAAATACCTGGATTCCGCGGAGGCATACCAGTGAACACAGAAGCAAAAGTCGGAGCCTTTGTCCTTGCATGCGCGTCGGTCCTGGCATTCACGATCGTCCACCTGGTCAACGCGCAGCTTAATGGCCATACCGTTCCATACCGCACCTATCTTCGTTACGCTGGCGGGATAGAACCGGGCGCCCAAGTCCTCTTCGGAGGAATCAACGTGGGGAAAATAACAGCGGTTCGGCCTTGGACATCAGATCCGACCAGGATTGAAATTCTGCTGGACGTGAAGGACAACACTCCACTGAACGAAAAATCTGTAGCCAAGTTGGGACTTGTCAGCGTGATGAGTGGCGCAGCCTTGTCCATCACAACGGGCGCCAACGATGCTCGTCGCCTTCCTGCAGGCTCGATCATTCCTTCGCAAGAAGCCGCAAGTCTGGATGAGATCACCGACAAAATGGCAACTGCGGCAGACAATGCAAACGGCCTGATCACCGAGGTTCGGGGAGAACTGGGAGGAATCAGCGGGGATGCGCGGACACTGCTGGCAAACCTTAATACGGTGGCCGGAAAAGCCAACCGGCAAAAGATTCAGGCCGTCCTGGATAATGTCAACGCAATGATAGCGACTGATCGCCCAAAGATCGATCGTCTGACTGATGAATTGAACGCGCTTAGCCAGCATGCTGATGAGACCATTCAAAACGTGAATGGCACGGTGAGCGATCTACGGGAACCGATCCGCAACGACCTGGATAATCTGCAGAGCACGTTGTTACAAGCAAAGCAATTGCTCGGGGATATGCAGGTGTTGGTGCGGGCCAACGACTACAAGATTGATGACACGATCGAACACTTGCGGACTGCGACGGAAAACTTGGACGAGTTAACGGACTCGGTGAAACAACGTCCCTGGAGTCTTATTCGAATCAAGCAACCGGAAGACCGCAAGGTGCCGAAATGAATCAGTTGAACCAAGAATGGATCTTCTCGCTTCGTTCCAGCTTCATCGGAGATTAAAAATGAAAAGAAGTCTGGCTATGATCGTCGTTGCACTTTCAGCTATCGTCGCCCTGGCCGGTTGCGCTGGCAAGGTCGGACGTGCGAACTATTACACTCTCAACCTTCCTGCGCCGCCTGATCCGCCAGTCGCGGAAAATGCGCACACTACGGTGGCGATCCGCGAATTCCGCGCGCCCGCCTACCTCAGGCAGGGAGCCATCGTGTACAAACCATCTCCAGAACAAATCGGCTTCTATGCGTACCACCGTTGGGCGATTGACCCGTGTGACTTTGTCACCGACTCGATTATCGATCGCCTAAGTGCCACAGGAACCTTTTCCCGCGTGAAGCGTTACGACGGTCAGCCCGACGCTGACTACGTGGTCAGTGGACGATTGGAGAAACTTGAGGAAATTGACTATGAGGGCGGCGTCAAGGTCGAGGTCGCAGTCTCCGCCCAGATGACCAGACTTGACACCGGCACGATTGTTTGGAGTAAAGCAGTTTCGGAGGTCGGAGAGGTCAACCAGCACGACGTTGCGACGGTCGTCTCAGAAATGAGCCACACGATGGAACGAGCGATCGAGAAACTGCTGACGCCGGTGCCCGGGACTTTGCCCGCTGTGTCAACGGCGACGGCTAACAGGAATTAAACATTCGAGGCACTGACAACGTACGGACACTGGCAATTTTACGCCGCACCCACACGCATGTCTCGTTGCCTAAATGGAAACCATGCAGCGACTTAGGAAAGAACGGACATAGCTTGTCGCGGCATTAGGCTTGCATTCCAAACAGTATGAACAATCTCGCTGCGCGACGTAGATGACAGTCTCGCGGCGCTAAACCACGGCTCGTTAAGGCGCGTCGTTGCTTCGTTCTGACCAAAAATATTTGTACAAGGAGACGCGATGGCAACCATCACCCAGACAGGCACGATTAAGACAATCACAACGCACTACATTGATGGAGCGTTCGTCGAATCCCATGGCCGCGAGGTCATGGACATTATCAGGCCGACCAACGGGCAGGTGATCGGTCGCGTCACCCTGGGAGACGAGGAAGATACGCGGCGCGCGATCGCCGCTGCCAAGCGCGCATTCGCCAGTTTCAGCCGGACAACGAAAGAAGAGCGCTCGCGTTACTTGCGCCAACTGCATAAGGCTGTCTCGGCGAGCATGGACGATTTAACGGCCATCATGATTGAGGAGTACGGTGGAGTGGCCCGGTTCGCCCGGCTCATTGTGGAGTCAGGCGTCGCCGCCTTCGCAGCGGCCGAGAAGGGACTTCAAGAGCTGCCGCTTAGACAAAGCTGGGGCAAGACGACGGTCACGCTGGAACCTGTCGGCGTCGCCGGTCTGATTACAGCTTGGAATGCGAACGCGCTGTTCATTTGCCTCAAGTTGGCATCGGCGGTAGCGGCCGGTTGTACGGTCGTCCTCAAGCCGAGCGAAATGAGCTCACTGCAGACCCGGGTGATGGTTGAGGCTCTGAATGCGGCCAAGCTGCCCAAGGGTGTCTTCAACGTGGTGACGGGCCTCGGCACTGTCGTCGGCGCTGAACTCGTACGCAATCCCGATGTCGCGAAAATTTCGTTCACGGGCTCGGTGGCGGTGGGTGAAGCCATCATGCGAGATGGCGCAACGACGATGAAACGTGTCACGCTCGAGCTAGGTGGAAAGTCGCCCACAATTGTGCTGGATGACGCCACGCTCGACAAGGCGGTCCCAGCCGCTCTCACTCTAGCCTTTATGAACAGTGGTCAAGCTTGCGCCGCCGGAACGAGACTTCTCGTGCCCAAGAGCCGGATCGACGAGGTGAAGCGGGCTATACGGGATGGGATGCGTACCTTTACCGTCGGCGATCCGGCCGATCCCAACATCATGGTCGGACCAATGGTGTCGCAAAAACAGTACGAACGCGTGGAGTCCTACATCCGCAAAGGCATTGAAGAGGGCGCGGAAGTGCTCGTCGGCGGAGAAGGCCGCCCGAAAGGTCTCGAAGCGGGCTACTTCGTGAAGCCTACCGTATTTGTCAATGTAAAGAATGATATGGCGATCGCCCAGGAGGAGATTTTCGGGCCTGTGCTCAGCGTGATCGTCTATGACTCCGAGGATGACGCGATCCGCATTGCGAATGACTCCAAATATGGTCTTCACTCAGCCGTCATGGGGACCGACCTCGAGCGCGCACGTCGTGTTGCCTCTCAGCTGCGGGCCGGCCGCGTGGTGATCAATAACATGACGGACGATCCGCAGGCACCCTGGGGCGGGTTTAAATACTCCGGCGTCGGCCGCGAATATGGCAAATACGGGATTGAGGCGTTTCTTGAGCCAAAAGCCATCCTTGAGTGATCCCGAACAAAACGAATAAGAGGGAGTTTATGAGCAAGCACGTCAGCATCTCTCCCAACGAAGCCGCCGATCGACTCGCTATACGCGAGCTCGTTGAAGCTTATGCACACTGTGCTGATCGTCGCGATGCGAAAGGTCAAATGGCGCTCTTTATCGCCGACACTCACTTCGTCGTGTTCATGAACGCTAAAGACCCGAAGCCTTCACAGGAACTGAACTCCAGTGAGGCGCTGGCTCCAGTCTTTGCAGATCTGAACAAGTATGCCGCGACCATGCACTTCCTTGGGCAGACCTCGATCCTCACGCTGGCCAACAACCGAGGCACAGGGGAAACTTATTGCATGCCCCATCACCTCACCGTTGACGGCGCGAAGCGACAGCTGATGATCGCGGCGCTCCGCTATTACGACACCTTCGTGAAGCAAGACGGCGCATGGCTGTTTGCGGAGCGGCTGCTGTACGTGGACTGGATCGAAGAGCGCATTCTGTCATGACAGCGTCCAACAAGGTGGTTTCGAGCGCGTCGATGAGCGTTCCCATTGTCGACCAAAAGCGTCTCGTCATTGTGGGCGCGTCTGGAATGGTCGGCGGCTACGCCGTCCGCTATGCGCTCGATAGCTCCGCCGTCAAAAGCGTGACTTCGATCGGGCGCAAGAATCTCGGCATTACGCACCCCAAGCTGAAAGAGGTTCTGCATCAAAACTTCGCGGACTGTTCCGCGCTCACGGAGGCACTTTCGGGTCAGGACGCGGCGGTCTATTGCCTGGGGACATATACCGGCTCAGTATCAAACGCGGAACTCCGCGCCATAACCGCCAACTATACGATCGAGTTTGCGCGAGTTCTCCGAAACAACAGTCCGAATGCCGCCTTCGCGTTCTTGAGCGGGAATGGTGCCGACCCGACGGGACGAAGCCGGCTAGCCTTCGCGCGCTACAAGGGAGAGGCAGAGAAGGCATTACTCGCGTCCGGCTTCCCACGCGTTTACCTTTTCCGGCCCGCGTATATCTACCCTGTTCAGCCGCGAAAGGAACCGACCTTCAGTTACCGGCTGTTGCGCGCGCTCTATCCGGTGTTTCGACTGCTGTTTCCGAACCAGGTCATTCGGGCTGACGACTTGGGCTGGGCAATGGTGGATGTTGTGCTTCGACAAACACAGGAGCGCCAAAGTTTGGTTTTCGAAAACCGAGACATCCGAGTCATGGTCAAGTCGCAAGTGCCCGTGCACGATCGCGCTAAGTGATTGATCACATTTCGACCCGTGAGTGAATCACAAATGAGGTAATGAATGAAGAGAATCGTGATAATCGGCGCCGGTTTTGCAGGGCTCGCTGCCGCTAAGGCCCTTAAGCATGCAGACGCCGATGTCGTTGTGATTGATCGAGCGAATCACAACCTCTTTCAGCCTCTGCTCTATCAAGTGGCGACAACGGTGCTTTCGCCCGCTCAAATCGCATCTCCGATCCGGGGACTTCTGAAGAATCAGCGAAATACTACCGTATTCCTTGGCGAAGTCAGCGGAATCAATAAAGACGCAAAGTTTGTTTACGCCAGCAATGAGGATCACAAGGACGCTGCGCTCGGTTACGACATCTTGGTGATCGCAACAGGAGTCGCGCATAGTTACTTTGGGCACGATGAGTTTGCAGAGTTTGCGCCCGGTCTGAAGGGACTGGCGGACGCGGTATGCATCCGCAACAAGGTTCTAAAAGCATTCGAACAAGCAGAAGCGGAGGACGATCCGAGCCGGCGCCAGGATGTTATGACCTTCATCTTGGTGGGGGCCGGTCCAACCGGTGTAGAACTTGCCTCATCACTTGCAGTGCTCGTCCGCACGAAGCTGAAAGCGGAGTTCCGTCGTATCAACCTCGCGGCGACACGCATCGTGCTGGTAGACATGGCGCCTCGGGTTTTGGGAAGTTTTGCTTCGGACCTCTCCGAGGCGGCCAAACGCCGGTTGGAAAATCTTGGCGTAGAGGTGCGCTTGGGGCAAAGCGTTGACCAAATTGACGCGGATGGGGTTGTCGTCGGCGGAGAGCGTGTCGCAAGCAAGGTCGTGATCTGGACTGCGGGAGTAGCGCCTTCGCCTGCCGGCAAATGGCTGAACGTAGAGACGGACCGCTCCGGCCGTGTCCGCATTCAAAACGACCTCACGGTTCCCGGACATCCGGACATATATGTAATAGGGGATACTGCTTCGCTCGAGCAGGACGGAAAACCACTGCCGGGTGTGGCTCAAGTGGCGATTCAACAAGGTCGCTATGCAGGTCGGCGCATCGCTCAAAGCTTGGTTGGTAAGCCCTTCCCCAAGCCGTTCCGATATTTCGATAAAGGAAATATGGCCGTTATCGGAGCGGGTTTCGCAATACTTCAAGCGGGTAGAGTCCGGCTGAGCGGATTAATAGCTTGGCTGGCGTGGGCAGGGGTTCATCTACAGTTTCTCGCAACTAGCAGTTTGCGTCTCACCGTGTTTTTGCAGTGGATCTGGAGTTTTTTGACCGGTCAGACTGGGGTTCGATTGATCGTGAACCACATTCCTCTTTCCAAGCAGAATAAGGATATAGAACTGCCTATTGCGAGCGGGGGAAGGAAATGACAAGCTTTTGTGGGCAATCGCCAACGAGGGACGATGTGCAACTTTTCAGTCGTGAGTGGAACCGTAGTTGCTCCAACCAAGTCATGAGAACTCCAGCGCATCGAGATCTCTGCATGCTCGAGGAGCGACTTTAATGTCCGCCTCGCCAGTGTCCGCCGGATCCCCGGCGCCGGCCGCGAAACTGCAGCCGCCCACGACCGATACCGACAAGGCAGTTCCACGCCGGGGCGCGAGCTGGCAGAACTACTTAACACCCGTTTTCGTGGTCCTTCTGGCTCTGGCAGTCTTGATTACGCTCACACGTAATTGGAATGCCTGGGAAGGCGACAAGGCTGAACAAGTGACCGACGATGCTTATGTTCGCGGCGACCTTACTCCGCTCAGCACGAAAGTGGCAGCCATCGTCCGCGCGGTGGATGTGTCGGACTACCACCAAGTCCATAAGGGCGACCTCCTGGTCGAACTGCAGGACGATGACTACCGGGCGCAGGTGGATCAAGCCAAAGCGGCAGTTGAGGCTGCACGCGCCGGCATCGAGGAGAATCTTCGGCAACGCCAGTTGCAGGATTCGCGCATCGCGAAAGCGTTGGCGGGTATTGATCAGGCAAAGGCGCAGATTGCAGCCGCCGAGGCTGGCAAGGAAGCCGTACAGGCTCAGTTGATTCGAGCACGCTCGGAACGTAAGCGCCAGGAAGGGCTTTATCAGACTCACGCGACGACTGAGCAGAACCTCGAGGCCGCTGTCGCCGCCGAAGGAAACCTTTCCGCTCAGCTTTCCAGCCGTGATGCCGACCTCAATCAGGCGCAAACCACGGTGCGTAGTAGTGAAATCGCTGCCGAAGTCGAGCGACGCAGCAAAGCCGTGCTCGAATCGCAGGAGACTCAAGTTCAGGCCGACCTGCACGCCAAGCAGGCGAGCCTTGCTGCAGTCCAGGTGAACCTTGGCTACACCAAAATCTACGCTCCCGACAACGGCACGGTGGGTGAACGGCAAGTTCGGCCCGGGCAACTCGTCTCGCCAGGTACGCAGGTGATCTCTTTTGTCGCTCTCACCAAGTGGGTGCAAGCGAACTATCGCGAAACCCAGTTGACCAATGTGAAAATTGGGGACCCTGCCGAAATACATATTGACGAATATCCCGGACAACTCATTCGCGGCAAAGTGGTCGAGATCGCGCCAGCCAGCGGATCGCAATTCGCTCTGTTGCCGCCCGATAACGCCACTGGCAATTTCACGAAAGTAGTGCAGCGCATTCCCGTGAAGATCGCACTGGACGATTCGACTCTGGCGACGAAGCTGCGCCCCGGACTTTCCGTGGTGGCGACCGTCCGTACCAAGAACTGACCGGAACTTATGGCAGCCTCAACCATCACGATTCGCCCCACTGCGGTAGAGATCGCGCATGCGGCCGCCGCGGTTATCCCGTCCGAAGTATCGACGCGTCCTCTTCTCGGCATCCTGGGAGTCGTCACTGGCGCCGGGCTCGTCACCCTTGCCGGCCGCATGCTCAACCTTGGCCTTGCCGATCTGAAGGGCCACGTGGGCATAAGCCTCGACGACGGTGCCTGGCTCGACAGTGGCTTCAATGCATCGCTCATGTTTATCGGCCCGTTCACTGTCTACATTGGCGGTCTGCTAGGGCCTCGGCGGGTCCTGCTATTGGCGGCAGGACTTTTCACCGTTACCTCTCTCTTTCTTCCGCTCATCCATAGCTACAGTCTTCTCGTTGCTGGGCTAATCGTTGCCGGGCTGACCTCAGGCACTTTCTATCCCCTCACACTGACGTTCGCCCTGCGTAACATTCCGTTGCGATATCTTCCGTTCACTATTGCCCTCTATGCGGCCTTTGTCGACGGTGCGGTAAATATCGCGCCTTCTCTCTACGGTTGGTATAGGGACCACCTATCGTGGCACTGGATGTTCTGGAACTCCGCGCTGATCGCGCCAGTGATGATGATATGCATTTACTTCGGAATACCGCCGGCGTCGCCGCGCAAGAAGAGCGGCCCGGCACCCAGCTTCGCCGGGTTCCTTTACCTCAGCGCCGGACTAGCTCTGATTTTCACTGCCCTTCAGCAAGGCCAGCGGCTGGATTGGTCGCGCTCCGGCGTGTTCAACGGCTGTTTCTGGTCTGGGTCTGTTTTTCTCCTGTGTGCGCTGGTTCAGAGGCTACGCGGTCCCAATCCTCTCGTGGCGTTACCTTATCTGTTGAAGTGGGACACTATATTGCTTGGCTGCCTGCTCTTCTGGTTCCGCTTCACGCTCTGTACAACCATCATCCTCATCCCGCAGTCGCTGGCCATTCGCGGTTTCGAAGCCGACCAGATTGGTCTCGCGATTATCTGGAGTGCGGTTCCGCTCATCCCGATTACCTGCATTGCCGCACTTTTGCTTTTGCGAAAATTCGATCCACGCTTGCTGTTCGCGGCGGGGCTTGCTTGTACGGCACTTGCTGCCTGGCTGTGCTCGCAGTACACCGCGGCGTGGGCGGCGGAGAACTTCTACCGCACGGAATTGCTCGTCGGTGTCGGACAAGCTTTTGCTTTCATCGGCCTGGTCGGCTGCATTGTGCTGCA
>Ga0307479_10007223_pt1 | contig 10243 bp, 10 predicted proteins | sample atmos_gasesECM4C_FD_203743 | JGI IMG/M metagenome (GOLD analysis project Ga0307479, IMG submission 203743) | Hardwood forest soil microbial communities from Morgan-Monroe State Forest, Indiana, United States - atmos_gasesECM4C_515 | ecosystem: Environmental > Terrestrial > Soil > Temperate...
GGCGTTGCACAGCACATCCGGATTGGGCGTGCGGCCGGCCGAGTACTCGCGCAGGAACTCGGCGAACACGCGCTCGCGGTACTCGGCGGCGAAGTTCACCGCCTCGATGTCGATCCCGATCACGTCGGCCGCGCTGGCCGCATCCAGCCAGTCCTGGCGAGTGGAGCAGTACTCGTCGTCGTCATCGTCTTCCCAGTTCTTCATGAAAAGGCCGATCACCTGGTAGCCCTGCTGCTTGAGCAGCCACGCGGCCACCGACGAGTCGACCCCGCCGGACATGCCGACCACGATGCGACGGTCCGGGTTCATCTTCATCCGGACGCCGCCTTGGCCACCGGCGCCAGCACGTCCGGGTGCGTGTACAGAACCTCGAGCGGATAACGCTGCCCACCCAGGTAATCGTCGATGCAGCGTCCCACCAGCGGGCTGCGCCAGTGCCCGCTGCACTGCGCCAGCTCCTGGCGTGACATCCAGACGGTACGCACGATTCCGTGGTCGAGCGCCTGCCCGGCGATGCGGTCACCCAGCTCGCCGGTGAACGCGAACCGCAGGTAAGTGGCCGTACGCACCGGGCCCGGGCTGCGCCACAGGTACATGCCGAGCAGCTCGGTGGGATGGAACGGATGGGCGGTCTCTTCGAGCGCCTCTCGCGCCACCGCCTGCAGCAGCGTCTCCCCGGGTTCCAGGTGGCCGGCCGGCTGATTGATTCGCAATCCGTCGTCCGTGTGCTCTTCGACCAGCAGAAAGCGGCCATCGCGCTCCACGACGGCGGCGACGGTGACGGAGGGTTTCCAAACGCGGGACACGTTGCTTGTGGGGCGAACTTCCGACCAGGTTGCAATGCGACAATGCTAAATTCTAGCGGTCGGCCCGTACCGGCCGACGCCGACCTGAATCCCTGAGGAGTTTCTGATGCGCATCGGTATTCCGGCCGAGACCAGGCCGGGAGAAACTCGTGTTGCCGGCACGCCCGAGACGGTCAAGAAGCTGGTGGCCCAGAAGCACGCGGTCGTGGTCCAGGCCGGCGCCGGCCTGGCCTCGAGCCAGCCCGACCAGGCTTTTGTGGTTGCCGGCGCGACGATCGGCTCGGCCTCCGATGCGAGCGGGGCCCAGATGGTGCTGCGCGTGCGGCGGCCGTCCGACAGCGAGCTCGCCTCGATGGCGCGCGGCACCGTGCTGGTGGGGATGCTGGAGCCCTTCAATGCCGAAGGCATCGCCGCGATGAACGCCGCGGGGCTGACGGCGTTTGCGCTGGAAGCGGCCCCGCGCACCACGCGCGCGCAAAGCATGGACGTTCTGTCCTCGCAGGCCAATATCGCCGGCTACAAGGCGGTGTTGCTGGCGGCCAACGCCTACCAGCGGCTGATGCCGATGATGATGACGGCGGCCGGCACCATCAAGGCGGCCCGCGTGGTGATCCTGGGAGCGGGCGTGGCCGGTCTGCAGGCGATCGCCACCGCCAAGCGCTTGGGCGCCGTGATCGAGGCCTCCGACGTGCGGCCGGCCGTGAAGGAGCAGATCGAATCGCTCGGGGCGAAGTTCATCGACGTGCCGTTCGAAACCGACGAGGAGCGCGAGATCGCCAAGGGCGTGGGCGGCTATGCGCGGCCGATGCCGCCGGCCTGGCTGGAGCGGCAGAAGGCCGAGGTCGCCAAGCGTATCGCCCAGGCCGACATCGTGATCACGACCGCGCTGATTCCGGGCCGGCCGGCGCCGAAGCTGGTGACCGAGGAGATGGTGCGCTCGATGAAACCCGGGTCGGTGATCGTAGACATGGCGGCCGAGCAGGGCGGCAACGTTGCGCTGACCGAGCCGAACTCGACCGTTACGCGCCACAACGTGCAGATTATCGGACTCACCAATCTCGCCGCGCTGGTGGGGGCCGACAGCTCGGCCCTGTACGCGCGCAACGTCCTGGATTTCCTGAAGCTGCTGTTCGACAAGGACGGCGGCTTCGTGCTGAACCGCGACGACGACATCGTGGCCGCCTGCCTGATGTGCCACGCGGGCGAGATCGTGCGCAAGTCCTGATCGCAATCGAAGACGGAGCCCGCCATGGAAACGGTGAACCATCTGATCATCTTCGTGCTGGCCATTTATGTCGGCTACCACGTGGTGTGGAACGTGACGCCCGCGCTGCACACGCCGCTGATGTCGGTGACCAACGCGATCTCGGCCATCATCATCGTGGGGGCGATGCTGGCGGCGGCGCTGACCGAGACGACGCTGGGCCGCACCATGGGCGTGCTGGCGGTGGCGCTGGCGGCCGTGAACGTGTTCGGGGGTTTTCTGGTCACGCAGCGGATGCTGGAGATGTTCAAGAGGAAAGAGCCGAAGAAATGAAGCAAATCAGCAACGGCCAGAAAAAGAGACTCCCCTCTCCCGCTTGCGGGAGAGGGGTCGGCTTCGCCCTGCGTAGCCGGGCTGCGCCCGGCGAAGCAGGGGGGTGAGGGCCACGTTCGCGCGGTGGAGCCATTCATGAATTTCAGCTTGGAACTGGTCGTGCTGCTGTACCTGGTGGCCTCGGTGTGCTTCATCCAGGCCCTGAAGGGCCTGTCGCACCCGGCCAGCTCGCGCGCCGGCAACGCGTTCGGCATGGTCGGCATGGCGATCGCGGTTGTGACCACGGTGGCGCTCGTTCTGAAGATTCACCCTCAGACCGGGGGCGTGGGCCTGGCCTGGGTGCTGCTGGGCGTCGTGGTCGGAGGCGCCGTGGGCACCACGATCGCGCGCCGGGTGCCGATGACCAACATGCCCGAGATGGTCGCCTTCATGCACTCGATGATCGGGCTGGCGGCCGTTTTCATCGCGATCGCGGCGGTGGCAGAGCCGGCCGCGTTCGGCATCGTCGAGGCCGGCGCTCCGATTCCGATCGGCAACCGGGTAGAGCTTTTCATCGGAAGTTTCGTGGGTGCGATCACCTTTTCCGGCAGCGTGATCGCGTTCGGCAAGCTGGCGGGCCGCTACAAGTTCCGGCTGTTCCGGGGCGCGCCGGTGGTGTTCAAGGGGCAGCACCCGCTGAACGCCGCGCTGGGCATCTTGATGCTCGCAGCCGGGATCCTGTTTGTGATATCGCAGGCCTGGGAGCCGTTCCTGCTGATGCTGGCCATCGCGTTCATCCTGGGAGTGCTGATCATCATCCCGATCGGCGGGGCCGACATGCCGGTGGTGGTGTCGATGCTGAACAGCTACTCGGGCTGGGCCGCGGCCGGGATCGGATTTTCGCTGAACAACCCGATGCTGATCATTGCCGGCAGCCTGGTCGGCTCCAGCGGCGCGATCCTGTCCTACATCATGTGTCGGGCGATGAACCGGTCGTTTTTCAACGTGATCCTGGGCGGTTTCGGCGGCGAGGTGGCGGCCGCCGCGGGGGCCGGCGCGGAACAGCGCAGCGTGAGGTCGGGCTCGCCGGACGACGCCGCCTTCCTGCTCGGCAACGCCGAGTCGGTGATCATCGTTCCGGGCTACGGACTGGCGGTGGCGCGCGCGCAGCATCCGTTAAAGGAGTTGTCCGACAAGCTGCTGAAAAAGGGCGTGCGGGTGCGCTACGCGATCCACCCGGTGGCCGGGCGCATGCCGGGACACATGAACGTGCTGCTGGCCGAGGCCGAGGTGCCGTACGACCAGGTGTTCGAGATGGACGACATCAATCCGGAGTTCGCCGAGACCGATGTCGCGCTCATTCTCGGGGCCAACGACGTCGTCAATCCGGCCGCCAAGGATCCAAAGTCGCCGATCGCCGGCATGCCGATCCTTGAGGCTTACAAGGCCCGTCAGGTGATCGTGAACAAGCGCTCAATGGCCTCCGGCTACGCGGGCCTGGACAATGAGCTTTTCTACATGGACAAGACGATGATGGCCTTCGGCGACGCCAAGAAGGTGGTCGAGGACATCGTCAAGGCGATCGAGTAGGACCTGCGGCATATGACGAACTGCGTTTGGCCCGCGCGATGAACCGGATCGACACCAGCCCCGAGATGGAAACGGACTCCTCGCCGGGTTGGCGGTTTCCGCTGCGCCGGGTGCCCTTCAGCGAGGCCGCAGAGCTGCTGCGCGAGTCGCTTGCGCCGTTTCGGGCCGCTCCACTGCGCCTGATCGGACTGTACCTGCTGCTGTGGGTTCCGCTGATGTTCCTGTCCAACGTGCCGACGCTGGGACCGTTCCTGGGCGACGCGGCGGGGGCCGTGGCGTTCACGGCCTATACGTGCGCGCTGGATGCCGCATCCCGATCCGAGCCGCCCGATTTCCGGCACCTGGGGGTCGTGCTGCGGTTCGGTCATGACAAGCTCACGCTGCTGATGCTGTCGGGCCTGTTGCCGGTGCTGGGGGCGACCGCGGTGCTGTGCGGCGTGTGGGGAATGCACGAAACGGCGCAGTTCCTGGACGAGCTCACCCGCGCCAATGGCCGTCTGCCGGCGGCGATGGACCTGGATTTCCAGGCCGCCGAAAACCTCGCCGGCCTGCCGTTCACGTTTGTGCTGCCGGTGTGGGCGCTTTACCGCTGGTCGGCTTCGCGCTCGATGGCGGCGAACCTGCTCGCGTGCCTGGTGAACTGGCGCTGGGTGCTCGCCATGGCGGCCTTCACGGCGCTCGCGGGCAATTTCCTGGTCTGGTTGAAAGGCGAAAGCGACGCCCTGGCACTTGTGTCGCTGGCGGGCGCCATTGCGCTGGAGCTGCTGTCGCTGTCGTGGACACTGGCGCTGGCGAAGCGGTCGTTTCCGCCGCACTAGCCCCGCACCTGGCGGGCCAGCTCCTCGATCACGCTGTCCCACTGGCCCATCGCCGGCCTGCGCAGCACGGTCGCATTGGGCCACCACGGGCGGGTGTCCTCGCCGATCTGCCAGCGCCAGTCCAGCATCGGCGGCACCAGCACCCAGACCGGCTTGCCCAGGCTGCAGGAAAGGTGCGCGACCGAGGAGTCGATCGCGATAACGGCATCGAGCTCCGAGATGATGGCGGCCGTGTCCTCGAAGTCCTTCGAGTCGCCCATCGGATCGTCCATCCCGAACATCTGGATGACCTCGGCCTTGTCGGGGCGGTTGTCGATCACGAGATTGACCCAGCTGATACCTGCAAGCCCAGCCAGAGGCTTCAGGGCCGACGGTGGGATGGCGCGGGCCCAGTCATCGCGCCGATTCGGGTTGCCGCCATACGCCAGACCAATACGTCTGCCCGGCAATGTGCGCAGCCGGTTCCTGGTCGCGGTTGCGCGGTCTGGCGACGGAGCCAGGACCGTCGGATTCCTTGCCAACTCTTCATGACTGGCACCGAGCCCCGTTATCAGGCCGTACAGCGTGCTCACATATTCGCAACCCAGTGTGCGCGCATCGGGACGCGTGTTGGTTCGAATCAGGTTCTGGTAGCCCTTGACGCTGCCGGCCAGTCCGGCCAAGGGGGGAAGAACCCACAGATCAAACTGCGCCCCGCGTTTGGCGAGCATCGGGACCATTCGCAACGCCAGGATCGCGTCGCCGATTCCCTGCTCCTGATAGACGAGCAACTTTTTCCTTCCGAGGCGCTGTCCCGTCCAACTCGGCACTTCGCTCGCGAAGACCCCAAGGTTGGCGCTGCGCTCTTCCGCCTGGATCGTTTTCCAATTTTCGAGCCAGTTGTCATACCCGGAGACCAGCCGGGCGTGCGCCAAATTGGTCTTCGTCAACGGCAGATTGGGGTCCTGCTCGACAACGATCTTTCTGAACCGCTCCGCGGTCGCGGCGTCACCGATGTTGATGAAAATCCCGGAAAGCTGATCAGCGAGAAGCGTCGGGAATTCCTCACGCTCGGCCACCTTGCGTGCGATCTCCACGGCCGACGGGAACGTGTCCTTCGCTCCCGCTAGCAGCAGCAGCAAGCTGCGCAAGCCTGCGTCATCGAGCTGATTGCGGCGGAACTGGGCGCGCAGCCGATTGATCGTTTGTGCCCGTGCGGCGGCCACCTTGGGCGAGTATTCGAGCGTGCGGCGGTCCTGCAAAGATCGCGCCGACAGCAGCTCGAGGTTCATCAGCGCCGCCATATCGTTGGGCGCCGCTTCGATGGCGGCATTGAAGCTCTTGGCAGCTTCCTCGACCTGGAAACGATTCATGCACGCAATGCCGTACAGGTTCAGCGCATCCCGATCCCGGGGGGCTAGTCGAAGCGCGTTCCTGGCGGCCGCTTCAAGCCGGTGCAGATCACCCAGCGCGTCGCATACAACGGCCAGGAATTTCTGGGCGATAAAGTGGTCCGGGTTGATTTGAACCGCACGCGCCAGCGCGATGCGTCCATCGGCGGGATCGCCCGCCATGTGCGCGGCAACGCCGTAATGCGCGAGCGCGTCCGCATCTTCCGGGTTGGAGTTGACGATCTCGCGCAGCGCGGCGCGCGCGCCGACAAAATCGCCTTCCGTCAAGGTGCGCTTGGCTGCCTCGACGGCCTGGCGCAACTGCGCCTCGGGCAGCGGCTCTACCGTGGGCGCAGGAGGTGGTGCGCTCAGACGCGTTAGCGTGCGTGAAATCCAACCTGTCATCGCAGGGGCCTGATCGGCAGCTTGGCCTCGATCCGGAACAAGCTGTGCATCAATTGGCGGACGACAGCTTCAGCGCCAGTCGCCGGCTCAGGTCGCGCGCCAACGCGTCGTCATATCCGGCTTCTATCAGTCCCCAGCGAAAGCCGTTGATCAGAGACGAGGTGCCAAACACGCCCAGTTTCGCCTGTCGCTTGTAACCCAGCAGGTGACCCTGCGTGATCTCGAATTCGGCGGCGAGGAGCTTCTGATTTCCAACCCTCTCGCGGGGCAGCCGCTTGACGAACTGCTTGGCGGCAGCCTTGGCCTGATGCTGAATCGCTTTGTGCGACAAAAGGTCGGACAGGAACCTCACGCGCTTCCCACCGCAGTCCCCAGGAACATGGAGCGAGTGTAAGAAATTTTCGGTTCGCCTCCAAGCAGAAGCGTACAGGATTTGCACTGCAATTCAGTGCCTGCTCGGGCCGTTCCGCACCATCGGAGCGACGGGTCAAGCGGCCAGGCCCCGGTCCAACCACTCGATCCAATGCATCACGGGGAGCTGCGTTCCGCCCTGCAGGTGCTGGATGCAGCCGATGTTGGACGACAGGATGGCCTCGGGTGCCGCGGCCTTGATCCGCTCGAGCTTGCGATCGCGCAGTTGGCCGGCGAGCTGTGGCTGCAGCACCGAGTAGGTGCCGGCGGACCCGCAGCATAGATGGGCTTCTTCGAACGGGACTAGACGGGCTCCCAACGAGGCCAACAGCTTTTCGGTAATGCCCGGCAGTTTCAGTGCGTTTTGCAGCGTGCAGGGCGGGTGAAATGCCACCCGTACCGCGGCTTTGGCGGGTTTGAAGCGCTCCTTCAACTGCTCCGCGCTGCCGGCGAGCACCTGCGAGACGTCGCGTGTGCGCTCGGAGACCTGGCGGGCGCGCTCGGCGTACAGCCGGTCGTTGCGCAGCAGGTGGCCGTATTCGAGCACCATCGCGGCGCAGCCGCTGGCGTTGGTCAGCAGCGCCTCGCATTGGCCCGATTCGAGGGCGGGCCACCAGGCGTCGATGTTGGAGCGCGCGCTGCGCAGGGCCCCCTGCGGGTCGGCCAGGTGCTGCCGGATTGCGCCGCAGCAGCCGGCACCGGAGGCGACCTGTACCTCGATACCCGCGGCGTCGAGCACGCGCGCCGTGGCCGCATCGATCGATGGCCGCAGCGCCGGCTGCACGCAGCCGGTCATCAGCAGCATGCGGCGCGCGTGATGCCGCGACGGCCAGGGGCCCGCTTCGAGCGGCTGCGGCACCGAGCTGCGCAGCGGCTGCGGCAGCCAGGCGCGAACCGCCTGGCCCAGCTTCAAGGTCGGTGCGAACCACGAACCGGTCAGCCCCTCGCGCAAGGCCGCCCGCAACGTACGGTCGGCCGCCCGGCGCGGAACCTGCTCCTCGACCATGGCCCGGCCGATGTCGAGCAGCCGCCCGTATTGCACGCCGGACGGACAGGTCGTCTCGCAGTTGCGACAGGTCAGGCAGCGGTCCAGGTGCTGTTGGGTGCGTTCGGTCGCGTGCTGGCCTTCCAGCATCTGCTTGATCAGGTAGATGCGGCCGCGTGGGCCGTCGAGCTCGTCGCCCAGCAGCTGGTAGGTCGGGCAGGTCGCATTGCAAAAGCCGCAGTGCACGCAGGCGTGCAGGATCTGCTCCGCCTGTTGCCCTTCGGCGGTGTTTCTGAAACGTTCGGCCAGATGTGTCTGCATCAGGCGGGAGGGGACAGGGACGCGATGATTACTTGATGACTTCGAGCGTGATTCGATATTCGCTTACGACGTTGTTCCGCTCCTTCGCGATCACCTCCAGTTCTTCCGCGGAGATCTGCTTTGCTTGAAGCAACGACATATATCGCTGCTCGAGCACGTTTTCGATATGCCGCACCTCGAAATCCACATCCAGATACAAACCCAGCGGAGTGTTGGCGGCACGAGCCTCCCGCCAAAGACCGTTTTGTCTCTTGCTGAACATGGCCAGCATATTGGGGGTCACGATCCGGACATGGGTTGGATCCCCGAAAAAGTCGTCATGCCGCGGATGAGGCACGTTGACCTGGATCGTTGCGCCGGCCTTACACACTCGATACAGTTCCGTGATAATTCCGAGGAAGGTGTTGGTGTCCTGGCCCATGTGCTCCAGCGAGTGATTGAAGAGCACTTCGTCAACTTCCCCGTCTTTGAATGCCCACGGCAACACCTCCAGATCCATCACCAGATCGGGTTGACATGATCCGAATTTATCAACATTGACGTAGCCGGGCTTTTTATTAAAACCGCATCCGAGATTCAATTTCATGCGAGCTCCCAACGAGCTTTAGCTAAAGGTCCTTGAACATCCGCCCGGGGTTGAATATCCCATCCGGATCGAACTCCGCCTTCAGACGCCGGTGGATGTCCGCCAGCGCAGGCGCCAGCGGGGCAAAAGCGCTGGCGTCGCGGTCGCCGTCCCGAAACAGCGTCGCATGGCCGCCCAGAGAGGCGGCCGCGGCGCGCAGCGAGGCGGCCGGCCCGGCGCTGCGCAGCCAGCGCAGCGCGCCGCCCCATTCGATGAGCTGCTCGCCTGCCAGCCGCAGCGGCTGGGCGCTCGAAGGCACGCTCAGCCGCCACAGCGGCGCCGGCCCCTCAAAAAACGCTATGGTCTGCTCGCGCACGCCCTGCCAGAGCCGCGCGGCGGCGGCCGGCTCGACCGTTTGGCCTTCGATGCGCTCGCGCGCGGCGCGCAGCGCGGCACCCGACCCCGACAGTCGCACCGCCAGGCGGCCGGCGTGCCAGCAGGTGGCCGAGATCGGAAGCGGCTGGCCGGCCCAGGCGTTCATCCGTGCCAGCGCGGCCGCTTCGTCCAGTTCTAGCTGCAGCGTGGCCTGCTCGGCGGGAAGCGGCAGCACTTTGATCGAGACCTGCGCGATCAGGCCGAGCGTACCCAGGGATCCGGCGAGCAGCCGCGCCACGTCGTAGCCGGCGACGTTCTTCATCACGGTGCCGCCAAAGTGCAGCACCTGCGCCCGGCCGTCCAGCAGCACGGCACCCAGAACGAAATCACGCACTGCACCGGCGCTGGCGCGGCGCGGGCCGGACAGGCCTGCCGCGATGCAGCCACCGACCGTTGCGCCTTCGCCGAAATGGGGCGGCTCGAACGGCAGCATCTGGCCGTGCGCGGCGAGCTCGGCTTCGAGCTCGGCCAGCGGCGTGCCACAGCGGGCGGTCACGACCAGCTCGCTGGGCTCGTAGTCGACGATGCCGCGGTAAGCGCGCGGATCGAGTCGCTCGCCGCGCGGCTCGTTGCCGTAGAAGTCCTTGGTTCCGCCGGCGCGCACGCACAGGGGGGTGTGAGCGGCGCGTGCGGCGCGCACGCGCTCGGTGAGGTTGGCGAGCGCTGGGTCCATGCGGCGACCCTCACCCCGGCCCTCTCCCGCTGCGCGGGAGAGCGGGAACAGCAACTCGCTCGCTGCGCGGGAGAGGGGGAACAGCGGGGGCTGCGCAGAGAACGTCGACCATTTGTCGATCAGAAGCGTGGCAGGTCGGGAAATTTCACCTGGCCCCGGTGCGTGTGCATGCGGCCGTATTCGGCGCAGCGTGCCAGCGTTGGAATGGCCTTGCCCGGGTTCAGGATGGCGCCCGGGTCGAACGCGCGGCGCACGCCGAAGAAGGCCTCCATGGTGGCCGCATCGAACTGGCTGCACATGGTGCCGAGCTTTTCGACGCCCACGCCGTGCTCGCCGGTGACGGTGCCG
>Ga0307479_10007224_pt1 | contig 10242 bp, 7 predicted proteins | sample atmos_gasesECM4C_FD_203743 | JGI IMG/M metagenome (GOLD analysis project Ga0307479, IMG submission 203743) | Hardwood forest soil microbial communities from Morgan-Monroe State Forest, Indiana, United States - atmos_gasesECM4C_515 | ecosystem: Environmental > Terrestrial > Soil > Temperate...
TCCGCTTGGACTCGTGAATCGGTCGTCGGGCGCGCTCACAACAGAGCTGGTGAGATCGTTTGAAGACTCGAGAACGCTCCGGACATTCCGGGTGACAAGCGACGATGCTTTGCGAAAGGCGTTGCGTCGCGGCGTCTACTCGGCCGGCGTCATCATCCCGAAGAACTACGAGACAAACGCGCGGAGCGGGCGCCTTTCGGACGTAGCATTCGTTGCCGACGAGGTTCGTCCACCGATAGTGGTTCGAGCCGCCGTGGGCGCGATCGTGGCGCGTCAGGGGGCCGTCCTCCAAGCCGCGGACTTCGCGGCCGCGCACACAGGACAGAGCTTCGAGCAAAGCCTGTCGCAAGCTCGTGCCGCGTCACGCGCTGCGCAGCCTGTCGCCGTGCGCATCGAGACGGTCGGCCAAGCGTCGAAAACGCAGTTCATCGTCGCGGGGTTCAACTACACGGCGCCCTCTCAACTCGTCCTATTCGTGTTCCTCACGTCGATCGCAGCGTCCGGATTCGTCATCGCGGATCGAAGACAAGGATTGATCTCGCGTATCTACGCGGCCCCCGCGACCGCGAGATCGATCGTTCTCGGCTACGGGCTGGGGCGTTTCATCAACGCGGCGTTCCAGGCCGTGTACATCGTTGCGCTCGGGATCCTCATCTTCGGCGTGCACTTCGGCGATCCACTCTCAGCCTTCGTCCTCATCACGCTGTACGTCGCAGTATCGACGGCCTTCGCGATGCTCGCGGGGACGGTCTTCCGCACACCCGAACAAGCGAGCGCCCTCGTACCGCCGATCGGCATCGCGATGGCGATGCTTGCGGGCTGCATGTGGCCGCGGTTCATCATGCCGGTGCCGATGCAGCGGATCGGTCAGCTCTTCCCGCAGGCGTGGGCAATGGATGCGTTCATCAAACTGATCGATCAAGGCACAGGGCTTGGGTCGATCTTGCCGCAACTCGCCGTCCTGGCCGCGTTCCTGTTGGCCATCCTGCCGCTCGCCACGTGGAGACTGCGCAGGTCGATCGTTGCGTAGCGACGCTCGAATCGCGTGGGCCTCGGGGGGCGCTGCCCCCCGACATAATCTCAGCTAGTGCCACAGGACGCGATCCGGACCGACAAACTTACGAAGACGTTCGACCGGGCGGTCGCCGTCGACGCGCTCGACTTGACGGTGAATCGCGGCGAGGTCTTCGGCTTCCTCGGTCCGAACGGCGCCGGCAAGAGCACGACGATACGCATGCTCATCGGATTGCTCCGTCCGACGAGCGGGTCGGCCGTCGTCGCCTCCTTCGACGTCGCGAAGCAGCCGCTCGAGGTGAAGAGGCGCGTCGGCTACATGGCCGAGAATCCGTACGCGTACGACAAGCTCACGGGACGCGAGTTCCTTTCATTCGTCGGGGACCTTTATCAGGTGCCGAAGAATGAAGTGACGGAACGCGGGACGAGCCTGATGAAGCTGCTCGACCTCTTCGATGACGCCGACAAGATCGTCGAGGGCTATTCGCGCGGCATGCGGCAGAAACTCGGCCTCATCGCGGCCTTGATCCACGAGCCGGACGTGTTGTTCCTCGACGAACCAACGTCCGGGCTCGACCCGCGCAGCGCACGCACCGTGAAGGACCTCCTGACGGAGCTCGCACACCGCGGGAAGACGGTATTCATGTCGACGCACGTGCTCGAGATCGCAGAGCACATGTGCGACCGCGTCGGCATCATCAACCACGGGCAGCTCGTTGCGCTCGGTTCTCTGGCGCAGCTGCGTGCCCACGGCCGCGCGGACGCGAGCCTCGAGGACATCTTCCTCGAGCTCACCGGCGGCGAGGACACGGCGGAGCTGACGAAGTTCCTCGCCGAAAGCTGATGGCGACGCTCGTCCGGTGGCGTATCCGGATCACGATCGCGCGCTACCGGCGAAGCCCGATGCTGTTCATCGGGCCGATCTTCGGGATCGGATTGTTCCTCCTGACGTTGTGGGCGAGTCAGGGCTTCTTCAGGGTCCTCGTCCGGCTCGCTCCGTCCTTCGCCGACGCCGTGCTTCTCCTCTCGTATGCCGCCGTCGGCGTCTTCCAGATCCTCGCGGGGTTCCGGTGGGGCGTCACCCGACTCTTCCTCAATTCGGACCTCGAGTTGCTGATGTGTTCGCCGATCACGCGGCGTCGACTGTTCGGGTTGAAGATCCTCGAACTCGTCGTCGCCTCACCGATCTCGATCCTGATCCTCGGCGCAGTGACATGGGGCTACGCTCGCGCGCTGAACGTGGTCGCGGCGCCGCTGCTCGCGATCGTCCTGCCCTTCGTGCTCGCCACCATCGCGGCGCTCCCCGGGATGCTCGTCGCGCTCGTCCTCGCTCGGGCGATGATCGGTCCACGCCTCCGAGCCCTGATCGGACTCATCTCGCCCTTCCTACCGCTCGCGTGGATCTTGTTGTTCGGTTCGGCGTCGAGCCTCTTCGGTCGAGTTTCGCAGCGCCGCTTCGACGCGCAGCATTTCCAAAGGCTCGGTCGTTCCATGGTCGCGGCCATCGAGAAGTCTCCGACATCGTGGCCGGGAGACATCGTCCGTGGAATCGCGAACGGCAACTGGACGCTCGCCGCACGGAGTGTCGCTCTCGTCGCGATCGTGAGCGTTGCGCTCCTTGCTGTGACGTTCGCCGTCTTCTTCGCCACCTTCGAAGGATCGTGGATGCGCCTCGGCGAGGCGTCGTCCAAACGAAAGAGCGGAACGCTGATCGAACGCATCGCGCCGCCGATTCCCATGGTCGCTCGCGCGATCGTCGTGAAGGAGTGGCGAGGATTCACACGTGATCTGCGCCTTTTGCAATCGCTCGTCTTCCCGGTGCTGATCCTCGGATTCTTCACCGTCAATTCACTCCGTGCCACCGGATCGCCCCCATACGCGTTGGTGTTCTTCATCGCGTTCCTTGTTTCGAATCAAGCGGCCATCGCACTGCTCATGGAACGCCGAAACATCGGCTTCCTGAAGCTTGCGCCCGTACGGGGCATCGACATCATCACGGGAAAGGTCGTCGCGTACGTCGTCCCGACGGGGATCCTCACCGGTGCGGCCGTTGTCGCGGTCGGCGTCGTCCGTCACCTCTCGGGGCCGATCATCATTGTGGCGCTGGCGTTCATGCTCTGGATCCTCGGCGGATCGATGCTCGGCGGCGTCGGGATCGCCGCGCTCTGGGGCAAGTTCGATCTCGAGCGGCCGCGGCTCGGGCTCGGCCCGAGCTTGCTCGAGATGGTCGTCATGCCGGCGTTCGCCGCCACGCAAGGCGCGTTCGGGTTTTGGATCGCGGGACGCCTCGGCGAAAACGTCGGTTTCCTTCGTTCGCCTGTCGCCGGCATCCCGCTGCTGGTGCTCGCCGGCGCGACGGCCTTCGTCGTGGCGGTACTCGCGACGTCCGGCGGCCACCGGCTCGAAATGTTCGACGCGCCCTAGTTCGCTACTCGCCCGGCGGTTCGATCTCGAAGACGTGTCCGGGCCGCGACGTCGCCGACTCTTTCGGCGGAAGGAAGACGATCCCGGCGAGGCCGAGCGAAGCGACGCACGCCGCGACGAGGAACGCGTTCGCGTACCCCACCGCGCTCGAGATCACGCCGAGCACGAGCGCCCCGCCCCCGAACGAGATGTCGAAGAACGCGGTGAACGTTCCCATCACGGCACCGCGCTCGGTCCCCGGAGCGTTGTTGACCGCGATGCTCATGAGCGCCGGGAACGCGAGGGCTTGTCCGACGGCGAGGATCACTGCGCCGAGATAGAGGCCGGGTACCGTCCGGACGAGGCCCATCACGAGAAGGCCGATCGGCGAGCAGACGAGCGAGAAGCGCGCCGTGCGAAGGTAACCCAGGCGATCCGGGAGGCGCGCACCGACGCTCCGGAAGATCAAGATGACGACGGCGTTGATCAGGAATACCGGACTCGCGCCGGCCATGTGCAAGGTTCGTGTTGCATACAGCGGGACGTAGCCGTTGAACGCCGCCAGTCCCCAGATCGCACACCCGAGGATCGCCCCCGGACGAACCGCCGCACGATGCACGAGCGGCGGAGGCTCGTCCGGCACTTCGTCCGTGCGCGTGTCGGGAAGCGTCATCGCGAAGGCGATGGCGAAGGTCCCCGCTGCTGCTTCGAAGAGCCACACACCGTTGAAACCGAAGTGATCGAGGATCTGCTCGCCAACAAGTGGACCGATCGCAAGCGCGAAGAACAACGAGAGGGAGAACAGGCTCGCGGCTTCCCCGCGGCGTTCGTCCGGCGCTAGATCCTGCACCGCCGTAGCAACGCCGACGAAGATGAACGCCTCCGCGACGCCGGTCAGCATGCGCAGGACGACAACGTGCAGAAGGGATGTAGCGAGCAGGAACCCGGCGACCGAGACGACGTTGACGATCGTGCCGGCGCGGATCGGGGTCTGGCGTCCGCGCGAATCGCCGAGTCGTCCCGAGTATTGACGCAGCAGCAGCGCCGTCACCGTGAACGACGCAAGCGCGATGCCGACGTCGACATCGCTTCCGTGAAGGGGGCCACGGATGAACCGCGGCAGGATCGGCGTCATGACTCCGACGGACAGGAAATAGCCGAAGTTCACGAGCATGATCCGGACGAACGTGCCCGTCAGCAGGTCCGACCGGCGTTCGCCGGACGGCCCGATCGCGCCTCCGCTTCGCTTCGGCGTGGCTTAAGCGCGGATGATCAGCGCGTCGCCCTGACCGCCACCGCCGCAGAGCGCCGCGGCACCGACGCCACCCCCAAGCTCCTTGAGCTGGTGCGCCAGCGTAAGAACGAGACGCGCGCCGGACATCCCGATCGGGTGCCCGAGCGCGATCGCACCGCCGTGCGGGTTGATCGCTTCGGGATCGACGTTGAGCGCGCGTCCGGAGACGACGCCCACGGAGGCGAACGCTTCGTTGATCTCAACCGACGCGAGGTCCGACTCCTTGATGTCCGTCTTCGCGAGCGCGGCCCTGATCGCGTTCGCCGGTTGCTCGTGGAGCGATGCGTCCGGTCCGGCGACCATGCCGTGCGCGACGATCGTCGCCAGCGGCTCGAGACCGCGCTTGTCGGCTTCTTCCCGCGACATGACGATGACGGCCGCGCCGCCGTCGGAGATCTGGGACGCGTTGCCTGCGGTCACGGTTCCTTCCTTCGCGAAGGCCGGACGAAGCTTCCCGAGCGAATCGACCGTGGTGTCCGGACGGATCCCTTCGTCCTTCTCGACAACCACCGGGTCGCCCTTGCGCTGTGGGACTTCGATGGGAACGATCTCTTGCGCGAAGAATCCGGTCTCGGCGGCCTTCGTCGCGAGCTGGTGCGAGCGCGCCGCGAACTCGTCCTGCTCTTCGCGCGTGAGCTCATAGCGCGCGTTGTACTCGTCCGTCGCGAGACCCATGGACTTCTTGTCGAACGCGCAGAACAGGCCGTCGTACATCATCGAATCGATGAGCTGCGCGTCGCCCATGCGTGCGCCGAACCGGAGCTTGGGATCGAGGTACGGGGCGTTCGTCATCGACTCCATGCCCCCGGCGACGACGCGCTGCCGCTCGCCGGCGCGGATCAGTTGATCGGCGAGAGCGATCGCGTTGAGCCCGGAGAGACAAACCTTGTTGATCGTGATGGCGGGGACGGTCATCGGGATCCCGGCGGCAACGGCTGCTTGGCGAGCGGTGATCTGTCCGGCTCCCGCCTGCAGGACCTGGCCCATGATCACGTAGTCGATCTCTTCGGCGCTCAGGCCCGCGCGCTCGAGCGCGCCCCGGATCGCGAAGCCGCCGAGCTGCGCTCCGGAGAAGTCGGCGAGTCCGCCGGCGAATCGTCCCATCGGCGTGCGCGCTCCAGCGACGATGACGTTTTCGGTCACGATTGCCTCCTTAAGGCTTTTGAAGGGCAAAGTATACGAAAGCGCGATTTATTCCTTCGGTGGGGAGGGTGGATGGAGAACGATGCCTTCGAGATCGACCACGTGGCGATCGCCGTGGAGTCGATCGACGCCGCGCTGGCCACGTTCAAGAAGATCTGGGACCTCCAACCCGACCACGTGGAGAGGGGCGAAACGGACAAGATCACGGAAGCGATGCTCCCGCTCGGGGGCGCGCACCTGCAGCTCCTCGAACCGACGGATGAGACGTCGACGGTCGCGAAGTTCCTGCAGAACCGCGGCGAGGGCTTGCACCACATCGCGATCAGGGTTCCGGACATCGAAGCGGCTCTGGATCGACTTCGAGCGGCGGGGGCCGAGCTGATCGATCAGACGTGGCGCATCGGCGGAGGCGGACACAAAGTTGCCTTCGTCCACCCGCATTCGAGCAACGGGGTCCTGATCGAGCTCGTCGAGCGGACCGACAGCTGATCGCGCCGAATGCCCGACTCGGTAGCCTGACGACATGACCGAAGACACCAAGCCCGGCCACACGATGTCCGAGCGCATCGAGGAACTGCGCGAGCGCAAGGAACGCGCGCAGCAGGGAGAGCGTGCGGACTCGATCAGCGCACAGCACGAGCGCGGCAAGCTCACCGCTCGGGAACGCTGTGTCGCGCTCCTCGACGAGGGCTCTTTCGTCGAGTTCGATCAGCTCGCTCTCACTCGCGCCCGCGGCTTCGGGATGGAGAATCGCCGCGTCTACGGCGACGGCGTCGTTACCGGCTGGGGAACCATCGACGGACGCAAGGTCTTCATCTTCAGCCAGGACTTCACGTACATCGGCGGAACGCTCGGCGAGGTCTACGCAGAGAAGGTCTGCAAGATCATGGACCTCGCGGCGTCCACCGGCGCTCCCGTCATCGGTATCAACGACGGCGGTGGAGCCCGCGTGCAGGAGGGCATGGTGTCGCTCGCGGGTTACGCGTACATCTTCGACCGCAACGTCCGGTACTCGGGGGTCGTCCCGCAGATCTCGATCGTCGCGGGTCCGTGCGCCGGAGGTGCCGTCTACTCCCCCGCGATCACCGACTTCATCTACATGGTCAAAGGCATCGCGAACATGCAGATCACCGGTCCGGACGTCATCAAGACCGTTACGGGCGAGGACGTCACCCTCGAAGAGCTCGGCGGCGCGATGACGCATGCGACGAAGTCCGGCGTTGCAAGCTTCGTCGCCGAGGATGAGGAGGACTGCTACCGGCAGGTCCGGCACCTGTTGTCGTATCTGCCGTCGAACAATCTCGAGGAACCGCCGTACCTCGAGACCGGCGATCCTCCGGGACGAACCGATCCCGATCCGGGTGAAGTGATCCCCTCGCAGTCGAATCAGCCGTACGACATGCACGACATCATCACGCGCGTCATCGACAAGGAAACGTTCTACGAATACTTCCCGTTCTACGCGCCGAACATCATCACAGGATTCGCGCGGCTCGGCGGACACGCCGTCGGCATCGTCGCGAACCAGCCGCGCATCCTCGCCGGCTCGCTGAACGTCAGCGCTTCGGAGAAGGCCGCGCGGTTCATCCGGACGTGCGATGCGTTCAACATCCCGATCGTGACGTTCATGGACGTCCCAGGTTTCCAGCCGGGAACCGATCAAGAATGGGGCGGGATCATCCGCCGCGGCGCGAAGCTTCTCTACGCGTACACGGAAGCGACCGTCCCTCGGCTCACCGTCATCACGCGCAAGGCGTACGGCGGTGCGTACGTGGTCATGAACTCGAAGCACATCCGAGCAGACATCGCGTTCGCCTGGCCGACGGCCGAGTTCGCCGTCATGGGTGCGGACGCAGCCGTCCCGATCATCCAGCGTCGCGAGATCGAGGCGGCGGACGACCCGCTCGCGAAGCGCCAGGAACTCGTCGACGACTACGCGGAGCACTTCCTGAACCCGTGGATCGCCGCGGAACGCGGCTACATCGACGACGTGATCGAGCCGGCGCAGACGAGGCCGATGCTGATCCGGCATCTCGAGATGCTCCGGACGAAGCGCGAGTCATTGCCGCAACGCAAGCACGGGAACATCCCGCTCTAAGCCTTAACGCGCTCGGAGAACCTCACGCTCGCCGCCACGTATACGGCGGCTCCCGCGAGCACCAAGACGCCGACGCTGAGGCCGGCTCGGTCCGCGACCGCGCCGACGATCGCCGGGCCGATCACGAAGCCCAGGTAGCCCACCGCCGTTACTCCGCCGACGACCGCCCCCGGGCGCGCGCTTCTCGCGGCCGCCCCGCTGCGCTGCGCGGTGGTGCTGGCATACGCGAGCAAAAGCGGCCAGCACATCGACACGCCGCCGGCGGCGAGCACGAGACCGGCGCCCAAGAGCCAGGGCTGCCGCGCGACGGCGAGCACCACGAGTCCGCACGCGGCGGCGACGGTGCCGAGGATCACGCCGCGCGATGCGCCACGACGTCCGGCGATTGGACCGATCACAACCCGAGCCGTCGCGGCGATCGCGTACCCGGCGACGGCGCTCGTCGCGCCGACGAGAAGTCCGGACGAAAGACGCGTGCGGAGCAACAGGACGCCCCAGAGCTCCGTCCCGTTCTCGACGATCGCGGCGAGCGCGAAGGCCACGGCGATCAGGATCAATCCCTCGCGGCGGAGGAACGTCAGGGCGTTCGTGAGCGGCACATGTTCACCGGCTCCGCTCGCGGGCAACGACGCACGCGACGCCAGTCCGGCGACGACCAACGCCACGACGCCGTCGACGGTCCACGTCCAGCGCCACGACAGATGATTCGCAAGGAGCGCTCCCGTTGCCGCCGCACCGACCGCCGCGGAGCCGTTGAAGAACGCATGGAACCGGACGAGCGAACCCGGCCGGTCGGCGAGCGCCGCCGTCGCGGCGACGTTCATGACGACGTCGAGCAAACCGCCGATCGTGACGATCGCGATCAACGCCAAAGCGAACGCGACGCCGTTGCGGGCGAAGCTCGCCGCGATGATGAGCGCGCCCCAGACCGCGATCGTCACGGCGAGGACGTGAGCGGTTCCCCGTCGTTCGGTCAGGGCACCGCCGACGATGTTCGTCACGGCGGCTCCCGCGAGCGCGGTCGAGAGCAGCAGACCGAGGGTCGCGTGCGACAGTCCGAGTTCGTGTTCGACGTTCGCCGCCGCAACGATCCACGAACCCCAATAGAGTCCGAACAGACAGAACGAGATCGCGACGAGCGCGAGTCCGCGCGGTTTTACTTGAACGTCCTGAAGCCCGGACACGACATGCACGCGCCGCTGTGATGATGCCCGTCCTGCTCGTGAGGCGGATCGAAACCGCCGGGCGGTGTGTCTGTGTTCGTGATCGCGTGGCTCGGGTCGAAGACGTCCGGATCGGTCGACGGCCACTGGCCGAGTTGGTATCGCTTGCCGCTCTCCACGTGCATCATCATCCCCGAGCCTTGGCTGCCGCGTTCGTCGAGTCCCGTTGCCGTCGCGTTGTACCAGATCTCCGTGAAGTCCTTGACCGCGCTCGGCTCCGCGCGCGTGAAGTACGTCAATGGGAAGGCGGCCGTCCCGCCGGTCTTCGGGTATCGGTACATGCCCTGCGCGAAGGTGTCCGCCGTGAGGATCGGGCCGGCCATGTGTATGCCGAGGAACAGGTTCCCGACGTACGCGGCATAGACGTTGACGAGCACACCTTCGCCTCCGGCCTGCATCGACGGATCACCGTGATGCGCTTCGCGGTAGCCGCCTGACTTCGTGACGTCCTGCCAGAGCACAGCCAGCGGTGAGATGCCGAACGCGTGACGCCACTGTTGCTGGTCGTAGAGACGTCCGGCGGCCGTTGTGTCGCTCAAACCGGATCCGGTGATGAGCCACTCCGGGAAGAAGTTCTGGTCCGTCGCATCCTTCGTGATGAAGATGGGCGACAGAGGATCGACCCACATGATGACGGTCGTCACATGCGCGTTGCGAAGCTGCGCGATGACGTTCGTCATCTCTTGCTGGTTCTGCCCGGCCTCGTAGTTGTACCCCGGCGTTGCCGCGAGTGTGACACCCTTCTCGCGAAGCTTCTCGACGATCTCGTTCTTCACATTCACTGCGTCCGGATCGACCACTCCGTTCGAGCCGTTCACCCAGACCAAACCGAACTTCCGCGTCTGGGTCGTCAGTCCGTTGACAACGTTCGGATCACCTGCCCATATCGCCTTCCGTCCGGCGAGTCGCTTGCTCACGTATTCAGCGATGTGATCCGCGTACAACGTGCCCGGGGGAAGGCCCGGACCGAAGATGTACGGCTGATGGCTGGTGTAGAACGTCTCCGTCGGCGAAACGGTGCAGATGCAAATGACTCCGAACGCCGCGAGCTTCGTCGCGAGAACATC
>Ga0307479_10007225_pt1 | contig 10241 bp, 10 predicted proteins | sample atmos_gasesECM4C_FD_203743 | JGI IMG/M metagenome (GOLD analysis project Ga0307479, IMG submission 203743) | Hardwood forest soil microbial communities from Morgan-Monroe State Forest, Indiana, United States - atmos_gasesECM4C_515 | ecosystem: Environmental > Terrestrial > Soil > Temperate...
CCCGGATGATCCGGGCGGATGCGAGGGAACATGGGCGGCAAGATATTTGCGGTGCTGGTGATCGTGATTGCAATAGCCTCGGCAGTTCCCATCATCAGCCACACGTTCCTGGGCGCGAGCGTGAAGCCGCCCGAGGACATCTCCACGCACGGCGCCGAAATCGACAAGCAACTCGACGAAACCATGGTCGAGGCCGGTTTGTCATTCCTGGCGGCTCAGTTCGTGCTGGGCTTCTTTGTGTGGCAGTTTGGCGGACGCAAAGCAGGTCCGCTCAAGAACTTTCCCGGTGGCGCCAAGTATCTTGTCCTTGCGGCGGTGCTGCTCGTGGGTGCTGAGGCGATCGCGCTCGGGGCCCTGGGAACCAAGGCATGGGCAAGAGTCTATTTCCTGCCTGCCTCGGCCGACGCACTGCCCATCCAGGTGCAGGCCGGACAATTTGCCTTTTACTTCCGCTACGCTGGGCCGGACGGCAAGTTCGGCGTCATCCACCCAGAGAAGATCGATGAAGGCAACTCAAATTTCTTTGGCTTGGATCCGGAAAACGATATCCCCGCTCGCGACGACATCACCTCGGGCGAGTTGGTCATTCCGGCAAACAAGGAAATCCACTTGATGATGCACGCCAAAGACGTCGGACATTCCTTCTACGTTCGCGAGTTGCGCATCCAGCAGGATTTCGTCCCCGGACTCGATCTTTCCCTTCATTTCACCGCGACCAAGGTCGGCAAGTACGAAATCGTCTGTACCCAGCTATGCGGCCTCGGCCACTACAACATGAAGGCCTATCTGAACGTCATGTCGCCGGATGACTTCGACAAGTGGTTGAAGACGCAGTCGCAGTAGTGTGCAGTCCGTGCCGTTCCGCAACGAACGAAGAACGGCGAGTGCAACTCCAGTAAGAGGTAAAGGGCAATGTCTGAGGCATCCGCACACGGAGTACATCACGCAGCCCCGACGGGCTTCGTTCGCAAGTATGTTTTCAGCCTCGACCATAAGATCATCGGCCTGCAGTACTACGCGCTGGCCTTGGTCGCTGTCGTCACAGGGATGGTGCTTTCCTGGCTGATGCGAATTCACCTGATCGCGCCCAATTGGCCAATCCCCGGGCTGCAATTCCTCTCTAAGGTCGGAGCCCCGGGCGGAGTGATGACGCCGGAGTACTACCTCTCCCTGATGACCATGCACGGCACCTTGATGGTCTTCTTCGTGCTGACCAACGCGCCGTTCGCCGCGTTCGGCAACTATTTCCTCCCCATCCAGATTGGCGCGGAAGATATGGCCTTCCCCCGCTTTAACATGATGTCGTTCTGGACCACGTTCATCGCCTTCTGCATTCTGATCTCAGCCTTCTTCGTGGGTGATGGACCGCCGCTTGCCGGATGGACCGCCTACGCCCCGCTGAGCGCCGTTGGCAAGGACTCCGGCCCGGGCGAGGGAGTCGGGCAAACTCTGTGGGCGCTTTCGATCTTTGTCTTTTGCATTGCCTCGCTGTTGGGAGCGCTGAACTTCATCGCGACGACACTCGATTTGCGAACCAAAGGCATGACGCTGGCACGCATGCCCATCGTCACCTGGGCATGGTTCATCACCTCCTGCATCTCGCTGCTGGCCTTTGCCGTCCTGATGCCTGCCTGCCTGCTGCTGATCCTTGACCGCATAGGTGGCACCAGCTTCTTCATTCCCTCCGGCCTGAATGTCAGCGACCACTTGCAACCGCACGAGGGCGGATCGCCGCTGTTGTGGCAGCATCTGTTCTGGTTCTTCGGCCATCCTGAGGTCTACATCGCCATCCTGCCCGCGATCGGCATCGTCAGCCACATTCTGATCAACAGCATGCGCAAGCCCATGTTGAGCAACAAGGTCATCATCTATTGCATGATGGCCATCGGTTTCCTCAGCTACATGGTCTGGGGACACCACATGTTCTTGAGCGGCATGAATCCATTCTCTGCGCTGGTCTTCTCCTTCCCCACGCTGATGATCACGATTCCCGCCACCATCATGACGCTGATCTGGCTGGGCAGCCTGTATGGCTCCAATCTGAGAATGAACGCCGCCTCGCTGTTCTGTCTGGGTTTCATCTCCATGTTCGTCAGTGGCGGCGTGAGCGGTTTCTTCCTTGCGCAACCTTCGATCGACATCTATTTGCACGCGACCTACTTCGTCGTAGGCCACTTCCACATGGTGATGGGTGTGGCGGCCATCTTCGGTATTTTCGCTGGAACCTACTTCTGGTTCCCCAAGATGACCGGCCACATGATGAATGAAACCCTGGGCCGGGTGCACTTCTGGCTCACCTTCATCGGCACCTATTGCATCTTCATGCCGTTCCATTACCTGGGGCTGGCAGGCAACGTACGCCGCTACTCCGCTTTCACCGACGACTTCCTCGTGCCGCTGCTGCCGGTGCACAAATTCATCACTTACTCCGCATTGTTCACCGGCGCGGTGCAGTTGATCTTCTTGGGCAACCTGATCTACAGCCGGCTCAAGGGACCGCAAGCAACGGCCAACCCGTGGGAGGCGACCTCGCTGGAGTGGTCCACGCCGTCGTCTCCGCCGCCGTTCGATAATTTCGGCGGCCAGCACCCAGTGGTCTATCACGATCCCTATCAATACGGAGTCAAGAGTTCCACGGCCGACTATCTGATGCAAACGTCGCCGGAGCGCGCCGGAGAAACGCCATAGGCACCGACACTAGAAGCGATCTCATAACTCGGATCTGGGAAGGGCACGGCTTCAGCCGTGCCGCCCAGACCCAATAAACATGCGGGCTGTGGCCCCTGAGGGATGCCGGGAAACGGAGTAATCATGGCAACGACACTGCAACCGCCGCCAGTACAAGACGATAGAGAAAAAGAGTGTCTGCATCCGCACCACGGAAATGGCGGCGGCGGTCTTCGTGGATTGGTTCCCGAAACCGGTGATCTGAGATCCGTAGCCGATCCCAGGGGCGAGCCCACACGCACAGGAATCTGGGTGGCGCTCGCTGCCATCGCCATGTCGTTTGCCGCCCTCACCTCAGCCTTGTATGTTCGCGAAGGCGCGGCCACTGATTGGCACCATATCGTCCTGCCTCCAATTCTCTGGTTCAACACGCTGGCCTTGATCGCCAGCAGTATCACGCTGGAGTTGGCAAGGCACCGGGTCGCAGCATTCATGCGCGGCCAGATCCCGAGCCGGTCCACGTCCATGCTGTGGTTGAATGCTACCTTGGCGCTCGGCCTCTTGTTCGTAGCCGGGCAATACCTGGCGTGGATGAAATTAAGGTCGCAGGGTCTCTACCTTCCCACGAACCCGAACAGCTCCTTCTTCTATCTGCTGACCGGAGTGCACGCGGTTCACGTGCTGGGCGGGCTAGGCGGGCTGACGCGAGTCATCGTGAAGTTTCGCAGTTCCACGCGGCCGCTGCGCCGCAGCACTATGGACGCCACCGCTTACTACTGGCATTTCATGGGAGTGTTGTGGATCTACCTGCTGTTCATTCTGTGGATGAAGCTGTAGGGCAACTCTGTAGAGCAACTTCTGAGGGAGGCACTGTGAACGAAGCCAATCTGACCTTGGAGCAGAGCGCGGGAGTGGCGGCTGTAATGGAAGAGAGCCCGTTTGCCATTCCTTCCAGCAAACTCGTCATGTGGCTGTTCATCATTTCGGATGCGTGCACCTTCGGCGCCGTCCTGATTGCCTACGGCTATATTCGGAACTCGGCGGCGGACTGGCCCCTGGTCTTCGAATCGGCCAGCATCTGGAATGCTCTTCTGATGACGTTCATTCTGGTCAGCACCAGCCTTACGGTATTGTTCGCCGTCAAGGCGTCGCAGGCTGACGACCGCCAGGCCACATTTCGCTGGACCATGATCACTGCCGCCGGAGGCATCCTTTTTGCCGCGCTGCACATCCGCGAATGGATGTCCCTGATCGTCCAGGGTGTCCGGCTTTTCCAGAATCCATGGGGTTCGCCCATGTTCGGCGCCGCATTTTTCTCCGTCACCGGCCTGCACATGGCGCACGTGCTCGGCGGCGTCATAGCTCTTATCGTCGTGGGTTCCGGTTACAAGGCCGGCCGCTATGCTTCCAAGCACATCGAGATTTGGGCGTTGTACTGGCACTTTGTGGACCTGGTGTGGATGTTCGTCGTCCCGCTAATCTACCTGTTGAACATGAAACGATAACTGAGTCATCAGAGGAGGAGCACATCGATGAGCGCGAACAATTCAAACAGCATGCGCACCACATATATCGTCTACGCCGTGATCCTTGCCATCGCAGTGATCCAGGTCATCGTTGCCATCACCATGGGGCCTTCCCTGGGGCGCATGCTGATTCTGGCCGTTATTCAGGCGTACCTCGCGGTGATGTTCTTCATGCACCTGCGGGATGAGAAGTCCAACCTCCGCCTGGCGCTGATTCCAGCGACGTTATTCGTGCTGGTGATGATGAACATGGTCTGGGCTGACAGTTTTCGCCTAATCTCCATGAAACCGTTCGCGAAATAAAGGAGGGCACGTGACATATTTTCCAGGATTACGGCTTGCCCGCCGGACCAAGGCGGCGCTAACCGGCATCGTAGTTTTAGCGCTGAACGCGGCCTGTTATGCACAAAGCTGTGCCCTCTGCTATACGCAAGCTGCGGGCGGCGGGCATCGGTTCATTCAGGGACTGCGCACCGGCATCCTGGTGCTGATTGTTCCTCCGATGTTAATGTCAGTAGGAATCACCGTTCTCGCCTACAGGAAGCGCAACCGGACGACCGACGCGAAGGCCTTGGACGCATCCGGCGACGGTTGGTGAGTAAGGCTGGCCTGACGAAATCTGATCTGACGAGACTGAGTCCGAAACTCAAATCTAGCGAGAGGAACAATGTCCGAACCGAAACAAGATAATTCCGTCAGCCGCGCCGCCACGTACTTTGTATTCATCTTCCTGATCGCTGCGATTATTGAAACCCTGATCGCAGGCCTCGGCAGATAGGCGGGGTCTGCCGTAAGCACTCACATCGCAGTTCATTTTCCATTCCCTCTGAGCTTCCCTCGCAAGACGGTGATCGATGCCTTAGGGAGTACGAACGTCGTCTGCGAGTCTGATTCGGTCAAAGTGCCGACTGGCGGCCCATCGGGATCGGCATGACTGTTCGTCCCATCATCCCTCCAGACGTACTGCTCGCTACCAAAAGTCATCAAGTGTACCGGGCCCGAGAAAGATCCGCGCCATTTTGTCGCCGAGTTCTCGAACGCAACACGAACCGAGTGCGGACTTGTTTCATCGCGATTCACGAGCATGACCGACCACTCTCCATCTGGGCGTTTGATGGCATAAGACGTAACCAGCACGTTTCCCTCGCCGTCCTGAATTCCCGTCGACGAGGGAAACATTTCATGCACTCCGGAGCGATGCTGCACCCACTCCAGATTGATCATGCGTGCGGCGTAATACAGCGAAGTGTAGCCGGTGATGTCATAATCGTGAGGCGCCACGAAATTCGACCACGAAGCCCAACCCAGACAACTGCTCTCCAATCCCTGCGGCTGAATGGGCGAGTGATAAAAAGCCGCCCCTCCGCCCTCGAAAAACGAACCTATATTATCGGCCAGCCAAAGGCCGGCGAAAATAGTGCTCATCGGCCCGGTCAGGCTCGCCGCCAGGTGACTCTCGGTGACCATGAGCGGCACGTCTTTGGGAACCCCATCGTCGCGCCAAACCTGGAGAGTGTGTTTCATCAAATCCGGCTCGCGGTACAGCGACTTCCACGTAATCTCGCACGGCTCGAACGGATAATGCTCGAACGAGACAAACGCCAGATCCTTCAGATGCCCGTGCGACTTGAGGTAATCGACAAAGCGTCCCATCCATGAGATGCGTCCCTGCGCGTCTGGCCACACACGGATATCCTCGTTCACACCTTCGAAGATCGGCCCGCCCATCTTAAGTTTCGGGTCAACCTTGTGAATTGCCTCCGCCCACTGAATATAGAGCGCGCCGTAATCTTCAGGCATCGCGTGCTTTCCGTCCGGTTCCTCGCCCATCTCGATATAGGCAATCGGGTAGCCGCGCTTCTCGACGTAGGCAATCTGGGCCGCTGCATCGTCAGGCGTGCCGTAGAGCATGGTGACCGGAATCATCGCCGGAAGATTGTTGGTAATCCCGCTGGTGAAGAAAAGATCGAAGCCCGTGTGCTGATAGTTTCCCGTCGCATTCCCATCGTCCGCCGAATGCCAGGGATCAATTGAGGATGAACAATATGTCGGCTCACGGTTGCCGGTAGCGTCCTTCGCCACATCCGTGAACACACCGCTCGAGTCGACGCTCCCGGCGTGAATTTCCTGGATGGCGAATCCAACGCAATTTCGGATGTCTCCGTCGCCGTGCAAATCGCAAGTGTTAGAGGATTCCGTCATGAGCACCCGCAGGAATTGTGTGGTCACGGGCGTGTCGGAAAGTTTCAAAGTGACGGCGTCTCCCTTGGCGTTCTTCACCGAGCCCGCGGGAAAGGTCTTCCACGTCCCCTCAGGTCCATGGTCGAAATCGAGCGCATGTCTCCCATCAAAGTATTCCACCTGGTAGCTGACCGCAAACGGATTGGCCCATGCAATCTGCACTGCGCTAACAGGCTTCGGCGCCCGAAGGTCGACGACTACCCACTGTGGATGCAGCGAATCGCTCTCTCCCGTGAACTTGCGGGTCAGATAGGGATTGCTCTTCCAGTAGGTCAGGTTCGGTCCTTGCACCGGTCGGTCGCCGCTGGTCGAGAAACCGCGATGCGGCAAAGCGTAGGCCAGAATGTAGCGAGTGGGTTCTTTGAGGTCTGTACTGCCCGTGAAATATCCGCCCTTGTGCGCGCCGTCGCTCCAGTTGCCGTTCTCGGTCCAGTGCCAGGCAGCCATCCGCAGTTCAGTATTGTTGCGGTAGGTGATCGGCCCCCATCCCGCCGATAGCGATTCCTGAATAATGTGTGGTGTGTAGACCTTGTCGATTCCGCTGCGCGACAAAACGTCAACCGAACTGCCAAGCGAGTGGTCCGGATCGAACGAGTTCAGAATGTGCTTGGGATTCACATCAATGCGAACCACCGCCGCCTGATCTGCGTTGCTCGGTCTGTGTTGAGCGCCAGCAGATGGCGCACTGAGAGTAATCGACCAGCAGCCGAGAACGACGGATATGAGTTGGAAGCGAAAAGGAAATCGAGCCAGATGAATAGTACTAACAAAACTTGCCGAGTCCATGAGCCCTCACGGAACCCGGATAATAAATCGTTTCAATAGTGTTTGCCACTACATTTCATGGCATGTCTAGTGTCCCGCCCACGCCAGTCCATCCGCACCCGGACCCGCGTCGATCAACTTTTCCACCGTCCAGTCGGAAGTGCGAATCACCGCAACCTTGTGGCTGGCATCGCACGAGACGTAAGCGACCTGGCCGTCGGGCCGCATCAGAACTTCCTGCGGAGCCGAGGGCACATCTAGAACTTGCGCAACTTTCATGGCGCTGAGGTCCACCACCGCAACCTTGTTGGCGGTCCGCGCTGCTACAACCAACCACCGCCCATCCGGTGTCGGCGCTGTTCCATAGCCGGCCGCCGGCAACGGAATCCAGCTCTTGACCTTGCTGCTAGCTGTATCGATGACTGCAAGCCTCGGCGTCGTCTGATCGGAAGTAAATGCCATCTTCCCGTCCGGCGATATTGCGATGCGCTGCACTTCTCCCGCGACCGGGATCACCGTGATCGTCTTCCGGTTCTCCATGTCGAGAACCGAAACCGTTCCCGGACCCACATTCGCCGTGTAGCCGCGCTTGCCGTCGGCAGTAATGGCCAGCATGTGCGACTCCGCCTGCCCCGTAGGAATCGCTCCCACGATCTTCAGCGTTCGCGGATCGATGACGCTGATTGTCTTCTCAAGCTCGGTCGTTACGTAGAGCATCCCATCCTTGGGACCGATCACCGCACAGTGCGGCCGCACACCGTGTCCAAAATCGACGTTGCCTACCACTCTGCGCGACGCGATGTCGATTACGATCATGTTTCGTCCGTCAGTGCCCGGCTTGCCCACGCCTGAATTACCGTAAATCGGAACGTACGCCGTGCGGCCGTCGAGCGACGCGGCGACCTCGTGTCCGGTCGTTCCGCCCTCGGCCACAGTCGCGATCTGTTGCCCCGCCCGAGGGTCGACGATGCCCAACGTCTCATCCCCCTTGTTCGCGACCAGCAGCACCCCCTGTGTGCTAGCGTCAGGAGACGCGGTTCCATTCGAGACTGACATAGCTGATAACCCCGCCATAATCACAAGAATCGCCACCCATCTCATTGCGGTTCTCCACGACGAGCATTTCACGACTGGGAAATTCTACATGCCCCCGGACTGAACCAGGAAATTTCGCCTCCAGCCGCCTCATTCGACGTACACTGAATCCGCCAGGGAGAAACTGAGTGCCAACTGAATCGACCAGAAGAGCTTTTCTGAAGCTGTCTGCGATAGGCCTGACCGCCGCGGCCACCCCCAACATCGCGTCTGCATTGGATGCGGCGGGTCCCTCCTCGGACGACGTACAAGTTCGCGTTACCAGCGGCAAGCTCCGCTATGCGTCGGCGCCCTCCTTAACCTGGCGCATTGCGGGCGCAACCGACACGAACGCCATCACCGTCGATCCCAGCCAAAAATTCCAGGAGATGCTGGGTTTCGGCGCCGCATTCACCGACGCGGCCTGCTACACGTTCAACCAACTCCCGTCGCCCGCCCGCGAACAGTTGTTTCACGAACTCTTTCACCCCTCGGAAATGGGACTGAGTGTCTGCCGCACCTGCATTGGAGCCAGCGACTATTCCACCGAAGTCTTCAGCTACGACGAAGGCGACCCCGATCCCGAAATGAAGCGCTTTTCCATCGCCCATGATCAGGCCTACGTTCTTCCGATGATGCGGCTGGCGCGCAAAGAGAATCTAGATCTGTTTCTGTTCTCCTCGCCCTGGAGTCCGCCCGGATGGATGAAAGCCGGCGGTTCCATGCTCGGCGGCTCGATGCGCCCGCACTATTTCGCCGCTTATGCCCAGTATTTCCTGAAGTTCCTGCAGGGGTATGCCGCCGCCGGGGTACCCATCCAGGCCGTCACCGTGCAAAACGAGGTCGATACCGATCAGGATGGAAGAATGCCCGCCTGCTTGTGGCCGCAGGAATACGAGATCCGATTCGTCAAAGAAAACCTCGGCCCACTGCTTCGTAAGAATGGCCTCGCCACGAAGATCTGGATCCTCGACCACAATTACAACCTCTGGGGCCGTGCCGTCGCCGAACTCGACGACCCTGGCCTCCGCCAATACTGCAACGATGTCGCCTTTCACGGATACGTCGGCACGCCCGCCATGATGAGCAAAGTCCACGAGGCGCATCCCGACGCCCAGTTCTATTGGACCGAGGGCGGTCCCGACTACACCGCACCCGACTATCTCACCGACTGGGCGAAGTGGGGGCAGACCTTCACCGCCGCCATCCGCAACTGGTGCCGCTCGATCACTGGATGGAATCTCGCGCTCGATGAAAAGGGACGTCCCAACATCGGCCCCTTCCCGTGCGGCGGCATGGTCACGATTCATTCGCAAACTAAGGAAATCACGCGCAGCGGACAGTACTGGGCCTTCGCTCACTTTTCCCGCTCAGTTCGTCGCGGGGCCACAAGATTTGATTCGGTCAGCAAATTCGAACGCGTCAACCACGTCGGCTTCATAAATCCAGACGGAAACAAGGTATTGATAGTGACGAATACGGGGCCAGCTCAATCCGTGACTCTGAAACAAGCCAACCGATCCGCCGTTCTCACCTTGGAGCCGGACTCGGTCACCACATTATTATGGAGCTGAGAGAGCGGATGTCACCGAGCGTTTCCGCCGGCCCAAGCTCGCAAGTCCGGATCAATCTGTAACCGCGGTAACCATCCCGATGGTTACCGCCCGATAGCCCCCGCCATTCGTTCACCTTACCGCGATTTCCCTTCGTAATTCGCTGCCAGTGAGACCCGCAACTAGACTCTGTCGCAGGGGTTTACTCTCGCATGACCAACAAAATCAAGCAGTCGTTCTTAGTCCTCGTAGTGGGTGGTCTGATGGTTGCCGGATCCGCCGCTGCGCAAGCCCAAACCAGCAACACTTCCGGAGCCGGCGCGGGACAAGTCGATCCCGGCCATCCGCGCGTCAACCAGGTGAACGGGCGCGAAACGAATCAGCAAAAACGCATCGCCAACGGCGTAAAAAACGG
>Ga0307479_10007226_pt1 | contig 10240 bp, 7 predicted proteins | sample atmos_gasesECM4C_FD_203743 | JGI IMG/M metagenome (GOLD analysis project Ga0307479, IMG submission 203743) | Hardwood forest soil microbial communities from Morgan-Monroe State Forest, Indiana, United States - atmos_gasesECM4C_515 | ecosystem: Environmental > Terrestrial > Soil > Temperate...
TAGCCAGGCTTAGTGCAGCCGACGGTCACCATCAGCATGCAGAGACGCTCTATGGCGAAAGTATGAAGATCTTTCGGGACCTGGGACATAAACGCGGCATCGCCAGGGTGCTCGAGTGTTTCGCTGTAGGCGCAGCCGCACAATCCAGGCCGCAGCAGGCGCTTCGCCTGGCAGGAGCGGCCGCCGCATTGCGTCAGCGCATCGGCGCTCCTCTCATTCCGGCAGAACAATCCAGACTAGAAAAGAAGCTGGAACCGGCGCGCAACATGCTTACCGATGCCGCCGACTTGGAGGCATGGTCGTCAGGATGGGAGATGTCGGTGGAGGAAGCGGTCCAAGAGGTACTTGGCACGAAGGGCACTGCCAAGTCATGACCAAAGCCCGCGTTAACCGGCCGTGCTGGGATCAATCATTCGACGAACTGCGGACACCCGATTCACCGGGAACCCACCACGCCGCCCATGCTCGCGAATCGTGTCCTCGTCCGGGGCAAAGTAAACACAATAGACCTTATCGCCAGTCACATAACTGTGCAGCCACTTGATTTTCGGGCCCATGTCGTTGAGAACGCCAACTGATTTTCTGGCAATCTCCTGTAGTTCCCCATCCGACAGATTCCCCGCCCCCGGAATCTCGCGCTCGATTACAAATTCAGGCATGGTCACCTCACCGCCTCGTTATGGTAACAAATATTCATCCGGCTCGCTGGAGCGTCAGAGAAGTCCAATCACATTTCATTCTAGGGAGGCTAGGGTGCAGGTAGTGTCGTCGCACGGTCTCGGTCGGGTTGAGGCACGAATGACGGGCGAGCCGGGAACTGAAATACCGAAGAGATATGGCGGAATCCTGGCTTCGGGTGCTAGAGGACTTATGAGATGGGTTGCTTCGTTTTGGGCGGGCAGCATGCCAGCGTGCAAGAAACCGCTCAAGGTTTTCCTTCGGCTCGCTGCGCTCGACCTATGACCGAACTCTTGCCCGCTTGCCCAATTGCTCCGCTAGAAAACGAAGGCACGACCTCGAAGTCTCCCGAGGACAAGTCCATTTCTTCCCATTTTTTCCTTGTGAGAGAAGACAGGAGCGAGATGAGTCAAGCCCGCGCGTTTCTCGGCGCGCCGCCCAGCGGTGGGAGCGTAGCGGAGAGGCTTGACGCGGCTCCCGTGCTCCGTACAATGGTCGCAGAAAATGGGCGAGCACAAGTTCTGGCGGCGTATGTGTGAGCCATTCCGCCAAATCCCGATAAACAGGCCTCCGAAGATAGAAATCCAGCGCAGCATGGGACGAATTCCTCCTTCTAACGTGGGATACCGCCTACCCAGCTGGGAATTGATAAGGCTGCTCGCGACGCCATACCCCGAGAAGAGGTCGTAGTCATGCCGAAATGACGATTCAGGATCGATACTAACGGCCGGACTCATTGGTTCCCCAGCTTTACCGGTCGCGGTTTGTCGAACGCCATCCGTTGATCTACCATGCTTCAGTCTCGGCCCGGTGCGCGATGCATTGGCCAGAGTCCTCTATCCACATGAAAGTCCTTCTTTATGGCATGCAATCGAGCGGAGCGTCAATTCTGGCGTTCACGCTTGCACAGAAGCCAGGCAGCCTGGCGTTTGTCGATATCTGGAATATGTTTGCGGCCCCGGAACTTGAGACGGATCGAGATTGCGTCGCTAAGGCCGTCGTGACCACAGCGTTCAGCCTCGAAGTGCATCGTCGCCGCTTTCGACCGGAGGTGACGGTGCTTTTCCTGCGGCATCCTGTCGACACCTACGAGAGCCTCTTTGGCAAATCCTATGCAAATGAGGCGGGTTTGATAGACGAAAAGTTTTCCGTGCTGGAAGAGGTCTTCCGCGGGCGCACGGGTTTTGATCACATCATTCATTATGAAGACTTCGTTTTCTCGCCGCAAAGCGTAATCGCCTTCTTCGCCCGCATCGGCTGGGACATCGGTTTCGACGCTCTCTTGTTTAGACGGACGCATCGCGAAATTGAACAGGAGAATGCAGCGGCATGTCCGGGCATCCAAAAATGGCTGAAGTACGGTACTGGAAATATTCGCACCGGAGGCGTGTTGCGCGATCGCCTGCGGTTCTCGCAACCCTGGGGCAAGAGTGCCCATTTGGCCAAGCTCTGTCCGTCTCTGTTTGAGCACTATGCGGAGGTGCGCAAACAGCGTAACAATTTGTGGCACATGCCGTCTCGAGCCCTGCTGTCGTGCAACCTTGGCCCGATTCTGCGTGAACTAAGCAAATCGGGTCCAATCCCTGAGAAATCTGAGCGGGCTAACTACCGTTTGCAATTCACCGGCGGGACAGCGCAATCCCGTGTTGCCGATAAGGGTTTGGTGCTGTGCCCGGATGCGGGCGGAAGGGAGACGCGTCTCGTGCTCTCAGGACTGCCCGGCCGTCCCTTTAACCGCGTCTGCGCAACTGCATACGCCGAGCATCCTCTCGGCGCAGGAACTGTTGCTTGCCTTCAGGTCGAAGGCGCAGACCGGGATCGTCGTGCGGAGCAGGAATTTACTTTATCCCATTCCGATATGAGAATCGTTGACCTCGCTTTTGAGCCCCAGGCCTCTGACGTAAGCCTGAGCCTCAGCGTGCGTCTGGCAGACGATGTCGAGTCGGCGGATCATGCCGGCATTTGTATTCAGGATCTTCGACTGGAGCAGGCGAGCCGCTAAGCGTTTTGACAAAGCTGGCTGTATTCCTACCCACCGTTACCTCTGAGCAGTTTGCGGCAGGCCGGTATCAGCAACTCGGCCGCGTCTTCGTGCATTTCCGGGGAAGGGTAATAGCGGTTTTCGGTTTTCATGACTCCTTCTGCCGATGACAGGGAAAAAGCCTTGAAGGACGTCGGATTTCCGTTTCGATCGAACAGCGGTTGAGGCGAGCCTCGCCGTGAAACGCATTCGACATATAAATTAGAGTGGCTTCGCAATCGGTCAAGCATCGCCTGATTAACGAACTGCGGAAATTCTCCCCAAAGACGCTCGAGCGGCAATTCCCAGCGCTCTTCATACTCTGCGCGGCGGACAGAGAACCACAGAAGGATCTTGGGCGGCTCGATCGCGTCGAGGAGTTCGGTCATCGCTGAGACATAATTCTCTCTTGTTTCAGCGACGATTTTGTGCGCCAGTTGTGCGTCCTGGGACAGCAGCCACGTGTAAAACTGATCGGCCGAGATCTCGCGGCCATCCACCAGGTTGATACCATACATGCCGTGGCCCACGGTACGGAAAAGGGAATTGGACTGGCTGCGGCCGGACAGAACCTGCACGATCACGATCTTGGCGCGGTTGATGTACTCCATAAGTCTTAGATTGCTGAGAGGAAATGTTGGGCCCGCTCCCCCACGTCCGAGATTCAGAACGTTGATGCCCAGAGCCCGAGAAATCAATTTCGGAAAAGGCATCTGCACGAAACGGCCAAATGTCTGCGCTGCACCCACGCAAGCCAAGTACTCGTCGCTGTCAATCGGTGGCCCACGAAAAACACCATTAACACCGGGGAGTTCATAAACTTCGTAGTCTATGAAATGGCCGTCGGCACGTTGATAGACCCGAGACATCGCTCTTCCTCTCATCTTCCCAAATTTCAGCCCATCCTGGCATGGAAGGGGGAAAGTGCGCAACACGCGCTACCGGAATGGAGGAGTTGCGCGACCGAGGTGCATTGATTAGATTAAACTGCCCGGAAATGTCTCAGTGGCTGAAAGGACGTGCTGCCCATTATGATGCCGTCGCGGGGTTACCTGCTGTGCTGCATAGAACGGACCGGTAGCAATCTCCTTCTGCACCCGTTGGCTGCAAGCGGCATGGCCGGGCGACCGAAGGAGTACTTTAACCCCGTCGAACAGGATACGCCGTGGATGAGGGAGATCCTTGGCGACTCGACCCTGGTGGGTGGCTTGCCGAGAATCGTGCAGGCGGCAACCACGCCGAACGGCATGTTTGGCGCCAAGGTGCATTGGGTTCACTTTCGATACCTTGGCATGAGTATCACTGGCGAATGGAAAGACGCACATCGGAAAGCCTTGTACGAATTGCTGCGCTCGCGATTATCGGACTCCCGATCCCACGCGGCCACAATGGCCTCGTTGCGGTCGGGATTCTTCAGTCACCCTGCCCTCTCGATTGCCTATACACAGTTAAAGTCATGGGTACCGGACCTGCGCATGATTTGGCTAAGGCGCCAGAATATGGTGGCGCGAGCGGTCTCTCTTTTCCGTGCACGGCAGTCGGGCATCTGGTATCAATCGTTGTCCAAAAGCAGCGCAGTCATCGAAAAACAGGCTCCTGTTTTCGATTTTGCGGAAATTAACACTTTGTATTGTCTGGGTTGGCTCCAGGAAGAGTCTTGGCAGCAATTTTTTCAACAGAATAAGATCTCATCGCATTGCGTGCTTTACGAGGAGTTAGTAGCTAACTATGAATCGACGGTGCGTCGGACGCTTCAGTTCCTGGATATTGACAGCGAACAAAAACGAATAGCTCCTCCTGTATCCGCAAAACAATCTGATGCCTTGTCGGAAGAATGGGCAGAGCGCTACCGTAAGATGAGCACAGAAGGCGGGTTTCACGAGTTTTGAAACCACTCGATTCTGGCGACAATTGAAGTAACCATTTCCGGTGCAATCGAGGGCAGACCGCCGGGAATGGTGGGCGGCAACGTCGAATACAGCGTGCCGACCCATTTTCCAATATTCTATGCAGGCCGTGTGGCTCTCCGCCCCTTTATTCCCAAGACGACTCAGGTGGTCGAAACCACTCTAGTCAAAGTCGAAGTTTATAACCGGCCAAATCGGCGTCTGGTCGTTGATCCAGCCTCGTTCTACAGGGAGCGGACCGGACGGTTTCGTCTCTCCCCTCATCTATGTGCCCTGAGATGGAGCCGCTGTTCTGCAAACCACCTGCGCAACTCAACAGCTGTTATTTCGTTGCCTCGTCGAGAGTTTCGCCCAACAGTCAGACGTTCGGATCGTCAATGCTTCGCTTCCCGGAGACCCTAGGGCAAGAAGCTCGCGTTGTGGGTATCGTAGAGCAGAGCGGCATCTGAGTGCCTCGAGGATACTGAAAGGATTCCAGGACTCCAGTATTATGTCCAATCTGTGCAATCTTTACCTGTGCGCCCCGTGGACCGCACAGAGAAACGCGAGCGAGTGCATGTTCCACAGCCAGGTTATTCCGGTGACGATTGTTTCAGCCACTGGCTGTACGTCCAGAACCACCGAAAACATTAAATATCATTACGCGGGAGACCCTCACTATCCGGTCGACCAACACGGAAAAGAGTTCCAGGTGTTTGACGGCGCTCCGGCCCGCATAGTGGAAATTGCAGACGCCTATTTTGTCCCGGGTGCGATGTCTTTGTACGACCGAAATGGGGTCAGAATTCCGGAGAGCTGTATCCGAAGGGGCAAGGGCCTCGTCGAGTTCTTTCACGCCGGCCCCGAAACTGTCTCCTTGCCAACCGAGTTCGTTACCGTTAGTGAGCCCCTGGTGTACCTATCATGGCTTCCCGATCATTGGGGGGATTTCCTCACCGAAGGAACGAGCCGTCTTTGGGCGCTTTTTGAATATCCCGAACTAGCCAGGATTCCTGGATTCTTCTTCTCAAGTCGCCCGGTACACGACAACATGACGGACTTTATTAAGTCACTAAGTCTGAGTATTCGTGTAGGTGGATACGCTCTTGACAGGTGTATCAAGTTCAGAAAGCTTTTTATACCCATGCCTTCTTTTTGCAACAGAGGCGAAGCGTACTCGGTCCATCGTAAGCCCGCCTCGGCTGTGGTTGATGCGCACCTGCGTGAGCGTAGCCCACAAGTTTCGGAACAGCCGGTGTTCTTATCTCGATCTCGAGTCATTAGCGATCGTACGATCCAGAATCAGGAGGCGCTTGAAAATGCTCTCGCGAGAGAAGGTTTTCTGATCGTCTATCCAGAGGAAATGAACCTGGCAGAACAGATCATGCTTTTCAACCAGCATCATCACTTCTATGGATGTTGGGGAAGTGCCTTTCACACGGCCGTGTTGTCGCGATCTCCCGGCAGCATCGCCACGCAGATTATCTGCTACGGCATACCCAACGTTAACTTCCTGATGTTTGACTCAATTCTGGGCAGCGACGCCAATTATGTTAGATCGATGTTTTTTGTCCCAGGGGAGCAATTGTGGCCTCATTACAATCTGACCATTGATGTTGAGTTAGCGCTCAGCTACTACCAGGGAATGACAGAGACGAATTGTCGGTCGATGCAGCTCGTTAGCGACTCGATTACTGAAAAGAACGACCGGGGCAGTGCCCGCACGTTGTGGAAGCAGCAGAGTGGACGCAACCTGACAAACCCTATTTTCTGGGATAACCTAGTGCGAATTGCGTCGGACCTGGGGCAGACTATGGAAACAGATAGGGCCGCCGGTGCTAACGGTGTCGACAGCCCTCCCCTGAAACTAGGCACGCCCGAGTTTGAACGCGCATTGGCCTCCGCGCCAGCCAACGTTGCGATGCTCCATTCTTGTGCGGCGGCAGTGCTCAGCAATGGGCGCGTAGACGAAGCCAGGGCGATCTATCTCAAAATCCTCGACCACGAGGAAACCAATCTTCGGGCGATGATGGCGTTGAGCCGTATCGACCGGAGGCTTGGGGACCACTGGGGCGCGAGAGACCGCCTTCGAGATGCGGCCAAGATGAGTCCGGACAATCTCCAAGTCCTGACTGAGTTGGCTGCAGTTTTGCGCGATTTGGATCGCCCCGAAGAGGCGGCATCGCTTTACCAGCAGGTTCTCGCCAGAAATCCAGATCAAGTGCAGGCGCACATGGGACTGGGCTGGATCGCCCGCGCGCGCTGCGACGATAACGCCGCTCGAGCACATTTCACCGTCGCGTATGAGCATCTAGGGGCGGCGGCGGCGGCGGACCCAAACAACCTGCCAATCCTGTCGCAGCTCGCGACAGCGTTGAGAGGAATGAATCGATCGGAAGATGCGACCGCAATTTATCAGCAGATTGTTTCGATAGACCCAAAGCATGTGCAGTCGCATATGGCGATGGGCTGGATGGCACGGGAGGACGGCAACGATGAAGCGGCGCTTGCGCATTTTACGGCTGCGGCTGAGTCGGACCCGATTGATTCGCAGGTGCAGAATAGTTTGGGCAAGCTCAACTTGCAGATGGGTCGGTTCGAAGAAGCTGAGCTGATCTTCAGGCGAGTTGCCAAGCAAGCCCCAAACAACACACAGGTTCGCGCCTCTCTTGGCGCCTTGGCACGGAAAAAGGACGACTGGTCCGGTGCAATCGAGGAGTTTCGGGCCGCCCTGGAGTCTGATCCGAAAAACGTTCCGGTCCGGCTTGAACTGGCGCGAACGTATTGCGATCTGTCGCGATGGCAGGAGGCTGAACGAATTTATCAGAGCATCCTGGACGACTCGCCACGCCACGCAGAGGCCTTGATCGGACTGGCCACAGTAGCGAAGGTGCAAGGCAATCTGAGCGCTGCACGGGACTTGTTTGAGGAGGCATCGGTCGCGGCGCCGCTTGATCAGCGCCCGAAGCGCGAGATCCGTAAGTTGACAGCAGTGAAAGCTTTCGATTGGCGAACCGAGATCGAAGAGGCTTTAGCTGTCACGCGCGGGACCGACATGCCTGTCCGAACACAAATTGAGGCGGCAAAGGTTCTGGTCGAATACGGCTTAACTGAGGCCGCCCGGCCGGTCCTTTCCAGACTGGAAGGGCGCTCCCCCGCCGCCCGTCAGCTTCTTATGGCAGTTCGCCAGATTGAGCGCATGGGCCTTGCCCGACCTCTTTCGGCCGGACCGCCAGTTTCCGATCCGGCTGAAATCCAGCTGGAATCCCTTCAAGGATTTCATGAGATGCCAGTTCCAGGCTCCGATACAGTTCTGATCGTATTCGGCGGGACCAATAACCGGCTCTGGATAACGTTTTCGCTCCTGCACAGGATACTGCGGAAAACAGGGGTGAGCGTCATTTACTGTCGGGACCTGCAACGGGTTTGGTATGCCAGCGGCGTCATCGGCTTGGGCCACGATTTCCCGTCGACGGTGGAAGGTTTTCGAAAGCTGATCGCCCGATATGGCGCTACGCGCGTGCTGACGCTTGGAAACTGCATCGGTTGTCTCGGAGCGCTTCGTTATGGGCTGTTTTTGGGTGCTCAAGGTGTGCTTGCGATCAGCCCGAAACTCCGGCTGCTCGGAGATCTGGAGCCGCAGCAGATAGCGCAAGTCAGGCCAATTCACGAGCGTCGGCCTATCCAGGACAAGAACATTCACAAGGAGTATCTGGAGGTGTCACCACGGCCAAACGTAGCCTTGATATTTGGCGCGGATTGTGCTGGCGATGCGTACGTCGCCAATGCCATGGTGGACGTTCCTGGCGTAGCGCTGGCCAGCATTCCTGAGTCAAGTGACGCTGACAGTGTGAAGGACTTGCTGGTGCGCGGGCTATTCGAGCCACTCCTACAGGACTTCGTCGCGAATGGAGTGGTGTCGCAAGAGACTCATAGGCTGATCTCCACTTCCCGCAGTCCGTCATAAATTCTGAGAGAAACATTGCAAAGTCTAGATGCATCGACACTGGGCGAGATCCTGATCTGGCAAGTGACGCATCGGCCGGATAAGCGGGCCTTTCTTTACCTCGAACGTGGGGAGCGCGAGGGGGATTCCTTGACCTTTGCCGAACTTCATCTTCGCGCCCTGGCAATCGCTGACGCCTTACAAGAAAATGAACTCGGTGGCCGGCGCGTCATATTGGCTTATTCCGGCGGTCTTGAATATGTGGCTGCGCTTTTTGGCTGCTTCTATGCCGGCGCGATTGCCGTTCCGGTTCCCGTCGCCCGTTACGGCAATTCAGCGGCTCGCATCCGTGCGATTTGGTCGGACGCGAAGGCCACGGCAGTACTGTCGGTGCGATCACTCATCGGGGGAGAAGCCGAACAGCCGACCGAGATTGCGGGCCTGAATCTTCCAGGTACGCTTTTCATTGCGACCGACGAGATTGTTGCCTCCGGGAAAATTACAGATACCAGGGCCCACCTGCCTCAGCGGGTCGAACCTAGCGGAATCGCGTTCCTGCAATACACATCGGGTTCCACCGGTAACCCTCGCGGGGTCATGATTCGTCATTCGAACCTGATCCATAATCTCCGGGCTGCGACTGAGGCGCTCGATTCGAGCGACGAAGACATTATGGTAAATTGGCTGCCGCTCTATCACGATATGGGTCTCATTGGCAGCGTTCTCCATGCCGTTTACGCGGGGTTCTTCTGCGTTTTGATGCCGCCCTTTTCATTCATCCAAAAGCCAATTAGGTGGTTGAGGGCCATCAGTCGCTATCGTGGGAGTATAAGCCCAGCACCCTGCTTCGCCTTTGGCCTTTGTGCTCAACGATATGTTCCCGAGCAAGAGGCGGGTCTCGATCTTTCCAGTTGGCGGAGCGCGGTATGTGGCGGCGAGACGATTCGGCCGCAGCTGTTGGAAAATTTCGCCGAGACATTCCGTCCCGCAGGCTTCCAGCGTCACGCGTTGATGCCCTCCTACGGTCTGGCGGAGGCAACCCTCATCGTGACAGCATCCCCGCTTGGAGCCGGTTTGATGACATCGAGTCTACCTCCGCCCGCGACCGGCGATGCTGGAGGCAAGGTCGACTCGTGGAGCAGGGAGCGAGCCTGTTGCGGGCAGGTCTGCGGGCGGCAGCGGGTGGAGATTGTCGATCCAGAATCATGCCACAGTCTGCCGCACGGGCACGTAGGAGAAATTTGGCTTCAAGGTCAGAGCGTTGCCGCAGGATATTGGAACCGGATCGAAGAGACCAGGGCGACCTTTCAGGCCAAGTTGGCCGATGAGCCCGATTCGGGGTTTTGGTTGCGCACGGGGGATTTGGGATTCGTGGGCCCTGGTGGACTTGTCGTGACCGGGAGACGCAAGGAAATTATCATGATCCGCGGGGCGAATTATGACCCTCTTGATCTCGAAGCCCTTGCTTGCGACAGCCATCCATCGCTTTCTTCAGGCTGGGCCGCGGCTTTTTCGATCGAACTTGAACAAGGTGAAGGGATCGTAATGGTGCTCGAGCGCGGTGCTGCGAGCAGCCTTGAGATCAACCTCCTGGTAAGCGCGATCGTCGCGGCCGTAAACCGCCAATTCGGATTGGCAATCTACGATGTCGTGCTACTTCGAGGGAGGCTGCCACGGACGACCAGCGGGAAGATACAGCGGAATCTCTGT
>Ga0307479_10007227_pt1 | contig 10240 bp, 8 predicted proteins | sample atmos_gasesECM4C_FD_203743 | JGI IMG/M metagenome (GOLD analysis project Ga0307479, IMG submission 203743) | Hardwood forest soil microbial communities from Morgan-Monroe State Forest, Indiana, United States - atmos_gasesECM4C_515 | ecosystem: Environmental > Terrestrial > Soil > Temperate...
GTTGGGTGCAAAATGGGCGTAAAACCGTTGTATTCGTGACTAAATTCGATAAGCGCGGGGAATGAGGACAAACGATTCGGCGAGCCAAGTGAATTGGCGCTTGCTGACTTGAACTACATGCCTTCGTAATTTGGTCCCCCGCCGCCTTCAGGTACCACCCAATCAATAATTTGATACGGATCGGCAATATCACACGTCTTGCAGTGCACGCAATTGGCGGCGTTGATTTTTAATTTTTGCCGGCCGTTCGCGTCCCGGGTCATTTCATAAACCGCCGCGGGACAAAAATATTGGCAGGGATTGCCGTACTCAACGACGCATTTGGTCGCGCAAACATTTAAATCGCGAACGACCAGGTGACAAGGCTGGTCTTCTTCGTGGCGCGTTCCGGAGTGATACACGTCCGTCAAGCGGTCAAAGGTCAACTTGCCGTCGCCCTTGAAGCGTTCTGACTCGCTCTGAGGAGCGCCCGCTACGGCGCGATCAAGTTTTTTGTAAGCCTGGTAGCCTGCGTGATTGCGCATCGGATCGATGAGCCCGCGCCCACCGGAAATGAATTGCAAGCCGGTTTGGAACAATCCCGGGATCAAACCATGCTGGAAGGATTGATGGAAATTGCGAACTTCCCACAGTTCTTTTTTGATGTAGCTTTGCTCGACCTTTTGGGGGAATACGCTCAGCGTTTTCGCGGAGGTGTCCCCGGCCCTTAGCGCGTCGAAAATTGTTTCCGCAGCGAGCATGCCGCTTTTCATCGCCAGGTGGATGCCCTTGAGTCTTTGCGAATCGAGGAAGCTGCCGGAATCGCCGATGATCAGCCCGCCATCGAGATAATTTCGCGGCATGGCATACCAGCCACCGTAGGGCAAAGATTTTGCGCCGTAGCGAACCAGTTTCCCGCCATCAAGAATTTTTTTGAGGAACGGATGAGTCTTCCACTGCTGAAAGGCCGCGTGAGGATCGAATCGCGGATCGCCGTATTCCAGCGCCATCACCAGTCCGATTGAAACGTGATTGTTCGATAGTCCATAAATCCATCCGCCGCCATACATGTCGCTAGAAATTGGCCAGCCCAGGGTGTGCGCGACGAAGCCAGGTTGGATACGGCCGGGCTGCACGTCCCACAATTCCTTGATTCCCAAACCGTATGTCTGCGGATTGATGTTCGCGAGATTTTTTTTCTCCACTAATTGTTTGGTCAGGGAGCCGCGTGTTCCTTCGGCCAAGACGGTGATTTTGGCGCGCAGTTCGTACCCGGGAGTGTAGTTATCTTTTGGCTTGCCGTTTTTATCGACACCTTTATCTTCCGTGATTACGCCGGCGATTCCCTCTCCTTCGTAAATCAACGAAGCGCCGCCAAACTGTGTAAAAAGATTTACGCCCGCGGCTTCCACGAGCCCGCCCATCCATTTCACAATTTTGTTGAGAGAGACAACGTAATTGCCTTTGTTCTTGAATGGCGGCGGAGTCAATGGAAAACGGACGGAAGAATTTCTGGTAAAAAATAATGCCGCGTCGTCGGTGACCGGAGTGTCCAGGGGAGCGGAGGTTTTAAAGTCCGGCACCAGCTCAGCCAGCGCTGTGGGATTCATGATCGCGCCGGAAAGCTGGTGCGCGCCCACCCCGCGTCCTTTTTCGAGGACGTAGATATTTTCCGTCGATAGCGCAGGACTGCCCGCGGCACCGCCGGCTTCATTGTTTTTCTTGATAAGGTTCGCGAGGTGCAATGCGCAGGCCAGCCCGGCAGGTCCCGCCCCAACGATGAGAACGTCCGCCTCCAGTTGCTCGCGCTGTACGGTCGTCATTCTTTCATTCTAGCAAAATAGGTTCACCAATCTTGTTATGGGAGCGCGAGGGTTGAGATGGTAGGCAATTGATTCTTCATTTGCGATCACACTCGCTCGATAAATTGTTGGTGTCGCAAGACGCGGCTACACGGCGGTAACAATGCTGCCGCCGCTCTGTACATAACCATAGGCCAGGCGCGGAGTATTGAAAGCCCATCCTGGGTTTCCGTCGCGATCAAGAAGGATCAGACCGCCGGTGGCATGGGTGCGATGTGCAAGAATGTCGACGGATGCGCGAGCGGCGGCCATCGCCGATTCGGTTTTCGCTGTTGCGTGAGTGATGAGCTGTGAGGATAAAGGGACCGGGCTTCTGTTTCCATCAGATGAGTGGCGCAGAAGATCCGCGGCGGTCTTGGCCATCACAATTTTCATGATGGCTTCGCCGTAACCGGTGCAGGAAATACCGCCAGCTTCCAAATCCGCGTAACAACCGCAGCCGATCAGCGGCGAATCGCCGACCCGTCCGGGTAGCTTGCAACAAGTTCCGCCGGTGGAAGTGGCGGCGAAGAGCTGTCCATTCCGATCCATCGCTACTGCGCCGACGGTGCCTTGCTCATGCCCGCGATGAAAGGCCGAAGCGTGTTTGTCCATTTTGCATTTCGACCACGCGTCACGTTCCGCATCGGTGACCAGTTCTTCGTTGGCGCACAACTCGATTCCCTGCTCCTCGGCGAAGCGCTCGGCTCCTTCGGCGACGAGCATCATGTGCGGACAATTTTCGAGCACTTGGCGCGCGAGGCGCACGGGATTGCGCACGTGTTGCAGAGTGGCGACAGCCCCAGCGCGGAGCGTCGATGCGTCCATTAGGATGGCGTCACATTCGACTCGTCCATCGAGATTAAGATGTGAGCCGTAGCCGGCGTCAAAAACTGGATCATCTTCCAAGATGATCACGGCGGCCTCGACGGCATCGAGCGCCGAGCCACCAGCTTCCAGGATGCGCCAACCGGCGATCAGCGCGCGTTCGCAACCTGATTTGCAAGCGGAAACGGCGGCATCCGGAATATCCCACGCGCCGCCATGAACGATCAGTGCTGGTTTCATTGACGAATTCAGGATGGCAAAGCAGTAGCGATTTGTAAACGCACAGAAACCCTCAATGTGCCGAAGTGCTAGAGAAGGTTAGCGGAGAGCGACGGCTAGAAGAAAAAGTCGAGGGAAACAAGGATAACAGCAATAGCCATCAACACCGCGGAGCGAAGCATCGAAGAGCGCGGCATTCGGTCGAGCGAAGCTATTAAACAATTGAGTAGAATTCTAAAACGCGATTGTTCGCGCGGGCTGTAGAACGGGCCGATGGGGGTGTAGCGTGAGAGGTTGCGACGCGTTACGCTGGCTTCGCTGCATAGCCAAAAGAAAACGACCGCACGTGCCCGCCACATGGACGCAGCGCCGGCAACAAAAAATAAATACCCGAGAACGGTTAAGAGCCCGAGATCTGGGCCTGCTCCCCAATACATAAGACCTCATCGGCAGCCAAGACACGACTGAATGCGACTTCCAAATAGGACGAGGCGCAACCCCTAAGGGTTACACTTCTTCGTGAATCGTGACCAGCCGGACGACCTCAAACTCTTTTTTCCCTGCGGGCGTAGCTACTTCGATTTCGTCGCCGACTTTGCGATTCAAGAGCGCTTTGCCGATGGGCGAGGTGGTGGAGATTAAGCCGTGCTCCGCGTCGGCTTCTTCGGTGCTGACCAGTTTGTATTCGATCTTGATGTCGCGCTGCATATCCAGAACAGTCAGGCGCGAGCCGTAGCCGGCGCGATCCTTGGGAATGTTGGTCAGATTCAGCATGCCCAGATCGCCCAAACGCTTTTTCAGTTGACCGATGCGCGCGTTAACGAAGCCCTGGCGCTCTTTGGCGTATTTATATTCGGCGTTTTCGGAGAGGTCGCCATGCGCGCGCGCGACGGCAATTTCCTTGGGCAAGTCGACGTTCAACTCATGGGACAGTTGGTCGATTTCCTCCAGCAACTTCTGTTTTATCTTGGCCAGCGGGTCTTGCATATTTTTATCAGCGACCTATTCCGTAGAGCGAATTAAAAAAAGACGGCGGAGTCCGGAAGTGCCGAACCCCGCTAACTGATTATAGATGGGGTGGAATTGCGGCCACAAGGGGTACTAGTTAGCAAACCAGAGACCGTATGCACGAGCCCGTACGGCCACGGTAGGATTACTTAACCTTGATATCTAGCGTCTGGGTCTGGGTGTGGCCAGCGGCATCCTGAATCGTCAAGGTATAAGTCGTATTCTTTTTGGGCGCAACCTCCACGCAGCGGTTGTAAGACGGCCAAACCGGATTGTCTTGCGGCTCGAGCTTCACGGTCTTGGCGTTGGCCACGCCATAACAGAGCTGCACCGTCTCCCCGCGATGGATAATTCCTGGACTGGCGTAGAAAGCCTGGATGGCCAGTTCTTTCCCGCCAAATTGATCGATGGTCTGGCGGTCGGCATCGAGTTGCTTTTGAGATCGCTCTCCTAACGCTCGCCGCTGGAATTGGCGATTTTCCTGCCAGCGCGAGAAGAAGATCCAAAGCACATAAAGCAACACGGCCAGAAGCGCCAGCGAAGAGTACAAGATTGGGTTCTTTAAGGGCGACTTTGGAGCAGGTAATGGAGTTGGCGATTGTCGAGCTGGCTGTGGTTCGGTCAACATGGGAGCCTTTATCTGGTTGAGCGTGCGCATCCATTCATTTGGAAAGCGCGACGTATGATAACACCGCACGCCAGGACTGGCCGGGCCTTCTCTAAAGAAGGCTGGCCGGGACGAAAGGGTACAACGAGTGCCACTATCGGTGACGCTGCTTCCGTCAGCGCCTGATAGTAAAGTACCAGCTTTTGGGTATTGCTGTGCTGCAACAAAAAGAGCAGGCGCACGACGCTCTGCGAGAAACCAAAATCCGGCTTGAAAAAGAAATTACCGAGCGCAAGTTGGCCGAACAGAAACTGCGGGCCTCGGAGCGTTCGCTGCGGGAATTGTCCGGGTGTCTTTTGCAAATGCAAGATGACCAGTGCCGGAAGAGATGGGACTGGAGATGGCCATTGGGTGGTACCTGGATGGATTCGCGAAACGTAGCGGAGTACGGACATGGATTAGACCAGAGTTCATCAGCAAATGCGCGATTCGTGAAGCCCGGATCCAGCGGCGGTTCCGTCAGTCGTGACGTAAAGCAACGATGGGGTCCACGCGCATGGCTCGCTGGGCGGGTGTCCAGGATGCCACCAACGCAACGGCAACCAACAATCCTGCGGCTCCCAAAAAAATCAGGGTGTCATGGGTACTAACGCCAAATACCAGGCTGGCGAGAAAACGGCCCGCCCCGAACGCACCGGCCAACCCGAGTCCCACTCCAATGAGCGTCAATTTCAGAGCCTGTCGCAGAATCATTCCTCGCACATGCACCACCTGCGCGCCCAGCGCCATGCGTAAGCCAATCTCCTGGGTGCGTTGGCTGACCGTATAGCTCATCACGCCATAGATTCCGATGGCGGAGAGCAGCAGCGCCAATCCCCCGAAGATGGCCACCAGCACGGACGAAAACCGCCGAGGCGAAACGGAATCGGCGATCAAGTTATCCATGGTCATTACGTGGCTCACCGGCAAATTCGGATCGAATCGATGCACAACTTCGGTGACGGCCGGCGCAAGGCTCAGCGGATCTGAGGCGGTGCGAACAATTACATAGGGCGCCCATCCGCCAACAAAATAAGAGTCGTAGGTGGGTGCGTGGTCGAGGCCATACTGGGGCACATTTCCGGTGATACCGATGATGGTGTTCCAGCAAGGCTTGGGATCCAGCGAACATAGATTGATGCGCTTCCCCAGCGCGTCGCCATGCGGCCAGAAACGCCGCGCCATGGTTTCGTTGATCACGATATTTCGTTGCTTGAGATCGTCCTCATTGAAGTAGCGCCCAGCGCGCAACGGAATTCCCAGCGTAGCAAAATAGGCGAGGCTCACGGTGCGGAACTCCGTGATAGGGCGGCCACCACTTTCTGGAACCGACTGGTCCTCGATCACGAATCGTCCGGCGTTGCGCAACTCCGTCCCCAGCGGTAACTGGGCGATCCCGCCCACCTGCTTCACGCCCGGAAGGCTACGGATCTGCGCGGCGAGTTGCTCAAATAGCTGCGACTGCTTGCGCACGTACGCCAGCTGCTCGTCCTCTGAAAGCTTGTTGTACTGTGCGGCGGAAAGTTCCGGCTGCTGGACCTCCATCGCCAACGCGTGGTCGGGACGGAAACCGGGATCGACTTCCAGCAAATGCTGGAAACTTCGCAACAGTAATCCCGCGCCAATCAGCGGTATCAGCGCCATGGCGATTTCCGAGATCACCAGGAAGTTGTGGGTACGGTGACGCCCCGAAGAGCTCGATCCTTTAGTGCCCTGCTTCAAAGTGCCGGTGAGATTGGATTTCAGCATGCGCAGGGCTGGAATAAATCCGCAGAAGAGGCCGGTGGTCACGCAGAGGGTCACGGTAAATCCCAGCACGCGGCCGTTTAAGTTCGCTTGACGCAGCACAGTAAGCTCAGCTGGAGCGAAGGCTAACAACATCTTTAGCCCCACAACCGCAAAAAGCAGACCGAGCGCACCGCCGAACACGGAGAGCAGCGTGCTCTCGGTGAGCAGTTGCCGAATCAATCGCCACGGGCTGGCACCCAACGCCAATCGAACCGCCACCTCGCGTTCGCGCGCGGCGTTACGCACCAGCAGCAAATTAACAATGTTCGCGCAAGCAATCAGAAGAACCAGCGCGACAGCACCGAGCAACACCTGCAGGGTGGGACGCAATCTTGCAGCCGACGGATCTTCCAGCGGCTCGACCAAAACGCCAAAATTCTTGTGCGAGGCGGGATAGGCGATGGTTTCTTGTTGGTGCAGCCTGTTAATTTCGTCGCGGGCTTGCGCCAAACTCACTCCGGACTTGAGCCGGGCGATGGCGTTATATCCGTGATGAACGTGCTCAGTGAGATCATCATTGGATTGGCCGAGCGGCATCCACAAATCAGCGGAGCGCATGAGCGGTATGCCGGGCGGCAGAACGCCTACGACGGTGTAGCGCTGATTGTCGAGCGAAATGCTGCGGCTTATGACACCGGGATCGCCGCCGTAACGGGATTGCCACAAACGATGTCCCAGCATAACGACCGGCGCACTGCCATGCCGGTCTTCTTCCGGGAGGAACGCTCGTCCAACGGCAGGGCGAATCCCCAGCATCGGAAACAGCCCGGAGTCCGCGAACCCCGCCTGAACACGTTGCGGCTCACCGTCGCCCGAAAGATTAAACCCGTCGGAAAGGTCATAGTAAGTGCCCATCTCCGAGAAGCTTGCGTTTTGCCGCCGCCAATCCGCGTAATCCCCTGGAGACAATCCACCCTTGGGGACTTGCGGCGGATAAGTGTTCCAGATTGCAACAAGCCGTTCCGGCTGCGGATAAGGAAGCGAGCGCAGGAGCAGACTTTCGACCACGCTAAAAATCGCCGTGTTTGCGCCGATGCCCAGCGCCAATGTCAGGATGGCGATGGTGGTAAAGCCGGGATTTTTCGCCAGCGTTCGGAAGCCATAACGGATGTCTTGCAGCAGATTATCCATGCGGTAATTCCTCGATTGCAAAGGCTGGGCGGCAGTTTTGTGGCAGCGGTGTGCCTGACCCATGATTCTCAAACACGCAGTTCTGCGATTTTATTCCCAGGTTGGGCTCTATAATTGATTTAGAACGGGAAGTTTGAATTTCCAGGCTATTGCATCGGGGCGCGACTGTGGCATTATCAGCGCATGGGAAATAAAGACTCAGGAAGACGCGAAAAAAAGAAGCCGAAGAAGCAAACTCCGAAACCGACGGCTGCGCCGACTGCCAACGTGGTGCGGCAAGCACCGACACGCCCGTAAGGCTAAGCTAATTGAATGGACGGGTCAGTGCATTTGCTTTGTTGCTCTTTCGCGAAGCTGGAGGAGCTGCTTGTGGTGGTGCCGTCCGTGAACCACATGAAGTCTTCTCCACTGTGGCGCGGTCAACGGGCCGAGGATGGGATGGTCGAGCACGTGGACGCTGCCCCCAAAGCGCGCTTCACACTGAGCGATGATCGCGTCCATCTCGGCAATCTTGGCCCCGAATTCTTCGCGCACCTGCGCCGCTGGCAAGCCTTTCGGTACCGTCGCCGCGGGCGCTTTGACTCCGCCGGGCATGTGACCCAATCCCACGACGACAAACGTTCGTAGACGATTGTCCATTGACGGCCGCGAGCCCAGCGGCTTTCCGGCGGCCATTACTCTCTCGAAGCCTTTAATCGTTCCGGTATAAGTGAGATACAAGTGCTCCAACAGCTCCGCGGCGCACCATTTGCCCGGGGGACGCCAGGTCCATTGGTCGCTGGACATGCCCTCTACCGCCGACTCCAGAGACCGTCTCAGCTTGTCCAGGCGAGGATCCATGATCCTACTCTCGCAAGTGCGCACGCTTCAGGCCGATCCAAATACTTCCCTTGCGGTACCGTTGCGAACCATACCATAATCACTGTAGGCCCATCGTTGTCTTGGTAAAAATTGGGGTCAGGACTGCTTTTTTACCCTGTGGATTCCATTACATTGTTGTAACTAATGGACTTACGGATGGCGTGCGGGTTGCACCACTAAAGGGCGGTGGGGGAAGTGAACCGAGGATCCCTTTAGGGGATTGAGGGCTGGGCCGGTTCACATTCCCCCCTATTTCTTTCCCGCCGCAGTAAATCTCTTTTTAATCGCCGAAACGCGTCGACTGGTCGACTGAAGGTCGCCGGCGATCGGCTACGACCCTAACATTTGTGACATTGGAGTGTTGGCGGCGACGTCATGGTCGCGGGTGACGTAATCGCTGAGCGTCAGGGCCAGCATGATGGCCAGCCAAAATACGGCGGCGATAATGACCATGTGGGTGCGCTTGGGGCTGTAGCGCGCGTGCATGAAGTACAGCACCACCAGGGTGGCTTTGAGCGAGGCGATGGCCAGGGCGATGACGATGTTAAATGGCCCCAGGTTTACATAGGCGGCGGCAACGGTCGCCGCGGTCAAAACCATCAGCGAAAGAAAAATGCCCACGTAAACTTTCGGCGGAACAATATGCTCGGACACGCTCGGTCTCCTATGGGCCCCTACCGGTGCCGGTCAATCAAATACAACAGCGGAAACAGATAAATCCAAACGATATCGACGAAGTGCCAGTACAAGCCGATCATTTCCACCGGAGTGTTATAGGTGGGCGTGAAACGGCCAAGCATGGATTGGCGGATCAGCCAGACCAACATGCCGGCACCCACGATCATGTGCAAGGCGTGCAATCCGGTCATTCCGAAATATAGAGAGAAATATAGCTGCGCGTGGGCGTTCACATCAGGGTCTTTTGCGAAGGCCTTACTGAGCTCCTCTTTCTCGGCTTCGATTTCTTTGGGATCATCGTTGGGCGCGGGATGCTGGGCGCGGTAGTCGATTTGAAAGTGATAACCGGGAACGAGGTGATGATCGAACTTCTGTTTGTATTCGATGACTTTGACGCCAAGAAACGCAGTGCCGAGAACCAGCGTGGCTACCAGGAACGAGGTGGTGGCCTTTCTTTTGCCGACGTGGGAAGCCCACACGGACATGGCCATGGTCAAGCTGCTGAGAATAAGAATGATGGTGTTAAGGCCGCCGAGTTTCAGGTCCAAGGTATTGCTGCCAACACCAAAAGCTGTGCCGTAATAGTGGCGATTGAGTGTGTAGGTCATAAACAGTCCGCCGAAGAATAAAACTTCGGTGGACAGAAATACCCACATGCCCAGGGCAGCGGATTCTTTCTGCTGCTCAAGCGTTTCGAATTGTCCGTACAGTTCGCCGGTGCGATGCACGCGGTCTCCTTGTTATAAAGCGCGGTTATAAGACTCGCCGGCGGTGCGGTTGGCGCCGGCTCTCACAAAACCTAAAAGCGGTTAATCGTCTCCGTGAGCCGGAGCCGGCAATTTCCCGGCTACGATGTGGTCCAGCTCAAGATCGGGGCGAGTCTCGAAATCGTATGGCTCCCAGGTCACTTCCGGCGTGACCAGGAAATTTTCAGTGGGCGGCGGTGAATCCGTTTTCCACTCGAGCCCGGTGGCGGGCCAGGGGTTCGGCCCCGCTACGGTGCCGTACTTCAAAGACCACACCAGGTACATCATCGGCAGCAAATATCCCAACGCTAGAATCGATGCGCCCGCGGTGGACATTACATTCAGCACCTGAAATTCGGGCGGGTAGGAATGATAGCGGCGCGGCATTCCCAGATAGCCGAGAATAAATTGCGGAAAGAACGTGAGGTTGAAGCCGGTAAACAAAATGATCGCGGAAACGCGCGCCAGGTATTCGGGATATAGCCGGCCGCTGATCTTGGGCCACCAGAAATGGA
>Ga0307479_10007228_pt1 | contig 10239 bp, 11 predicted proteins | sample atmos_gasesECM4C_FD_203743 | JGI IMG/M metagenome (GOLD analysis project Ga0307479, IMG submission 203743) | Hardwood forest soil microbial communities from Morgan-Monroe State Forest, Indiana, United States - atmos_gasesECM4C_515 | ecosystem: Environmental > Terrestrial > Soil > Temperate...
TGGCGCCGATTGTGCGATTCCGAGCAATGACCAAACCATCGCCACGAAACTGATTGTCAGTAATTTCTTAACCATGGTCGTCCTCGCACTGCAAATTGCCAGCAAGGATAGCACTTCCCCATGCTTTCGCACCGTACGACCGCAATACTGACCGTCAAGTCCTGACAAGTTCTCGTACACTGGTCCACCTGAAAATCTCACTCTCCGTCTATCAGGAGTTGATGAGGTTTGAACGGTTACAGATTTGTGATCCAAAAGCGACAGAAAATGGCGAAGTTGCAGACAGCTCTCAAAGCGTTTCAGTCAGCCGATGAATGTCAGTTAATTGCGAAACAGTAGAAAAGCCCGGCGCCGCCGGTGCTTTCCAAATCTGCCTGGCTGCATCCTTTTGTGGCGTTCGACGAATTCCAGGAGGAGCCATTGCCGATTCGATCAGAATGGCCAACCTGCGCGGAACGCCTTGAGCTGCTGGTCCAGTTGTTGCAAGTATGGTCGGCGTTATCCGTGTAAGCGCGGCCGTCCCACTTCGATCCCGTAAGAATTTCGTGCTGAATCGGTGGCGTATCGCCAATGCCGTGAATGACCTGTCCATGCTCGTTGCGTGCGGACTGCTTGAACAGATTGCTGCCGCGCTGCGCCTGGACGAGCGTGTCTCCGTGAAGTTCGGCAAGGTCCGCGGAAATGATAGCGTTTTGCGGCTGCCCCAGTTGCGCGAACGACCAGTTGAACCAAGGCCCGGTGCCGATACGGTCACGCGCGTTGACGGCAGGCTGTCCGGGACGAGCCTGAGTGCTCAAATAGGCGTGCCAGGTGTGACCGCCCGCGCCCACAGCGGCCGCAAGCGCTTGGCAATGTGCATCGGCGCCGGCAAGCCCGCCAAGGTCTCCGCCTTTACCGAGACCGACGCTGGTGACGAAAAAAGTCATTCGAGCAGGAGTCGGCGGCGGGCCACCGGGGGGCGGCGCGATGCCCTGAGTATTCGGCGCATTCTGTTGAGCCAGCATCAGGCAAGAGGCCAGCATCAAAGTACACAAGACGACAACGTAAGCATGTGGCCTAGTCACGGGCTTGTCCACCATTCTAGTTAATCGCGAAACAGTAAAACAGGCCGACGCCGTGGGTTTTCGGTAGATCCGACTGGGCACAGCCGCGCGTTCCGTGAGCGGAGTTCCAGGAACCGCTGCCACCGCCATTGCGGTCGGGAAAACCGATCTGGGCGTTGGGCCTGCCATCGGCAGCATTCAGGTCTCCGCTCGACGTTCCAGGGGCTGGGCTCTTGTTACTGGTCCAGTTATCGCATGTGTGATCGAGACCATCGGTGAACGCGGTGCCATTGGTCTGAGTACCGGTGAGCATTTCGTGCCGAGTCGAAAAACGGGTGGTTTTGACGTAATCCCAGTCGTTGTCGCGCAGATCGGAATAGTCATACAAACCCGGCACGATCTGGCCTTTTTCCGTCAACCCGGTGAGCTTATTCAGATTATTTCCCTGATGAGCAAGTTCCATCGTATCGCCGTGCAGGTGCGCGAGATCCTGCGCGATCATTTCGCCTTTGAAGTTGTACCAGGGACCTTTGCCGATGCGGTCGCGCGCGTTCACTGCCGGCTGGCCGGGCCGCGCCTGAGTGCTCAAATAGGCGTGCCAGGTGCGATTTTCGGCGCCTACGGACGTTGCGAGCGCTTGGCAATGTGCATCGGCGCCGACCAATCCGCCGAGCTTGCCGCCGTCGCCGATGGGTTCGCTCGTTACGAAAAAATTCATCATCGGAGAAGGCTTCTCGCCCCGCGGATACTCCCCGGGCCTTTGGACCTGCGCCAGCAACAGGCAGGACGCCAGCGAAACGGTGCAAACTAACACCAGAGCTGAAGATTTGATTTTGGTCATAAGTATCCGTTCAAAAAAGCGACAGCACGGTAACACGGGAGGCGAGCGCGGGCAACCGCTCTCCCGCGTGAGCCGATACGCTCTGGCGCCTGTTGGGCATCATCGTCAACACACCCAGTCCCAAGTCCTGTTCTCGTACACTGGCCCGCCTGAAATCCCACTATCCGAGAACGCCGTTTTCTCGGTATTTGGAGAGCACTTTAGTTGGGAACATATTCGACGGACGCGGAGTCTAGTCTTAATAACTTAAGCCTGAATCTTTTTGACAGCTATGGCTGAGCATCGTGGACCGAAGAGAGGGCATCGGCTTTGGGTTCTCTGTAGCTCGGTTTTGCTTGTTGCTCCGCTTTTCCCGTGTTTTGCGTTCGTCTCAGTAGTTTTGGCCCGAATGAGGGCAGAGCAACTCTGGCGTGAGAGTCAGACGCTAAGCCTTGAAACCTCGACTCTCGCGGATGTTCAGAAACTAGCGGAGCGCTATGGCGGCGAGCATAAAGTTACCGGTACGCTCCAACAGCGCGACGCTTTTGCGTGTACCTCTCCCCATTGCGAGTACCTAGTTGTAGTCCAACATTGGTACGGAGACCGTTTGGCCTACGCAAACCCATGTTCTTCATTCCACCGCTGGATCTTGCGCCCTCTAAATGTTTCTGGACTTAGACCGTGGCAGCTTGCAATACAACTCAACGTGGATGAAGGTCGCCTATCTGGTATGTATTCTTCGCTGGCGATCCGGAGAGAGGATGGCTTCCGGCTGGTAGCCCTCACAGAAGCGGATACGAAAACGCCAGATCGCGCGGAAACACCGTCATATTTTGTGAATTACACGCACGTATCAACAACCGGAAACGGCGAGGGATTGGAGGCCACAGTCACACCAACAGCAACGAAGGAGCAGTTTCGCCACGCGTATGACATCAAATTCAATTGCCTAACAAAAGCGAATGCGTGCAGCCGCCTCAGCGATCTGATGCCCTCCGCTTGGAGCGATTTCGTGGAGTCACAGAGGTCGGGCCGTATGCCGACCTCAGGTGGGCCGTGGGATTGCAAATAATTCTGACGATCTAGCGGGAGGGGCCAAGTCCCTTGAAGTCTTATTCTCGTACACTGGCCCGACTGGAAATCCCACTGGACGAGAAGACCGTTTATCAGCCCTAAAGTGAAATAACCTATCTGTCCTGCGGCTCGATGATGTCCCCACTGTCAATCTGACCTTGCGAGATATCCTCGATGCCGGACCCAAGAGTGCGACGAAAATTCCGAAAATACGACGGCAAGCCCTCGGCCTTAAGCACATCCGCGTTGTCAATCAGCATGTAGTGCAGGTGCGGGGCAAAGGCGTCTCCAGCAAAACCGAGTTCACCGAGCTGCTGTCCCGCAACTACGTGGTCTCCGGCTTTCACGCGAACGCTACCAGTTTTCATGTGGGCGAAGAAACTGAACTCACCATGACCGTGGTCGATGACGACAAAGTTTCCATACGAGGCCTTGTAGATATCGTTTCCCGGAGGATGGGCGTAGACCACTTCCTTCCCCTTAAAGTAATTTTCAGGTACGTCGTTGGCAACGCCAACCACGGTCCCGTCGCCTGTTGCATAGATAGGCTGGCCATATCCGTACCAATTCTCTTTCTTCCAAGGTGAGTCCTTGTACATGTCCCCATTCTCATTCACAGGACAAAAGTCGTATGCGTAGCGAACGGGGTTACTTAGTATCTTTAGACGCTCGAAAGCCGGGTCGGCTAAATTCTGTCGCCGGTGATGGGAGTAGAAATCGTGCCCGTCGAAGATGATACTTCGCTTGTGAAGTGGCAAGAAGAGAGCGGTCTTGTCCATAAAATCTTTTGCCGTAACGCTCACTTCAACTGAATACTGATAATCCAAGGGGGTCGCCGTCTTGTACTCAGGATCGTTAAAGAAGAAATCGTACGACATCTTCTCGATCTTGAGTTCAGGGCCAAACTCATAGAAGGGATTGAACAATCCAATGCGCCCACCGCTTGCAATGTCGCGCTGCGAAATCATGCTCAAACCGGAGGGGCGACCGTTTTCGTCGAGCGCGCGGCGGAGAATTAACTTGTTATTCTTGTCCCAGAGAGAAACTGCGATTCGGTTGAGATGGAGCGGCTTGGGGCCAGTGTTCTGTAACAGAAAGTCGAAGTTCAGCAACTGGATGGTCCCACGATGCTCAATAAGCGGGCGCTCTGGCAGCACCGTGACACGAACTGAGGCCGGGGAGTTAACGCCTACTGTTTGAGCCACACAAAGTGAGGAAAAAAGAGTGCAGATAAGGAGCGTGCGAATTTGCATCGTGCCCTCCCGGACAGGCCAAATCCCTATATGTGAGTTATAAACGATAGGCTGAACGGCTCAACTTAATTTTGACGAATATGATCTAATCCGACGGCATGCTCTCGCGCGTGAGGATACTGCATCATCGCAAGTCCTGCGAAGTTCTCGTCATCTGGTCTCCCGGAAAATCTCATGGAAGGAGTTGAAGGATAGATGCACGTATAATTTGTGAAGGACCGCCTCGATGACGAACACGAAACCAACAATGGTTACGGGGGCACTTGGTGCATATCAGTGGCTCACCACCGACCAACATGACCTCGATACTCTTCTGCAATCGTGTCCGCAGACGTTTCTAGGCAAATACATCGCCGTCACCTCTCTTGACAGTGGTCCTTTGAACCTCAATGAGCAGCAGAAGTCCGCTGGTTGGACCAGCCGTGGTGACATTGCGTATAGTCCCCAGGTTCAATCGGTCGATAACTTGCGTCATGGAGAGTGTGGAGGGTTCGACGAGTGGTATGTTTTTGAATCTCGGCTCGACCTTGGTCAAGTTTGGAAGGGCAACAGTGTTTTTGAAGCTCCCCTAAACCGGGGGCAGGTTTCGGTCTTCGTCAATTTCCTTGGCTTCAGCCTACATGACCCCTCGGTGCAAGCGATGCAAGCTCTGGCCGACCTGTTCTGGAAGCAACTCGAATGGATTCTTCCTGAGTCCTACATAGCCGATGGCGAACCTTATTTGAACTTCGTCAGTCGTGACCAGCTCTTGTTCGCAGCTGTCCGACAAGCGCTCGGCGGCTTCGTTGCCACATCCTGATAAGTCCGGTGTTCTAGGAATATGGCTTTTGACCCTCTTACAGACTATCTTTGGCTACCGGACTCTTTCCCAGAAGACGTGAAGGAACTACAGAGACCAGGAGACGACATCATGAAGCGGAGAACATTTCTAAGAAACGGGGCCGCGAGCGGACTGCTTGCCGCGGTTGTACCGGGCGTTGCCACAAGCTCCGAACCTAATCCCGAGCCTGCCTCAGGAACCAGGGTCCAAGAGATTTCAACAAATCGCGCACCAAAGCCGGTCGGGCCGTTCTCGCAGGCGATCAAGGGCAATGGACTCGTCTTTGTGGCGGGTCAGACCGCGCGAGACCCACAAAGCGGCCAGGTAATTGAAGGGGATATCACAGTCCAAACAGAACGTGTTATGCAAAACCTGAAGGCCATCCTCGAAGCTGCTGGCTCGTCGCTTGATCGGACGCTGAAGACGACCGTGTACCTTAAAGATATGGGCGATTTTGAGGCCATGGGCAGGGTCTACAGTCGTTACTTTCCATCACATCCGCCTGCACGGGCGACGGTCGAGGTGTCGAGGTTGCACGGAGGGCGTGTCGAAATTGAACTAATCGCTCTGGCCTGAGCTCCATCTAAAATTCTGGAGACTGTGGTTCTCGGCCTCTGAAGGGAGCGAGGCCTGTTTCCGGAAATCAAAACCTACTATCGCGGCCGGAACAGAGAAAACACACCAAGAGAAAAAATAGCGCACCCAGCCCGACCCATCCAGCAACCGGGGAGATTCCGAATGTGCCGAGCCTTGCGTTGTAGCCTGCAACCCACCAGATGCGCTGCTGAACTCCTTCCAACCCAAGCCATGCTAGGAAGGAGCCCAGAGTCATCATCGTGAGAGCTAGCGGCCACGGCCTTGTGAGGGGCGCAGGTATTCTTCGGTGCGCCCACTTGTTGTTCTTTGTGGAGGCGGTGTTTATGAGCGAAAGGAAACGTGCAAGGGTGCCGACGAAATGCTGGGCCGCCGGACGATGACATGAAGCCAAACACACCTGCCGAACGGCAACCGTCCTCCAAGGGGAAGGATCTCGTCGTCTTCGACATCGTACGCGACGCTAAGTGTGCCGATTGTGGGAAGGAACTGCTAGCGCATAACTTCCTGTTCATGGAGGGCGAACGCCCGCTTTGCCTAACCTGCGCCGATCTGGACCACCTGGTTTATCTGCACCGAGGAAACACGGCCCTAACACGGCGTGCTCGCAGGCACAGTACGCTCTCGGCAGTCGTGCTTCGATTCAGCAGGGCGCGAAAGCGGTATGAGCGTCAAGGCGTTTTGGTCGAAGAAGCTGCGCTAGAGCATGCCGAGCAAGAGTGTTTGGCCGATGCTGATAAACGCAGTGCGCAGCGCGAACGAGCGGAGATTTACCGCGAGAAACAGGATCAAGTGCTCGCGACGCGAATGGCGGAATCGATTCGGGAGATGTTTCCCGGCTGCCCTGCCGAGGAAGCGTGGGTGATTGCAGCGCACACCTCTGTTCGTGGCAGCGGTCGAGTGGGTCGGACTGCAACCGGGCGAGCGCTGGAAGAAGAAGCCTTGCGTGCGGCGGTGATCGCAGCCATCCGCCACCGGCACACGAACTACGACCGGCTGCTGATGAAGGGTTGGGACCGGATGGATGCGCGAGATGCTGTCCGAGGCGACATTGATCGGGTGCTGGACGAATGGCGAAAAGCTTAGTCCTCTGCAGTAGCTCTTGATCGGCGCGATCGTTTGCGCGCACGCAGCCGTCGGTTCACTTCGTCTATGGAAAAGTGCAATTGATGCGCTGCGGGCGCTGCCTCTCGCCTCGGGCAAATCCTGAAAAGTTCGGTTCTGCGCAGGAATCTGTAAAACCCCACGAGTTTGGCGGGTTTGGCAGTTTCGTCAAATGCGGCCCCCGCAGCCGCCGTCGCTGTGGGAATGTGAAAACCCGCGTTCTGTGCGGGTTTCCAAACTCTGAGGGTGGGGCACAAACGTTGCAATCAGAATCGCCTCACTCCGCCCTCGGAGGTCATTTCCACAGCGAAACCCTCGACTTTCAGGCATTTAAGCGAGACTGTATCCCTTGGACAGCAATTCCGCGGAAAATGTGGTCCTTCAAAAAGCCGCCCAAAATGCGAGTCTCGCCTAATTGTCGCGCAGAGCCAAAAGTTCTATAAAGGTCGAAGTCAAGAAAAAAACACATCTCCTGCTCATCCTTGCCGCGACCGCCTTCACAAGGGCACCATAGGTCCTCGAACGTGCGGTTACTTTATGAGTGAAAAGGAGATGAAAATGAAAGTTGTCTCGATTGCTGTTGCGGCAACAATTCTACTTGGAGGATGCAGCGTGTACTCGCCGGATGCAGGCCATGAAGTCGTGCTCGTGGAGAAGCCGTGGCTCCTTGGACACGGTGGCGTCGACGCCGAATCGGTAAAGACCGGCAGGACGTACGCAGCGATCTCGACCGATGGCGTCGACGTATATATGCAGCCTCAGAAGTTTGAGACAGAAATGGCGGACACGATGACGTCGGACGGCGTACCTATCACATTCCACGCCATCACCGTTCTCCAGGTCACGGACTCCGTGAGCCTAATCAAGAACTTCGGCCCTGACTGGTATAAGAACAATTTGGAGGAGCCGTTCAAAACTATGGTGCGGCAAGCCGTGCGTAAGCACGGTATGAACGAGACAGCCATCTCGACTACCGCGCTAGATGCCATCGACGCTGAGATACGCGATCAGATCGTCGCGTTCATCAAAGAGAAAAACCTGCCCGTAAAACTCGTGACCATGACGGTGGGAAAGGCGAACCCGCCGGACGCCGTTAAGAATCAGCGTGTCGAAACGGCCACGCAGGAACAGCGCATCCAGACGGAGAAGCAAACGAAATTAGCCGAAGATCAGCGTCAACAGGCTGAACAGAGCCGCGCCAATGCCGACAATGCCTATCGGGAAGCGATGCATCTTTCTCCGGAACAGTTTATTCAACTGGAAACGATCAACATGCAGAGGCAGGTGTGCGGCGATAAAGGTAAGGCTAATTGCACGTTCATCCAGAACGGTACTACTCCGGTCTACAACTTAGGAAAGTAACCCCGAAGGGCAAGCTGACAGGAGTGATTCGTAGATGAGCCCCCGAGCGACTGTAACTCGCGAGAAGTCCTCTTCTCGAAATATGGCTCACTCCGAAGAATCCGGACCGTCGAAGGTTCGAGTGAAAGGCAAAGTTACTTTTGGACGGAGGATATCAGAGGAGGCGGAAATTAACTTCAATATTGGTAACCGTCGCCACCGGCTTGCCGTTCGGGCCTAGCGCCGGTTTGAAATGCCAGTTCTGGACAGCCTGAAGTGCTCTTTCATCGAGTCCCAGACCTGCGCCCTTCACTAGGTGAATGTCTATCGCATGACCGTCCGGCTCAACAGTCACTTGCAGGACGACCATGCCTTGGAACTTCGCCTTGCGTGCGTCTTCGGAATACTGTGGCTCCGGGCAATACAGACAAGTCGGGTATCCGACTCCACCAATGCCGGGCCGGAAATGGTCGCCACCAGTGCCACCGTCATAGCCGTCTCCTAAACCTGGACCTTGGCCGTTGCCAATTCCCGTGCCGTCGCCATTACCGCCCCCGCTGCCACTTCCGGGACCACCGGAGTCGGAGATCATTATGGCCAGCGGATCGCCAAAGCCATGATCATTTGGGCTCGGAACAATTAAGTCTGGAGGTCCGAGGAGCGTTGCCTCTACCGCCATCTTCGGATTGGGCCGAGGGGCGGCCATCGGGGGCGTGATCTGGGCTATGTTCCAGCGGGGCAATTTCCCCTGCGTTGGAGGCTCAGGCTTACGCACGCCACCGCCGCCACCACCGTGAGCAACGTCTTTTGCAGGAGGAAGTTTCAAGAAATAGGGAGACACGTTGACAATCGTGACCGTCTGCGTTGGTGGTGGACCGATATGGCGCGTGATGGGCACAACAACCACTAGAATCATGAGAACGTGGGCGGCGACCGACATCGTCTGAGCCACCCTGTAGTCGCGCCTTTTCGTTGAAAGAGGTGGAACCGGAGTTCCCTTGGTGCGCGGAGTCGAACGAAAGAACGCCTTGAAGCTCTCTGTAAAACTTGTGTCGAGGCCGTCCCTGCGGAACGCCTCCTGATGCTCGCTGCGCCTGACCTTAATTGATCGTTCCGTCAGAAGGTCTTTGAGGTTTGTCCAAAAGCTCGGAGAGTGCAGACGCTTCGTCGCGTGAGGATCGCGGACGGTCAGGTTGAGTAGGCTTAAATGCTGCATAACTTGACCCGAAACGGAAGGAACTCTTGCAAACACTTAGAATTCACCGAGCGCCAAAGGGATGCCCGGCTGGTCTTAGTGGAATCTGCAAAAAAGCCACATGACGATAACACCGTTTCGCAGGAGTTGGGCCCAGCAAATCTGGCATAATCCAGGAAAATAGATGGGGCTGGCGTGGTGAAACGCATCGAGAGGAAACGCTCGGATTTGTTGTGGTATGTCTTGATCGGTCTGCTGACCCTTGTCGCAATTCTTCTTTTTGTGGTTTACGTTCCAGAGAGCAAGCGGCCTAGTAGGAAATGGGCTGAACTCGCGTTCTATAGCTCTCTTCTCTTTATCTTCCTCGCCAAATTCTATTGGCGTGTACGCAGACATGTGAAATTTTGGCTAGTAATGTTCGGCATATTGATGTTGCACCTGTCGGTTTACGTGCCTCTGTTGTCGAGAATCGACCACTGGCCATCTATCGCATACGTGTTGTTGATGCCGATCGAAGCGATGGCCATTGTGCTTGTTCTCAAGCTCACAGTAGGAGTACTGCCAGACGAACGTGTTCAACTCTGAGGAGAAGGACGACACTGCCGAAATCAGCGCACTTTCCGAGAACACCCCGTTTCTCAGGCGCTATCCCAAGACTGTTGCATCAACGACACAACCCCCGATGACCCTTCCAGCCCGGTCCCGACATACAATCACGCAGATGCACGTACACAAGTCTGCTTCACGAGCGGCAATATCCAGAGGCTTCCTGACGCTCGCCCTCGCAAGCATTGCCACCGTAGTTTCAATCGCGCAAGGACCAAAAGCCCATGAACAATTAGTCTTCCGCGAGGATGAACCGTTTGAGCATGCTGTTTCTTTGCCCCCAGAAGTTCTGCGGGCCTTACTTGAGACGAAAGAGGTGAAGGAGTCTCTACGTACGGCCAAACAGCAACCAGGCAATCCTTCTCAGCTATTTCGTGCGGCGGAAATTC
>Ga0307479_10007229_pt1 | contig 10239 bp, 9 predicted proteins | sample atmos_gasesECM4C_FD_203743 | JGI IMG/M metagenome (GOLD analysis project Ga0307479, IMG submission 203743) | Hardwood forest soil microbial communities from Morgan-Monroe State Forest, Indiana, United States - atmos_gasesECM4C_515 | ecosystem: Environmental > Terrestrial > Soil > Temperate...
CGCCCGCTTGCCGCCGCGCGGGGCCTTCTCCGCCGCGCGGGCGGCCGGCGCCAGGAGAGGCAGGGCGACGAGCAGCGCGAGGAGCGCCAGGGGCCGCCGGCGCAGAGGCCAGGACGGCCGGCCGAGACAAGAGAAGCGCCAGGGTGAGGGCATATGTGTCGACTCTCCCGGAATCGAATCCGATCGTCAGGTGCTGCCGCGGCGAGAGTCTAGATCAAAACCGCGGCGATCGCGGCAGGCAACCACGGGGCGCGCCGCGGCCGGGGGGACGCGGCCCGCGCCCCCGGCCGGGCGGACGCGCCCCGCGCCGGGCGGCCTGAGCGCGCCGGACCGCCGGCATGCGGGTTGGGCAGGCTTCAGCCGTGCTCAGGGATAGTCGTTGACTTCGAGCTTGTCGAGCGGCAGGCCGCAGGGATAGAAGAGATTGAAGACCGGCTGCTCGATGAGCTCGGCGAAGTGCAGCAGCAGCGGCCCGTACTCCTCGATGCCCGACTGGCCGGCCTCGATGGCCTCGTACTCCGGCTTGGGGATCTCGAGCTCCTCGGCCATCTGGTCGACGGTCTTGTTGCGCTTCTCGCGGTGCTTGCGGATGAGCTCTCCCGCCTGGCCCTGCTGCGTGTCGGCGGACTTGCCGCTGTCGGCAAGCAGCCGCGACGTCGGCGTCTCGAGCTTGATGGCGACGCGCGCCAGCAGGGGGCCCCACTGCTCCGCCGGCGAGCCGCCGGCCTCGAGGTCGCGATAGCGGTCCTCCGGGATGCCCAGCTGGCTGGCCGTCTCCTCGATCGAGAGCTGCTTGCGCTCGCGTTCCTTCTTCAGCACGTCTCCGAGTTTCACCACCGCCCTCCTTGAGGTAGGGTCGCCCTCGCCGTCCGACGGCGCCGGCGCCCTCTATGGCATGAGTGCCCGACGTAGCGCGGAAGCGCCCGCCAAGCCGGCCCTCCGCTCCCAGGATACAGTGCCCTCGCCCATGGCATGCGGGACAAGGCCATCCTCTAAAAGGCCATCCTCTAAAAGGCCGCCGGGTCCCGGAGGAAGGCGACGCCCCTCCCACCCCCGGGGGGAAGGGGCGCGCCGTCTCAGCGGCGCTTTTCGGCCGAGAGCATCTTGAGCGCCTCGATCGGCCGCCGGTCGGGGGCCATCATCTTGATCGCCCGGCGCAGCATCGGCTCGGCGTCCTCGCGGTGGCCCAGCTGCCGGTGGATCTCGCCGGTGTAGTAGACCGCCAGCCCGCATTCGGGGTCGCGGCGCAGCGTCTCCTGCAGCTCCTTCAGGGCCCGCTCGCCCTGGCCCGGCGCCAGGCAGAAGCGGCAGTAGGCGAGCTCGGCGCTGTAGAGGCCGTTCTGGGGATCGCAGTCGGAGGCGAACTCGAGCAGCAGCGCGGCATCCTGGAACTTGCCGAGGTCCATCAGCGCGCGCCCCTTGCGGTACTGGATCTCGGGGTCGAGGAGGTCGGTCTTGATCGCCAGCTGGTCGGCGGCGGACCGGCGGCCGCGCTCCTCGCGCCGCGCCTTGCGGCGGAACAGCAGCGTGTTGCGCTGCTCGAGGTCGAGCAGCTCGGCATAGGCGCGGGCGCCGGCCAGGAAGAGGTCGCGCGCGTTCTCCTCCATGCCCGCGAGCTCGGGGCCGTGGAGCGTCCAGGGAGCGAAGCGCCTGGCGAACTCGAGGTACCGGCCCTCGACGGCCGCGGGAGACGCCTCCTCGTCGACGCCGAGCAGGTCGAAGGCGTCGAGGCGCCGGTAGGAGAGATACGCCTGCATGATCTCGTTGCGCCCGGTAGGCGGCGGTGCCGGCGTCGCCGGCGCCGCCGGAGATGCCGGAGATGGCCGCGGGATGGGCATCGGCCGCGTTCCGGTCAGGGCGCCGGCGCTCGCGGCGTCGGCGGGAGGAGCGCCGGCGCTCGCGGCGGCGGCGGGCGCGGCGATGCCCGGAGCGGCGGCGGGCGCGGCGGCGGCCGCCGGCAAGGCAGCGCCGGCTTCCGGTGCGGCGACCGGGGCGGTGTCCCTGGACGCCACGGCGCGCAGCGCGGCGGTCCTGGCCGCGGGGTGGTCGGCGGTGATCACCACCCCGAGCATGGCGAGCGCGTACAGCAGCCGGGTGAGCTCCTCTAAGGCCATGCCGGTGCCCACGGCCAGCTCGTCGATGCGCCAGCCCGAGCGCAGCGCCACGACCAGCTGGCCCTGGCGCTGGTTGAGCCGGATCTCGTCGAGCGCGAAAGGCGGGCTGGGGTGCAGGCAGAGCTTCTTGCCGACCAGCGGCACGATCGCCGCTTCGACCTCCTCCTGGGAGGCGAACTTGGTGATGCCGGTGACGACGAGCTGCGGCACGCGGATCTTGAGCGGCGACTCCGGGTGCGGCACCTCCGACCAGGTGCGGAACTCGCCGTCGCGCCAGGTGAAGACGTCGAGCAGCTTCTTGGCGAGGTTCTGCTGCAGGAAGCGGTAGAGCTCCTCGGCGGTCACCACGTCGTGGTCGAGGAGCACCTCGCCGAGGGGCAGGCCGAGCGAGGCGGACTGCCCGAGGTAGGTATGAAGGTCTCCCGCCTCCAGCTTTCCATGGGCCACCAGGTAGCGGCCGAGCGTCTCGTGCACCAGGTTCGAGCGGCAATCGACGGGCACGCCGTGCTCGAGCACGAGCCGCTTCGCCATCTGCTTGCGGCGCACCTCGATCTGCAGCGTGTGCCGCCGCGTCGCATGCGCCAGCAGCAGGGCGGCGAAGGGCACCGCGCCCAGGGTGCCCTCGTGCAGGCGGGAGATCTCCTCGAGCTGCTCGGGTGTCGGGATCACGCGGGGGGCCTCGCTGCTGCGGAACAGCGGATGATGGCGCGAGGCTACCTGCTGCCCCCGGGGGTGTCAATGCGCCTCCGGGGGCACGGGGGCACCACCCTGACCTCCTCGCGCCACTTCCTCCGTCCGTTCGAGGAGGAGATAGGTGGAGGAGGCGAGCGCCGAGGAGCCCGTGCGCTCGCCGGCGATCCGATCGAGATACAGGATGGGCGCCGTAAGCAGCGCAGCGAGCCTCGCGAGCCAGCGCCCCACGCCTCCCCCGGGCAGCACGGTGCGGACCAGGTTCAAGAAGAGATCCCGCAGGGCGAAGACGGGACCGACGCAAGTGCCGGCTTCCCGGATGCGGAAGCCCGCGCGCTCGAAGAGGCGCCGGTGTCCCGAGAGGGTGAAGTTCTGGAAGTGATCCGGATAGCCGTGGTAGGGCTGCAAGAAGGGCGTGGCGATGAAGGCTCTGCCGCTAGACCGCAGAACCCGGAACATCTCGGTCGCCGCGCGGTCCGGGTATTCGAGATGCTCCAGGACCGCTTCGCAGTGGACGAGATCCACCGCTCCGTCTGCGTAGGGCAGCTCGTATGCGTCGGCGACGATGTCCACGTTCGGGAAGGCGGCGAGATTCAGGTTCACGAGCTCCGGCCGGATGCGCCGCGGACCGCCGCCGATTGACAGGCAGAGCGCATCGGCAGGCAGATCGGTGAAGAGACCCTCGAACGCGCGATGAGAGGCGCGGGTGCGCTGGTCGCCAGGCGCTGCCACGAGCCGCCGGTAGAGGCCGCGCAGGCGCCCCGGAGGCGGCGCTTCGTACTCCTTGACCATCGCGCCGTCCTGCGATTCGAGAGCGGCGGTGATCCGAGCAGGATCGCTGAGGAGGATCGGCACGCCGGAGACGATCGGGTAGACGTGTCTGCGGTCCACCGTGCGGAGACTCCGCCCTTCATGGGCCAAGGGCACTCGCGTCCCCGGAGAGACGAGCCTCCTGAGCGCAATCTGGGTGTCGAGATCAAGCATAGGCTGGACCTGCCTCGGTTCGGTGGACAGTAGACGGCTTGGGTTGGAGGCGGAGGACGGCGACTCCCCTACGACGAATGCAGGCGGAGCCGGGCTTCTCCGGCGGCACTCCCGAGCGTCACGGCTGGTTGAGCCCCGAGCCGCTCAGTATCGCCGCCCAATTGATCGTGGCCTTGAGCACCTGGTCCTTGCGAACGGGGGTCACGACGCTCTCTTGGAGGGAAGCGACGCTGAGGGGAAATGATCGTTCTTCTTGACTAGTGGGAGCCCTCGGCGCGCTCGACATCCTGTTCTTCTTGCCTTATGGCCTCCTCGACGATGGTCGCCATGCCGACAGTGGAGACTTCCACCAGTCGAAGCGCCCCCAGCCGGACGAAGGTCGCGCGATAGTAGCCCTCGGAATAGAGATCGACCATCCAATCATCCATTCGTGAGGTGCTGTCGGCACTGAGGGCCAACTCGTCCAGAAGCCCCTCCAGCTCGCTGAACAACAAGGGCTCGGTATTCACCAGCATCGTACGATGCCCCTCCACCGTCTCAATGACAACGCCGTGAAGATGTTTGAAGGTACCCTCCGATCCCCCCCATCCCAGTATCAGTTCCCAGCACTGCTCGAGCAGCGCTCGGGAGTACTTGCTGGAGTCGTCATCAACATCGGATGGCATTTCGCCGGTCTCGAGAAAGTCGCTGTGGGCCAATTCTGCTACCGCTTTGTAGACCTCCTCATGGTGGAAGGGTGGAGTGGCTTCCACGTCGTCCCCGATCATCTCGAGCGACAGCAGTTGTCTTGTGTTGACGAGCACAGTTCGGTCATCGAGCGACTCGAACACGACCCAGGGAACATTGCGGTCTCCCATTTGATGGTAAACAAGGCTGCGCGTCCCCTCGGAAATCGGATACTCATAGGTGACCTGCCCCGGCAGCGGTGGACGGTTCCACTCTGACTCGTCGCTGGGCCCAATAGACGGACCGAAGACGAGGCGAAGTGTGCCGTAGGGGAGGTCCTTCTCTTGCTCCTCCTCTTGCTCCTTCTCCATCCGCTTCTCGGCGGCGGTGGTGCTGGGGGGGCGGTTGAGCAGAGCGTCTACCCGACATCCAAGGAATACAGCGAGGTCTTTGAGGTATTTGGTCGGAACTTCGCCTCCCTTGCGCTCCCAGCGCGTGATCGTCTGTTGGGATACCCCCAGCTTTTTTGCAAGGTCTTGCTGCGTCATCTGGTACCGCGTTCGAGCCTTCTTGAGGCCGCTGATCCTTCGCGTACTCGCCATGAGAGTACGATACTCGCTTTGCGAGTTTGCATCAAGTCCTCCAACATGCCTCGGCGCGGCTTGAATGGAGTTGCCTGCTTCATGAACGTCCCGCGATCCTGGGGTGTCCGAGTCGGCCGCCGCCCCAAGCCTCAGGTCGGCGGGGATGCCGCGGTCAAGGCGGGCCTTCTTGAGATGGTCGGCCAAGGTGCGAGGCTCTCGGGGTAGCCGGCGGGGCGGGGAAGCCGGCCTCTCAAGCGGATCACAAAAGGGCCACGCAGCCCCACAGGTTCATGGTTGACAGTTATGCTTTGTTCCCATAGACTGTGGGGCAATTCGGCGTTTGGGCTTGGGTTCTTTTCCGTCGAGAAGGAGTGGCTATGACACAGCAGTCTGGTTGGGTCCGCGCCCTGGTCGTGCTCGTTGGTCTCCTGGCGCTGCCGCTCGCCGGCGCCGCCTCCAATCCGCAGCCCGTCGGCGCGGAGTTCCAGGTCAACACCCTGAACCTCTCCCAGCTGCACAACCCGGCGGCCGCCTTCGATGCCGCGGGCCACGCGATGGTGGTCTGGGAGAACGACCTGCTCGGCATCCGCGGTCGCCTCTACGACGCCGCCGGGAAGCCGCTCGGCGGCGAGCTGGCGCTGGTCGCCAACGCCTCCTGGTCAGTCCTGCCCGGCACCGCGCCGGTGACCTTCCATCACGACCCGGCCATCGCCTTCCTCCCCTCCGGCAACTTCCTGCTCGCCTGGGCCGAGGAGAAGGGCAACTTCGAGTGGACCATCTACTTCCAGAACCTGCAGCTGCAGAGCCGCGAGATCGTCGTCCAGCTGTTCAACACCGCGGGCCAGCCACAAGGGCGGCCGTTCACCATCAGCTCCGGCGGCGCCGGCCTCAAGAGCCGGCCGCGCCTGGTGGCGCGCTCGACCGGTGACGCGGTGGCGGCGTGGATGAGCGAGAACACGCCGCAGGGGGCGCCGGCGTCCGACATCGGCATCTTCGCCCGCCTGCTGTCCGGCACCGGGCGGCCCACCGGCGGCCAGGTCCAGGTCGACACCGTCAGCGGCGCCGTCGGCGTGTCGCCGGCGCTGGCGGCCGATCCGGACGGCAGCTACCTCATCGCCTGGTCCAGCCGGCTGGGGACCGACTCCTTCAACACCTCGATCTACGGCCGCGCCTTCTCGGCCGCCGGCGCGCCGCTCGCGGCGCCGTTCGCCATCACCTCCGGCACCGTGGGGCCGCAGGGACGGCCGACCGTGGCGACGGACGGCCTGGGCAGCTACCTGGTGGCCTGGACGAGCTACTTCAACGACATCTGGCACGCCCGCATCGACGGGCAGATCGTCAGCAAGGCGGGCGGCCTGCTCGGCAAGCGCCAGATGATCAGCGACGGCGCCGGCCAGAACTTCGCCGAGGTCGCCCCCACGGCGGTGCTGGCGGCCGGCGGCACCTTCGTGCTGGTGTGGATGGAGTACAACACCTGGTTCCCGGAGGGCATGGCCGGCGTGCAGGTGGATCGCAGCGGCGTGCCGCTCGGCAGCCAGGCCTGGATCAACGACCAGCAGATCAACTCCCAGTTCCGCACCGCTCTCGCCACCGATGGCGCCGGCCACTTCCTGGCGCCGTACGAGGGCTTCCAGAACCCCACGACGGTCGGCATCCTGGCGCGGTTCTTCGCCGTGCAGTAAGCAGCGGCACCGGCCCGGCGGCCGCCGGCGCCGGCGCCCGGCCGGCCGCGCGGTCCTGATCGCCCGCCGCCCTCTCTCCGCCGTGCCGGGGGCGAGGGCGGCCATGCCGGCGATGGGCCGCCCGCCGGCGATGGCAGGCCTGCCGGCGAGAGGCCCGCCGGCGATGGCAGCGATAGCGGTGATGCCGGCCGGGGGGTAGTGCTCTATCAGTGGCTAATAGAGCACTACCAGCCGGGTCCGCCCCGTGCCGCCACGCGGCTTTTCCGTCATCCTGAGCCTGCTCGTGGAAGAACCGATCCGCCACCCATCACCGGCGCCCGCGCCGCCCGCCACGCCGGCCGCGGAGGCCGGGCCGGCCGGCGTTGCGCCGCGCCCAGCCGCGCCTCTGCCGGCGCCCTCGTCGGGGGCCGCCGCCTTTCACCCCAACCGCCTCGCCCCGGGCCAGCCGGAGCGCCGCCAGCTGGAGCGCCGGCGGGTGCGGCGGGCGCTGGCCTGGGGGAGCAAGGACGTGCTGCGCGCGGCGGCCCTGATTCTGGGGCTCTACTTCGGGCTACAGCTGCTATGGGAGGTGCACCCGCTGATCCTCACCGGCTTCGTCGGCGTGCTGTTCGGGCTCGGCGTGGCGCGGGGGGCGGACCATCTCGAGCGCTTCCGGGTGCCGCGCGGCATCGCGGCGGGCCTCATCGTGCTGGCGACCTACGGTGTGCTGGCCGGGGTGATGGCCATCGCCGCGCCGACGCTGCAGCGACAGTTCGGCGAGCTGCGGCGGCGGCTGCCGGAGGCGCTGGACCGGGTGGATCAGTGGGTCGCCGCCAACCGCGGCAGCTTCTGGGGCCAGATCGTCGAGGGCTACTCGCAAGAGGGAGGCGAGGCCGCGCAGGCCGGTCCGGCGGGCGCCCTGCCGGCGCCGACCCCCGCGGCGCGCCAGGGCGAGGCGAGCGTCCCGGCGCGGGGGAGGCCGGGCCGCAGCGCCGGGGCGGCGCGCGGCGGGGCCGCGGCGCCACGCGGGCAGGCCGGGACCGCCGCGGCGCCCGGGCCGCGAGGGGGCGCGGCGCCGGCGGGCGCGGCAGCGGCGGGCGCGCCGGGTCAGGCCGCGGCCGGGGCCGCCGGGGCCGCCACCGCCGTGCCGCCCAAGCCGTCGCCGCTGCGCGCCAGGCTGGTGCACCAGGCGGGTGCGGCGGCGCAGTACCTGTTCCCGTTCCTGTCCTCCACCATCGAGGTGTTTGCGGGCCTGCTGCTGATCACTTTCGTCGCCATTTACTTCAGCGTCGACCCCGAGCTCTATCGTCGCGGCCTCCTGCACCTGGTACCGCATCCCAGCCGCCAGCGCGCCGATCAGGTGATCACCGCCATCGGCGTCACCTTGCGGCGCTGGCTGGCCACCCAGCTGATCGCCATGGTGATCATCGGTTCGCTGGTGTCGCTCAGCCTGGCGCTGCTCGGCATCGAGGCGACCCTGTCGCTCGGCATCATCGCCGGCGTGATGGAGTTCATCCCCACCATCGGCCCTCTCCTCGCCGCCCTGCCGGCGATCGCCATGGGCTTCCTGGTGTCGCCGCAGAAGGCGCTGGCCGTAGCCATCGTCTTCACCCTGGTGCAGCTGATCGAGGGCCACCTGCTGATCCCGATGCTGATGAAGCGCGGCATGAACCTGCCGCCGCTGATCACCATCCTCGGCCAGGCGGTGATGGCCGTGGTCTTCGGCTTCCTCGGCCTGCTGGTGGCGGTGCCGCTGGTGGCGACGGTGCTGACCGCGGTCAAGATGCTCTATGTCAACGACGTCATGGGAGACGACGTCTCCACCGGCGCCCCCGCCGGCTGAGCCCGCCGTCTCGCCTCCCGCCGCGAGCCTTGCTGCATCCCGGCGCGGTGGTGCCAGCGCCGCCGGCGGCGCCGGCGCCGCCCGGCCGCGCCGTGCCCTGCGCGTGGTGCTGCTGGGCGACGACCCGCTCGCCCGCGGCGGCCTGGCCTACCTGCTGGCCGGCGAGCCGGGGATCGAGGTGGTGGCCCAGGCCGACGCCGTGGGCGCCGCGGCGGCCCTCGGGCGCGGCGACCCCCAGGCCGCCGTCTGGGACCTGGGCGCCGACCCGTTCGCCTGGCTCGAGCGGCTGGGGCGCCTGGGCGAGGCCGGCCCGCCGGCGGTCGCCCTGCTCCTCGACGACGCGCCGGCCGCCGAGGCCCTGGCCGCCGGCGCCCGCGGCCTCCTCTTCCGTGACGTCGAGGCCGATCGCCTCGCCGCCGCCCTGCGCGCCCTGGCGAGCGGGCTGCTGGTCTTCGACGACGCCCTGCTGCCGCCCCTGCCGCCGCCGCGCGCCGCCCGCGAGGCCCCGCCCGAGCCGCTGACCCCGCGCGAGCTCGAGGTCGTCCAGCTCCTCGCCCAGGGGCTGTCCAACCGCCGCATCGCCGAGCGCCTGGGCATCAGCGAGCACACCGCCAAGTTCCACGTCAACGCCATCGTCGGCAAGCTCGGCGCCCAGACCCGCACCGACGCGGCCATCCGCGCCGCCCGCCTGGGCCTCGTTCTACTCTAAGCGCGCGGTGGCCGGGCCGGGAGAGGACGTCGAGGGTGGTCGCGGCGTACTGGCGGAGCGCACGCCGCAGGAATCGGCGCGGATCCAGGAGATCGACGGCGCGCGCCGCCGCCGTCCCGATCGGGCTCAGGTCAGGGCTAACCAGCGGCGCAGAGCTTCCTCGGCGGCCCGCAGCTCGTCTTCGTCACACTGCCCGAGCTGCCTTGCGATCGCCGCACGCGGGACGCTGACGATCTTGTCGACCATGATCTGCGATGTCCGGCGCAGCCCGGTGCGTTCGCCGGGCGGCAGGGGGATGCGGAACAGGGGTGCGTCGACGCAGTCGGAAGTGATCGGGCAGATCGTGACACTGCTGTGGGTGGGATTGAACAGATCCGACTGCACCACGAGCGCCGGACGGGGCTTGCCGGTGTAGGGGCCTTTCGCCGCCACCACCACGATCGCGCCGCGCGTCACCGCCAGCCTCGGGTGTCGGCTACCCGCGCGAGAAAGGCGAGAGCCTCCCTCTCGGAGCGACGGCGGCTGACCAGGAGCGATTGCCGGCGGGCCTCCGCCGCGGGGTCTGGCGCCTCCTTGCCGGCCAGGCCAGCCGTCAGGATCTCCCGCGCCAGCTCGCTCTTGGTCTTGCGGCTGCGCCGAGCCTCGCGGGCCAGCGAGCGATCGAGCTCGGCGCCGATGCGCACGGTCAGCGCGGAGGTGATCTTCTTCGGTCGCCTCATCGTCATACGGTATGACATGCCGACCCTGCAATCAACGCCGAGACGCTGGACGGCCTCGGCATCAGCCGGCCTCGACCCTCGACCGGAGTCAGGGGGAGGGACGCTTCGTGTCCTGGACCACCCTCGACAGCGTCAGGTGGAGGCCAGTAGGGGGGCAGGACGACCCGGCCGAAGGGCGCGGCGGGGGTGGCGGCGTCGCGGGCGGCGGCCTTGGCCTGGTCGCGTCAGCCGGCGGCCGGTACCTACCTGGCCGATCGGGGAGGTCGCTG
>Ga0307479_10007230_pt1 | contig 10238 bp, 11 predicted proteins | sample atmos_gasesECM4C_FD_203743 | JGI IMG/M metagenome (GOLD analysis project Ga0307479, IMG submission 203743) | Hardwood forest soil microbial communities from Morgan-Monroe State Forest, Indiana, United States - atmos_gasesECM4C_515 | ecosystem: Environmental > Terrestrial > Soil > Temperate...
GTCCTGATTCGCGATTTTCGGCCACGGGACAGGGATCGCGGCTGACGAGGCACGACTGAGGGGGCTTTATGGCATTGCGCGACAGCTGGATCGAAAAACGGGAGGCGGCGCCGGCCCTTCATGGCTCAGGGCAAGCCGAGGCGCAGGGAAACGGTCACGGCGCGGACGCGTCCGAGGAACGCAATGTCTCGCAGATGCATTTTGCGCGGCAAGGCACCGTTACGGAAGAAATGGAGTACGTAGCGAAACGCGAAAAGCTGGAGCCAGAGCTGATCCGCAGCGAAGTGGCGCGCGGGCGGATGATCATTCCTGCCAACGTGAATCACCGCAATCTCGAGCCCATGGCCATCGGGATCGCCAGCAAGTGCAAAATCAACGCTAACATTGGGAATTCGGCCACCAACTCGAACATCGACGAAGAGCTGAAGAAGCTGCATCACGCTGTGCACTACGGCGCGGATACGGTGATGGACCTTTCGACGGGCGGCGATATCCCTGAAATTCGCAAAGCCATCATTGAAGCGTCGCCGGTTCCCATCGGCACGGTTCCCGTGTACGAAGCGATTTCGCGGGTGAGGCGGCCAGAGGACTTGTCGTTCGAGTTGATGAAGGAAGTGATTGAAGAGCAGGCCGAGCAGGGCGTCGATTACATGACCATCCACGCCGGGGTGTTGCGCGAGCATGTGCCGTATGTGCGCAAACGCATCACCGGCATCGTCAGCCGCGGCGGCTCGCTAATGGCCCACTGGATGGAGCACCACAAGAAGCAGAATTTCCTGTACGAGAATTTCGATGAAATCTGCAAGATTTTCAAGAAGCACGACGTGAGCTTCTCGCTTGGTGACGGGCTGAGGCCCGGCTGCATCGCGGACGCGAGCGATGAAGCGCAGTTCGCGGAGCTGAAAGTGCTCGGTGAGCTGACCAAGAAGGCCTGGGAGCATGACGTCCAGGTGATGATCGAAGGTCCGGGCCACATTCCCATGGACAAGATCAAGGAGCAGGTGGACCTGGAAATGGAATGGTGCCATGAGGCGCCGTTCTACACCCTGGGGCCGCTGGTAATCGACATTGCGCCGGGCTACGACCACATCACCAGCGCGATTGGCGCAGCGATGATCGGCTGGCACGGCGCTTCGATGCTTTGCTACGTCACGCCGAAAGAGCATCTCGGACTGCCGAACCCGGAGGACGTGAAGCAGGGCGTGATCGCCTACAAGATTGCGGCACATGCGGCGGACGTGGCGCGGCACCGGCCGGGCGCACGGGACCGCGATGATGCGCTGAGCTATGCGCGGTTTTTGTTCGACTGGAACAAGCAATTCGAGTTGTCGCTCGACCCGGGCACCGCGCGCGCGATGCACGATGAGAATCTGCCGGACGATTTCTACAAAGAAGCGAAATTCTGCTCCATGTGCGGCCCGAAGTTCTGCTCCATGAACATTACGCAAATGGCGGAAGCGGAATCGGGAAAGGATCAGGCCGAACGCAAACAAAAATTTGCCGAACTGCTCGTGAAAGTCCAAGGCGCAGGAGCATAAAAACGAGCGTGGAACAAAAGGCGTTTACGGTACGTATAAATGGAAGAAATTTGGCGTGCTTGCCTTAAGCCGAATTGAGGCTGAAGGAGGGCGAAAATGTTTTTCCTGATCTTCTCGATGCTGCTGTATTTCCTGCCGACACTGATCGGGCGGCACAAAGCTGACGCGATGGCGATTTTCATCGTGAACTTAGTGTTCGGCTGGACGGTCATCGGCTGGTTCATTGCGCTGATTTGGGCTTGCACGGCGGAGCGCTACTTTACTGTTCCGGTCGGGACTGTTCCTGTGAGTTCCGGTCGATTCTGCTGCCAGTGCGGCACGCTGTCACCGTATGGCGCGCATTTTTGCGCCCTCTGCGGCCGCGCGGTGTGAGGACGTCTGGCTATCGAAGAGCCGCCTGTCACAGACAGCGGCCGCAGGACGCGAAAAACATGACTGTGGTATTTAGCCGCTGCCACATCACTCTCTGAGATGAGCCCATCGAATCCCGAAATCTTGCGCGAGGAGTTTAACCGCTGGGCCGATGCCGGCCGCGGCGAAGGCATGGAGCAGGATCACCTGCCGATCGCGCTGCCGGTGCTTGAGAAAATGCGGCTTGCGCCAACGGATAATGTTCTGGACTTAGGCTGTGGGGCGGGGTGGCTTTCGCGGCGCGTGGCAAAACTGGTGCCGCAGGGCCGCGTGGTGGGAATGGACGTTTCCGACGAAATGATCCGCCACGCGCGACGCGCCAGCGCGGATTTCGAGAATTTGCTGTTTGTGACCGGCGAAGTCCAAGAGATTCCCTGGGAGCCGAATTTTTTCTCGCATGTGATCTCGGTTGAGTCGGCTTACTACTGGCCCGATCCCGCCGCCGGCATTCGGGAAATCCTTCGGGTGCTGAAGCCCGGCGGTTCGGCGTGGATTCTCATCAACTACTATCGCGACAATCCGCACAGCCACCAGTGGGGGGCTTTGCTGGCGGTGAAGACACACTTGCTTTCCGCGGCCGAGTGGTGTGAGCTTTTCCGCGAAGCGGGTTTTCCTGGTTCGCTGCACGAACGCATTGTTGATCCATCGCCGACACCCGAGGTCTACACCGGGCGGTGGTTCCGGGACGCGGCGCAACTTCAAGCGTTCAAGGCGGAAGGGGCGCTGCTCGTTCACGGTAAGAAATAGGCGCGAAGGAGAAACAATGCAAAAGCGCAAACTGGGAAACAGCAATCTGGAAGTTTCAGCCATTGGGCTGGGCTGCATGGGCATGAGTTTCGGTTACGGCCCACCCGCGGACAAGAAAGAGATGATCTCGCTGATTCGAACAGCGGTCGAGAAGGGCGTCACGTTTTTCGACACCGCGGAAGTCTATGGGCCGTTCACGAACGAAGAGCTCGTGGGGGAAGCGCTTGCCCCGTTCCGCAAGCAAGTCGTGATTGCCACGAAGTTCGGGTTCAAGCTGGATCCAGCAACCGGCAAGCAGGCGGGGCTGGACAGCCGGCCGACGCACATCAAGGAGGTCGCGGAAGCTTCGCTGAAGCGCCTGAAAACCGACGTCATCGACCTGTTCTATCAGCACCGCGTGGATACCGAGGTGCCAATCGAAGATGTAGCGGGAGCGGTGAAAGACCTTATACAACAAGGCAAAGTGAAGCATTTCGGCCTTTCGGAAGCAGGCGTAAAGACCATCCGCCGCGCGCACGCCGTTCAGCCGGTCGCGGCGCTCCAGAGCGAATACTCGTTGTGGTTTCGAGAACCGGAAGCGGAAGTCATGCCAACGCTCGAAGAACTCGGGATCGGGTTTGTTCCATTTAGCCCGCTTGGAAAGGGCTTCCTTACAGGAGCGATCAAGGAAGATACGAAGTTCGACGCGACCGATTTCCGCAACATCGTTCCCCGCTTCACAGAGGTGAACCGCAAAGCGAATCAGGCGATGGTCGATTTGATCGGAGAATTCGCGCAACGGAAGAAGGCGACGCCTGCGCAAGTCGCGCTGGCGTGGCTGCTGGCGCAGAAGCCGTGGATCGTTCCGATTCCAGGTACAACCAAGCTGCACCGGCTCGAGGAGAACCTCGGAGGCGCCGGCGTCGAACTTACGCGCGAAGACGTTCGGCAATTGGAAGCTGCAGCATCTAAGATTGCGGTGCAAGGGGCACGTTACCCCGAGCAATTGCAGAAGTTAGTGGGCCGGTGAGGTGCCGGTGTAAGGGCGTGTAGAGTGGCCTGGGAGCATTACTCAGCTGCCTAGCTGAGGCGACGGCTGAGCAAACAGCGAAAAAGGAGCAGCGAACATGAATCGAGATCCTTCCGCAGCGCAAAAATCCATGGGCGAGATCGCCCCAAAATTCGCGGAATTGACCGACCGGGTGCTCTTTGGAGACATCTGGGAACGTAAGGAACTTTCCATGCGCGACCGCAGCCTGATCACCGTGGCGGCACTGGTGGCCTTGAATCGAACGGAACAGTTGCGATTTCACGTGCAGAGGGCTTTGGAAAATGGCGTGAAACGAGAGGAATTGATCGAGGAAATCACGCACCTGGCATTTTATTCTGGCTGGCCCACAGCGGTGAATGCCATCAACGTGGCGAAGGAGATCTTTTCCAAGGCCTAGGAGCGGCCGACCAACAGGGTAACGGCGGGAGGGTTACATGCCAACGAAAAAAGATTCTCTGAAAAACCGCTTGGCTCGATCTCGGGAAATTGACGTCAGCGTGATTGGGAGAAAATCAGGACGCACGATTTCCAACCCGGTCTGGTTCGCCCTGGAGGGGAATGATTTGCTTCTCTTGCCCGTGCAAGGATCGGATACGCAGTGGTACAAGAACGTGCTCAGCCATCCGTCGATTCGGGTGAGTGCGCGCGGCGTAGAGGCAGAACTCCAAGCCGTTCCGATCACGGATGCCAAACTTGTCGCTGGCGTGGCTGAGAAATTCCGCAAAAAATATGGCGCTGGCGACGTGAAAAAGTATTATTCAAAGTTCGACGTCGCCGTTCGTGCGTCAGTGCAATGAGCGCGATAGTGACGGCAACGGAGGTATTCGCGGAGACGTGAAGGCCAGGCGCAGCTCAGCGATCCCGGCACTTTCAAGCGTTCAAGACGCAAGGGGCACTGCTTGTTTACGGCGCCAAATATCCATTTAGGGAGTTATCTTTTCCGAACGACACAGCACTGGAGGATTCTTTCCTGCCTCACTCCCGCTAGAATGGAATATAAGCTAGCTTGCACCTTCTGCAGATGATTCTTACAACCCGAGAATTCCCCGGGCCCCGGAGACTTGCATGACAGTCTCTGCAGCCTCCTTCCAGGTACTAGTCGTAGACGACTCACCGGTTTCCCGGAAACTTCTGGAGCACGCGCTGGCGGATGAACCGTATGAGCTACTCTTTGCAAAAAACGGCGAAGAGGCCCTGAAGATTTTTACCGAGCACAAACCTGCACTCGTCATCATGGACTGGATGCTGCCGGACTCGTCTGGTCCCGAGTTGTGCGAGCGATTTCGGACCAGCGCAAGCAGTTACACCTACATCCTCATTGTCACCAGCATGACCGAAAAGGGCGGCGTGGTGGAGGGGTTGGCGGCGGGCGCCGATGACTACTTAACGAAGCCGTTTGATCCCAGCGAACTGCGGGCGCGCATCGGGGTGGGGCGACGAATCATCAATCTGAATCGTGAGATCGACGCAAAGAATAAACAGCTCATGGAGTTAGCGCACACGGATTCCCTCACCGGCCTTCCGAATCGCCGCGCTATTGAGGAATGGGGTGAACGGCAACTGCGCGGTGCGGCGCGCCATGGATTTCCCCTGTGGGTCGTGCATATCGATTTGGATGGGTTCAAGAAGATCAACGACAGCTATGGTCACGATGCCGGCGATGCGGTGTTGAAGAAGTTTGGAGAGATTCTGAAAAAAAATACGCGAGCATCGGACATGTGCGGGCGGATGGGAGGAGACGAGTTCTTGCTGGTGGTTACGCACGTGGATCAGGTAAGCATTCAGTTGACTGCGGACCGGCTTCGCCGCGAGATTGCTTCGCAGAAGTTCTCTTTTGGCAATGATGTTCTTGCGGTGACCGGTAGCTTTGGGGTTTCCGGGTTCCAAGGAAAGGAGCCACCGGAATTCTCGAAGCTAGTGCAGCAAGCAGACAAAGCACTCTATGGTGCAAAACGTGCGGGCCGTAACCAAGTCAAGATCGAATCCTGCTAAACTTTTCTCTCCTCCTTTCCCTCGCTCCAACCTGGTGACCGCTGTGAAACTGTGGTATGACAATCCCCGCATGGCGTGACTGCGGCATCGCGTGAATCAATGATGACTGGCATACGTGAGGTTCTCACATGTCTTTCTTGAACGGCGGCGTGGCGGTGGTGACGGGTGCGGGGTCCGGGATTGGCCGGGCACTGGCGCAGCAACTCGCGGCTGCGGGCTCCGCGCTGGCGCTTGCGGATATTGACGGAGCAGGCCTCAGGCAAACAGCGCAATCGCTGCCAAAAAATAGCGCGGCGGTCACGACGCACATCGTGGATGTCACGAAAGAAGAAAATTTAAGGTCTTTTGCCGCCGAAGTGCAGGCAAGGCACGGGCGCGGCACGTTGCTGATCAACAATGCAGGGACTTCGTTGCACGGCAACTTCGACGAAATCTCCCTGGACGATTTTCGCTGGTTGATGGACATCAATTTTTGGGGCACCGTGTACGGCGTGAAATACTTTCTGCCGTTGTTGAAACGCGAGCCGCGGGCGCATATCGTGAACCTTTCCAGCATCTTCGGGATCATCGCACCGGCGGGCCAGGCGGCATACGCGGCAAGCAAATTCGCGGTGCGTGGATTTACGGAGGCGCTGCGTCACGAACTTACCGAGAGCAACGTCAACGTGAGTTGCGTGCACCCCGGCGGGATTCGCACGCCTATCGCACGGCACTCACGGCTGGGAGCTGCAGCGTCGCCGGCGAAGCGCGAACAAAACATCGCGCGATTCGAGCGGCTGGCGCGCACGCCGCCCGAGAAAGCGGCGGCGGTGATTTTGCGTGGTGTAGAACGCCGCTCGCCGCGTATTCTCATCGGCATGGACGCCTATCAGATTGACTTTCTGCAGCGCCTGCGGCCCGCCTCGTATTGGCAATTGCTCGCGAACAAACTCCAGGATCCGCACGCAACTCGAGAGCCGGTGCACGTTTCGGAAGGGCGCCATTAAAAAAAGCCGGGAGCGACGCCCAACCGGGTACACTTGAAAATCACCCAGCAAATCTGCGGTCGAATTCTGCATTTCAGCGAGGTGAAATGATGAGGACTGGGAGGGACGTGCTTCAGAGGTTTAGTGGAATATTGGTTGTCGCCTTGCTCGTGTGCGCCTGCACATTGGGCCAAAGCAAACCAGGCCCCGTGGACCCAGGGGTGCGCGGCGGCCCGGCGGGTGCGGGCGGTCCGTTGGCGGGTCTGACAGCGGATGAATTGGCGTTCTTCAAGGATGGGCAGGCTCGATTCGGGGAGATAGAGGTTGTGCAGGGAGGTTCCAACAACGGTCTCGGGCCGCGCTTCAATTCCAATCAGTGTTTGTCGTGCCATGCGCAGCCGAATATGGGCGGCTCCAGCCCGGCGACAAATCCCCTGCCCGATGTTGCGCACTTGTTGGGCGCAAACAACAGGGTGCCCTGGTTCATCACATCCAATGGCCCGATCCGCGAAGCACGCTTCCAAAAAAGCAATGGCGTCGCTGATGGTTCGGTACACGACATCTTCGTGATTACCGGGCGGAAGGATGCCCCAGGTTGCGACATCGCTCAGCCTGACTTTTCGCCCGCGGGAAATCCCCTAACGGGCCAAGGCGGCAATCCAAACATTATTTTCAGAATTCCGACTCCGGTCTTTGGGGCGGGACTTATTGAGGCGATCCCTGACGCCGCCATCCTTGCCAACATGCAGGCCAATGCAACCCAGAAGTCGGCGATGGGCATTTTTGGGCATGTGAACGCACACCTGGGTGGGAACGTCAATCGCAACGGCAACGATGGAACTATCACTCGTTTTGGCTGGAAGGCCCAGAACAAATCCCTACTGCTGTTCGCGGCCGAAGCCTACAACGTGGAAATGGGAATCTCGAATCAACTGTTTCCTCAAGAGCGCGACGAGACTCCCTCCTGTCTTTTCACGGCCATTCCGAATGACGCTCTCAACTTTACGACTCCGGCCACGAGCGCCGGCACTACGAATCCTGCGGTCATCTCCGACATTGAAGGGTTTGCTAACTTTATGCGGATGCTCGCTCCCCCGACTCCGGCGCCCGACACGCCGTCCATAGTGAGTGGACGAGCCGCCTTTACAAAAGTCGGCTGCGCCCATTGCCACACGTCTTCGTTGACCACGGGCAAGATGATTGCCAGCGGCTCCTCGACAGTCCCGAGCGCTGCCTTGTCAAATCAAACGGCACACCTTTGGTCCGACCTCCTCGTCCACCACATGGGCATAGGTCTTGCTGATGGCATCACGCAGGGAGCCGCAGGCCCGGACGAGTTCCGCACCGCCCCTCTCTGGGGTGTGGGACAACGTGTGTTCTTCCTTCATGATGGACGCACGTCCGACTTGGTGGAGGCGATCAAGGCGCACAAGAGCAAGGGCAGCGAGGCCAATAAAGTCATCGATGCCTTTCATAAGTTGCACAAACAGGAGCAACAGCAAATTATCGATTTCCTGCGTTCACTCTGAGACTTCCACGTCTCAACGGCAGGCATTTGGAAGCAAGAAAACGTGGAATGCGGCAGCAGCACTGCCGCATTCCTGATGACTTATCCGGAGTACTATGCGGGGCTCGGCGTTCGACGGCGGGCTTTTGACGGGCCTTGCCGCTGCATATATACTCCACGAAGATGACGCGCTTTACCGGAGCAACGGCAAAATGGGCGTTCTGGACCAGCGGTTTGAAAAGAATTTCATGATCACGTCAGTAGACTACGTGTTCAACTGGGCGCGCAAGAGCGCGCTGTGGCCGCTGACGTTCGGGCTGGCGTGCTGCGCCATCGAGATGATCGCGTCGACGACGTCGCGGTTTGATATGGCGCGGTTTGGCGCGGAAGTCTTCCGGCCATCGCCGCGACAGGCGGACTTGATGATCGTTTCGGGAACGGTAACGCTGAAGATGTCGCCGGTGATCCAGCGTGTGTGGGCGCAAATGCCGGACCCGAAGTGGTGCATCTCGATGGGAGCGTGCTCGAGCGTGGGCGGCCCGTTTAATACCTACTCGGTTTTGCAGGGCGTGGACCGCATCGTTCCCGTGGACGTGTACATCGTGGGCTGCCCACCGCGGCCGGAAGGACTCTTTTTTGGCTTGCTGAAGCTGCAGGACAAGATTGATCAGATGACGCTGGCGAAGCGGCCGACGGAAGTGCGGCTCCGGCCGGAAATGGTGGACGAGTTCAAGAAGGGTGTGATGGTGGCGCAGACGCCGGAACCACGGTAAAGGAAGTAAAGAAGGCAAAAGGGATAAAGGAAGTAGAGGATATAAGGAGAGACATAGTCAATGGCGTTTGCGCGGACAGCAAAAACGAATGAAATCACTCCGGGAACGATCCGGGAGTTCCAGGTCGAGGGCAAGGCCGTAGCCCTGGCGAATATCGGAGGCAAATACTACGCCATCAACAACACCTGCCTGCACCGGGGCGGGCCGCTGGGTCAAGGGACGATGAATGGAGAAGTTGTGACCTGCCCGTGGCACGGCTGGCAGTACAACGTCACAACCGGCAAGGTGGTGCAAAACCCAGCCGTGGGGGTGGATTGCTACCGGGTAGAGGTGCGAGGCGAAGACATTTTCGTGGACGCCGGATAGAGTATTCAACGTATTCAATTGAAAATAAATAAGTTATATGAAGGCTAGACCAGATATGGTCATCTGGAGCGGTCTTGGATCGCTATCCCTCACCTTGAGGTCATCTTCCTCGTAACTCTCACATTTTGTTTCGCTTTTTGGATGCCGCCGTGTATAGTCATGCCTATTCCAAGCCGCGATGGCGACAACGACCGCTCCACGACACTATTGGATCTTCGGCGCCGACCCTCACCACTATCACTGGGACACACTTTTCGTAAAAGGCAAGGAAATGTGGCACGGGGCGGGAGCGCGTCCGGACGCCATCCGCGCGCTGAAGCAAGCGCGCAAAGGAGACCGCGTGCTGTGCTATCACGGTGCGCCGGAACGCGCGCTCTATTCGATTGCGGAGATTACCCGCGATCCGTATCCTGACCCGCACGATCACAAAGGAAAAAACCTGGTGGCGGATTTGCGCGCGTTCGAGAAACTGCCGCGGCAGGTGACGCTGGAGGAAATGCGCGCAAACACGGCGCTGAGGAAAGTGAAGCTGCTGAAAAACGTGAGACTGATCATTTCGGCGATCAACGACACGGAGTACCAAGAAATCCTGCGCATGGCCGGAATCGTGCCCACGCCGGGAATCCCGCTGCCTTGAGGCGGGGCGCGTTTCCTTTCCGCGGTTTCAAGCGCAATTACGAAAAGGCATGTGGGCGAGTTTTTCACGTGAAACGAGGCGGCGGATGGCTGGTCCGAGATTTTCAAACGTGCTGGTGATCACAGCGGGAGTACTCTTGGTAACGGTTCCGCAAGCGGGGCGGCGGGAATCCATGTGGGACGAAATATCCTCGGGCAAAACGCAAGTGCTGGACCTGAGCTATGCGATCAGCGACAAACTAGTCCCTTGGCCGGGCGATGAAAAATGGTTTG
>Ga0307479_10007231_pt1 | contig 10237 bp, 8 predicted proteins | sample atmos_gasesECM4C_FD_203743 | JGI IMG/M metagenome (GOLD analysis project Ga0307479, IMG submission 203743) | Hardwood forest soil microbial communities from Morgan-Monroe State Forest, Indiana, United States - atmos_gasesECM4C_515 | ecosystem: Environmental > Terrestrial > Soil > Temperate...
GTCATCATGCCGAGCCGCCGGACCGGGTGATCGCGGACGTGCAAGCTGAACTACAGCAAATGGGCTATTACCAAGGGGAGGTCGATGGATTACTCGGGCCATTGACCCGGGAAGCGCTCCAGGCTTACCAGGCCGATCAAGGACTTGAGGTGACGGCGGTCATCGACGAGCCAACGCTTGACTCGCTTGGGATGAGCTGATTCGAAAAGCTGAGAGCTGAAAATTAACTTAGGGGAAGCCGCCGATAGCTCGGCGGCTTTTCTGTTGTACGCGGATGAAACTGATTTGGAGAAGGGCGGGACGAGACTAAACTGCGGCGTCGGAGTTTAATGATTGAAAGGCAGGAAATTATGAAACGGTCGACCGAAACCGGAAAGCTGAGACCGGAAACCGGAAAGATAAGACTACCGATTATTTTGGTGCTTTGCGGCGTGGTCGGTTTTGCGGCTGGAACAATCAACGCACAAAGCAGCAGTCCAATCGCTAAGGGCAGTCCGACTGGTGCGAATGGGAATTCGAATGTAAAGGCGCCCCCGGTGCGAGTGCATCGCGCTGTCCAGCGGCAGACCCCAGTTTCTCAGCCCGTTGAGGCTCCAAAGACAAAATCAACGACCAACGTTCGGCTCAGTTATTCGGACGCGGTCAAGCGATTCCGGCACGAGAGACACGATCGCGCTTGGTGGCGGCAACATTTCACCACGATCGTGCTGATCGGCGGCGGTTATTATTATTTCGACGCCGGTTATTGGTTTCCCGCCTGGGGTTACGATCCGGGTTATGAATCTTACGATTACGACGGCCCAATTTACACGTATGGCAACTTGTTACCGGATGAAGTGATCTTGAATGTGCAACGCGCGCTCCAAGCAGCAGGTTATTACGCCGGTGGATTGACCGGCTCCCTTACTGCTGCGACGCGACAAGCGATTGCAATTTATCAATCCGACGCTGGCTTGATCGTCAACGGAATCGTCGATGCGCCGACCGTTGCGTCGTTGGGACTCGAATGAGAGACCAGTGACCAGTGATCCGCCTCCGCACAAGGCTTCGGCGCGACAGGCAAGTGACGAGATGGGAGAACTGCCGAAGCAAAATTAGGGAACGGACGCTTCCTGGGGCGCGGGCAGGTTCTCGGCCACCGCGTGAAGCGTGGCGTTGAGCCGGTCGAGATCGACGGGTTTTGGCAAAATGGCGAGCGCGCCGGACGCGCAGGCATCGTCCGAGGGCGACCAGCCGGAAACCAGAATCACGTGCGCGGCCGGATCTTTGGCCAAAATGTTGCGGCAGGCGGTGGCGCCGTTCAGTTTCGGCATCCAGTAGTCCATTAACACCACATCGGGATGAAGTTTGGTATAGGCTTGGATCGCTTCCAGGCCCGAGCCGACCACGCCGACGATCTCGTGGTTGCAGTGGCGAACCAGGTCCGCCAACGACGTTCCCACGTCCCGTTGGTCATCGGCGATTAACACGCGCATAACCCAGACTGCAGAAGTTTCTGTGCCACAGGAAGCGAGTTCAAAGGGGTGGCGTTCAAACCCGACTCGCTGGGGTCATTCCGCGATAAGCGCTCCGCGTTCTAAGCGGAGATTTCCTCGAAACCGATGTCCAGCTCTCGGTTTATCGCGCGGGTGCCGGCGCGGGCGATTCGTTCTAGGAAACGGAGATTGTGCTCGGGTAAAACGTCGTGCCAGACAGGTTTGCGGACGAGCTCGAGCGTTTCGCTCGATTCAATGAGCGCGCCCCAGCCGATCGGGATTTCGGGTTGTATCTCAGCTGCGTCCCGCTGGGCCTCGATCGCTACCTCGCGGCGTTTCCGGCCATGGCGCCCATCCCATTCGCTCCATTCGCGAAAAAGCTGTTTGGGCAGCACGAGAAAAAATAGATTCGCGCAACGGTAGCGGACGAGTGTTTCGAACTTGGTGCAATCGAACAGGCGGTTTTGCAGCGCGCGGGTTTGACGCAGCACTTGTTTGTAACCGCGATGGTCGATCGCTTCGAAATTGTGCGAGTCGAACTCGGCAAACAGCGAATCGCCAATGCGCAGGGCTGGATAATGGACGCGCAGATTGCGCTCCAATACCTCGCGACGCGCGTGAACTTTTTCCAAGCGCCGGATGGTGGTGGCGGTGCAACCGTTATCGCGGCGGAGATCGACCAGACACTGTTTGCACTCGAAAACCGCGGTCGTGCCGATGTCTGTTTTGCAGGCGGGGACGCCTGCCGCCACAGAAGAGTCAGAGGAAGATCTCACAGGACGATAAGCGGCGACATCGGCGCGATAACGGCAGCGCGGTAACGAAACTTCCATTGCACACGCGGAGTAGCCGTTTCGTTGGGCAAAAATCGCAGCTAGTCGTTTGAGGCGAAGATGTGTTTCGGTTTCCGCGCGGCGTCCGTTTTTCAGGATAAGATCCACGCGTCTCTCCACAGAATTGCTCTTCAGCGCTCGGTTCGAATCAATTTCCGGAGCGACGTGTTAACAGCTTTTGAGTTTGGAAAGGCTTTGGCAACGTCAGGCTCCAGCAAGACTACATTCGTGCCCTGAGCGTAGCGGCGTGCATATTTCCCACGCACGCCGTTCGAAAAATCGTAGTCGTCGCGAATCTCGCTCCGCCCAGTCTTATTTGATTTTTTCCTCATAAAATCTGCGTTCTCGCCGGTTGGCCCGCCTGGCGCTTATGATGCGAATATTATGCCGCGATCGGTATGAGCAACAACGAGCAATTTCCCACTGGCTGCTATGCCGAGTGTAACGTAGCGCTCCTCATCCTGCGAATCTTCGGGGTCGTGAATTGTTAATGACAACGGATCGCCAAAAATCGTAGCGCTTTGCTCGAACGTGACGGCATGCTTAGAAAGTTCGATCGGGCTTTACGCGGATCCCATTCGAACGTTAGCGGCATCTATGACTCAACTCGCCTTGACCCATTCAGCCAATTCGCGCGCCCAGTAGGTGACGATGATGTCCGCGCCGGCGCGTTTGATCGAAGTCATGATTTCCAAAACGGCGGCGCGTTCATCGACGATTTTCTTTTCGGCGGCGGCTTTGACCATCGCGAATTCGCCGCTGACGTGATAGACCGCGGTGGGTTTGCCGAATTTCTCCCGCGCCCGCCAGAGGATGTCGAGGTAGGGCAGCGCGGGTTTGATCATAATAATATCGGCGCCTTCCTCGACATCGAGCGCGACTTCGCGCAATGCTTCATCGGCGTTGGCGGTGTCCATCTGATACGTCCGGCGATCGCCAAACTGCGGTGGACTTTCGGCGGCGTCGCGGAACGGTCCGTAAAACACGGACGCGAATTTGGCTGCGTAGCTCATGATCCCGGTATCGCTGAATCCGCTGGCATCGAGCGCTTCGCGGATCGCGCCGATCCGGCCGTCCATCATGTCACTGGGCGCGACCATGTCCGCGCCGGCTTCCGCATGCGAGAGCGAAGTCTTCACCAACAGCTCGACCGATTCGTCGTTGAGCACATGGAAATGTTCGCCGTCGATGCGGGTGATACCGCAATGCCCGTGGCTCATGTATTCGCAAAGACAAACGTCGGTGATCGCGACGAGGTCCGGACATTTCTTCTTAATTGCGCGCAAAGCTTTTTGGATGACGCCGTTTTCCGCGTAGGCGCCGCTCGCTCGTTCGTCTTTGTTTTCCGGAATTCCAAAAAGCAGGATCGCTTGAAGTCCGACGTCCTGCGCTTTCTGCGCTTCATCGACCACTTCGTCGACCGTGACCTGACAAACACCGGGCATGCTCGGTATCGGCCGGCGTTTGTCGATCTTTTCGCTGATGAAAAGCGGGAGAACGAAATCGTGCGCGGTGAGGTTCGTCTCGCGGACGAGATTTCTCAACGCCGGTGAGCGCCGCAATCGACGCGGGCGATGGGCCAACTTTCGCACGCGACGAGAGTACGCGTTTGGTTAAACTGCCGCAAGCCAATGGCTGATTACCTCTTAATAGACATCAGCAATTCGTTCACCAAGCTCGCGTTCGCAACACGGGGGCGAATTTCGAAACCGACGCGGATTGCCACCGAAAAATTCAGTGCGTCCGTACTTCGACGCGTCTTGCGACGTCAGAAGATCGACATGGTGGCGGTGTGTTCGGTTGTGCCAAAGAAAAATAATTTTATCCGGAAAGCGGCGAAAGGAACGAGAATCTTGTGGCTAACGCCGGAGGTCAAACTCGGTGTTGGAATCGATTATCCAAATCCGAAAGGAATCGGGGCCGACCGGCTCGCGAATGCGGCGGCAGTAGCAGCTCTTTATGGATATCCCGCTATCGTCGTCGATTTTGGGACTGCGGTCACGTTCGACATCGTTTCGCCGCAACGAAAATATGTCGGGGGAGTGATCGCGCCGGGTTTGGAAGCGATGACGAATTTTTTGTATCAGCGCACCGCGCTTTTACCGAAGCTTTCCTTGAAAGAGCCGCGCTCGGCCGTTGGAAGATCGACCATGGAGGCGATGCGGGCCGGCGCGGTAATCGGTTATCGCGGACTGGTGCGGGAGATTGTTGGCCAGATCAAAGCCGAGCGTTTTCCACGGCAAAAGACCCACGTGATTGCGACCGGGGGTTACGCGGGATTGATCGCGAAACGCTTGGATGAGATCGACTTGGTGCATCCGAATTTGACCCTGGAAGGGCTGCGGATCGTGGCAAATCTGAACTGCTAAAGCCGCGATTCGGCCGGTCCGGGGTGACAGCCCAGAAAATTTCTGCGGGTGCCGATATTTTGCGCTTGTGTTCGAGGCCGCAAAACGGTTTTATAAGAAGGAGGCCATGAAATTCCGGAAAATCGCGGCTATCGCCGTGCTCGTACTTGGGTCTTTGGCGGCGGACAACGTCGCTCCGTCGAAGGCGGAACTGGAAGCAATGTATGACAAGGCGTTTCGCGCTTTCGATTCGAACAATTTCCCGGAGGCCTTAAAACAGCTCGACGTGATCGACACGCGTCAGCCCGACCTGGCCGAGTCGCAGAATTTGCGCGGCGTGATTTACATGCGGCAGGGGATTTATGACAAAGCGGAAGCCGCGCTGCGCGAAGCTTTGCGAATTGATCCGAAATTCTGGAACGCGCGATTTAATTTGGCCGAGATACCGTTTTTGAGAAAAGATTGGACTGAGGCGCGCAATCGTTTTCAGGAATTGCTTTCCAGCAACGCTTCCGAACTGCAAGGAGAAGCGACTCAGTTGATTCAATACAAAATCCTCCTGACCTATTTGCTCGAAGGCAAAGAGAACATGGTCGATTCGATTCTGGCCAAGTTCGAACTTTCGCCAGACACACCCGCGGTCCATTACGCCAACGCGGCGATCGCGCTGCAACAGAAGAACCCCGCAGAAGCGCGCGATTGGATGGCGCAAGCCGAAAAGAATTTCTCGCCCCAGCTGAACAAACTCTTCGCCGAATCGCTTTACGAAGTCGGCTGGTTGCAAAAGCAGGCGGGACAACAGCGTGCGGCTCTCGAATTAACGACCCCAACCGAACGCGCGGCCAAGACCAAGGCATTCGCCAAATCGCGCCTGGAGCAAGCGCGGCAGGCGTTCCAGCAGCGCGACCTCGCGTCCGCTTTGAAGTTTGTTAACGACGCGGACGCGGCCGAACCGAACCAGGCCGGCATCATCAATTTGCGCGGCGAAATTTTGATGGAGCAAAAGCAATTCGACCAGGCCGAGGCCGATTTCAAAAAAGCGCTGAAGGCGGATCCCAAATTCCGGCAGGCGCAATTCAATCTGGCGCTGGTGCCCTTAAAGAAAAAGGACTACACGACGGCGCGCGATCGGTTTGAAGCTCTGTTGGGCAAGACGCCCGGCGGGGACAAGAGCGAAGCCGCCCAGATCATCAAGTTCAACATTTACATCACCTTCTTGCTCGAAGGCAAAGAAAGCCGGGCGCAGAAGATGATGGAGCAGTTCCAGTTCACCGGCGATACGCCTGCTCTTTATTATGCGCAGGCCGCCTGGGAGTTTAAGCACAACAATCCGAACAAGGCGACGGACTGGATCACGTCGGCGAAGAAAATTTATTCGCCCGCGCTCAATCTCGTTTTCGCGGATTCATTTTACGATCTCGGCTGGATGCAAAGCCCAGCACTGGCGACTTCGCCGGCGCCGGCGGCCGAAGCCGCGACCGCGTTAGCAGCTGAAGCGCAAACCGAAGCGAGTCCGGCAATCGAGCCGAGTCCGATTCCAGGCGCTGCCCTGGCCAAGAACAAGGCGGCTGCTCCTGCAATTACTGGCATGGAAGCAACTGCGCCAAAGCCGGAGGAGGCTGCTGCCAGTGCTGCGGTTAGCGAAGCGGGCCCACGCGCCCCGCAATCATTTGCTGTTGGGAGTCCGGCTAAGCCTGAAGAAATACCGACTGCTGCAGCGCCTAACTTTTCGCCAGTCGTAGAGACACCGGTCGCGGCGGCCAACGCTCCCGCATCTGCGGCAATTCGAAAGCAACAACCGGCGGCGCCGAAGACGACAACGGGCAAGCCGGAGACAAAAGCTCCAGCTGTCGCGACAGCGAAACAACAACCAGCAGCTGCGCCAGAACAGTCTGCCCCGGCAACAGTTCTTGCGCCTTCGCGGGTAACCGAAGGTTCGAAAAGCCGATTCGACGCGCAAAGTTTGCTGGTCGGAGCGCTGGTTTTGGCCGGACTGGGCCTGCTGGGTTGGGTGATTGTTCCTGAAATTCGTCGCCGCGGTTTTCATTTTCCGGCATTTCGTCGCACTTCGACAGTTACCGGCCCTCAAGTGGAAGGCATGGGATTTGCAGCGGCTCCATCTACAAAACAGATGAAAGTGATGCCTCGTCTCACAGGTGGTCCGCGACAAGTTTCCTTGAAGCTAAAAGCTTCCGAGCCTTCGTTGCGTCGCGCGGTTGTGTCTCTCACCAAACCCGGGCGCGCGTTTGGCAATGGCAACGGCGGTGCGGTAGCGGAACCCGTTCATGGCAATGGTGAACGATACAGTGAACCCGAGCCGGTGGAGGAAGTCTTCGAGTCCGTCGGACCGATAACGGAATCGGTGGGACCAATAGTCGAGCAGGGAGCGATGTCTGCTGCAACAGTCGCGGAATCTGAATGGGCCACACCGGTTGACATTCCGACTTTTGAAATGCCGCAGCCTGTGGTCACAGAACCTGAACCATTCACCCTTTCGGAACCGGAACCGGTGAGCGTTACCGAACCAGAACCAGTGAGTCTTGCGGAACCAGAACCAGTGAGCATTCCTGAACCGGAACCGATGTTTGCTCGGATGCCATCCTTTGTGGAGCCGGAAACCGAACCAGTCGGCCAGGGTCAACCGATTCCTCAGTTGACGCCTGTTGAGGAACCGTCGATCATTGAGGTCACCGAACCCGAACCGGCCGGATTTGAGGCGCTTGGTCAAACAAGTGAACCGTTTATTTCGCCGGAACCGGTTATTGAAACACCAGTTTACGAACCAACCACACCAGTAATCATGCCTGAACCGATCCAAATCCCAACCGCTACCCGAGGTGGCTCACCTCAACCAGCCGGCGCGATGCAAACCGCCGTGCAACTCACCTTCGCTTTCGAGATTGCGTCGATGCAACTGACACCGAGTTTCAAGATGGGTGCGCTGCAATTGCGGCCAGCCTCGAAAATTGTGACGATGCGTCTGGCCGGCTCCTCGCCGCAGCCAGCGATGAACTTGCAAGTGACTTTCGAGATCTCTCGTATTCAACCTGCGGGCGGCACGCTTGGCAGCGTTCGGCTGACACCGTCGCAGCAACAGCGTCCGAGCGTGGTCGGGTCGCCTTCGTTCACGGTTGGAGGTCTTCACCTCGTTTCCGACTTTGCGGCTGCTCCGCTCCAACTGACCCCGTCGCAACAGGGCCAGGCCGCCGTGCACGTCGTTGCTCCGTTCCAAATCGCAACGGTTGAATTTTCACCGTCGTTCGAAATTTCTTCGCTCGTGCTGAATTCGAATTCGAAGCAAGTAATGGTGCACTTGCCGAGTGCCGGCGGCGCGCCAGTTGAAGGAGCGCCGATGTTCGAAATCTCGAACCTGCAACTCACCGGCAGCGGCGAGATTGGAATGATGCAGCTGAATCTGCTCGGTCAGGGACCGAAGCGAGCGGCTTAATCAGTCGCACAATCGACATCTTCTTCGGAGCGACTCGCAAGGGTCGCTCTGATTGTGTACGCGGATTATTTTCCCTTAACAAAATTGCTGCGATTGAGCGATCGCAGCTCTTTCGGTAGAAATTCGCCGTCTCGACGGATCAATTTCCCGTCGAAATAGATTTCGCCGCCGCCGTAACTCTTTCGTTGGATGTTAACCATGTCCCAGTGGACCTGGCTTCGATTTCCGTTGTCGGCTTCTTCGTAGGCCTGACCCGGAGTGAAGTGAAATGAGCCGGCGATTTTTTCGTCGAAGAGAATGTCGCGCATCGGCTCGAGCACGTAGGGATTGAATCCAAGCGAAAACTCGCCGATGTAACGCGCGCCCGCGTCGGAGTTGAGGATTTTGTTTAGCTTCTCTGTTTGATTGCTCGTGGCCTTAACGATTTTGCCTTTTCGAAAATCAAGGCGAATGCCGTCAAAAGCGATGCTTTGATAGATGGTCGGGGCATTGAAAGTCAGGTGTCCCTCCACCGAATTCTTCACCGGCGCCGTAAAAACTTCTCCGTCCGGAATATTGCGATCGCCTCCGCAGATGACGGCGGGAATTCCTTTGATGCTGAATCGCAGGCTCGTTCCGGGGCCCTTGATCTGGACACGGTCGGTCTTTTGCATCAACTCCTTCAACGCTCTCATGCCGGGCTGAAGCTTCTCGTAATCAAGCGTGCAGACTTCGAAGTAGAAATCTTCGAACGTTTCTGTGCTCATACCCGCCAGTTGAGCCATCGACGGCGTCGGCCAACGAAGCACGCACCATTTCGTTTTCTTTACCCGTTGATCCTGGACCGGCCGCATTTTCTTCGCGACCAACTGCATCTTTGAAACCGGAACGTCGGAGAGCTCGGTGATGTTATTGCTTCCGCGGAGCGCGATGTAAGCCTGCATTTTCTTCATTCGGGTGAGCTCGTGAGAGGCCGCAAAATTCAATTGTCGATCGGACGCTTCCATCGCCATTTCGCGGCTGACGCGGCCACGCTGCACCTGCACGAATGGAATTGCGCCCGCTTTTCGCGCGGCGCGAATCAGCGCGATGGTCATTTCGTCGGGAACGTCAAAGGCTTCAATTAACAGGTTCTCGTTCCGTTTGAGCCTGGTGGAATATTCCACCAACAGCTTGGCGAGCTTATCGAAACGCGGGTCGTGCATAGGAGGTTATGATTCCATTCTGTGTCACGGATGCAACCTTCAGGGAAAGCTAGCGTGTTCGGTGAAGTCTTGCCGCGAAAGCACCGTCAAAATTGTCGCGAAATGGAAGCGATCGCCGTTCTTCCTTCAATTCCAACATTGATATGGTCCCGAGCAGATGTTTCACCACGTCTTCATTTTCTTCGTACTCGAGACTGCAGGTGCTGTAGACTAGAATTCCGTCCGGCTTGAGAAGTTGAACAACCGCGCGCGCAATTTCAATCTGGCGCGCTTGCATCCGAGAAAAATCATCGGGCGTAAAACGCCAACGGGCATCGACTCGCCGCCGCATCACGCCCGTGTTGCTGCAAGGCGCGTCGATCAAGATGCGATCGAACGGAGCCTCACGGCGAATCTCGTCAGGTATTCGAGCTTTGGTCCAATCGTGCCGAACGACTTTGGCAATCCGAACACCGAGACGCGCAAGATTTTCTTCGACCAAACGTAACCGATCCGGGTCGCGGTCGCTGGCCACGATCAACCCATTGTTCCCCATCAATTCGGCGAGATAACCGGTCTTGCCGCCCGGCGCAGCGCAGGCGTCTAAAATTTTCTCGCCCGGTTTCGCCTGCACCAATTCGCAGGCGATTGCTGTGCTCGGATCCTGAATGTAACAATCGCCCTGATTCAATGTCTCAGCCGGCGAAGGAAGCTCGACAAAGTTCGAAATATCGGAGAGCGATCGAGCACTGGGATAGCGCTCGAGAAACGTTTGGCCATCCATCTTTAGTTGATTGATTCGGGCGTAAATCGGCGGCGGCCGATTATTCCATTCGCATAAAGCTCTGGTCGCTTCTTCTCCGAATTGCTCTTTCCATCGTTCGATCAGGAACTTCGGATGCGAGAATCGAACATCGACTGGCTGCGAGTTAGCCTTGTTCTTCAGTTCGCGCTGGCGCCGCGTCGCCGA
>Ga0307479_10007232_pt1 | contig 10237 bp, 11 predicted proteins | sample atmos_gasesECM4C_FD_203743 | JGI IMG/M metagenome (GOLD analysis project Ga0307479, IMG submission 203743) | Hardwood forest soil microbial communities from Morgan-Monroe State Forest, Indiana, United States - atmos_gasesECM4C_515 | ecosystem: Environmental > Terrestrial > Soil > Temperate...
GTGCTATGAAAGAGCCCTTGCCAAACCCTATCCCAATCGATTCCGGCGCCAGAAGAGGATTCTTGTAGCATGGCGCAGCCTACTACGATGGAGTATTTCTTGCAATATATTGAATGAAGATTAACGGTCTTCTTCCTGTGGCGGGTGGCGCAGCCTATTTGGATTGAGTTCTCCTGGGTGGCCTACGTTTTGCGGGGTTGGTAAAGAGTGAGTCGGTTCCTCCTCTTGGCTCTCTGATGATTGCTCATCACTCATTCGAACGCTCCCCTAGTTCCATTACCATTTTTTGTCCAACCAGTTACTCATCGATTCTATTTACTTTTGCTATACTTTCTCCGTGACTCGCAAGCGCCCCAATTCGCCCGACGCTCCTCACAACACCACCCAAATGATTGTGGCCTCTTCCCCGAAAAACCGCACGTATGACGATCCCTCTCCATTCCCGGCGAACCGCTAAACCCTGCCAACTCAGAACCTGCCCGCGATCCCCTTCCTCTCGCTGTTCGCGCGCTCTTGTCACCAACTTCTCGCATTTGTCTCTCCGTGTTTTCAGAGACTTGCGCACTCTTTCATTTTCTGGATCACAGCTATCCCGCGTCCTTTCCGCAGTTTGCGCACTCTTCCGCAAAAAACCGGGGGTACACCCCTACGTGGTCATACCACTCTTCCTCATTCCTGGAAGGGCCTGCCCGCCGAGGCTTCACCCGAGCAGAAGGGTCCACCCGCCGAAGCTTCAGCGGAGGCGGGCCATCTCCTGTATTTCCCCTACATACGAACACAAGCCTCGTATCTCCTTTGTTTCCCCTACATACGCAAAAATGGGGGGAGTATACCCCACCCAAAAATGTCGGCGCGCCGACATTCGTGATTTTTCCCCTTATATTTCGTACTTTTCTCGTCCTGAGCGGATGCGAAGGTCTTGCCCGAGTCCGCCGAAGCTTCAGCGAAGGCGGATTCCCACGCCTTTTCCTCAGCCCAGCCAAATTCGCCCCCAAACCCCCGCCCATTTCCCAGTACACTGCGCTGACAGGGCCTCTATCTTCGTGAACGCATGCCGCATTGCCGTCGGGAGCAGCCGGCGGCCCAAACTCCAGGCGGTTCAGGAAGCTACCGCCAGCTTTGCCGCGAAGCTTTCTCCAAACGCTTCCCTCGAAATTCAGGGCCACGAAGTCGAAAGCGGCGTCAGCCACACGCCCTCTTCCCGCGAGGAATTGATGCAAGGCGCTCGCCAGCGAGCCGAGGCGCTGCACAAACTGCTGGCCGACTCCGGCCAACCTGCCGACTACTGCGTTGGGCTTGAAGGCGGCCTCGACGTCGCCGTGGAAAATGGCACTCGCCGGGTGTTTCTGGAAAGCTGGGCCTACGTCACCGATGGCGTTCGCGGGCATTTCGGATGCTCCGGCAGCATCGAAATCCCGGTGTTGCTTGCCGAAGAGGTTTTGACGCGCGGCACGGAGCTTTCCGTTGCAATTGATAACTACGCTGGCGCGGTGGGGATCCGCGACGGGCAGGGCGCTTGGGGTGTGCTGAGCGACAATCTCGTCACGCGGCAGGAGTCGTTCCGGCTGGCAGTGGTCGCGGCGTTCGCGCCGTTCTACAATGTGAAGATGTACCGGCCGGCGGCGCAGGCTGCGGGATAGCAGTTGTAGTGGCCGGTCTTTAGACCGGTCAGGGTAGCCGGGCCACCTGAAGGTGGCCGCTACGCGGGTTGGTGAAGAATTCGGGGTTGGTCGTTCAAGGAGACGCGGCGTGGACATAGTCAAGGGCAACATGGGTTGGATCGAAGTCGTTGTCGGGCCGATGTTTTCCGGCAAGAGCGAAGAGCTGATTCGGCGTCTGCGGCGGGCGGAAATTGCGCGGCAGCGCGTGCAGATTTTCAAGCCGTCCATCGACTCGCGCTACGCCTCGAACGAAATCATTTCGCACAACGGCCTGGGCATTCCTTCGGACAATGTCACCAAGGCCTCTGAAATTATCGAAAAGATGCAGCCGCGCACGGAAGTAGTGGGCATTGATGAAGCGCAATTCCTCGGCGATGAAGTGGTGGATGTCTGCACCAAGCTGGCCAACCTGGGGAAGCGCGTGATTGTTGCCGGCCTGGACACGGATTTTCGCGGCCGTCCGTTTGAACCGATGCCGCGCTTGCTGGCCATTGCCGAAGAGATCACCAAGCTGCTGGCGATTTGCGTGCGCTGCGGCAATCCCGCCGTCCACACGCAACGACTCGTCGACAGCGAAGAACTCATCGTCGTCGGTGCCGGCAGCGCGTATGAAGCCCGCTGCCGCCGCTGCTTCGAGCCCAATCCCGCGCTCGCCGCGCGCGAAGCCGGCCCTCTACTTCTTCGCAACCACGCCGCAAAAGTCGGCGGCAAGTAATCTGCGCTTCGGAACATTAGCTGTACCTTGATCGCCAAGCACAGGGCACGATTTATCGTGCCCCTATATGGGTGGAAAGATTGCGGATTGAATCGAAGGCTCCTACACGCGTCGACCTCGCCGGCGGCACGCTGGACATCTGGCCGCTTTATCTTTTCCATCCCGGCGCGCTGACGCTCAACGCCGCGATTTCGCGTTACGCCCATTGCACCATCGAAACGCATGCCGCCGGCGACTCCCGCATCAAGTTAGTCTCGCTCGACACCGACCGTTCGGAATCCTTCTCCTCGTTCGCTGCGCTCGTCCGCGCAAAACGCTATCGCTTGCCACTGCTGGCCGAAATCGTGAAGTTCTTCCGCCCCGAAGGCGGGTTCACACTTACAACCAATTCCGAAGCTCCCGCCGGCGCGGGAATCGGCGGCTCCAGCGCGATGGCTGTGGCCATCTGCGCGGCCCTCGATCGTTTCACCGGGGCAGGGAAGAGCACAGTGGATTGGATCCACATCAGCCGCGACGCCGAAGGCATCGTGATTCGCGTGCCCACCGGAACGCAGGACCACTACCCACCCGCGTTCGGCGGCGCCGCCGCGATTGAATTACTTCCTGGGGGAGAACGCCGGATCGAGTTGCGCCTGAACCTCGACGAACTGGAACGCCGCTTGGTGGTCTGCTACACGGGAAAGCCGCGGCAATCGGGGATCAACAACTGGGAAGTGTTCAAGGCGCACATTGACGGGAAAAAAGCGGTGCAAAACAATATTGAGCACATTTCGCAGATCGCGCAGAAAATGCGCGTGGCCCTGGAGAGCGGCGACTGGAAAGAAACCGGGCGGCTGATGCACGCCGAATGGACCTTTCGCCGGCGCAACCTGCCGACCATTTCGACAAAGACGATTGACGCGATTATCAATGGCGCGCGGCGCAAAGGCGCGCTGGCCGGAAAAGTTTGTGGCGCGGGCGGCGGAGGTTGCGTGGTTCTGCTGATCGAGCCGGACGCGCGCGAACGGGTGGAAAAGGCCGTCGAAGCCTGCGGCGGGGAGCTGCTCCCGATGAGAATCGACCGCCAGGGCGTCACCGTGGTCTCCCAATAATTTTGAGCCGCACCACTACTCAATAGGCTCGGCGCATCATAAAATAGCGAGGTCCCGGGCTGGGGTGGCGTGCGGCTCGTTATGTCCAATTGGCTTCCCATTTCGTTGCTGGTGTTCGCGTTCGCTGCGGCGGATTTGCCGAAGCTCCCGCTGGTGCCGGCGACCGAGCGAAACGCCGGCGGAAATTTTCCCTCGGGCGAAAGTATTTCGATCTTGCCGCTGATTCTTGCCGACCGCGACGCGCAATCCAGCAATCCGCAGCAACCGGCCGCGTCGAAGAACTCGAATCTTACCGAGCCTTCGAAGCTGGCGCTGATCCGCTACGTATCCGGGGAATTTGCCAAGGTGCGCAAGCCCATCCCTGGCGGCAAGGAGGGCTTCGTCCTTTATACCGACAAGCCGCTTAACCAGGAATATCTCGATCGAGTCGTTTCCACGCACGGCGCGGCCATCAACACCGGCGACAACGCGCAAATCACGAAGCTGGAGTTTCGCGAACACACCATCGTCGTGGACGTCAACGGCGGCGGGCGGCCAAAAAAGAATTGGCGCGACCGCATTCAAGTCAGCATGGGCGGGCCCTCGCAGGTCCCGCAGTCCACAACCACCACTACGGGGCAGGAGCAGGGTCCCGCAGGGTTTCAACCTGGCGCGGGCGGCACGCTATATATTCAATTCCCGAAAAATATTCCCGATCTTTCGCCAGATGATTTGAAGAATATTCTTTCGCCATTCCTGGATTTCACCAGAGAGCGCTCGGCCGCGGTGCATTGGATCGACACGCTGCCGCCGGAAATGAAGAAGGCCATCACGGACCGGCGCGCGATTCTGGGAATGGACAAGGAAGAAGTAGTAGCGGCAATCGGGAAGCCGGACCGCAAAGTCCGCGAACGCGACGCCGAGGGCTACGACACGGAAGACTGGATTTACGGGCACCCGCCCGACAAAACAGTGTTTGTGCATTTTCGCGGTGACAAAGTAAGTTCCATCAAGCAATACCCGCAGTAGCGTGGAGCGAGATGCAATATCAATTCGTGGCCAACAATCCCTTCGCAGTGCTCACCGCGATCGTGGCGCCGGCTATTCTTACCAACGCGTGCTCGGTGCTGGCGCTTGGCACCAGCAACCGGCTGGGGCGCGTGGTTGATCGCACGCGCGTGGTCGCCTCGGACATCGCGGCCAGCAGGCCCGGGTCGGAAGGGCACCAGGAGTGGACTTCGCAGTTGCGCGCGCTCGAACTGCGCACGCATATGCTGCTCCGCGCGTTGCGATTGTTTTACGCGGCATTAGGGTTGTTTGCGTCGTCGGCTTTGATTTCGGTCGCAGGATCGATGGCTGCGTACTACGGTCAAAGGTTGTTTTTTCAACTGGGGGCATTGCTGGCAATCTTGACGGGAGGCTCCGCGGTGATTGGACTGAGCGCCGGTTGTTTTTCGATGGTGAACGAGACGCGGCTCGCGGTAAAAAGCCTGGGCGAAGAAGCCCGGATGCGCATCAAGCTGCACGACGTTAGCAAGACGGATTGATTGAGCACGTTGACTTTTCGCTACAGTCCACCTAGCATTTTTAGTTCCACCCGCGGCGTCATGCTTACCTGATGTCTTGCCGCAATCCAGAAACCCGCACCGGAGGAAGTATGCCAATCAAGGTAGGAATCAACGGCTTCGGCCGCATCGGACGCAATATTGTGCGTACCGCTATCGATGACAATGACATTCAGTTCGTCGCGGTAAACGATATTACGGACGCCAAAACTCTTGCGCACCTTTTGAAATACGATTCCGTGCTCGGGAATCTGCCGCATCACATTACGCACACAGACGATACGATCAGCATCGAGGGCAAGGCCATCAAGGTTTTCAAGGTGAAGGATCCAGCGGAAATCAACTGGGCCAGCGTGGGCGCGGATATCGTGGTCGAGTCCACCGGTTTATTCACCAAGGGACCCGAGGCGAAGAAACACCTGCGCGCGCCGGTGAAAAAAGTGATTATTTCGGCGCCGGCGGAGGATCCCGATGCCACGTTCGTGCTCGGCGTGAACGACAAGACGTACGATCCCGCGAAGCATCATGTGATCTCGAACGCTTCGTGTACTACGAACTGCCTCGCGCCCGTCGCCAAGGTACTGCACGAGACATTCGGCATCCAGAGCGGCACGATGACCACGATTCACTCCTACACCAACGATCAGAAGCTGCTCGATCTGCCGCACAAAGATTTGCGCCGGGCGCGTGCCGCGGCCATCAACATGATTCCGAGTTCGACCGGCGCGGCCAAGGCGCTGCACCTCGTGATCCCGGAATTGAAGGGCAAGCTTGACGGCTACGCGATGCGTGTGCCGACGCCCAACGTCAGCGTGGTGGACCTGACCGTTTTTGTGGAGAAGCCGGCGACGAAGGACGCGGTGAACGCAGCACTGAAGGCTGCGGCGAACGGCCCGTTGAAAGGCATTTTGGGTTACACGGAAGAAGAACTCGTCTCCTGCGATTTCAAGGGCAACTCGAACTCCTCGATTGTGGATGCGGAGTACACCAAGGTGGTCGGTGATCGCTGCGTGAAGGTGCTGGCGTGGTACGACAACGAGTGGGGTTACTCCTGCCGGTGCCGCGACCTGATCAAGCTGCTGGCGTCGAAGTTTTGATTGGCTCGGGTTGATCGCGGAATGCCTGACGATTCTTTGCTTGTAGCGGATAACAGATAACGGCGAACAGATAACAGGAAGCGCTGATCCAAAGCGAGAATGGATGACGCATGGAGAGCCTCCTGTTATCTGATCGCTGATCGCTGTTATCCGATTGCTGATTGCTTACGGCTGAATACTGGCGACACGGACGAATTCATGGCCAAACTCACGATCAAAGACCTTGACCTGCGCGGCAAGCGCGTTTTTATCCGTGTGGACTTTAACGTGCCGCTGAAAGACGGCGTGGTTACGGACGACACGCGTATTCGGGAAACGCTGCCGACTCTGAAGCTGGCGATAGAAAAAGGCGGGCGGTTGGTGCTTGCTTCGCACCTCGGCAGGCCAAAGGGCGGACCCGATCCAAAATATTCGCTGAAGCCAGCGGCGGAAAAGCTGGAAGAACTTTTGGGCAAGCCCGTCGCGTTCGCGGCGGACTGCGTCGGCCCGGAGGCGGAAGCGAAAAGCAAGGCTCTGAAGGATGGCGACGTGCTGGTGCTGGAAAACGTGCGCTTTCACCCCGAGGAAGAAAAGAACGAAGAGGGCTTCTCCAAGCAACTCGCGGCACTGTGCGACAGCGTGTTCGTGTGCGACGCCTTTGGTTCAGCGCACCGGGCGCACGCCAGCGTCGTTGGCATCACGAAATTCGTGAAACAGGCCGCCGCCGGTTTGCTGATGGAAAAGGAGCTTGCTTACATCGGCAAAGCGATCAGCAATCCCACGCGCCCGTTCGTTGCAATACTCGGGGGCGCAAAAGTCAGCGACAAAATTGAAGTGGTCGAAAACCTGATGAAGATTGCCGATGCCATGCTCATCGGCGGGGGCATGGCGTACACCTTTTTAAAGGCGCAGGGCCTTTCGATCGGTAAATCACTTGTGGAAGAAGACAAGCTGGACCTTGCGCGAAAGATTCTTGCGGACGTGGAGCAGAAGAATTTCAAGCTGCTGCTGCCGCTAGACAATGTCGTCACCCCGGAATTCAAGGCCGACGGCCCGACGAAGATTGTGGAAGTGTCCGCGATTCCTGCCGACCAAATGGGGCTCGACATCGGTCCGAAAACCATCGCCGCTTATTCTGCCGAAATTGCCAAATCCAAAACCATCGTCTGGAACGGCCCCATGGGCGTGTTTGAAATGCCCGCATTTGCCAAGGGCACGCTGGCCATCGCACAGGCTGTGGCCGCCGCGACCACTGCCGGCGCCACATCTATCGTCGGCGGTGGTGATTCGGTGGCCGCTATTCACCAGTCGGGACTCGCCAGCAAAATCTCGCACATCTCGACGGGCGGCGGCGCTTCGCTTGAATTTCTCGGCGGGCGAAAACTTCCGGGCGTGGAGGCCCTCACCAACAAATGACTTACCCCAAGCGGCGCCGCGTGATTGCTGGCAACTGGAAGATGTTTAAGACGCAGACGGAAACGCGGGCGTTCTTTGCGGCGTTTAATCCGATGGTCGCGGGCGTTACGGACTGTGAAATCGTCATCGGGCCACCGGCGATCGATATCCCCGCGGCGGTCGAAGCGGTGAAAGGCACGCACATCGCGATTGCCTCGCAAAACATTCACTGGGAAAAGGAGGGCGCGTTCACAGGAGAGACTTCCGCCAGCATGGTTGTGGATTCCGGCTGCCGCTACGCGATCATCGGGCACTCGGAGCGCCGCCACATTTTCGGCGAAACAGATGAAATGGTTTTTAAAAAGACCAAAGCCGCGCTTGCCGCAGGCCTTATACCCATCGTGTGCATCGGCGAACAACTGGCCGACAGGCAGGCCGGAGCCACCGAAAACGTTTGCAAATCGCAATTTCAGGGCAGCGTGGGCGCGTTGACCCCCGAGGAATTCTCCCGTATTCTGATAGCTTACGAACCGGTCTGGGCAATTGGTACGGGCCACACGGCCACGCCGGAAATTGCTGCGGCCGTTCATAAGTACGTTCGCCAGTGCGCGGCGCTCATGTTCAGCGCCGGCCATGCGGCTGCCCTCAGAATTCTGTACGGTGGCAGCGTCAAGCCCGACAACATTCAGGGATTGATGGCGCAAGAGGAACTTGACGGCGTGCTGGTTGGCGGAGCGAGCCTTGATTCGAAGTCGTTTGCGAGCATCGTGAAGGACTGGCCACGCTAGGAACGCAGGACCCGGGCCGCCGGTTGGACGAGATCTTACAAGTTTGAGGTGCAGGAAATGCCAGGCTGGATGAAATGGACGATCGCGCTGCTGATTGGCTTTGCGATCATTTTTGTTGGATTTCATTTTTCGTGGGGCGGATACGTGCTCACGACGTTTTTCGTGTTCAACTGCCTCGTGCTGATCATCGTGGTGCTGCTGCAGAGCGGCAAAGCGGCTGATCTTGCCGGTGCGTTCGGCGGAGCGGGCAGCCAGACGGCGTTCGGACCGCGCGGCGCGGCGACGATTCTTTCGCAGGCGACCACGTGGTGCGCCGTGATGTTTATGGTTTGCGCGCTGGCGATGGTGGTGAAGGTGGACCGCGGTTTGGGGACAGCGGGCGGCAGTTCGGTTCTTGAGAAGGTATCGAAGCCCGCGCCCAAGACGGCTCCGGTTCCGACGCCGGCACAAGCGCCCGTAACACCGGCTCCGGTTGTGCCGCAGTCTTCGGCGCCTGCGCCGACGGCACCGAGCACGCAGGCCCCGGCACCACAGACTTCGGCGCCAGCTCAGCAGGCTCCTGCGGCGCCAACCAAGCCGTAATGTAGATTGGGAGCGGTTGCCTCGCCCGGCGCTTTCCCGCGTCTTGCCGGTTTTCCCGGGCGCGGCTACAATGAAGTCGTTACCTCAGTGCGGTCGTGGCGGAACTGGCAGACGCACCAGCTTGAGGGGCTGGCGGTAGCAATACCGTGGTGGTTCGAATCCACTCGACCGCACCAAATTTCCTGCGGAACATTCTTCTCCAGCCTGCCGAATAGCTCAAATTCGGCCCCACATCGGCGTACGGGACTTTCCCGTTCGGGTTTGCTACCCACTCATCGAAATCCACGTCGGCCTCTCGGTCAAAAATTGACCTCTCGATGGTTGAATTTTGACCGAAAGTCTCTTCTTACTTTCCCGCGCATAGTCACGGGCGGTAGCTTCCGCCGCTAAGCCAAGCATTCCCATGGTCTTCCAATTCCCCCCAATGCGCATAACCGTGGAAGGCAAAATGCAATCGTGTGAGTCGAGTTTAGAGCCACTGAGCTCTAGGGTCACAAAAGACTTGGCCCGCTCCGGGCATTTTGCTAGACTTCCGCACATTCCGGGCCTCCTTTTGTATCCCTCTGACTAACGTTTTCGTGATGAACCGAAAAGGAAAGGAGCGATCCCATGACTAAGAAGGAAGCAGCAAGCCCAAAGAAGCCCCTTGCAATCGGCAAGCCGCCCAAACCGCAGCACATCACCAGCAAGACCGCCAAAATCTGGATCAAGAACTAGGCTTTTGTCAACGTCTTAGCCGGAAAGAGAATCTCATTGCTAGCAAAAAAAACGGAAGAAACCAACGAAACCTGCGAAGCCACTGGCGCTTGGTAAGCCGCCCAAACCGAATAAGATGATCAGCAAAATAAGTATTAACTATACGGAGATCCAGTAAGTTCGATTCCGTCCGTTTCTGTAAAACACTCTCTTAATTTGGAATTCGAAACGAAAGGAGGAACTCTCGTGGCTAAGAAAGAAACCAAGAAACCCCCCAAGCCGTTGGCTCTTGGCAAGACTCCAAAGCCGACCAAGGTGATCTCAAAGAGCAGCTGGCAGAAACTCGCCCTGTAAGATAAACGAACCAAGCTTCAACCCGAGGCTGGCTCAACGGTGAGCCAGCCCCTCTCTTTTTGGGGCATCTACAGGAAACCGCAGTGAAGATCTCCAACGAATACTCGGCTTTTCTTCTCGAAATCCGCAAATCGGCGATAGACCGTAGGGGCGTCTTTGCAGCTCAAACCATTCCCGCGTTTCGCAAGGTAGTGGAATACACCGGCGAAAAGATCCGCTTTCGGGAAGCCCATCGGCGTTTCCTTCGCGTATTCCATTCCCGAGGCAAAAAACGAATCTATCTTGCTAGACTCTCGCGTGGTTGGACAATTGATGGTGCCGTGGGCGGAAACGGC
>Ga0307479_10007233_pt1 | contig 10236 bp, 5 predicted proteins | sample atmos_gasesECM4C_FD_203743 | JGI IMG/M metagenome (GOLD analysis project Ga0307479, IMG submission 203743) | Hardwood forest soil microbial communities from Morgan-Monroe State Forest, Indiana, United States - atmos_gasesECM4C_515 | ecosystem: Environmental > Terrestrial > Soil > Temperate...
TTCGACGGGGTCGAGGCGGGCGGCTTTCCACGCCGGGTACACCCCGAAGACGATGCCGATCAGAGCACAGAGGATCAGCGCGGTAGCAATCCAGAAAAACGAGAGGACCGCTGACATTTTCAGTCCGTAGCGCAGCAGCAGGGAGATGCCGGACCCGAAGAGAACACCGATGACGCCGCCGACGGCGCTGAGCGTGACCGCTTCGATCAGGAATTGCGCGAGGATGTTGGAGCGTCTCGCGCCGATAGCCTTTCGCACGCCAATCTCGCGGGTGCGTTCGGTTACGCTGACGAGCATGATATTCATGACCCCGATGCCGCCGACGATCAAGCCAACGGAAGCAACCGCGAACATCAAAATGAAAATGAGCCCGCTGATCTTGTTCCACAAATCCAGAAAATAGTCCGAAGTGAACAGCGCAAAGTCATCGGGTTTGCTGTTTGGAAGCCGGCGCTTGCGGCGAAGGAGATCGCGAATTTCAGCGACAGCTTCGCCGACTTTATCGGGAAACCGGGCCTTGGCGAAAATCACGTAGTCCTTCCTGTTGGGATAGAGTTTACGCAGCGTGGTGACTGGCATATAAGCCGAATTGTCCTCCGGGTTGGAACCGCCGGAGATGCCTTGTCTTTGCTTCTGTAACGTGCCGATCACTGTGAAGAGCTGGCCGTCGATGACCACTTCCTTGCCCAGGCTATTCTCCGCTGATTCGGGAAAAAGGATTCGCGTTGTGTCGTAGCCCAACAGCACGACGGGTGCACGATGCTCTGAATCGGTTTCATTGAAGAAGCGGCCGCGCTCAATCTTCAGGTCGAAGATTTCCCCGATGGAGGGTTGATTTCCTTGCAGAATCACGTTTTTCGCGCGATAGGCGCCGCGGCGCACGTCTTCCGTGCCGGAGCCGAACTGCGGTTGGAAGATGCGCATGGAGGCCGAGGCCGCCTTCACGTAAGGAAGCAGGGCGATATCATCCGCCCACTCAGGCTGGAGTTCCTTGCGCGTAAACCATTCGCTGGGCGGACGGGAGAGCGAAGCCCACGGAAAACGGTAGGCGATGATGGTGTCTGAACCAAGCTCGCGGATTCCACCGAGAACGTTTTCATTGAGGCCATTGATGACCGACGTCACGGTAATGACCGTGGTGATGCCGATGACGATCCCGAGAATGGTAAGCGCGGAACGAAGAGTGTTCTTCCGCAGGGTATCGAGTGCGAGAAATACTTCTTCGCGGAACTTGCTTACGTCTTTTTTGCGCATGCGCGCGCGCAGGGACAACGCTGCGGCACGCGGCAAGGTTTTCTCGAAGGTGGCCATGAATTTTCTCGGCTATTCCGAACGCAACGCTTCGACCGGGTCGAGCTTGGCGGCCTTGGACGCCGGATACGTCCCGAAGAATAGGCCCACGCTCAAAGCAACAAGCAACCCGCCGATCACCGACCACAATTGCACGGCGCTCGGGAGCGGAGACACCCAGGAGACAAAGTTAGCGACCAGGACGCCGCACAGAACCCCAACGGCGCCGCCGATTACCGCAATGGTCGAGGATTCCATCAAGAACTGAAGCAGGATGTCGCTGCGGCGCGCGCCAAGCGCTTTTCTCACCCCGATCTCGCGGGTCCGCTCAGTCACGGAAACGAGCATGATGTTCATGATGACGATGCCGCCGACAACGAGAGAGATGGAAGCGATCGCGATGGTGACGGCGAAAAAGGAGCCGCTGATGTCTTTCCAGAGCGATAGAAAGGAATCGCTGGTTTCAATCGCGAAATCGTCCGGCTTGGCGTAGGCAAGGTGATGGCGCCCACGCATGATCTGGCGGACTTCATCCACGCTGTCCTGAATCTTCGCGGCTGACCCGGCGCGCGAAGTAATGCGCAGCGAGTCCTGCTGCGTCCCATAGTTCTTGTTATAGGTGCTGAGCGGAATGATGATCCAGTTGTCCAGGGAATTTCCCAGCGCCGAGCCCTGCTTGCTTCCATAGCCGATCACTTCGCAGGGAATATTGTTCCAGCGAATCTCTTTTCCGATGGGGTCGATGCCGGGCATCAGGTTCACGATCAGATCGTTGCCAATCACGCAGACGGGCGCTGCTCCGCGCAAGTCCTCGTCCGTGATATGGCGTCCCGCCACCAAGTCCACGTCGTAGAGCTGCGCCATTTGCGGCGTCCAGGCGCGCAGGTTGGTATCCTTCAGAGAATTCAGCCCGCTCTTCACCTCGAGGCGGCCGCCCAGCGAAGCGCCGATTTCCCTGCAGGACTTGCAGAGTTCGCGTACCGCTTCGTAGTCGTCATAGGTGATGCGCTTGCGCTTCTGGAATTCGAGCCAGTCGTCCACGTTGGTAATGATGGAAGGCTGCTTGGATAGCCCGAAGACATCGGCGCCCAGGCGGAAGACGCGCGTGGCGACATATTGGTTCGCGCCGTTGATCAGGCTGACGACGGCGATCACTGCGGCCACGCCAATGACTACGCCGATGAGCGTCAGCACGCTGCGCAGCTTGTGCGCCCACAGGCTGGAGGCGGAAATGGCCACCGCCTCGGACAAGTTCATGGTCGTTGGACGCGGCATAGAGCCCAGGGACACTTCTGCACCTCATCCTAACATACGCGTTGGAGCGTTCTAGGATTACGTGCTGGCCAGCCTAGAAGCAAAAAGAGGGAGCCGGAAAACCGGCTCCCTCGGTGGATACCTCGTTTGGTTTAGCTTAGAACGTGTAGCGTAGCCCGAAGCGAATGGTGCGCGCGTTCTGGAAGAGGAACGGCTGGCCGTACCATGAGTCCTTAATCACCCCAGGAATCGGCGGAGTGGTACACGCTGTTGTGCAACCAGCTGGGGAGCCCGGAACCCCGTTGATCCACGTCTTCGGGTTGTACCCGAGCTCGAGGGCTTGGTACGTCGCCGCACCTGCGCCCAGGCCGACTCCACCTGGAATCAAAGGGGTCGCGAAATTCACCGAGTTCATGCCTCCGTAGTACGCGGTGATGGCGCGTTGGTTGAGCAGGTTGAAGAAGCTCGCCTCAAAGGCGATAGACTTGCCCTCGCCCACCTTGATCCTATGTCCAACGTTGAGATCGGACTGGGTGAACCACGGCGTGCGGCGGTCATAGGGGGTGCCGAGCGTGATGTTCCCGGCGGCGTCAGTAGTCTCGTTTACCCACTTGCCATGACCATAGAGGTAAGTGGCTTCCGCAACGAAAGAACCGAACGGCATGCCACCCAAGTCCATATATGAGCTTACCGGGCTGCCCTGGTAAGCAGACTGGAAGAGACCGAAGGTTGTGGTCTGGCCCTTCCCCCAAGGTAGCTGATAATAGACGTAGCCTTTGAACGTGTTCGGACGATCGGTCGGCAGAGGGCCGCTGTTTGACTTGCCGCTGGTGTTGAAGTAGTAGAACGGCTCGTCGAACGCACGGGTGGTGTCCGGAGAGTCGCGTCCCGTCGCCCCGCCGTCGATCTGGTCGGTGGTGGTCAGGCCCGTGTAGTTGCCCCACAGGCTGCTCCAGGTGTAGCTGAACATTCCGCTCCAACCCTTACTCTGGCTCTTGGTCACCCGGAGTTCCAATCCGTCGTAGTTGCGGACAGCCTTGGGGTTGGCTGGGCATGTGGGGCAGGTGCCGAAATTCACGCCGGGGGCGTTGAACGACCACCCTGGAACGCCATAGTCCTCGCCGAGGGAGGTCAAGAATTTGGCATACCCGTCGAGCGTCCTGTTCACTCCTTCGCCGGGATTCACGATGGTATAGGTCTCGCCCCAGTTCGGGTCCGACAACGATGCATCCTCAATGACGTGGTCGAGACGGCGGCGATCGTAGCGGGCTTCGAACGCCCAGTCCCTGGAGATCTGGTAGTCCCAGCCGACGACGAACTCGTGCTGCCGATAAGGCTTCACGCCAGGCGCGACCGGCTCCCACGGTCGAAGGTTGATGTTTTCAATCAGCGAAGTGCCGGTCTTGGGGTCCACAAAGGATGGCGGGGGGGTTGAGCCGGTGGTGAAGTTGGCTTGCGTTGTGGCCGGGCCGTTCGGGCAAGCGCGGCCATTTACGTATGTGATATTAATATCAGAGACGTCGAACCCGCCGTTGGCATCCGGTCCAAGAGGGTAGCTGCACTGCTCGTAGGACTGCGCACCCCACGAGGTCTGGGCGAGCAATAGCTTCATGACGTCATTGACCACGCCATAGCTGCCGAAGACCTTCATCTTGCCGTGGCCGGTTGGATCCCACGCAACTCCCAGGCGAGGCTCAACCTTGTCGCTCCAATCGAAATTGATTGATTTGATCTTGTACCCAGCCGGAGCGGGGAGGTATTCCTTCTCGATGCGGATGCCGAGGTTTAGGGTCAGGCCGCGGCCAACGTTCCAGGAATCCTGTGCGAAGAGGGCGTGGTTATAGTCGCTGGCAGGCTTGGTCAGAATCGTCGAGAAGTCCTGCACGATCCCGTATCCGTACAGGCCGGTGCAACTGCCGTAAGCGCCCACAAGTCCTGTCGGCGGCGTTGCCGTTCCGCAGTTGCCTGTACCGGTATTGGTGTACACGCCGTGGTTGTGCCCGCGGCCAACGACCAACAACGCTTGGGGCACGTTGCCGTTCTGATCAATCACGTTGGTCAGATGGTTGAGCTGGTAGCCAATCTTGAGGTTGTGCGTGCCCCACCAACCGCCCTTGAAGAACGCCACGTCCTGGTCGAATTGGTAGTGCTTGTTGGCGTTGAACAGGGTAAAACTCCCAAGGTACGGCGTAGTGGTAGTGCCGCCAGGCTGCTGCAAGTTGGCCGGCAGAGGATTGCCCCCCTTGGGGCACGCGGCAGTCGCGGCGGCGGCTGAGTTGTCACACCCGCCCACGCCGTTGTTAAGCCACACCAGGTTTGGAGCCGTGGTCGGCCAGCCGAAGTCGTGATAGTTCTCAAAGAAGTAGCCGAAGCGGGTGGTGGTGACGATCTTCGGGGTCAGGCTGATGTCAGCTCCGAAGTTGTAGACCGAGTTCGGGGCCGCCCAGCCAAGGCCGTGTGAGTAAGACGACAAGGGAGCAAAGATAGAAGTGTTCAGGAAACCCGACTGCGATTTTACCGGGTCCGATGTCGGCAAGGCGTTTCCGGTTTCCCGCGAGTACTGATACAGCCATGAACCGTAGAGGCGTATCTTCTGCGTCAGAGAGGCGTCAAGCCGGGCAGTCCCGTAGTAGGTCTGTCTGTCCTGGGTAAAGTACTGGGCGCCTGCGTTGTTGTCATTTGAGCCGAAGTTGACCGTTTTGGACAAGCTGTTGATTTGAGGCGCAAAGCCCGTGAAGAACCATAGGCGGTCCTTGAAGATCGGGCCGCCAACGGAAAAGCCAGGCTGAAAGATGCGGAAGTGGTCTTTCTGCGCCTGATAGAGCTGCGCCCCGGGGTCCCGGCCAACGGTAGGGTCACCGCTATCAGTCGGGTTATAACGCAAGAAGGCGTTCGTGGGATTTGCGTCCACCCCGGAGGGTTCATAGGTGGCGAAGAACTCGCCGTGATAGGCGTTGCTGCCCTTCTTCATAACCACGTTAATCACGCCGCCGAGAGCGCCGCCGTGTTCAGCTTCAATGCCCGAAGTCTTAACTTCGACTTCCTGAATGAATTGGAAGGGAACATTGGCTTTGGAAAAGCCGCCGGAGTTGTTCTCCGTGTCCTGGCCTTCCACGAGATAGCTGCTCTCCGAATCAGCGGCGCCGCCGATGGAGAAACCGAAGCTCAAACCGTTGCCGCTGCTCCCCGGCAAGGAGCCTCCGGTACCGCCCGCCGAACCGGCAAGGGGCTCGTTGCGCGCCATGGGCGCGAACTGAATAACCGACTGAAAGCTGAGGCCGTGGGGAACGTTCGCAATCACGTCATTGGTAACGTTGGTTAAATTCTGAGTCGTGGTGGTGTCGATCACCGGAGCAGCGGAGCTTACCTCCACGATTTCCGAGGCAGTTCCGACTTCGAGCACCGCGTCGATCGAGGGGAGATGGCCGACCTCGAGGATCAGACCTTCGCGCTTGAAGGTTTTGAAGCCCTTGGTAGTTACTGTGATGGTGTAGGAGCCCGGCGCAAGATTGGCGAAGCGGTAGTACCCGCTCCCATCCGTAACAACTTCCTTGCTTCCTGCCAGCGCGGAACCTGTCACCACCACCTTTGCACCGGGCACCACAGCCCCGGTGGGATCCTTGACCGTGCCCTGCAAGCCGCCCGTTGTCTCCTGGGCCAGGGCCGAAATCGAAAAGAAAGCGCATAGCGTGATCGCCAGACTGATTACGAGCCACCTATTCTTCATGATGCTACAACTCCTTTCGAGAACTCTCGGATTTAGAAAGTTGCTTATGGCTTGCAAATTGAAATGAGAAAATCTCTGGGAGTCCACCCCGGCTCCCCCCAATTTCGGGCACATATTCTCATAAGTCATGCATAAATTGTGCCAAATTTTACAATTACTATATGTTTCTGCAAGATGTTTATATTCATGCAGATAGACGGATTCGTGCACGCTCCATAATTCTTAAGCATCGATTTAGCTTCCAATTTCTTGAGGAATTTACAGAATTATGGATTATAGAATGATTGGCGCGCACTGTCCGATTTGGACGGATTCGAGGCGTTAGGATGGCCGATTGGTGTTGTACGGCGCTTTCTAACTCTGGTGGCGGATGCGTTCGGCGAGGGAGCGGGCGCGCTGCCTCGCGATATCGACAAACCGGGAATCAGCCGCGATTTGGTCGAGCATGGGGAGGACTCGCTGCGGTTCGGGCAGAAGACTGCGGTTGAGGTCCGATTCGAACTGCAGCAGCGCGTCGTTGATTCCCAGGCGGTCGTATTTTATCCGCCGCGAAATCAAGTCCACATGCTCTTGCTGGCGCGCCAGCCCCTCAAAAATCTGCAAAAGCTGGGCCGCCGCCGAATTCAAAGTGTAGTTGAATTTTGCCTCGTGGACTTCGGCGCCGGATTCCCATCGAAACGTTTTTTCGCCGAGATTCGCGATCTTGCGGTGCACATCCAGATCCTGCTTCTGAAAATGATTGAGCTGCGCGGCGAGGCCGAACATCTTCGCCCGCCACGCCGCGCTCACCTGGAAGGGCAGCGAGCCGGCATCTTCGTCCAACTGGCGGATTTCGTACGCGGCGGCATCCGAATCTTCGCGCACGCTAATCTCGATGAATTCCGGTGAGCTCCCCTTGAACACGCGTCGGAAGGTCAGCTTGGCGCCGGATGGAGCCGGGGCGCAGAGCGCCGCGGATGCCGCCAAGCAAGCTGCGGCGATCAACAGGGAGAAACGGAGCCGGGAAGTCGTCATGGTCCTTTGCGACCGGTCATAGTCATGCGTGACCGCAGAGCGGTCCACGCGTTGATTCGATGCGCGGCAGGCTGCCGCGCGTTGCGCCGCCACGACTATTCTAATTTAGTAGTCTAAATTAGAATAGTTGTGGAACCGGCCTGTGCGCTTCGCGCCCGCGGCTTCGCAAGCACATTTGGTCCCGGAAGCCCAAATCGTCGCCGGACCTGTTCCGTCTGCAAATGGCACAGCGCCACCGCCAAGGCGTCCGCGGCGTCCGCAGGCTCGGGCGTCTCGTTCATGGAGAGCAGGGCGCGCACCATCATCTGCATCTGCCGCTTGTCGGCGTGGCCGTGACCGGCGACGGAAGCTTTCACTTCTCGAGGCGCGTAGCTATGCACTCCCAAGTTATGCTGCGCCGCCGCCAGCAAAACCACGCCGCGCACTTCCGCCAGACGCAGCGCCGTCCGCATATTCAGAGCGGTAAACACGCTCTCGACGGCCATGGCGTCGGGCGAGAAATCTTCGATCAGCCGGCACAGCAATGCGTGCACACGCTCAAGCGCGGCGCCCTCGGAATTTTTCCGCCGCCCGGCCGCAACCTTCAGCGCACCATAATACAGCACGCGGCAGCGCCGCCCATCGCTCTCCACGATCCCGTAGCCGGTCGGCCCCGCGGCCGCAGGGTCCACCCCCAGAACGCGCATCCATCCATTCTTTCCGTTTTGCCTGCCCGATGAAATCGCCTCAGTCATCGCCCCAAGTCTACGGCCTTCCGCGCGCCCCTGCCAGCGCTTTGTAGGGGAGGTGTCAGGCGTAGAAACGCAAAGGGTCAAACAAAAACGGCCAGTCAGGTCGCGGACTGGCCGTGGAACATTTTATAGAGCGAATTAGTTGGCGCCGACGGCCGCTTGAATCTCGGATTCGTCGATGTCGAAGTTCGCGTACACGTGTTGCACGTCGTCGTGCTCTTCGAGGGCTTCGACCAGCCGAACCATTTGGGTGGCCTGCGGGCCGGTCAGCTTGATGTAGTTCTGCGGGACCATGGCGATTTCCGCCGAAGCCGGCGTGATTCCCGCCTTGGTCAGCGCTTCCTTCACTTTTTCGAGCGCCTCGGGCGGCGTCACGATGTACCATGCCGAGCCGTCGTCCTTCAGATCGTCAGCGCCGGCTTCTAGCACCAGCTCCAGCAGCTTGTCCTCGCTCGCCGCTTCCTTGGGCACGGAGATCTCGCCCTTGCGGTGGAACATCCAACCGACCGCGCCGGCTTCGGCCATGTTGCCGCCGTTCTTGCTCATCAAGTGACGGAACTCGCCGACGATGCGGTTGCGATTAGTCGTAACCACCTGAATCAGCATGCCCACTCCGCCCGGGCCGTAGCCTTCAAACGTGGCTTCCTCGTATTGTTCGCCTTCGAGCTGGCCGGTGCCGCGAAGAATGGCGCGCTCGACGTTTTCACCCGGCATGTTCGCACCCTTAGCCGCCAGAATCGCGGTCCGCAGGCGCGGATTGGAGTTCGGGTCGCCTCCGCCGATGCGCGCGGCGATGCTGATTTCGCGGATGATTCGCGTGAATACTCGGCCGCGCTTCGCGTCGGTAGCCCCCTTCTTATGCTTAATCGTGGCCCATTTTGAATGCCCGGACATGACACATCCTCGTTTGTTTCACGTGACCGCGGCTTCGCCGAGGTCATCGATGCAAGAATTTTTGCGCCGCAGTGCGGTTTCAGAGAATGCCGGCTGCCTAACGGCCGCATCCCAACGTGGCCGTGCCCCTGCCAAGCATCACGCGAACCGAGGTTCGGTCGCCAAGAAAGTCGGCCGTCTTGCGGCCGCCCAGAAAAACAACGCCAGTGCGGAGACTTACGGTGAACCGCAAACCCCTGCGGACCCCGGTAGTCTAGCACAGCCGCCGACATCGGGAAACGGGTTATACTCCAGTGCGGGGCATCTCGTTGCATCCGACAGACTTCCGCACCATCGCTGCGCGTAGCGCCAAAAAACCAGGGGCCTGCCATGCCTGACCGCCGCTACCGCGTCCTCGCCGTCGCCACGCATCCCGTCCAATACATGACGCCGCTTTTCCGCCGCCTGGCCACGCACCCTTCGCTCGATTTCCAGGTGGCCTATTGCACTCTGCGCGGCGCGGAAGCCGGCCACGATCCTGAATTTGGCGCCAACATTCAATGGGACGTGCCCGTTCTTGATGGCCATTCCTGGACACAGGTGCCAAATCGGGGCTCCGGCGCGGAATCGTTCTTTGGCCTGTTCAATCCGGCGCTATGGAAGCTCATCCGCGCCGGAAACTTCGATGCCGTGCTCTGCTTCGTCGGCTACGTTCGCGCCACGTTCTGGATCGCTTGCCTGGCCTCGAAATTCTCGAAGGCGGCGTTCATTTTCGGCGCGGACGCGACTTCGCTCGCGCCGCGCGACGGTCGCAACTGGAAGATCCCCATCAAGAAATTTTTTTGGCCGCGCTTGTTTCGCCTCGCCGATCAGGTGATCGTCCCTTCCTCGGATGGGCATGATTTTATGTGCTCCCTGGGAATCCCGAGAGGCCGCGTTTCCTTGACCGGCGACTGCGTCGACAACGACTGGTGGATGGCGCAATCGCAGCTAGTCGATCGCGCCGCCGTCCGCGCCTCGTGGGGCGTTTCCCCTAACGACACTGTTGTCGTCTTCTCCGCCAAGCTCCAGCCCTGGAAGCGCCCCCTAGATCTCCTCCGCGCTTTTGCGAAGGCCAATCTTCCCAACGCCTTCTTACTTTTCGCCGGCTCCGGCCCTCTTCTGCCCCAACTCGAGTCCGAAGCCGCCAGCCTCGGCGTAGCCTCGCGCGTCCGTTTCCTCGGCTTTGTCAACCAGTCGCAACTTCCCGCCGTCTATACCGCGGCTGACTTGTTGATTCTGCCATCCGAGTTTGAGCCTTTTGGCCTGGTCGTCAACGAGGCCATGTGCTGCGGCTGCGCCGTCGCA
>Ga0307479_10007234_pt1 | contig 10236 bp, 7 predicted proteins | sample atmos_gasesECM4C_FD_203743 | JGI IMG/M metagenome (GOLD analysis project Ga0307479, IMG submission 203743) | Hardwood forest soil microbial communities from Morgan-Monroe State Forest, Indiana, United States - atmos_gasesECM4C_515 | ecosystem: Environmental > Terrestrial > Soil > Temperate...
ACCCGGGCAAGATCGTTGCGGCGCCGGTGAATTACAAAAAGCACGCGCAAGAGGTACGCGACAACCCGGCGCTGCACAATAACAACCCCGCACTGCTGCAATCCATCAACACCATTGGCCTGTTTTTAAAGGCCACAAGTTCGCTCGTGGGCGCGGGCGAGGGCATTCACCTGTGGAAACCCGAGCGCCGCAACGATCACGAGGTGGAACTGGCGTTCGTCATCGGCAAGACCGGCAGCAACATTTCGAAGAGCCAGGCAATCGAGTACGTCGCCGGTTATTGCATCGGCCTCGATATCACCATTCGCGGCACCGAGGACCGAAGCTTCCGCAAGTCCCCGGATAGCTACTCGGTTCTCGGCCCGTGGCTTGTCACCGCTGACGAGATCCCGAACCCTGGCGAGCTTGATCTGAGTATCGAGGTCAATGGTGAAGTCCGGCAGAAATCCAATACAAATAACATGATCCTCGGCGTTGCGGAGCTCATCGAGTTCGCGTCTTCTTTTTATACGCTACACCCCGGCGACATTTTCATGACGGGCACTCCCGAAGGCGTGAGCCAGATCGCTCCGGGTGACTCTATCCTGGCAACGGTTGAGAAAATCGGGTCCATGCAAGTAGTTGTCGGGCAGGCTGTCAGCCTGCGGACCGGATTTCATCCGGTCCACCGGCCGTAGGCCGGCGTTTGAGGAGCAACCATGAGCACAATGGCCACTGAACCCCGATCCGCCGCCGCCGAGTGGCAGGAATACTACACCCGCCTCGGTGGCAAGAACACCGCCGCCCTTTGGGAAGTGCTCAGCGGTATCGTTCCCGCTGAGCCGCGCCGCATCTGCGTCCCCGCTATTTGGCGCTATGAGGAAGTGCGGCCCCTGCTCATGGAGGCGGGCCGCCGCATCACTTCCGAGGAGGCCGAACGCCGCGTGCTGATCCTGGAAAATCCCGGAATCCGCGGACATTCGGGCATCACGCAGAGCCTGTACGCCGGCCTGCAGTTGGTATTGCCGGGTGAAGTGGCTCGTACGCACCGGCACGTGGCGGCCGCGCTGCGCCTGGTGATCGAAAGCGAAAGCGGCTACACGGCCGTCAATGGCGAACGCGTCACCATGCATTCCGGCGACTTCATTCTGACGCCTTCGTGGACCTGGCACGACCATGGCAATCCCGGTGAAGAGCCCGTCATCTGGCTCGATGGCCTCGATATCCCCATCGTGAACCACTTCGAGGCCAGCTTCTTCGAACATCACCCTGACGAAATCCAGCCGGTGATCCTCCCCGAGGGAGATTCGCTGGCGCGTTACGGCGGAAACATGGTGCCGTTGGAGTATCAGCCCCCGCGGCCTTCCTCGCCCGTGTTTACTTACCCCTATGCGCGCAGCCGGGAAACACTCGAACACGTCTATCGCAACAGCCCCCTTCATCCCTGCCATGGAGCCAAGATGCAATTCATCAACCCGGCTACGGGCGGCTATACCATGCCGACCATCGGCGCCTTTCTGCAGTTGCTGCCCGCGGGCTTCGCCGGTGCTCCCTACCGCTCGACGGATGGCGCCGTCTACTGCGTCGTCGAGGGCTGCGGCCAGAGCCGCGTGGGCGACAGCACCTTTGCCTGGAAGGAACACGATGTTTTCGTGGCGCCCTCGTGGTATCCGGTATCGCACCACGCCGAAACCGAGACTGTGCTGTTCAGCTTCTCCGACCGGCCTGTGCAGAAGGCACTTGGATTGTGGCGCGAACAAGCGCCGATGCTATAATTCACGATTCGCCGAAGACATGACTTACCAAAACCTCGAAGCAGCACTCGCGGCCGCCGGGAATCCTGTAGCCCTGCTTCGCAATTCGCAGATCGGGCCCTATGCCTTTCCGGTGGTGCGTCACGAGTTCACCAACTGGCGCGACGAGCAGCGCTCCTGGCGCGAAACCTGCGCCCTCTTCGATCAGTCGCATCATATGACCGATCTGTACGTCGAAGGACCCGATGCGTTGCGATTGTTCTCCGAACTCAGTATCAATACCTTTAAAAATTTCAAGATCAACCAGGCCAAACAATTTGTCGCCTGTAATCATGACGGCTACGTAATCGGCGACGCCATCCTGTTTTATCTGGACACCAATAAGTTCAATCTCGTCGGACGTCCTCCTGCCGCCAATTGGGTGCAATACAACGTGGAGACCGGGGGATACAAGGCCACCGCGGAACGCGACGAGCGGTCCGCCCAGAATCAAGACCGGCGGAAGACCTACCGCTACCAGGTGCAAGGCCCCCACGCTTTGAAAGTGATGGAGAAAGCCACAGGAAAACCCGCGCCGGACATCCGCTTCTTCAACATGGAAACGCTCGTGGTGGCCGGCCGGCCCGTACGCGCGCTGCGGCACGGGATGGTCGGGCAGCCTGGGTGGGAACTATTCGGCCCTTGGGAGGATGGCGAAGCCGTCCGCGACGCCATCGTAGAAGCCGGCCAGGAGTTTGGAATCCGCCAGGTGGGCGCCCGCACTTATCCCACGACTTGCCTCGAATCCGGATGGATCCCATCCCCGCTGCCGGCCATTTATACCGGAGAGAAGCTGAAGAGTTACCGGCAGTGGCTCACGGGTAAGAGCTATGAAGCTATGGCTTCTCTAGGTGGCAGCTTCTATTCCAATAACATTACGGATTACTACCTGACTCCCTACGATCTTGGTTACGGTCCCTTCGTCAAATTCGATCACGATTTTATCGGCCGCGCGGCACTGGAAAAAATAGCCGATAACCAGCCGCGCAAGAAAGTGACCCTTGTGTGGAACTGCCAGGATGTCGAGCGCGCCCTCGGCACATTGTTTCACGCCGGAGATATCGCCAAGTACATCGACTTACCACTGGCTAACTACTCCACTTTGCCCTTCGACAAAGTATTGAAGGATGGCAAAGTCGTCGGATTATCTACCTACACCGGCTATACCTACAATGAACGCGTGATGCTTTCGCTCGGCGTTGTAAATATCGCGCACAGTGAGCCCGGCGTCGAAGTGACGCTCGTATGGGGTGAAGAAGGCGGCGGCTCTTCGAAGCCCACCGTGGAACGTCACAAACAGATTGAAATTCGGGCCACCGTAGCGGCAGTCCCATACGCCGAGGTGGCCCGTACCGCTTACCGTCCTCATTGAGAGACAGGAATCATGGCATACATCTTCCATCAGGATGACTTACCAAGACTCGAAGCCGTGGTGCCCGGCCGTGTGCGCACTTTCTTCGTCAATAAGGAACTGACGAACATCGACGACATGCTGGCCGGCGTCATGCATTATGCCCCCAACGCGTCGTCGCCGTATCATTATCACGAAGTTTGTGAGCACTTCTACTTCATTATGGAGGGCAATGGCACGGTCGAAACGCCTGAAGGCGTGCGCCCCGTGGGGCCGGGCGACCTGGTCTTCATTCCGGCTGAGGCCAAGCACCGGCTGCGGGCCAGCGATACCGGCCTGTTCTATTTCGAATTCCAGGCGCCGAACCGCTTTAAGACGCACATTCTCGACGGAACACCGGATGATCTTCGCTGGAATCGCGTTGATGGCCGCGTGTGGGTCCAAACGTAGGAGCCGCCCATGACCACCACCTTCATCAACACCAACGAGCTCCCGCGCATCAAGGGGCCTCAGGGCGAAGTCACGGAAATTCTGAACGGCCCGCTCGTCGGCGCCAGAAACGTTCTCGGCGCACTGCGTTGGCTTGGCCCGGGAGAGGCTTTCACGGCGGAAGCGCTGGACAAACACCAGCTCATTTACCTGATGGAAGGTAACGGCACAATTCGGCTCGAGAACAAAGACTATGAAGTGACGCGCGGTGCGGGCGTGTATTTAGGCCCAGCCGACAGCGCCAGCTTCAAAGCGGCCGATGGCGCCTCTATGAAGCTGTTTCATCTGGTTGTGCCGCGCGTCCCGAAGTAGTTGTGGGGCAGGCTGGTGGCGCCGGCGGTCTTTGCCCCTGGTGGCGCCGCCGTGAGCCCGAGTCTCATCGAAGCCGGCCCTTGGTCTATCCCACCCTTTTCCACCACCCGCCGAACGGGGATGCCAAGTACGCTGCCCTGAAATCGAGGCTGCAAACGAGGCCAGCTCCGGGGCACATTTGGATATGCTGGAGGATCGGCAGCCGTTGTCGTTGACCAGTTCGGTGCACGGCGGACGCACGAATTCACCACATGGGGAAGCAAGCGCGCAAACAGGTGATCCATTTTGGCGGGCCTGAGGTCGGGGTGTCGAACCGGTTGCTGGTGTTGCTCGCGAGGCACAACGTCGCGATAGCGATCCTGCTCGTATCAGTTGCATCGGCACGAATAGTCGCGACATACGCTGTTTTCAATCACACGGCGGATGAGCCCTCCCACATCGCGTGCGGATTGGAATGGCTCGATAAGGGAATCTATCGATGGGAGCCACAACATCCACCCCTGGCGCGTGTCGCTGCGGCGCTTGGTGTCTACTTGTCGGGAATCCATTCGCAGCCTCCTCTCGGGCCGATGCAGGGTTACGAAATGCAGCGGGAAGGGCTGCGTATTCTATATAGCGATCATCAGTATCAGCGGAATCTGACTCTCGCCCGGTGCGGTAACCTGCCTTTTTTCTGGCTGGCGTGTCTGGTCGTGTACTGGTGGGGCAGGCGCTATTGTGGGTCGGTTGGCGCTGTATTGGCTCTGTTCCTCTTTTCGTTGCTGCCGCCGGTCCTCGCTCACGCAGGACTGGCGACCACGGATATGGCGTTGACTGCGTTTACCAGCGCCGCGTTTCTTGCTGGCCTGTCATGGGTGGAGCAACCCAGGCCCATTCGTGCTCTTGTGTTCGGTCTGGCCACGGCGGGCGGGATCCTATCGAAGTTCTCTTTCCTGGCGTTTTTGCCGGCGAGCACGGCGTTTGCGCTGGGTTGGTATGCGGTTGCGGAACGGCCGCCCACGTCGGCGATCAAGGCGTTCGCTAAGCGCCGGGCTCCAACATTCCTGCTGGCCGTGTTGGTTACGTGCCTGGCTTGTTGGGCCGGTTACCGCTTTTCCACAGGAAGGCTCGGCAGTAGTTCCCTGGTACTACCGGCCCCGGAATTGTTCCAAGGAATCAGGGACGTTGCGGCGCATAATCGCGAAGGCCATCCAGGCTATCTCTTGGGCGAAAGGAGCTGGACCGGGTTCTTGCTGTTTTTCCCGGTGGCGCTGGCAGTGAAAACCCCGATTCCTTTTCTGGCGTTATTCGGGGCGGGGCTCGTCCTGCTGTACCGCCGAAGTCTGCCGGCAGGGCGGCCGTGGCTGCCTCTGGCGTTTGCGGCGGGAATTTTGGGAGTCGGACTCTTCAGCCGCATCGATATCGGCGTGCGGCATATCATGCCCATCTACATAGGATTCTCGCTCGTGACGGCAGCAGCGCTTTTGCGGCTCGCTGAGTTGGCTGACAGGCGTGTGTGGCTGTCGATCGCGATGGCAGTTCTGGTGTTTTGGCTGATGGGGACATCGATCCTGGCGCATCCCGACTACCTACCCTATTTCAACGCGCTCGCCGGAGACACGCCGGAGAACATTCTCGTCGATTCTGATCTGGATTGGGGCCAGGATATGAACCGGCTCGGGGCCCGCCTGCGGGCCGCCGGAGCCGAGTGGGTCATGTTCACGCCGTTCGTGATGACCGACTCGCAGAAGGAGCATGGATTCCCGCTGGTCTTGCCGTCCGATGTGCCGAGCCCTTCGCCCGGGTGGAATGCCGTGAGCGTGACCGTGTGGAAGCAACGTAGGATGGGACTGCTGGACAGCATCTCGAGGTGACGCCGTGGCCGGACAAATACAAGGCGCAAGAGCGCGTGGGTAAATCAATCCTCCTGTGGTACTTCCCGCCAGGGAATGCGCGGCCGAAAGCGCTCGTCCACTAGGGCAGGCCGGATATCCCGTGCCCGTCAAATCTGGCAGCGGCCCTCCGGATCGCTATCCCACCTTTTCCCACCAGCCGCCGAACGGGGATGCCACCTTGGTGAAGAAGCCCACCGCGCCATCCTGGGTCGCAGTCGGGCCCGGCGTTGTAAAGTTGGCAGGCGCCGTGTCCTGCGGCAACGCCGACCAGAAGTTCGTGACCGCAATGCGGCTGCCTATGGCAACCACGCCGGCGGGACCAGCCGTCGGGACCTGGGGTATGGGGGGCATCGCCATGACAGGGTCTCCGCCGTGGATCACATAAGTCCACCCGTCGGATGCCTTGGCGGCAAAGTACCCAGTGGGCGGGTGTGGCGGGTCCGTGTTCGGAATCTTGCCGGCCATCACCAGTTGCGACCAGTTCTGGAAACCAGTCAGGTAGTTACTCTGCAAGTTGTTGTTGAGTACGGCAGCCACTCTGGCAGCCTCGGTTGCGTAATTCGCCAGCGCCTTTACAATATCGGGGTTGCTGGGAACCAGTTCCTCCGGGTTCGTTCCGATCTGGTCCTTAATGGCCTGATCGATTTCGGTTTGAGTCATCAAAGTACAAAACTCCTCCACTCCACAAGTGGTAGGAACCGCCGGCAACTCTCCAAAAAAAAACGGTAGCGCCGCTGTCTCTGCCGCCGGTGCTCTAATTACCAGAGCACTTTCACGCCGAACTGCACCTGCCGGGATGTCGTGGCGGTCGACGAAATCACTCCGGCCGTAGGCGACGGCGTGGCCGAGGCCGACGAGAAAACCACCGCGTTCGGCGTCCCAAAATTCGCCCGATTGAACAGGTTGAAAAATTCCGCGCGGAACTGCAGCCGGAGCTTGTCGTTCACCGGCGTGTTCTTGGCAAGCGAAATGTCTGTTGTCGCCAGTCCAGGTCCCGTGAGCACATTCCGTCCGGCGCCGCCATAAGTGCCCGCAGGGGGTACCACAAAGGCCGCGGGATTGTAGTACAGGTTGGGCCCGCCCCGTATCACCGGACCGCCGAAGGCCGGATTCCACGAGGGCCGGATCGGGTTGCGGCTATCGCCGTTGTTCGTCGGGTTAAAACCCAGTTGGGGAGTGAATGGGAAGCCCGACTGCAGTGTTTCGATGGCGCTCACCGACCAGCCGCCCGCCAGCTTTTGGCCCCATTTGCCAGCGCCGCGGAAAGGCAACTCGTAAGTGGCGTTGTTCACCGCCAGGTGGCGTACGTCGGAATTTGAAGGGCCCCAATCGAGTTTCGGGTTCAGGGGGAACATCACGAACCCCGGTGCATTAGCTCCCACGCTGCTGTTCAGCGCCGTGCCGTCGTCGAGGCTCTTGGAAAAGGTGTATACGCTCCGGAACTGCAAGCCCCGGCTCAAGCGGCGGCTGACATCCAATGAAAGCGCGTTATACGAGCTGAGGCCTTCCGAAAGCCACGTTGTCGTGTTCGCCACGTTGGGGTTGGCCAAGGGAGCGCCGGCCGCGTAATAGACGCCGCCTCCCGGCAGAAGCGCAGGCAACGGCTCGTTGGCATCAACCGATAGCAATTCATGGTAGCCGTGCGAGCCGGCATAGCCCACAGCGAGAAGGGTCGTGGGCGTGATCTGCTGCTCTACTTTAAGAGTCCAGGTGATGACTGTAGGTGTGAAGGCATCGGGCTGAATACCGCTTGGCGAAATCTTGCTGCCGGAAGGCAGCGGTCCGCCCGGCGTGATCTGAAGACCCGCCAGCGGAACATTTTTCAACGTTACTACGCTATTGAATGGCGCCGTTTGATCCAGCCGGTAATCGACGTTGTCAAGCAGCGCCCGATAGATCCCGAATCCGGCGTGGATTACGGTCTTGCTCTTGCCGAAGGGATCCCAGGCGAGGCCCATGCGCGGCTCGGGCAGAAGCTTCGCATGGTTCACGCTGAACGCTGTGGTGCCGACAACTGGGTTTGTCTGGATCACCCCGCCATCAAACGGGTAATTCGAACCTCTCCCGAGAGCTTCGTTCCAGCCGTTGGTGGACTCGAACCGGAACCCCGCGCGCACCTGCAAATTGGAGCGCAGCTTGATGTTGTCCTGGATAAATCCGGCGGCTTCGAGCGACCGCCAGCCAAGCTCCGTGGGCGAAGGGACCACAGAGAAGGTTGCGATATTGCCCTGCAGAAATGTACTCAGGCTCGTGAACGAAGCTTGGCCGTACTGGTTTTGGGCGGTGTTGTCGTTGGAGCGGAGCTGCTCGAACCACACGCCGGCTTCCACCTGGTGTGCGCCGTGCGACATGTAGATGTGGTCGTCGTAGGTGAACAGATTCCGTGCTTGCCGCGCATTGCTGCTATTGTTCGCCCCCGCCGCGGTGATTTGCGATGCGCCGTTCGATGCCGTACCGCCGCCGATCACAATCGCCCCGATGGGCGCGCCGGGAATCCATCCCGGAATTTCCACGGGAACGACGCCGTTGAAGAAATAGCCCGCTCGCGAAAAACCGATCCGCGCCGTGTTAAGCACGTTCGGCGAGAACGTGTGCTGCTCCTGCAGGCTGACGACTTGTTCCCGCTCGGTCTCGAGAATCAGGCTCAGAGGATTGGCCGAAGGTGTATTCGCGGCGCTATCGTCGATCGTGTAGACGGCGAAAAGGCTGTCACTATTGGAAAGGTTGTAATCAAATCGCGTAGTTCCGAAGTCCTCGCGGATGCTTTGGAGTGGGTGGCTATAGGCCAAGGCAATACCGCCACCCAGTTCGGGTCCGCTCGGGGCCGGCCACAGGGCCAGCAAGGGCCGAACGGCCGGCACGGCCTGCGTCCGCGCGGCATCGTCCGGAACCAGCGTGACGTCGCTCAGCCCCAGGTGCTGCCGGAACCCTTCATAGTTGCCGAACAGGAAAGCCTTATCCTTTTCGATCGGGCCGCCCAGGTTTCCCCCAAACGAGTTGCGCTGAAATCCCGGGATCGCTCCCTGGTCGAAGAAGTTGCGAGCATCCAAAGCGCTGTTGCGCAGGAACTCGTAGACCGTGCCATGCAGGGCATTCGTGCCCGAAGCCGTTATGATGCTGACTTGGCCTCCCGGCCGCTTTCCATATTCGGCCCCATAGGTGTCGGTCACGACATTGAATTCGCGGACCGCGTCCACCCCCAGAAGTTGCCCGCTAGCGCCGCCGGGCGTGTTGTTAATCACGGAAGCGCCCGTGTACTCGACGCCGTTCAGCAGGAACAGATTCTCTTGGGGCCGGCGCCCGGATACGGCGAACATGTTGCCGACAGACGAGTTGGAGGTTCCGACGCCTCCCGAGCGCTCGCTGGTATAATTCACGATCCCCGGGTTCAGCGTCACTAGTTGGTCGTAGCTTCGGCCGTTTAGAGGCAAGTCTTTCACTTGCCGTTCGCTGACTAGACCCGATATCTGCTGCGTCGAAAGCGTGACTGGTGTGGGCGCTTCCTCGATCGTGATCGCCTGCTGGACTTCACCGACCGGTAGCGTCAGATCGATCGATAGGGTCTGCCCTACGGCTAGGTCGATTCCAATCCGGCGCCCGGTGGCGAAACCGCTCTTTCCCGCAATTACGTCGTACCTGCCAATGGCGATCGAGAAAATGGCATAACGCCCCGCCTCGTCCGTTACGGCCTTTCGCTCAGCGCCGGTCTCCCGGTTCTTCACCGTGACATTGGCTTCGGAAATACCACCGCCGGAGTCGTCTTTAACCGTGCCCGTAATCGAACCGCCAACCACTTGACTCCAGCTAAATGCTGTATACCCAAGTAGGTACAAAAATAGTCCAGCTCCAGTTCGCATCTTTTTATAATCCCTATATCTTGATAGAGATTATCGTAAATGCGAAGTTTGGTCAACTCTATTGGCCTTTGGCCGCTCTGTTCCGCTTTGCGGCCCACTCCGGCTTGATCACCTGGCGCGCGCGGCCCAACGCCAGGGCATCGGACGGCACCGGTTCCGTAATGACCGAGCCGGCCGCCAGGTAGGCCCCGTCACCGATCTCGAGCGGCGCCACGAGAGTCGAATTGCTTCCCACGAACGCCTCTTTGCCGATGGTGGTCTGGTGCTTGTGGGCGCCGTCGTAGTTGCACGTGATGGTTCCCGCGCCAATATTGGCTCGGGCGCCGATCTCGGCGTCGCCCAGATAGGCCAGGTGATTCGCCTTGGCTCGGGCGCCCATGTGCGCTTTCTTCAGCTCCACGAAGTTGCCGATGTGCACGCCTTCTTCTACATGGTTGCCGAAACGCAGCCGCGCATAGGGGCCGATATGGGCGCCGCGCTCGACCCGCGAGCTACCCACCACGGTGAAGGCCCCGATGTGCACCTGGTTGCCGATATCGGAATCCTCCACGATCGAACAGGCTCCCACGGTGCATTCCTCG
>Ga0307479_10007236_pt1 | contig 10235 bp, 9 predicted proteins | sample atmos_gasesECM4C_FD_203743 | JGI IMG/M metagenome (GOLD analysis project Ga0307479, IMG submission 203743) | Hardwood forest soil microbial communities from Morgan-Monroe State Forest, Indiana, United States - atmos_gasesECM4C_515 | ecosystem: Environmental > Terrestrial > Soil > Temperate...
TCGGCCGAACGCATCATCTTTCCCGATGCCTGCACGCTGCTCGATTACATGCTGCGATTGATGGCGGACATCATCGAGGGTCTGACCATCGACCGGGAGCGCATGCGGGCGAACTTGTACCGCAGTGGCGGCGTGGTGTTCTCCCAGCGTGTGCTGCTGGCGTTGGTGCAGAAGGGGATGTCGCGCCAGGACGCCTATCGCCTGGTGCAGCGCACGGCCCTCAGCGCGCTCGACGGCGGACCGGACTTCAAGACTGCCATCGGGCAGAGCCCGGAGGTTCGCGAGCGATTGACCGAGCGCGAGCTCGCCGAGCTCTTCGACCCGGCCTTCTACCTGCGACACCTGGACGTGACTTTCGAGCGCCTCGGCCTGGAACCGGTTGCAGTGGAGGCCAAAGCATGACCGCGATCCTCACTACATCACTACCCTTGCCGCTGCACTCGCGCGGGAAGGTTCGCGATACCTACCAGCTCGGCGATCGCGAGCTCCTGATGGTGTCGACCGACCGGCTCTCCGGGTTCGATGTCGTGCTGCCCACGCCGATCCCCGACAAGGGCCGGGTGTTGAACCAACTCTCGCTGGCCTGGTTCCACGAAACCCGCGACCTGGTCCGCAATCACCTCTCTTCGGATCAATCGATCGCGACCGAGCTGCTCGATGCCATGCCAGACCTCGAGCAGCGGAGTATGCGCGTCGTCATGGCGCAGCCGGTCATGTTCGAATGCGTGGTCCGCGGCTACCTCTCGGGGTCCGGCTGGAAGGATTACCAGCGCAGCGGAACGATCGCCGGTGAACCGCTCCCGGCAGGATTGCGAGACAGCGACCGGCTGCCCGAGCCGATCTTTACGCCGGCGACCAAGGCGTTGACCGGCCACGACGAGAACATCTCGCGCGCCGAGCTCGCGAATCGTGCCGGCGACGAGCTGGCACAAACGCTCGAACGGCTCAGCCTCTCGCTCTACCGCTTCGGCGCGGAGCGCGCGTTGGAGCGCGGGCTGATCCTGGCCGATACGAAATTCGAGTTCGGGCTGCTGGACTCCGAGGTGATCCTCATCGATGAGGTCCTGACGCCCGATTCGTCGCGCTTCTGGGACCTCGAACAGTACAAGCCGGGCGGGCCCCAGCCATCGTTCGACAAGCAATATGTGCGCGATTACCTGGAGCAGCTTGGTTGGAACAAGCAGCCACCGGCACCGCCGCTCCCCGCCGAGGTGGTCGCGGGAACCAGCGCCCGCTATCTCGAGGCGCTCCGGCGTCTCAACGTCTTGTCGACGGTGGGGCGTCAGTGACGTATCGAGCTGAGGTCTTCGTCACTCTGAAGCCGGTCGTCAATGACCCGGCGGGTCTGACCATCAAGGGCGGCCTGCACGCGCTGGGCTTCGATTCCGTCACTGACGTGCGGTCGGGGAAGTACCTGGTGGTGACCCTCGATGCCGCCGATGAGGGCCAGGCCCGCTCGCGGGTGGAAGCGATGACCGGACAGTTGCTGGCCAACGAAGTCATCGAGGATTACCGCATCGAGCTACAGGCGGAGCCTCTCGCCGTATCCCCCTCCCAGGGTGGGGGTTCTTGAGGACCGGCATCGTCGTCTTTCCCGGCACCTGGAGTGACCGGGATTGTGCCCACGCGGTCGGCGAGGTCCTCGGCCAGCCGGCCCGCTACGTCGACCACCGGGAGTCGCGTCTCGACGACCTCGACCTCGTGATCTTGCCCGGTGGCTTCTCCTATGGCGATTACCTGCGCTGCGGCGCCATCGCCCGCTTCGCTCCGGTGATGGAAGCCGTCAGCGACTTCGCCAATCGCGGCGGACTGGTGCTCGGGATCTGCAATGGCTTCCAGATCCTCCAGGAAGCACGGCTGCTGCCTGGAGCGCTGCTGAGGAACGCATCCTGCGAGTTCCGCTGCGAGTGGGTCAACCTGCGGGTGGAGCAGAGCGAGTCCGCCTTCACGCTCGATTGCCGTCCGGGCCAGGTCCTCCGTATCCCGATCTCTCACGGCGAGGGGAATTTCTTCGCCGATCCGCCGACGCTCGATGCCATCGAGCGCAACGGCCAGGTTGTTTTTCGCTACTGCGCACCGGATGGACGGGTGACCGCCGAGTCGAATCCGAACGGGTCGCTGAGCAACATCGCCGGCATCACCAACGCGCGAGGCAACGTGTTCGGCATGATGCCCCACCCGGAGCGCGCCTGCGAGGACCTGCTCGGCGGCAGCGATGGCCTCGCGGTGTTTCGCTCGGCTCTCCACGCCCTGGCTCGGGTGGCGGTCTGATGGCGATCGCGACCAGGCGTACGCAGCTCGAGGAAGTTGCGCTGACCGAGGACGAGTACCGCGCCATCGTGCGAGCGATCGGCCGCGACCCAAACGACCTCGAACTCGGCATGTTCGGCGCCCTTTGGAGCGAGCATTGCTCGTACAAGACCTCGAAGGCGCTCCTGCGTCAGCTGCCCACCGAGGGTCCGGATGTCCTGCAGGGGCCGGGCGAGAACGCGGGGGCGGTCGATATCGGCGATGGACTCGCCGTGGTCTTCAAGATCGAGTCGCACAATCATCCGTCGGCGATCGAGCCGTATCAGGGGGCGGCCACCGGGGTGGGCGGCATCCTCCGCGACGTCTTCGCCATGGGGGCCAGACCGATCGCGATCCTCGATGCGCTGCGCTTTGGCCCGCTCGATTCGGGGCACAACCGCCACCTCTTCCACGGCGTGGTCGCCGGCATCGGTGGCTACGGCAATTGCTTCGGCTGCCCCACGGTTGGCGGTGAGGTCCACTTCGATCCTGGCTATACCGACAACCCGATCGTCAACGCCATGTGCGTTGGCCTGGTCGCACACGACCGCTTACGCCACGCGACTGCCGACCGGGCCGGTGAGATCGTGTTGCTGGTCGGCGCCGATACCGGGCGCGACGGCATTCACGGCGCCACCTTCGCTTCGGTGGAGATGGATGAGCGGTCTGCCGAGCGACGACCCGCGGTGCAGGTTGGCAACCCATTCCTTGAGAAATTGCTCTGCGAGGCATGCCTGCAGCTGAACAAGCTCGACGGCGTGACCGCCATCCAGGATCTGGGCGCCGCCGGGCTCACCAGCGCCGCCGGCGAGCTCGCCCATCGTGGCCGGCGCGGCATCGACATCGACGTCGACCGGATCAGCCGCCGGGAGCAGGGCATGACGCCCTACGAGGTGATGCTGTCCGAATCGCAGGAGCGGATGCTGGTGGTGGTGCGACCCGCTGCCGAAGCGGCGGCACGCCAGGTCTTCGACTATTTCGAGCTCCACGCGGATCGCATTGGGACGGTGACCGGGACCGGACGGATCCGGATTCGCGATCATGGTGTCTCCGTTGCCGACATCCCGCTGAAGGCGCTGGTGGATGGTGTTCCGCTGCGATCGCCGGCGGCGTCCTTTCCCGACAAGCAGCCCACGGTGGTGATGCCGGCGGTCGAGGAGCCCGAGGCGATCCTGCTCGACCTGATCGCGAGCCCGAATCTCCGCAGCCGCCGATCGATCTATCGGACTTACGACCACCAGGTGCAGGACAACACCGTGTTCGGCCCGGGCTTCGATGCGGCCCTGCTGCGCGTGCCCGGTACCAACAAGGGTCTGGCGTTGACGACGGACGGCAATCCCTGGTACGTCGCGCTCGACCCCTACGAAGGGACCAAGGCCGCCGTCGCCGAGGCGGCCCGCAACATCGTCTGCACCGGCGCCCGCCCGATCGCGGTGACGAACTGCCTGAATTTCGGGAATCCCGAGCGGCCGGCCATTTTTGGCCAGTTGCAGGAGAGCATCCGCGGGCTCGCCGATGCCTGCCGCGCCCTGGAATTGCCGGTCGTCAGCGGCAACGTCAGCCTTTATAACGAGACCAGCGAACGGAACATCCCACCAACGCCGGTGATTGGCATGGTCGGCCTGCTCGATGATCTCGCCCTCCGCTGCCCTTCGGGATTCCAGGAGGATGGCGATCTCGTGTTCTTGCTCGGTGAGACCCGTGAGGAGCTCGCTGGAAGTGAATATTTGCGACTGCTAGGCGCGCCCGCCGAAGGCCGCCCGCCGATTGTGAGTCTCGAGATGGAGCGTCGGCTGCAGGCCGCAATGCTCGATTCCATCGGCCGTGGGGTGTTACGCTGCGCGCACGATGTCTCCGACGGAGGCCTGCTGATCGCGCTGGCGGAAAGCGCCCTCTACGGTGGCCGCGGGCTACGTTGCCCCGCGATCGTCGGGCCGGTCAGCCGCGAGGCGTTCTACTTCGGCGAATCACAGGGGCGGGTGGTGGTGACGGTCGCCCCACGTCGCGTGCCCGAGCTCCAGCAACTGATGGCGAAGCATCACATCCCGCTGTATGCGATCGGCGTCGTGGGCGGCGAGGACTTCCAGGTGGGGTCGGATATTCGCCTTTCCCTCGACAGCCTGCGACAAGCGTGGGAGACGCCGTTTTGATTCGCCGACATCCCATGGCCGATGAACGGATGCACGAGGCCTGCGGGCTCTTTGGGATCGATGCGCCCGGCGAAGACGTCGCCAACCTGACCTATTTCGGACTCTACGCCCTGCAGCACCGCGGCCAGGAGAGCGCAGGGATCGCGACCAGTGATGGCCAGACCATGCGGATGCACAAGGACATGGGCCTGGTCGCGCAGGCCTTCGATCAACCGGCGCTCGAGCGGTTGACCGGCCACCTCGCCATGGGGCACACGCGATACTCCACCACCGGCTCGAACCGGTTGGAGAACGCGCAGCCGATCCTCGTCGAGCACCCGCAACTCGGAACCATCGCCATCGCCCACAACGGCAACCTCACCAACACCCAGGTGCTACGCGACGATCTCGCACAGCACGGCGTTCGCTTCAAGACGTCGAGCGACACCGAGGTGCTCGCCGAGCTGGTCGCGCACACGAGCGGCAGCGACATCATCTCCGTGCTGCGTCGCGCGCTGCCGCGACTGCAGGGGGCGTACTGCCTGCTGTTCCTCACCAGGGACGCCCTGGTCGGCGTCCGAGACCCGCTGGGGATTCGCCCACTCTGCCTCGGACGCCTCCCGGATGGTGGCGCCATCGTCACGTCCGAGACCTGCGCGCTCGACACCGTCGGCGCTGAGTTCGTCCGCGAGATCGAGCCCGGCGAGGCCGTGATGCTGGGACGGGGCGAGCCGGTCGCCGAGCAATTACTGCTGTCGCCGCGGATGGCGATGTGCATGTTCGAATTCATTTACTTCGCGCGCCCCGACTCGCGGCTGCAGGGGCAGTCGCTCTACGAGGCGCGCCGTAACATGGGCCGCGAGCTGGCCCGGGAGGCGCCCGCCGAGGCCGACATCGTGATCTCTCTGCCCGACTCGGGCACGCCGGCCGCCGTCGGCTTCGCCGAAGCGAGCGGCATTCCCTACAGCGAGGGTTTGATCAAGAGCCGCTACATCACCCGCACCTTCATCCAGCCCAACGAGCGGCTCCGCAATGTCGGCATCAAGCTGAAGTTCAATCCGCTGCGCGAGATTCTTCAGGGAAAGAGTGTGGTGCTGGTTGACGACTCGATCGTGCGCGGGACCACCAGCCGGAAGATCGTCGACGAGTTGCGCCGGGCCGGCACCAAGGCCGTTCATTTTCGGGTGAGTAGTCCGCCGATCCAGTGGCCCTGCTTCATGGGCATCGACATCGCCAGCCGGTCGGAGCTGATCGCCTCCGGCCGGAGCGTGAAAGAGGTCGAGCACCTGATCGGGGCCGACTCGCTGCGATACCTGAGCAAGGCCGGGCTCTTCCGGGCGGTGAAAAATGTCAGTGGTTTTTGCATGGCCTGTTTCGACGGCGATTATCCGGTGCCGGTTCCGGTACAGCTCGAGATGGACAAGCTGGCGCTGGAGACGGTCGCGCCATGACCACCTACCGTGATGCGGGCGTCGATATCGATGCCGGCAATCGGACCGTCGAGCTGATCCGCCCGCTGGCGGCGGCCACCCAGGGTCCGCAGGTACTGGCCGGCGTCGGCCCGTTCAGCGGGCTCTTTGCCCTCGACACCGCTCGCTACCGCGAGCCGGTGCTGGTGGCGAGCACCGATGGCGTCGGCACCAAGGTGCTGCTGGCGAGCGGCGCGGGGCGTCACGCCCAGATCGGCGCCGACCTGGTGAACCACTGCGTCAACGACGTGCTGACGGCGGGCGCCGAGCCGCTTTTTTTTCTCGACTACGTCGCGACCGGTGTCCTCGATCCCCCGGTTGTGGCCCAGCTCGTCTCCGGGATGGCCGATGCCTGCCGCCAGGTCAACTGCGCACTGCTCGGCGGCGAAACCGCCGAGATGCCCGGCGTCTATCAGCCCACCACCTACGACATCGCCGGCTTCATGGTCGGCGTCTGCGAGCGCGACGCGATCATCGATGGCACCGCGATCCGCGAAGGCGACGCGCTGCTCGCCTTACCCTCGACCGGCCTGCATACCAACGGCTACAGCCTGGCCCGCCGGGTGATCCCGCGCCAGGCGCTGAGCCAGACGATCCCTGGCAATGGTCATACCGTTCTCGAGGCGTTGCTGGCGCCGCACCGCGCCTACCTCGAGCCGGTACGACGGCTGCGCGAAGCGGTCCAGGTCAAGGGCCTGGCCCACATCACCGGCGGCGGTGTCGTCGGCAACCTGCCGCGCATCCTCCCGGTCGGGCTGGGGGCCCGGATTCAGCGCGGTACCTGGCCGGAGCCGGCCATCTTCTCCTACCTCGCGCCCTTTACCCCCGACGACGAAATGTGGCGGACCTTCAACATGGGGATCGGGATGATCGTGGTGGTCGATGAGGCGAGTGCCGCGACCGCCCTGCGCCTGCTCGAGGGAGAGATCTTCGTGGTCGGCGATATCGTGGCGTCCGAGCGGCGACGTGTTCAAATCCTAGAGTGAGCCGGCTTCGGGTTGGCGTCCTGGTCTCTGGCCGGGGCAGCAACCTGCAGGCGCTGATCGAGGCGGGGAAAGATCCCATGTACCCGGCACGGGTGGTGATGGTCTGCGCCAACCGGGATTGCGCCGCGCTCGAGCTGGCCAAGAAGGCGAGCATCTCTCGCGAAGTCTTTCGGCTGGCCAACTTCCCCGACCGTAAGGCGCGCGACCTCGCGATGGGCAAGATGCTACGAATGCACGACGTCGAATTGGTGGTCTGCGCCGGATACGATGCCATCCTGGAGCGCGCCTTCACCCGCCAATTCGAAGGTCGGATCCTCAACATCCATCCATCGCTGCTGCCCGAGTTCGCGGGCACCATGGACGCCGTCGCCATGGCCTTGCAAGCCGGTGTCAAGGAGACCGGCTGCACCGTGCATCTTGTGACCGACGACGTGGACCAGGGTCCGATCCTCGCGCAGCGGCGCGTCGAGGTCCTGCCGGACGACACGGTCGAGAGCCTGCGCGAGCGAATCCAGGCGGAAGAACACGCGCTGCTGCCGGTGGTGGTCAAGCGCCTGGCCGGCCAACCCCTGCCGCTGACGCTGTGAACGCACTCCTCAGCGTTTCCGATAAGACCGGACTTTCCGATTTCGCTCGTGGGCTCGACGAGCTGGGCGTCACGCTCTACGCCACCGGCGGCACCGAGCGAACCCTGCGCGAGGCCGGAATTCCGGTGCACGCGTTGCAGGAGCTCACCGGCTTCCCGGAGATGCTGGATGGGCGGGTGAAAACGCTGCATCCCAATGTCCACGCCGGCATCCTGGCGCGCCGCGATGAGCCGCGCCACCTGCAGGAGCTTGCCGATCGCGAGCTGAAGCTGATCGATCTGGTCGTCGTCAACCTCTATCCATTCATCGAGACCGTCGCGTCCGGCGCCGATCATGCCGACGCCATCGAATCGATCGACATCGGCGGCGTGACGTTGCTGCGGGCCGCGGCGAAGAACCACGATCATGTCTTGCCGGTGGTGCGATCCAGTGACTACCCGGTCGTCCTGCTGGCGCTCAAAGACCCGGCCGGCATCCCGGCATCGCTGCGGCGCCACCTGGCCGCCGTGGCGTTCGGCCATACCGCCGCCTACGATGCGGCCATCGGCGAGCACCTTCGGCAGCCGCACGTGCAAAAAACGCTGCCCGAGGACTTCACGCTGGGCGGCCGCAAGCTGCACGACCTGCGCTACGGCGAGAATCCGCACCAGTCGGCGGCGCTCTATCGGACCACCGATGGCGGCGGGATCGCGGGCGCCAAGCAGTGGCAGGGACTCGAGCTCTCCTACAACAACCTCCTCGATGCCCAGGCGGCCTGGTCGCTGGTGGGCGACTTCTCGACGATCGCGGTCGCCATCATCAAGCACGCCAATCCCTGTGGCGTCGCGATCGGGAACGATCCGGTGGAGGCCTTCGATCGGGCGCTGGCCTGCGACCGTCGGTCGGCCTTCGGCGGCATCGTCGCCTTCAACCTGCCGGTCGATGCGACCGTCGCAAAAAACCTGATCGAGGTGTTCCTCGAGGTCGTGGTCGCCCCCTCCTTCGACGCGGCGGCGCTCGAGATCTTCAAGGCGAAGCCGAAACTTCGAGTGCTACAGCCCGGGCCGGGGTCGTCGCAGCTCGCCCTGGACGTCCGTCCGATCACCGGCGGTTTCCTGGTCCAGACGGCCGATCACACGGGTGATACGCTGGGCGACACCCGTGTCGTAACGGCAAAGACTCCCGATGACGCAACCTTGAACGACCTGCGGTTCGCGTGGACGGTGGCCAAGCACGTGCGGTCGAACGCCATCGTGCTGGCGCACCAGGGCGCAACCGTTGGCGTCGGCGCCGGCCAGATGAGCCGAGTCGAGGCGGTCGAGCTTGCCGTCCACCGAGCCGGTCCACGTGCTGAGGGATCGGTGCTCGCCAGCGACGGCTTCTTTCCTTACCCGGACGGCGTCGAGGTCGCGGCGCGCGCCGGGGTCCGGGCGATCGTCCAACCGGGCGGTTCGGTGAAGGACAGCGAGGCGATCGCCGCCGCGGATGCCGCTGGCGTGGCGATGGTCCTGACCGGCGAGCGTCATTTCAAGCACTGATGACTGACTCGAAGGCGACGCACCAGGTCTCGACCAGTCCCGATGTCTCGCTCGATGAGCTGCAGCTGGCGGTGAGGAACCACTCAATGCCGCTCGAGGCCCTGCGCTATCCGATCACCCCAATCGGTCTGCACTATCTGCTGATCCATTTCGACATTCCGCGCGTCGATCCTTCCGGGTGGCGGCTCGCGGTCGGGGGTCACGTGCGCGCCCCACTGACCTTGACGCTCGACGACGTCAAGCAACGGCCGGCGGTGACCCGGGCGGTGACGCTGGAGTGTGCCGGGAATGGCCGGGCCAACCTTTCGCCTCGGCCGCTCAGTCAACCCTGGCTCTTCGAGGCCGTCGGGACGGCTGAATGGACGGGAACGCCCTTGCGGCCGCTGCTCGAGGCGGCGGGACCGCTCGACGGCGCCGTTGCCGTCGTATTCACTGGGATCGATCGGGGTGTTCAGGGTGGTATCGAGCAGAACTACGAGCGGAGCCTGACCATGGCGGAGGCGACTCGTGACGAGGTCTTCCTCGCCTATGCGATCAACGGGCAACCGCTGCCGCCCCAGCATGGGTTTCCTCTGCGTCTGGTGGTGCCGGGGTGGTACGGCATGACCCACGTCAAGTGGCTTCGTTCGATCACGGTGGTCACCCGCCCGTTCCGTGGCTATCAGCAGGAGCCCGCCTATCACGTCACCAAGACCTGGGATGAATTGGGTGAGCCCGTGACCCGAATGCTGCCCCGCTCGCTGATGGTGCCACCGGGCATTCCTGATTTCCTGCCACGGACGCGCCGGCTACCCCTGGGCGCGTGCATCCTCGAAGGCCGGGCATGGTCGGGCCGGGGGCGGATCGTTCGCGTAGAAGTCAGCGCCGATGGCGGCCACTCCTGGGCCGATGCGCAACGTGACGGAGATGGCGGGGAATTTGCCTGGCAATCGTGGCGGCATGTGTGGCACGCCGACCAGGCGGGCGAGTTCGAGCTGTGCTGCCGGGCGACCGACGCCGCCGGGAATATGCAGCCGCTGTCCGCGCCATGGAACGCCCACGGCGTCTGCAACAACCAGGTGCAGCGTGTCAAGGTGGTCGTCGGCGACCAGCTGCCCGTCCAGTCACCGATCGACAGCCTCGAAGCGAACTGATAGTCTTTTGGTGGTCTTCGGGGCAGGGGTGTAACTCCCTGATCGGCGGTATAGCCCGCGAGCGCCCTACGGCGCATGACCCGGTGAAGGCGTAAGCCCACTCCGGGGCCGACCGTACAGTCGGG
>Ga0307479_10007238_pt1 | contig 10232 bp, 12 predicted proteins | sample atmos_gasesECM4C_FD_203743 | JGI IMG/M metagenome (GOLD analysis project Ga0307479, IMG submission 203743) | Hardwood forest soil microbial communities from Morgan-Monroe State Forest, Indiana, United States - atmos_gasesECM4C_515 | ecosystem: Environmental > Terrestrial > Soil > Temperate...
GGAGTAGAGGGCGATCTCGCCCACCATGAACGACCAGTGGTCGGGGAAGATCTTGTTGAGGGTGGTGCGGGCGAAGTTCGACGCCCCGAGGCTGTCGTCGAACCAACGCAGCAGTCGTCGGGTGGCGGGGGCCGGGGCGGTCACGGCCGGCTCCGCCTGCGGTCGCGGTTCCAGAAGCCCGGCCCCACCGGCTCGGTGAAGTCGCTCCGGGCCCGGAGGAAGCCGGCGTCGTCCACGGTGAGCGGCAGTTGGGGCAGCGATCGCGTGGCCGGGCCGAAGACGGGCCGGCATCCGTGCAGCACGTCGAAGGTGGACTGGTGACAGGGGCAGAGCAGCTGCTGGCGGGCCTGTTCGTACAGCCCCACCGGGCAGCCGGCGTGGGTGCACACCTTCGAGTAGGCCAGGTAGCCGGCGGGCGACCAGGTCTCGCGGCCGCGGCGCGTCGTGATCGGGCGGTCGTTCACCCGGATCAGCAGCGTCTGGGAGTCGGCGGAGTCGGTGCTGCCTTCGGGGAAGACGGTGAGCACCCCGCCCACGTTGAGGGCCGCCACCGATACCGGAGCCCCATCGGCGGTGACCAGGCGCGAGCCTTTGCGCCACGAGGTCTGGAAGAGGGACCGCCCCGGGTTCGGGCCGAGCGACCGGATCGGGAACACCAGCGCCGCGGCCAGGGCGCCCAACGCTCCGAGCAACAGCTTGCCCAGGAGGCTGCGCCTGGCGATCGAGTCCTCGCCCCTCGTGAAGGCCGACCAGAACGCGGCCTTGTCCTCCTCGCTCGGGACCAGGTTCTCGCGCTCCTGGCTGAAGGGCCCCTGTGGCATCAGCTCCTTGCCCCACACGGCCAGGCCGTAGCCGAGCGAGCCCAGCCCCACCAGCAGCAGGGCGCCTTCGAGCTGGGGCTGGCCGCCGAGGGCGTAGAGCACGGCCAGGCCCAGACAGCCCAGGATCGACAGCACGAAGGCCACGGCGATCCGGCGCTCGTAGCGTCGCGGGTCACGGGCGTGTTCGGCCAGGTGCGGATCGAGGCTCACTCTTTGGTTCCGATCCAGTAGATGACCGCCATCAGGACGCCGAGACCGCCCAGCAGGCCGAGGAAGCCCTCGGCCGCGGGACCGCTGTGGCCCAGGCCGGCGCCGCCCCGGTCCTCGGGATGGCGCAGGTACCTGACGTAGCGGACGATGTCGTTGACCTGCTGATCGGTGAGCGTGTCCGCTCCGAACACGGGCATGTTGCCCGGTCCGGTCCGGATGGCTTCGGCGATCTGCACGGGAGTGGCCGAGTGGAGCGGGGGGGCGAAGTCGCCGTAGCTGAGGGCGCCGCCGATGCCGGCGGCCTGATGGCACGCGGCGCAGTTCTGCCGGTACAGCTCGCCGCCGTCGACCAGCGAGGCACGGACCAGATCGACGGTGGGGATGGCCGGGCCGCCTGGGCCGAGCGATTCGACGTAGGCGACGATGGCGGCCCGCTGGGCCGGTGCGAAGGCGGGAGGCTTGCGGATGGCCGCTGCGGTCGGGGTGGCCAGCGGCATCCGGCCCGTCGACAACCAGAAATCGACCCGGGCTGCGCCCCGCCCGACCAGCGCCGGCGCCACCCGGCCCTCCACCACACCTCCCTGGGCGGAGGAACCGTGGCACGAGGAACACGCCTGCTGGTAGAGCGCCCGACCCTCCTCGATCGGAGGCGCCGCCTGGCGGGGCGCGGCATGGGTCGGCGCTGAGATCAGCAGCGCCAGCGCCACCATCCCGGGCAGGGCCCCGAGCCGCCCGGCCGTCATTTCAGCAGGAACAGCGTGGCGTAGAGGCCGAGCCAGACGACGTCGACGAAATGCCAGTAGTACGCGACCACCTCGACGGCAGGCGTGTCACCGGGGTCCCGGCCCTCGCCGGCCATCCGCACCAGCAGGAAGGCCATGGCCAGCAGCCCCAGCAACACGTGGAAGCCGTGGAACCCGGTCATCAGGAAGAACAGCGAGCCGAAGACGTGGGTCGAGGGGCTGAACGGGACCCGGGACCACTCCAACGCCTGGTTGCCGAGGAACAGCACCCCGAGGGCGATGGTGGCGACCACCCACCGCCGGGCGGCGCCCATCGCGCCCTGCTCGGCGTTGCGGACGCCCAGCTGCATGGTCCCGCTGGAGAGGACGAGGACGGCGGTGAACACGCCCGCCTGCGCGGTGTCGAGGTGGGCGCCGGGTGGGGGCCACACCGGGTGGGCGGCGCGGATGGTGAAGTACGACGCGAACAGACCGCCGAAGAACATCAGCTCCGATGCCAGCCACACCACCGTTCCCACAGCCAGCATCGAGGGTCGCCGGGCCGAGGCCGGCAGCGCCGTCGCCTGCACCCCCCAGTTTCTAGTCCGCGGCGTAGGGTTGGGTGAAGTGGCTCCGATCCCGCTGGCCGCCGTGCTGGTTCTGGGCGCGGCCTACTGGTGGGGCCTGAACCGGCTGGCCGGCCGCTCCGGACGGCGCTGGCCCGTCGCTCGCACCGCATCGTTCGCGGCCGGCCTGGTGGTCATCCTGGCCGCCACCCAGCCCCCGGTCGCGACCCAGGACACCCGGTACTTCGCCGTGCACGCGGTCCAGCACCTGATGCTGGCCATGGTGGCGCCGCCCCTGCTCGCCCTCGGGGCGCCCGTGACCCTGGCCCTCCAGGCCTCGACCCGAACCACGCAGCAACGCCTGCTCCGGGTGCTGCGCTCGCCTCCGGTGGCCGCGGTCACCCATCCGCTGGTCGGCTGGGCACTGCTGGCCGCCTCCATGTTCGCGCTCTACCTCAGCCCGCTGTACGCCTACTCACTGGCTCACCCGCTCGTGCACGACCTGGTCCACCTGCACTTCGTGACCGCCGGGCTGCTGTTCTTCTGGCCGGTCGTCGGCCTCGACCCCAGCCGCTGGCGACTGCCCTACGGCGGCCGGCTGCTGTACCTGCTGCTGACCGTCCCGGTGCACGCCTTCCTCGGCATCGCGCTGCTGACCGCCACCACACCGCTGTACACCGCTCATTCGCTTTCCGACCAGCACGCCGGGGGCGGGATCATGTGGGCCGGGGGCGAGCTGCTCACCCTGGCAGCCGCCGCCGTCGTCCTCACCCAGTGGATGGGCGCCGACCGGCGGGAGGCGGCCCGGGCCGATCGACGGGCTGACGCGCTCTCAGTGGCCGGACTGCGTGGCGGTTGACCTCGGGTCCCGGCCGAACTCCAGCGTGGTGTACCGGTAGGCCCTGGTCCCCGGCAGCCACTGGCCACGCGGCAGCCTGGCTTTGGCCTGCAGGTGGCTCAGGAAGTCGAGCCGGTCCGGAAGGGTCTCCCACACCGCGGGCAGGAAGGTGGCCCGTCGCGCCCCGGCCGCGATCAGCAGCCCGTCGACGCCGGGACGCAGGGCCGCCAGCAACTCCGCCTCCGAGTCCAGGTCCAGCGGCTCGAGCGGCGAGAGCACCGAGACCTTCACCGACAGGCCCGGCTCGTCGGCCCAGGTCAGCGCCGGCAATCGAGGGTCGGCGAACGCGGCCTCCCAGGCCAGCGTCGGCACCGCAACGAACAGGGGACGGCGGGCTTCGAGCGAGCCGATACAGCCGTTGAGGGCGCCGTAGACCTGGACGGTCACGAACACGCCCCGGCTGACGAGGACCGCCGGCGGCAGCCCGGCCAGCGAGCCGGCGTCGGGGACCAGCGGGCCCTCACCGGCCAGCCCTGAGCGGATGGAGCGCTCGGCCGCGTCCAGCAGGACCAGCTGGGCCTCGGCGCCGAGCGATCCGTCAGACCAGGGCGAAGGATCCATAACCCACCACTCTGTCCCGGGGTCCCGCGGTGTCCCCGGAGTTCCGCAGGTCCAGCTCCCGCACCGCCAGCCGGTGGCGGGCCGCGGCCTCGAGCAGGCCCCGAACCGGGTACGCCCCACAGGCGTCACGGTCGCCGACGTCGGCGGCCCGGGCCGCCACGATGGCCGCAGCGGTGCGGGCGTCGATCGCCCTGGCCGTTTCGTAGTCGTGGTAATGGCTGAGGTCGGTGCTGACCACGATCAGGGTCTCCGGGCCGCCCCACACCAGGTCGAGGACGTCCGCCACGTCACCGGCCCGGCACAGCCCGACGACGAGTGGCAGCAGCACGAACTCGTCCAGGCAGACCTGCAGGAACGGGAGGTGGACCTCGAGGCTGTGTTCGTGGGCATGGGCCTCGTCGCCGACCTGCACCTGCGGCAAGGCGAGGATGGCGTCCCGTGCCGTGGCGTCCAGGGGGACCTGGCCCAGAGGGGTGACGAAGGCATCGGCGCTGCTGACCGCCAGACCTTCCACGTAGACCCGGTGAGCGGGGCCGAGCAGCACGACCCGCCGGATGGTGTGCCGCACCGCCCCGAGACAGGCGTAGGCCGACGCCGCCACCTGACCCGAGTACAGGTAACCGGCGTGCGGGGCGATGATGGCCTTTGGGGCCGGGGAGGTCGAGCGGGCCGACTCGAGGTCCCGGGCCAGCTCAGCTCTCAGGGCTTCGGGGTCGTCCGGGTAGAACGAGCCCGACACGGCGGGGGGCCGGACCCTCAACGCGCCGCCAGGCGAACGGGCTGGCGCCGGGGCCCCCAGTTGCCGGGAGGGCCGTCGAAGACTCCGGGGCACCGGGCGCCGCACCCCTGGCAGTGCCCGTCACCCGACAGCCGGTACTCGCCCAGGCGGTACCAGTCCCGCTCGATCAGCCGGGCCCCGCACTCCTGGCAGTAGGTGCTCGAGCCGGCGGTGTCGTGAACGTTGCCGGTGTACGCGAAGCGAACGCCGTTGGCCAGGGCGATGGCCCGGGCCCGGCTCAGGGTCTCGGGTGGCGTGGGCGGCCGGTCGAGCATCTTGAAATCGGGGTGGAAGGCGGTGAAGTGCATGGGCACCTCGGGGCCCACGTGCTCGACGACCCATCGGGTCATGGCGTCGAGCTCGTCGTCGCTGTCGTTGAGCCCGGGGATCAGCAAGGTGGTCAGCTCGAACCAGACCCGGGTCTCGTGCTTGACGTACTCGATGGTGTCGAGCACCGCGGCCAGGTCGGCGCCGCACGTGTGCCGGTAGAACTCCTCGGTGAACCCCTTCAAGTCGATGTTGGCCGCGTCCATGTGGTCGTAGAACTCGACGCGCGGCTCGGGACAGATGTAGCCCGCGGTGACGGCCACCGCCTTGATGCCGCGTTGGCGACAGGCGTCGGCGACGTCGATGGCGTACTCGTGGAAGATCACCGGGTCGTTGTAGGTGAAGGCCACGCTGCGGCAGCCCAGCCGTTCCGCCGCCCGGGCAATGGCCTCCGGAGACGCCTCGTCGGCCAGGGTGTCGATCTCCTTGGACTTGCTGATGTCCCAGTTCTGGCAGAAGCGGCAGGCCAGGTTGCACCCTGCGGTCCCGAACGACAGCACCGAGGTCCCGGGCAGGAAGTGGTTGAGCGGCTTCTTCTCGATCGGGTCGATGCAGTAGCCGCTGGCCCGGCCGTAGGACGTGAGCACGATCTGGTCGTCCTCCCGCGTCCGGATGAAGCACACCCCGCGCTGGCCGTCCCGAAGCTTGCAGGCCCGAGGGCACAGGTCGCACTGGATGCGCCCGTCGTCGAGCGCGTGCCAGTACCTGGTCGGCACCGTGAAGCGGTCCACCCGGGAATTCTTGCTCAGTTCGGGACCTATGTGTGCCGGCCTACGTTGTGGGCATGGCCAAGGCGAACCTGGTAGCGGACGCGGTCGTGATCGGCATGGGCCCCGGCGGCGAAGAGGTGGCGCTGAAACTGGCCGAGTCCGGCCTCGACGTCATCGGCATCGACCGGGGCCTGCTCGGCGGCGAATGCCCGTACTGGGGCTGCATACCGTCGAAGATGATGATCCGGGCCGGCAACCTGCTGGCCGAGGCCCGGCGCATCCCCGGCATGGCCGGCGACGCCAGTGTCTCCCCCGACTGGGCCCCCGTCGCCGCGAGAGTCCGCGACGCGACCGACAACTGGGATGACCGGGTCGCGGTCGAGCGGTTCGAGGGAAAGGGCGGCCGTTTTCTCCGCGGCGACGGCCGGCTGCTGGGGCCGGGGCGGGTCGAGGTCGGCGATACCACCATCGAGGCGGGCCGCGCCGTCGTCATCGCGACCGGCACCGGGCCGAACATCCCGCCGGTGCCGGGCCTGGCCGGCGTGGCCTACTGGACCAACCGGGAGGCGATCGAGGCGACCGAGGTGCCCGGATCGCTGGCCGTGCTGGGCGGCGGCGCCGTCGGGCTGGAGCTGGCCCAGGTGTTCGCCCGCTTCGGGTGTGACGTCACCGTCATCGAGGCCATGGACCGCCTGTTGCCTCCCGAGGAGCCGGAGGTCCACGACCTCATCCGCCCCATTCTGGAGAGGGAAGGCGTCACCGTTCACGTGGGCGCCAAGGCCCAACGGGTGCGCGAGGACGGCGGACGCCTGGTCGTGGACCTCGAGCAGGGCCCCGCGGTGGCGGCCGACCGCCTGTTGGTGGCGACGGGCAGGCGGGCCGACCTGGATGCCGTCGGCATGCCGAGCGTCGGCATCGACGGCCAGCTCCGGGCCCTGCCGGTGGACGAGCACCTCAGGGTTGCGCCCGGGATCTGGGCCGTGGGTGACATCACGGGCAAGGGCGCCTTCACCCATACCGCGATGTACCAGGCCGGCATCGCCGTCGCCGACATCCTGGGCCGGGCCCACGGTCCAGCTGAGTATCACGCCGTGCCCCGGGTGACCTTCACCGATCCCGAGGTGGGCTCGGTCGGACAGACCGAGGCGGCGGCCCGAGCGGCGGGGGTCTCGACGCGCACCGGCATGGCGCAGATCCCGACCTCGGCGCGCGGCTGGATCCACAAAGCGGGCAACGAAGGGCTGATCAAGCTGGTCGAAGACGCCCGGCGCGGCGTGCTCGTCGGGGCGACGTCGGCCGGCCCCACCGGCGGCGAGGTGTTGGGCCTTCTGTCGCTGGCGGTCCACGCCGCCGTGCCGACCGACCGCCTCCGCCAGATGATCTACGCCTATCCGACCTTCCATCGGGCCATCGAGCACGCGCTGATGGAGCTGGGTTGAGGCAATTGGGCCCGAGCGCGGCATTTGCGGGCGTGTAACGCCCGAGGGCCGGGGCGCGATGGGCGGGGTGTCGAGCAAACGTTGGAGGAGATCCATGCTTGCCAAGCTGCTCACGGCCAAAGTGGCCGCCATCGCCTTGACCGTGGTGCTGGGTGCCGCCACCGCGGCCGCGATGACCGTCCCGCCCACCGGAGGCCGGCCGGGGTTCGCGAAGCCATCGGTTTCGACGACGCCCACCACCCACGCCGGCACCACCAGCACCACTGAGAAGAAGGACGCTCCCGAGACCGACACCGACACCGGTAAGCCCGCCTCGGTGACGGACTCCAACGCCCTCTTCGGCCTGTGCAATGCGTTCCTGCACAACTCCGCCGAGGCCAAGGAACACTCGCCGGTGTTCAAGGCGCTGGCCGCCGCCCACCCGGGCACGGTGGCCTTCTGCCAGAACGTGGTGAAGAACAAGCCGGCGGACGCCAACGAGGCCGACGACACGGACGACCAGGGCAAGCCGTCCACCGCCGGGAAGACCGGTGACCACGGCAAGCCGTCAACCACGCCGGGGGGCGACACCGAAGATCCCAACAGCTAAGGGATCGGTTCGGCAGGAAGGGAGGGCCGGCGCCCTCCCTTCTTCGCGTCCTGGGAGGCAGCTTCCCTGGGCGACAATCACCTTCCCTGGGCGATAATCGCCTGGTGACGACCGAGGTCGCCGTGCGTCGGGTGCCCGCGGAGATCACCCTCCCGCTGCGCCAGCGGGTCCTGCGGCCGCACGAGACCCTCGACCAGCTCCGGCTGGCGGGCGACGACGACCCGGACACGGGCCACTTCGCCGCCGTCGAGGCCACGGGTGAGGTGGTGGGCACGGCGTCGGTGCGGCGGGAGGCGCCGCCGTGGGCGCCGGCCGACACCGGGGCGTGGCGGCTGCGGGGCATGGCCACCGCCGAGTCGCGCCGGGGCGGCGGCATCGGGACCGTGGTGTTGCGCGCCGTCGTGGACCATGTGGCCGACCATGGCGGCGGCACGCTGTGGTGCAACGCCCGCCTGCCCGCCCTCACCTTCTACCAGCGGGCCGGGTTCGAAACCCGCGGTGACGCCTGGGACGAGCCGCCGATCGGCCCCCACATCGCCATGCAGCGCGTGGTGCGCTCGGCGGGCTAGGGCGTCCGGTGCGCTAGCTGCGTTCGGCGCGCTCGCTGCTCCCCGGCGGGGCCCGGTGGCTCGGGAACCCACTCTCCAGCCAATTTATGACATTACTACAGACCATAGTTGATACTACTGTCATTGATGACTTCTCGCCCGATGCCGACCGTCGCCGATGGCGTCGATCAGGTCCTGGCGGGCCCGGGCCACCCGTGACCGGATGGTCCCGACCGGGCAATCGCAGACCTCAGCCGCCTCCTCGTACGACAGGCCCAGCAGCTGGGTCGAGACGAAGGCGGCCCGGCGCCCCGGCTCCAGCGCGGAGATGGCGAGGCGAACGCTGACCTCACCGCCCGGATCGGGGGCCGGCGACGCGGTGCGAACGCGCTCCTTCAGCAGCCTTCGGCGGCGGCCCGACCGGTAGCTGTCGTAGACGGCGCGCCGCGCAATCGCGAGCAACCAGGTGCGGGCGCTGGCCTCGGCCCGGAACGACGGCAGGGCCCGCATGGCCCGCACGTACGTCTCCTGGACCAGGTCATCGGCCTCGTCACGGGAGGCGAGGTGGGCGCAGAGCCGCCACACCTCGGCCTGGGTGGCGCGCACGAATCCGTGCAGGGCGAGCCGGTCGCCCTTCCCCGCAGCCAGCGCCAGCCCGGTCACCTCGTCCACGGCGCGACGGTAGCGCTCGGGCCCGGGCGGGAACTCGACAGCCCCCGGGTGCGACTACCAGGGCATGCAGTGCGAGTTCTACCGCGAGGTCTGTTCAGCCCGGCTCGACGGGGCCGCCTCAGAGCTGGAGGCCAACGCCCTGGACGCCCACCTGGCCGGCTGCCCCGATTGCCGCGCCTGGGCCGCCGAGGCCACGAAGGTGACGGCACTGGCCAGGCTGGCGCCGGCCGACCGTGTTCCCGATCTCACGGCGCGGATCATGGCCGCGGCGCCGGTGTCGCGCCCCGGGTCGGTCTCGGGTCCGGCGTCGCTGCCGGGTCCGGCGCCGGCCATCCGGCCCGTTCCCGTGGCCCGTCTGGGCCTCGTCATGGTGGCGCTGGCCCAGCTGGCGATCGCCGTTCCGGCTCTGCTCGGCAACGACGCCGGGGCGCCGGTCCACATCGCGCGCGAGCAGGGCTCGTGGGCGCTGGCGCTGGCGGTCGGTCTTCTGTTCGCGGCCTGGCGGCCGGCGCGGGCCGACGGCATCCTGCCCGTGCTCGGGGTCCTGGTCGCCTGCCTGGCCGCGACGACGACGCTTGATGTCGTTGCCGGCCGGGCCGCGGCGTCGGGCGAGGCGCCGCACGCGCTGGCGGGGCTCGGCCTCGTGCTGCTCTGGCTCGCGGCCCACCCGGGCGCCGGAACCGGCCAGACCGAGACGGGTCGAGCCGGCCCAGGCTGGCCGGGCGGCAAGGGGTCGGGCGGCGGGCGAACCGGTGGCCGCCGACCCGGTGCGGCAGGAGCGGCGCCGGCGTGAAGCGTCCCCTGGCGGCCGGCCTCGTCGCCGCCGCCGTGGTCTTCGGGATCGTCTTCGGTACCGCCGCGCCCGCATTCGCCCACGCCCAGCTCGAATCGACCGATCCACCAGCCGGAGCGGTGCTCGACAAGTCGCCTGGCCAGGTGGTGCTCCACTTCGGCGAGCCCGTCGAGGCCCAGTTCGGCGCCGTGCGCGTCTACAACTCCACCGGAAAGCGGGTCGATTCGGGGCACTCGTCCCACCCGCGGGGCGACAGCCACGCCGTGGCGACCACGGTGCCGGACAACCTGACGAGCGGCGGCTACGTGGTCACCTGGCGGGTCATCTCGGCCGACTCGCATCCGGTCCACGGAGCCTTCACCTTTCGGATCGGCCAGTCGGCGGCCGCGGGCGGGACGTCGCTGAAAGACGAAGCAGCCAAGCTGCTGTCCGCCGGCGGCGGCAGCCTGACGGTGGGCGCGGTGTTCGCGGTGGTGCGTTTCCTGGGCTTCGTCGCGCTGCTCGTGTTCGCCGGCGCCGTCGCCTTCCTCGGCTGGGGCTGGCCGGCGGGCACCGCCGACGGGCGGGCCCGGGCCCTGACGTGGGGCGCGCTCGCGGC
>Ga0307479_10007239_pt1 | contig 10231 bp, 7 predicted proteins | sample atmos_gasesECM4C_FD_203743 | JGI IMG/M metagenome (GOLD analysis project Ga0307479, IMG submission 203743) | Hardwood forest soil microbial communities from Morgan-Monroe State Forest, Indiana, United States - atmos_gasesECM4C_515 | ecosystem: Environmental > Terrestrial > Soil > Temperate...
TCGGCCGGCTCGTGACTGCCGGCGCCGCACCTTCACCGAGCGCGAGCAGGCGCGACACTTGCTCGACGAACGCGGCGGAGCTCTGCCCGCCACTCAGCCACGTCCACTGTACTTCGTGGAACTTGTCGGGCACCCGAGCGTCGACCTCATCGGTGCCGTCAATGACAACCGGCAGCAGGAACGCCTTCTCGGCAGCCATCAGGTGGGAGCGATCAACCGCGAGTTTCCATTCGAACCGGAAATATCCCTCCACGCGAGCGCGCGAATTCGCGGAAATGATCGGGATGAACAAGGCGCACGTCTTGATCTGTTTCTTGATCGCGGAGTCCCAGACAGCCCCGCCGCGCAGTTCGTTCTGGTCGAACCACACCTCAATACCTGCATTGCGCAGGCTGGTGCAGATCCGCGCCGCCACTTCCGTGTCCTCCGAGGCGTAGCTGAGGAAGACGGCTCGATGCCCGTCCGAGGCGGGAACCGGGTCGCCTTTAGGCCCAGATTCGTCGGTCACGGAGTGCTTCGAGGTGGCTGTTTTGAAGCCTCAGAATGTACTACGGCGTCTGATTGCGCAAACTGGGCGCTGCCGGGGGAGCTGGCAACCGCAAGCCATGGTGGCCCGAGATGGAATCGAGCCACGGACACGCGGATATCAGTCTGGTTTAGTCTTTTTGTGGGCTTAGTAATCAATCACTTGCGTTGCTCGTTCTCAACCATCTCCGGCGACCCTTCGGCAGGATTCGCCGCATTCGCGGCCCGCGTAACGATTAAAATCGCCCCATGATCGTGCAAAAGGCCAGCGTCTGTCCGCTCGACTGCCCGGATACCTGCAGTCTCGCTGTAACCGTGTCCGGTGACCAGGTGCTCGCCGTGCGCGGATCGAAGGTCAATCCCATAACCCACGGCGCCATCTGCGCCAAGGTGGCCAACAGTTATCCCGAGTTTGTGCATGGCCCCGATCGCTTGCGATATCCCCTCAGGCGCATCGGCCCGAAAGGGAAAGGTAACTTCGAGCGCACCTCCTGGGATCAAGCCTTGGACATCATTCATGATCGCGTCGCGAGCGTAGTCGAGCGCTACGGCCCCCAGGCCGTGTTGCCGCTCAATTACGCTGGACCGCATGGGATGCTGGCAGGCGATTCCATGTCGCTGCGCTTTTTTCACGGTCTGGGCGCCTCGTTGCTCAGTCGCAACCCGTTGTGCGGCGGCATCCGCAGCGCCGCCTACGCGGGCACCTTCGGCGCAACCCCCGGCACCCCGCTGCAGCAGGTGAGCCTCGCCAAGCTCATCATCGTCTGGGGAAATAACGCCACGGTCTGCAACCTGCACCTGATGCGGCAGATCAACGCGGCCAAGCGCAAGGGTGCCAGGCTGGTGGTTATCGATCCCCGGCGCGTCAAGGTCGCCGAACAGGCGCAACTGCATCTGCCGGTCCGCCCTGGAACGGACGTGGTGCTGGCGTGGGCGATCGCGGTGGAGCTGGAGAGACTGGGCGGCCTCGATCGCGCCTTCATTGATGAGCACGTGCTCGGGTTCGACGCCTTCATGGAAGCGGCACGCGGTTACCCACCCGAACGCGCGGCGCAGATATGCGGAGTTGAGCTCAACGACATCCGTACCCTGGCGCGCTGGTACCAGGAGGCCTCACCCGCGGTGATCGCCTGGGGGAACGGACTCGAGCGCAACCAGAACGGCGGCTCGGGGCTGCGCGCCATCGCCGCTCTCCCGGCGCTGGCAGGCAAGTTCGGCGTGGCGGGCGGTGGGCTTGTGGGTGGCGCAGGTCATGCCTTTCCGAAGACCCTCGATCGATTGACGCGCTCGGATTTCGTGCCGCCGAAGACACGGACGATCAACATTCTTGACGTCGGTCGGCTGCTGCTCGATGACCATCTGGATCCGCCCATCAAAGCCCTGTTCATCTACAACCACAATCCGCTGATCGTCCATCCAGACCAGAATCGAATGAAGCGCGCGCTGGCGCGGGAGGACGTATTTGTGGCCGGAATCGAAATCGCGATGACCGACAGCATGGCGTACGCGGATGTGGTGCTCCCGGCTTGTACCCATTTCGAGCACGCCGATCTCTACTGCGCGTACGGACAGCAGTATCTGCAGCGAGCCGAAGCTGTCATCCCGCCGGTCGGCGAGAGCCTGCCCAATACGGAGATCTTCCGACGGCTTGCCGCCAGGTTCGGTCTGATGGACCCGGCATTCAGGGCGAGCGACACCGAACTGATGGACGCGGCCCTTAACTCGGACGATCCCCGCATGCAGGGTCTCAAGTCGAGCCAAATCCCAGTCGATCAGTCGATCAAAATGCAGTACGGCGGCGCCGAGCCCATCCTGTTCGGTAATGTCGCGCCGCGAACCCGCAGCGGAAAAATTGAATTGCTGTCGGCGGACCTCGGCGATCGCTACGGTGCCCTCCTGCCATGCTACCGAGCGCTCGTGTCACACTATCCCTTGACACTGATCACGCCGGCCTCCGATAAACGCATCACCTCCACCTTCGGGGGCCTCGCGCTGAGCGATGACACGCCGGTGCTCGAGATGAATCCGGACGACGCCGCGAGCCGCGGGCTGACCGACGGAACGTGGGTGAGAGTGTGGAACGATCTGGGGGAGGTGTTTCTGCCGCTGCGGATCACGACTGTGGTACGGCCAGGCGTGGTCTGCTCCGAAAAAGGCGCGTGGCTGCGCACCAGTCCGAACGGGCAGACCGTGTCTGCGTTGGCTCCCACACACAAGGCCGATCTTGCCGATGGCGCTTGCTTCAACGATGCTCGAGTGGAAGTGCAAGCACGGTGAATGCCTTCCCGATTTTCAGTCCCGGCCTTGAATCAAGTTAGAGTCTTGATTGCGCTGGCTAAACTGACTTAGCAGCGTCCAGTATTTTCCCCGCACATGTGCCCAGCGTCCATCGCGCCTGATCCTGCAGGCCTTCTCGGGAATGTCGGGAACCCCCGCCGCGACGCTCGAGGGAATAAATCCTTCACTGTCTAGGTCCTCATGCATGCGAAAAGACCGCGGCGTACATCACGCTCGAGCGGCTTTCACGCAATTGCAATGGAGGAGAAACTCATGCTGCGATTCTGGGCCTCGCTCGCACTCCTGTGCGCTACCCCGCTCGCATACGGTGCGGTCGATGAGGTAGTACAGTGGAATAAGACACTCCTGACCATCGTCCGCACAGCGGGCGCGCAACCTGCAACCGTACATCCGACGCGTAGCTTCGCGATCATGCACGCTGCGATTTATGACGCGGTGAACTCAATCGATGCGACCCACGAGTCTTACCTCGTCCGTATTGAACACGTTTCGCCGCGCGCCTCGCAACAGGCGGCGGTCGCGGCAGCGGCACACGAGACGCTCGTCACACTGTATCCCGCGTTTCAGACCGAGCTCGATCAACAGTTCGAGCAATCGTTAGCACAGATCCCCGACGGCGCCGACAAAACCGCCGGAATTGACGTTGGCACGGGGGTTGCGCAGGCCACCCTGGCTCTACGCAACGACGATGGATCAGCCGCGACACCGATTCCTTATATCTTTGGCGACGCCCCCGGCGACTACCAGTCCACGCCACCTAATTTCCCCAAGCAACCCGTGTTCACGCATTGGTCCCGGGTAACCCCTTTCGCCCTCGAGAGCGCGAGGCAATTCCGCCCTGGGCCGCCACCAGCCCTGACCAGCGCCGAATACACCGCCGTCTTCAATGAAGTTAAGTCGCTGGGCATCGCGAACAGCACCGCGGCGACTGCGGACCAGGCGCTCATCGGCCGGTTCTGGAACGGAGCGATTCAGAATTACTGGAACGAAATCGCTCAGACGGCCGTTCTCGCGCATCACCTGACGAGCGCACAGAGCGCCCGTGTATTCGCGTTGCTGAATCTGACTTTCGCGGATGAAGTGATCGCATTTTACGATGCCAAGTACACGTACAACCTGTGGCGGCCGGTGACCGCGATCCGGGCCGCGGCTACGGACGGTAACCCCCAGACGGCGGCGGATCCAAATTGGCTTCCGCAGGCAGGTAAAACCGCGGCCGATCCGTCGTACCCCGGCGCACACGCGACGATCAGCGCCGGCGGCGCGTTCGTGCTGAGCGCCCTGTTCGGCAACAAGGCGTTTCACCTGAACGTCACTTCAGAAGTGCTTCCCGGGGTCGTCCGCTCCTTCGACAGCTTCGCGGCCGTTGAGAACGAGGCGAGCCTCAGCCGGGTCTACGCAGGCCAGCACTTCCGCTCGGACGAGAATGTCGGCGAAGAGCTCGGCAGCGCGGTGGCCGACTTTGTGGTCAGCAATTTCCTGACCCGGGTTCCAGGAGCAGACAATGGGAAGGGAGACGTCTACTGATCTCATGCTCTTGATAGAAGGCTCAGGAAAAATCGGCCGCAGCATGCCTACGGCTGATCCAGCAGCTGCTCGCGTGGAAAGTCTCTCAGGCTCTCGATCGCGACAGCCACACCGTCGCGGGCCAGCAATCTCGGGAATTCCGCAGGCGCACCGATCGCAACGATATAGCCAATACCGGCGGCGTGGGCTGCGGCGAGCCCGGAGACCGCATCCTCGACCACCACACACTCACTCGGGGCGATCCCAATATTTTGTGCGGCCGCCAGATACACATCCGGTGCAGGCTTTCCGGGGCGAACGCCGTCGTCGTAGACAATTTTCGCCACGTCGAACCATCGGTCCAAGCACAGCTGTTCTGTGAAGAATCTCAGATTCGTGATCTCCGAAGAGGTCGCGATGGTTCGCGGGATGTTGCGGCCCGCAAGCCCCTCGAGAAGATCCCGCGCGCCGGGAGACAGTACCAGTCGGCTTGGGTTTGACAGGCACAATTCGCGATAGAACGACTCCTTGACCTGAATCAGATCGAGAAGTTCTTGCCCCGCAATCGCTCGGCCGGCCAGGTAGCTCAACACGTAGGAGTTCGGACGACCATGCATGTGAGTGGTGAGCTCATCGTCAGTCATCTCCTGTCCGCGCAGGTTCTTCGCGATAACCTGCCAGGATTTGACCTGCAGGTCGGCGTCGCAGAACAACACGCCGTTAAAGTCAAAGACTATGCCCCTATACCTCATGCGGGGGTTAATCAGCCGGTTGGTGGCGCGAATCTGGACACGGATAAGAGGATAGCGCGCCGTAAAGCCGGGTACGACGTGGGCTCTGTGCACACCAGCCAAGCTTCACTCGCGGCGGGCGAACGTCGAATTGAGGAGATCCAGGCGCGCTTGTTAGCCGAAAATCGCTTCTAACCTCACCTATCCGACTGCAGATGCCTGCGCGTTAGACCCAGGCGATGACGCGGCTCCAGCGCGCACGTTCATGTCCGGCTCGAAGAACTGGTGGTTGCTGCGCCCACGGGCCTTGGCGTGGAACAGCGCAATATCAGCGTTTTCCAGCAGTGTCTCGGCGTCCGCGCCGTTATCGGGGTAGACGCCGATACCAACGCTCACCGTGACGCTCAGATCTTGATGGCCGATGCGGTGGGGTCTGCTCACTGCGGCGAGTAGCTTGTTCGCGGTCGAGGCTGCATCTTCCGCGCGGGCCACTTCCGAAAGCAGCACGACGAATTCATCCCCACCGTGTCGGCTGACCGTATCCGAGTTGCGCACGCAAGCCACTAAGCGTTGTGCAATAGACTGCAGAAGCTGATCGCCGATCCCGTGACCCAGAGAATCGTTGATCTGCTTGAAGCGATCCACATCCAGGAACAGAACCGCAAGCGAGGTGCGGTGACGCTTTGCGGACGCAATCGCCTGGCTAAGCCGGTCGTTCAACAACATGCGGTTGGGCAACTCGGTGAGAAAGTCGTGTTGAGCCAGATAGGACATCCTGAGCGACATCGTGCGCGCCACACTGACGTCGTGAAAAACGATCACGGCGCCCGTCACCCGCCCGCGGGGGTCGCGAATGGGGGCCGCAGTATCTTCGACTGCAGATTCATACCCGTCGCGGCGAATCAGGACGCAGTTGGCGCTCAGGCCGACGGACTTGTTGTGCAGCATCGCCATCGCCAGCGGATTAAGAGCCGGTTCGCGGCTATCCCCGTCGATGATCCGCAACACTTCCTGAAGTGGCCGCCCTGATGCCTCCTGCCACGACCAGCCTGTCATTTTTTCGGCGACCGGATTGAGATAGGTTACGCTGCCCGCGATGTCGGTGCTGATGACCGCGTCCCCGATCGAGTTGAGCGTGACTTGTGCGCGCTCCGTTTTAAAGAGCAGCGTCTGGGAGTACGCCGAACGGTCGAGCATGCTGGTCAGAGCCTTGGGCAGCGAATGACCGTCGAGGCGCTCTTGCAGCAGGTAGTCCTGCGCACCGCGTTGGACGGCAAGTCGCGCGACATCCTCATCGCGCAAGTGGCTCAAGACCAGGATCGGAACGCGGGGCGACGCGTTCAACAGGGTATCGAAGGTCTCGATTCCCTGGCTGTCGGACAGGAAAAGATCGACCACGACCGCTGCGATTTGCTCCCCTACCGGGCTGCCCAGTCGCTTGACGGCATCGCAGCAGCGCCTCACCCACTCGACTTTGAAAGGACCATCGCGTGAATTGACCAGCGAGCGTCGAACGGCCTTGGCTTCCGCAGCATCTGACAGGACAAGAAGTACGTTCCGGAACATAGGTTTACCGCGACGCAGCATGCGCCGAATCGCCTGGCAGTCTGTTCGCTAGCGTACGCAGGAGTCGGTCGGTGGCCCACCGAACAGAGTCCCGCCGGGCTGCCGGTCATGCTGGAGCGCTAGGACTGTCTCCCAAGCGCAACGAACAGGAGAGTTCGTGTCACAGCCGGCGCGGTCCGCCGTGAGGAATCGTCTGCTCGCCGCTCTGCCCGCCCCGGATCGTCAGCATCTGCTGGCGCGCTGTGAGCAGGTCCAGCTGCGCTTTGCCGATGTGCTCTGCCGACCCGGCGAACGCATTCGCCACGTCTTCTTTCCCACCGACAGCTTCATCTCTCTGATCACCCCGATTGACGGCCACGCCAACCTCGAGGTGGGACTCGTAGGCGACGAAGGCATGCTGGGCATCTCGTTGATGCTCGGCGTAAGCACTGCACCGTTGCAGGCCCTGGTGCAGGGCGCGGGCGCGGCGTGGCGGATGGAGGCGTCGAAATTTTGCCGTGAGCTCAAACATAGTGCGGCGCTGCAACGAGGTCTGAACCGCTATCTCTATGTGACGCTCAGCCAGCTGGCACAGACGGCTGCTTGCACCCGCTTTCATCTCGTGGAAGCGCGGCTTGCCCGTTGGCTGTTGATGACTCGCGATCGGGCGCACGCCGATGAGTTCCATATCACGCACGAATTCATGGCCTACATGCTGGGCGTGCGCCGCGCAGGCGTTACTCGAGCCGCCAGTTCTCTGCGCAGGCGCAAGCTGATCCGCTACAGCCGTGGCAAGCTCACGATCCTCGACGGACGCGGCCTGGAAGCCGCTGCTTGCCGGTGTTATGCGGCGGTCAAGAAAACCTACGCCAGGGTCCTGAATTAGTTCGCAACTTCACCTTCCTGGCATCTAGTTTGTGCCGCCTGTTCACCCCTCACCTCGCCGCAATTCTGCTGCGCCCAGGTTCATGTGCCGCTCGAAGAACTGGTGGTTGCTGCGCCCACGGGCCTTGGCGTGGAACAGTGCAATGTCAGCGTTTTCCAGTAGTGTCTCGGCGTCCGCGCCGTCACCGGGGTAGACGCCGATACCAACGCTCACCGTGACGCTCAGATCTTGATGGCCGATGCGGTGGGGTCTGCTTACTGCGGCGAGTATCTTGTTCGCGGTCGAGGCTGCATCTTCCGCGCGGGCCACTTCCGAGAGCAGCACGACGAATTCATCCCCACCGTGTCGGCTGACCGTATCCGAGTTGCGCACGCAGGTGAGCAAGCGTTGCGCAATAGACTGCAGAAGCTGATCGCCGATCCCGTGACCCAGAGAATCGTTGATGTGCTTGAAGCGATCCACATCCAGGAACAGAACCGCAAGCGAGGTGCGGTGACGCCGTGCCGCCGCAATTGCCTGCGTCAGTCGGTCGTTCAGCAAGAGGCGGTTGGGCAACTCGGTGAGAAAGTCGTGTTGGGCCAGATAGGACATCCTGAGCGACATCGCGCGCGCCACACTGACGTCGTGAAAAACGATCACGGCACCCGTCACCCGCCCGCGGGCGTCGCGAATGGGAGCCGCGGTGTCTTCGATGGCCGATTCATGTCCATCGCGGCGGATCAGCACACAGTTGGCGCTCAGGCCGACGGACTTGTTGTGTAGCATCGCCATCGCCACGGGGTTCAGAGCCGGTTCGCGGCTATCCCCGTCGATGATCCGCAACATTTCCCGAAGTGGCCGCCCTGATGCCTCCTGCCACGACCAGCCTGTCATCTTTTCGGCGACCGGATTGAGATAGGTTACGTTGCCCGCGATGTCGGTGCTGATGACCGCGTCCCCGATCGAATTGAGCGTGACTTGGGCGCGCTCCCTTTCCAGAAACAGGGCCTCGGCGTACGCGGAGCGCTCTAGCATGCTGGTCAGAGCCTTCGACAACGAATGACTGTCGAGCCGCTCTTGCAGCAGGTAGTCTTGCGCACCGCGCTGGACGGCAAGTCGCGCGACATCCTCATCGCGCAAGTGGCTCAAGACCAGGATCGGAACGTGGGGCGACGCGTTCAACAGGGTATCGAAGGTCTCGATTCCCTGGCTGTCCGCGAGAAACAGGTCCACCACGACCGCTGCGATTTCCTTGCCCCGTTGATTGAGCAGTCGTTCCATCGCCTCGCCGCAGCGACTCACCCATTCGACCTTGAAAGGACCGTCGCATGAATTGACCAGCGAGCATCGAACGGTCTCGGCTTCCGCGGCATCTGACAGGACAAGAAGTACGTTTCGGAACATAGGCTTATCACACATAAGCATGCGCCGAGTTGCGTGGCGGTCTGTTCGCTACCGCACACTACGCCCTGCACAGGGGCTGTGTGCGGTACCGTACAGCGTACCGTTGAGCTATGCTTAGTGTGCGAATAGCGCCGTGGTTGACCGAGAGTGGCACTGCTTCATGCCCGGCTCCCACAATCCACAACAAAATCACCTGCTGGCTGCGTTGTCCCCCGCGGAGCAGGATCGACTCTACCCGCATCTGCGGCTCGTCCCGATGCCGCTCGGGGAGGTCTTGTACGAATCCGGCGACGTGTTGCGCCACGTCTACTTTCCCACCGACTCCATCATATCGCTGCTGTACGTGCTGGCCGACGGAGCCTCCGCGGAGATTTCGGTGGTCGGCAACGAAGGCCTGATCGGCATTGCGCTGTTCATGGGCGGTGAAACCACCCCGAGTCGGGCGATCGTGCAGAGCGCCGGGCATGCTTACCGTCTGATCGGACAGCAGCTCAAGGACGAGTTCCATCGAAATGGGGAGCTGCAGATTCTACTGCTGCGCTACACCCAGGCCCTGATCACGCAGATGGCGCAGACCGCGGTGTGTAATCGCCATCACTCGGTGGACCAACAACTGTGCCGCTGGCTGCTGCTCTCTCTCGATCGCCTGTCGTCCAACCAATTGACCATGACCCAGGAGCTCATCGCCAACATGCTCGGCGTGCGCCGTGAAGGCGTCACCGAAGCCGCCGGCAAGCTGCACAAGCTCGGTGTTATCCGCTACGCCCGCGGGCAGATCACCGTACTGGACCGGCCAAAGCTGGAACAGCTGTGTTGCGAGTGCTACGCCGTGGTCAGGAAAGAGAGTGATCGCCTGCTGCCGCGCCCGGTGCCCCCCCAGGGAGATGATTTCAACGCCAGTCCTTGGGGCCGTAAGCAATAGCGATGAACAACGCCACTGCCAATTTCATTGTGGCGTTCATCTTCAGTCCCTGTTTCGCGGAAAAATACGTCCGCCAGCGTGGGAAACACGCCAGCGGACTAAATGCCGAATCCGGTCGAACAGTCACTCGCGAGGCGAGGACGTTCATGGGGAGTCTGGATTCAGGCGTCAAACTTCCTGGGCCAACGTGAGCTAGTCCGTGCGGTGGCGTACATACCCCCCGGAGGGCTCAAGTGCGCTTCGAATGAATCGGTAGGCAATCCGAGTAGCCCCCGGCAGCCTAGGCCGCGTGCCGACCCCTGCGCGCCCCTGCGTCACGCTGTAAAGCTCCTTGACACGGGTCCGCCACACTTCATACGGATCCCAGCCCGACAGAGGGCGTGCCAGCCTGCCCAGAGCATTCGCCATTGCAGTGCGTTCCTCGTTCGCCGCCGG
>Ga0307479_10007240_pt1 | contig 10231 bp, 12 predicted proteins | sample atmos_gasesECM4C_FD_203743 | JGI IMG/M metagenome (GOLD analysis project Ga0307479, IMG submission 203743) | Hardwood forest soil microbial communities from Morgan-Monroe State Forest, Indiana, United States - atmos_gasesECM4C_515 | ecosystem: Environmental > Terrestrial > Soil > Temperate...
GGCTTCGACGGCACGGCGGTGGAAGCCGGCTTCACCGCCGAGCTCTACCCCGCCAAGTGGGTCAGCTTCGGCATCACTCCGCGGCTGTACGCCATCGATCCGCTGCGCTACTTCGTCAGCTTCGATCACCGCGACGCGGGCGGCGCGATTCCGCTCTCGGGCAGCGGCGGGCTCAAGTTCTACAGCATCACGCTCTCCGTCTCCTTCCACTTCGAGCCGCTGCCGGATTGAGCCTCCTCGGTGCGCTGCTGCTCGCCGCGTCGTTCAAGGTGCAGGTGCTCAGCTTCGTCTCGCGCGACGAGCTCGACCGCTTCGTCGGCGCCGGCGCGATCACGCGCTGGGTGCTGGCGCACCGCGGGCCCATCCGGCCGGGACAGAAAACGCTGTTCCCCATCGTGGTCCGTAAAGTTTCGGCCGGCGCGACGCTGGTGGCCGACTTCCAGGTGTTCGCTTCCGATGGGCGGCTGGTCCTCAACTGGCCCGCCTGCTGCCGCGCCTCGCGCGAATCGTCGCCCAACCTCTGGCTGCTCGAGCCGGTGCCGGAGCTGACGCTGCTCCCCTCGGATTTGGAAGGCCTCTACACGGCGGTGGCGGTGGTGCGCGACCAGGCGGGCGGACAGCGCAAGGCCAGCGAGCGGGTGGTGCTCAGTCAGTGAGCGGCGCCGAAGAGATCGTCTTCGCGCTGCAGGAGCGCGGCCGCCTCGGCGGCGCCGTCCCCGGCCACGGCGCGCAGTTGCTCCTCGAAGAGCGCACGGTCCTGCGCCTTCACCGCCACGGTGCGCGCCAGCACCAGGCGGTTGCGCGAATCCTGCGGCGCGCGGCGCAGGGCAGACTCCAGATGGCTGCGCGCCTGCAGAAGATCTCCTCCGGCATAGGCCGGTAGCGCCGCGAGCAGGGCGCCCAACTCGCGATCGGCGCCCGCGCCGTCGAGGTCGGGGGCCAGCTGGGCCACGCGCATGAACGCCGCGATCAGCTCGGCGCGCCGCTCGATCAAGGGCGTGAATCCCTGCAGCCGCGCCCACGCCGCGGCGCACACCGCCTCGAGGTAGAGCGCCTCGGCTCCCGCCGCGCCGATCTGCGCGTCCACTTCCGAGGGCGGGCGCTGCGCGGCCAGCGCCGCCGCCGCGGGAAACCAAGCCGACCACGATCGCCGCGCATCGGCGGCGCAGGTCTGCGCCTCTTCGCTTCCGGCCCGCGCCGCGTCCGCCGGATCGAGATCTGCACGGGCGGCCGTGCGCCGCAACCGCTCTCGCCTCGCGCGCGCCGCGCCCAACAGGAGCGGCGCCGGATCGGCGCTGCGCTGCGCTTCCTCCTCGAAGAGCGCGACGGCTTGATCGAGCGCGCCCGGATCGGCGTCGCGCCGCTCCCACGCTGCTTGCGCAGGATCTGGCCCGGCGTCGACGGCGGCCAGCAGCAGAAGAGCGACGATCACCTCTTCTTCGAGGGCGCCGGCCTGCTCGAACCCGAGGGCTTGCGCGCGGGCGCCGGCGCCTGCGCGCCCTGGTTCTGCAGCGCGAAGAGCAGTCCGCCGGTGTCGCCGCCGCCGGCCGCGGGCGACTCGTACAGCTCGCAGCTGGCCAGTCCGCGCAGCACCAGCTCACCCTTCTGGTTCTCGGCCCACAGCTCGACGTCGGCGTAGCAGGCGCCGCGTTCCTTGCGCAATTCCGCGATGCGGCCGTGGCAGGTGAGCTCGTCGCCCGGCCAGACGATCTTGATGAAGCGCGCCGACAGCTTGCGGACGTGCCCGCGCCGCAGCCACGCAGTCAAGAGCTGGCCGACGAACGCCATCGGCAGCATTCCCTGCGCGAACAGTCCGGGGAACCCCACCTGGTGCGCGTAGGGCTCGTCGAGATGGAGGCGGTTGAAGTCGCCCGAGGCGGCCGCGTAGCGCACCACCTGCACGCGGTCGACGGCCGGCTTGGTCAGGGGCGGCAGGTCGTCGCCCACGCGCAGCTCGCTCCAGTAGAAGCTGCGGGCCAGGCTCTGCTTGGGCTGCTGCACCTGCTTGGGCGCGGTCAGCGCCGGCATGTGCCGCGCGTGCTGCGGCTCGGTGGCCCGCTTCGCGGCAGGCGCCGGCTTGCGAGAAGGCGGCGCCTTCTTGGCCACCTTGTGGCTGGGGAACTTGGTCACCTTGGCCAGCTTGGCCTTCTTCTTCGGCTTGTGGGCCGGCGGCCGGTGCGGGGCCGGCTTGGCGGCGGGCCGGGCCATCTTCTTGGCTGCGCTTCGGCTACTCATGAATTTCTCCCTGGGCGTGCTTGGGCGCCATCCGCACCACCCAGAGCTGGCGGGAGCGGTAGACCAGTTCGCCGGAATCGTCGCGGCCTTCGTCCTCGAGGATCACCACGTCGGTGGGCCCGCTCGGCGTCTGGCGGTTCTCGATGCCGACCACCTTGCTGCGCACCGTCAGCTTGTCGCCGGCCACGATGGGCCGCGCGTACTCGAAGCTCTGCTCGGCCTGCAAGAGGTGCTTGCCGGGCGAGAGCATCAGCCCTTCGCGCAGGTCGCTGCCGGCGCGCAGGGTGGTCGGGAAGGTCGGTGGCGCGACTACGCTGCGATAGCCCGCGGCGCGCGCGGCGGCCTCCTCGTAGTAGATGGGGTTGGTCTCGCCGATGGCCTCGGCGAAGCGCCGGATGGCGCCCTTCTCCACCTCGTTCACCGCGGGCTTCGACTCGCGCCCTGCTGCGTTGCGATCCACCACGATGCGTCTCCCTATCTGCCCGCGGGCAGGTCCAGCACGCTGATCAGCCCCGGTTCCGAACCGTGCAAGAGCGGCGCGGCGTGCACCACCGTCCAGGCGGTGGCCTTGTCGCCGGGCGTGCCGCCCGGAATCAGCACGCGGATGCCGGGGTCGCCTTCGAGCTCGATCTCGTCGCGCGGCTGCGGAGCGCCCAGCGCGATGGTCAGATCCAGGTTGGCGACTTCCTTGCCGTCGTGAAAGGCGCGCGCCACCTGCTTGATGCCCACGATTCCGCCCTTGGGCACGCGGAACCCCTCGCCCTGCATGTCTTCGTCGGCCTCGACCGGATCGATGGACTCGTCCACCTCGTCCACCTCCAGCCCGACGCCCAGCGCCGCCAGCGCCGCCGACTCCATCAGCCCCACGTGGCCGAGCGAGCCCTCGTCCACCCCGCGGTCGAATTCCTCTTCGTTCAGACCCGCGCCGGTCTTGATTTGCAGGTGCTTGCGGCGCGTCCGCGAATCGACCACGCGGGTGACCCGCACGCGATCGACGCGGCCGCACACCGAGCCCAGCGTGGCCGGCAGGCGATCCATCACGAAGCCGGGATTCACGCCGGTTCCGAGCAGCGCCAGCTTCCGCTTCTGCGCCAGCTTGTCGAGGCGCTCGGCGATCTCGGGATGGCGCAGCCAGGGATAGGAGAGCTCTTCGCAGGTGGAGACGACCGAGAGGCCGGCGGTCAGGGCTTGCGCCAATTCGCCCTCCACCTGGTCGAGGCGGCTGCCGGTGGCGTGGAGGAGCACTCCGCCCTGCGCCTTCTTCATCTCCGCCGCCGCGTCGGAGCCGATGAGGACGTCGGGCGCCGGCGCATCCAGCACGTCAGCCAGCTTGCGCCCCACCCGGGTGGGATCGAGGTCGATGGCCGCCACGATCTCGAGCTCGGATTTTTGCAGAGCGCAGCGAGCGATGCCGCGGCCGATGGCCCCGAGGCCCATGATCGCGACCTTGATCGGCAAGACCCGCTCCCTCCTCCACCCCGCAAAAAAAAATTTTTTTTTTTCTGCGTCCAGCGTCGCTTATAGCCCGACGCTCGGAAGCCGGACAAGGGAAAGGCGGCTGCTTGCCCCTCGGGCAGGCCCTCCGGTAGGGTACGACCCGTGCGCTGTCCCCGCTGCGGCGAGATGAGCCCCGAAGGGGCTGCAATCTGCGATAATTGCGATGAAATTCTCGATGCTTCCTTCCTGGGAGCCGACGAGATCACGCCTGTCGAAGGGGACAAGACCGATGTGGGCCCCGCACCCACATCTTCGTCGCCGATGCCAGAGCGGCTGCGAAAAGGCTCCGGAAGGCGGCCAGGTGGCTGGAACCCAAATCCCGCCGCAAGCGCTGCCGCCGAGCCGCGCCGCCCCTACCTGTCCGAGCCCGTCGCCCCCCCGCCCTCGCCCGCCGATGAGGCGCGCAAGGCGGCGGCGGATCTGACCTCCTTCTTTCGCAGCCTGTCCCCGGCCGACCGCTGGGCCGCCGGCGCCACCTCGCTGTTGCTCTTGATGCTCGCCTTGCCTTGGCGCTGGACCAGGGACGAGGAGGAGATTATCGGCATCGTCTCGGCGTGGCCGCTGCTCTTCCTCGGAGCCGGCGTGCTGGCGCTCGTCTACCTGCGCTCGCGCAAAGCGGACGCGCTGCTCGATCGGCGGCTGCGGCTCGCACAGCTGGCCGCGGCGGCCTGCGCTGCCATCTTCACCGGGCTCTATTTGCCCTGGGCCTCGCAGACACACGCGCTCCGCGCGGTGGGCAAGAGCGTGGCGGTGACGGTGAGCTCGCCGCAAGTGGGCGCTTATCTCGGCCTGGTCTGCGCCATCGCCGCGCTGTTCGCGTCCATCCCAGCGCTCAAGGGCGACTGATCAGCCCTTGCTGCGGCGCGCGCCGTACGCCTCGAGCAGCGCGCCCATGTTGGGGTCGGTCCAGTTGCGCGGCCCCACGAACTTGAGCAGCAGCTTGCCGTCGCGGTCGACGAGGTAGCTCTCGGGGAACTTCGTCGTACCGTACAGCCGCGAGACCTTCGCTCCGGAGTCCAGCGCCACCCGGAACGGCGTCGACGGCTGCGCCAGGAACTTGTCGATCGGCTCCCAGCCGTCGTCCACGCTGACCGCGAGCACTTCGAAGCTCTGCCGATCGAAGCTCTGTGCCAGCCGGGTCAGGCTCGGCATCTCGTCGCGGCAGGGAGGGCACCAGGTGGCCCAGAAGTTGACCAGCACCAGCTTGCCCTTCAGCGCCGCCAGCTCCACCTGCCCGCCGCCCCGCGCCGGCAGATGGAAGGGAGCGGCCGGATCGCCGGACAATTCGTCGGCCGCGACCGCGCTCTGCGCCCGCTCCTTGGCGCCGCCGAAGTGCTGCACGCTCTTGGAGATGCCCACCGCCAGCACCGCCACCACCGCGAACGCGACGAACGCTTCCTTGAGCCAGCGCGGCACCACCCAGGTGCGCTTCTCGTCGATCGGAATTCCCGAGTAGGGTTTGCTCATGGGCTCAACCGTGCCTGGAGCGCTTCGCGGTCCACCCGGTGCTTGAAGGCGCGCTTGCCGTCGATCTCCACCACCGGGATGTCATACTTATATAGCTCGTATAATTCGCCATCGCGGCCGATGTCCACCTCGCGAAAGACGAATTCGACCTCGCGGCGCAGCCCGAGGATGACCGCCTTGGCCACGCGGCACAGGCTGCAGCCTTCGCGCGTGTAGAAGGTCACTTCCGGCATCAGGAGTGCTTCTTGCGGCGGCGGTAGTGCTTCACGCGCGCCACCGGCGGCTGGCCGAGCGGCCCTCCCACCAGATAGGCCTTGAGCGCCTCGCGCGCGATGTAGGGCGCGTGCACGCGCCACTTGAGCCCGTTGACCACCACCACCGCCACCGCGATCTTGGGGTCGTCGGCCGGGGCGAATCCCACGAACCAGGAGTAGTCCTTGAACGGCCGCCGGTGCTCCGAGAGCGAGCCGGTCTTTCCCGCCACCGTGATGTCTCCCAGGATGTTGTGGTGGCGCTCGCGGAACGAGCTGGTGGCGGTGCCCTGCGAGACGGTCAGCTTCATCATGTCCCGCAGAGTGCCGGCTGTCTCGGGATTGAGCAGCCGCATCGAGCCGGTGGGCGGCACCTCTTCGCCGTCGACGGCGTCGAGCAGCGACGGCTCTTCCGCCAGGCCGCCATTGCCCACCGCCGCCGCGATCAACGCCGCGTGCATGGGCGAGAGCTTCACCTGGCCGAAGCCGGAGGCGCTCTTGGCGAAGTCGAGGCCGCTGTCGGGGATGTTGGCCCTGGACTGCTCGATCGGCTGGTCGAAGATGGGCCGGTTGAAGAGGAACTGCTCGGCCTCCTTGCGCAGGTCGTCGCCGTCGAGGTGCTTGACCGCCATCTTGGCGAAGACCACGTTGGCGCTCTTGGCCAGCGCCATGCTCAAGGAGAGGCAGCGGCGGTCGAGGCGCGGCTTGTCCTGCAACAGCTTGCCGACGATGCCGTGCATGCCGCCGTGGTAGCAGGTCTCGACGTCGGGGCTGACGCCCTTCTCCAGGAGCGCCGCGCCGGTGATGATCTTGAAGACGGAGGCGGCCGGATACAAAGGCTTGGTCACGGCGCCCTCGCCATATTCGGCTAGCGCCAGCACCTTGCCCGTCTTGGGATCGAGCGCGACCACCGCCGCGCCGACCGGCTTGTACATCTTGAGCAGCTTCTGCATCGACGCTTCCAGGTGCGGGTCGATGGTCAGCCGCGCTTCCTTGCCGTCGTCGGTCTGCGCGAAGTAGCTGCCTTCCCTGAGCTGCGCTCTTTGCCAGAGCGCAAGACCCTGCGGGTGGTCGACGTGCTGCGCGACCGCGTTGGCCGCGGCCGCCGGCACCGCCATCACCTGCGCGGGCGGGACCGCCTGGCCTCCATCGAGCTCCGCTTCAGCTTCGCCGACCGCGGCCGCCAGGTCCTGGGCGTTGAGGTCGTCGGGCTCGCCCGGCTCGAGGCTCGGGTTGGAATCGTCGGGCTCGTGCACCGGAGCGGCGGGCGGGGTCTCGCCCGGCCGCTGCTGCGCGCGGGCGGCAAAGCAGAGGCCGGTCGCGGCGCAGGCGGCGACAACCCACGCAGGCTGGATACGGAACTTGGGCGCGGTCACTGGTGGCATCTTGACGGATCGGTCCGGCAGATCAACCTTCCGGCGCCGTGGTCCCTTCCCCGCCGGCCGACAGACCCTCCTTCTGGTCCGCGTTCACCACCGATGTGCGCCCGCGCCACGTCATCACCGTCCTGGTGCTCATGGCGCTGGCCATCGGCATCACGCGCGTCATCAACCTCGGGTTCGCGCGGGCGCTGGAGCGGCAGCGGCACCGGGGGACGCTCTTGCCGGAGACGGCGACGCAGCTGGCGCTCACCCGGCGGCTCTTGAACTTCGGCGTCTGGGTGCTGGTGATCGGCATCGGCCTGACGCAGTTTCCCGACCTGCGGGTGATCTCGGCCGGGCTGCTCGCTTCCGCCGGGCTCTCGGGAATCATCGTCGGCTTCGCGGCGCAGGGGACCTTGGGAAACGCCATCGCCGGGCTGACCATCTCCATCGCCCAGCCCATCCGCCTGGGCGACGACGTGGAGCTGCGCGGCGAGCGCGGCATCGTCGAGGACATCCACCTGCTCTTCACGGTGCTGCGGCTGGGCGACGGCCGGCGGCTGATCATCCCCAACGCCGCCGTGGCGGGCGAAGTGATCAAGAACGCCACCATGGGCGGCGTGACCAAGGTGGCGCGGGTCGACGCGCTGGTGCCGCCGGGAGGGTCTGCCGAGCTGGTGAGGACGGCGATGCTGGCGGCGGCCCAGGAGTTCGACGGGCTCGACCGCGCCGCGGCCCCGCCCGAGGTGGTCTTCGTCCGCATCGACGAGCGCGGCGCGCTCTTGCGGCTGGTGGCCAGCTGCGTCGACCCGGCGGCCGCCGACCGGTTGGGCCAGGTGACGCTGAAGCGCGCGTCGGAGCTGATCTTCCGACGCGCGCTCGGGTCCTGAAAAAAATAATTATTTTTTTTCTTACTTGGCAGGAGCGGCGTCGGCCGGCTTCTCGGCCTTCTTGCCCTTCTTGCCCTTCTTCTTCTTGGCCGGCTTCTTGGAGGCGTCGTCGGCCTTGGCCGGCTCGTCGGCCTTGGCCTGGGCGGCGGCGAGGAACGCAAAGGCGGCGAACGCGAGCAGGAGCTTCTTCATGGGGCACCTCGAAAAGGCGGGCGAGATGCCCGCTCAATGGTCCGCGCTTTGAAGCGCAACCCAGCCGTACTGTCAAGCGCCCGACCGCCCGATCCCGCGTAGGAATGCATACGCCACTCGGGGGGTTCTTCCGGCCGGGGGGCCGTGCTAGGTTGCGCGGCCGTTTTCACGAGCGAAGCGAATGGGAGTCTACGTGAAGAGCATCTGGAGCGTTGCACTTGCCGCGTGCCTCGGCGCGTTGGTCGGTTTCGGCATTGGACAGCGGGTCGGCGGCAAGGGGCCGGTGGGAAGCCCCATCAAGCAGGCGCAGGCCAACGCGCCCTCGGCGCAGCCCGGTGCCGACCAGGTGTTCAAGGTCGCCTTGGGAGACGCGCCGCAGAAAGGCGACGCCGACGCCAAGGTCACCATCGTCGAATGGTCCGACTTCCAGTGCCCCTTCTGCGGCCGCGTGATCGATACGCTGCACCAGGTCGAGAAGACTTACGGCAGCGACATCCGCTTCGTCTTCAAGCAGAACCCGCTGCCCATGCACCCCAACGCCCCCTACGCGGCCAAGGCCTCTCTCGCCGCAAAGCAGCAGGGCAAGTTCTGGCAGATGCACGACAAGCTCTTCGAGGCCAACAACTCCCACCAGCCCGACGCTCTCGCGCAGTCCAAGGTGGACGAGATGGCGCGCGCCATCGGCCTCGACATGGACCGCTACCAGCGCGACGTCGCCGCGCCGGAGACGGCGGCCATCATCTCCGCCGACCAGACGCAGGCGTCCAAGCTGGGCGCCAACGGGACGCCGCACTTCTTCATCAACGGCGTGCGCCTCTCGGGAGCGCAGCCGTTCGAGTCGTTCAAGAACACCATCGACGCGCAGCTGCGGCGGGCCAACCAGGTGCTCTCCTCGGGAGTGTCGCGGCGCGACCTCTACGACAACCTGATCAAGGACGGGCTCACGGGTCCGCCCGCAGCGCCGCCCTCGCAGCAGCAGGCGCCGCCTCCTCCGCAGGCGCGCAACGTCGATCCCGGCGACGGTCCGGCCATCGGCGGCAAGCACCCCAAGGTCACCATCGTGGAGTGGAGCGACTTCCAGTGCCCCTTCTGCGGGCGGGTCGAGCCTACCATCAAGCAGATCCTCGACACCTACAAGGACGACGTGAAGGTGGTGTGGCGCAACGAGCCGCTGCCCTTCCACCCCAACGCCATGCCGGCCGCCAAGGCGGCCATGGCCGCGGCCCGGCAAGGCAGCGACAAGTTCTGGAAGATGCATGACCTCATGTTCGCGCACCAGCAGGAGCTCTCCGACGTGAAGTACGCCGAGTGGGCGATGCAAGCGGGCGTCGACTTCTCGCGCTGGCAGAAGGACAAGGAGTCGCCCGAGGTCGCGGCGCTGATCCAGAAGGACTCCAGCTACGGTCAGTCGGTGGGCGCCGACGGGACGCCGGCGTTTTTCGTCAATGGGAAGTTCATCTCCGGAGCGATGCCGTTCGACACCTTCAAGACGGTGATCGACGACCAGATGAAGAAGGCCGACGAGCTCCTCAAGAAGGGCACCTCGCGCGAGAAGCTCTACCAGGCGCTGGTGGACGAAAACGTCAAGTCGGCGGGCTCGCAAGCTCCGGTGGCCGCAGCGGCGCAGAACGACCAGAAGTTCGACGTGCAAGTGGGCAACGCGCCCGCGCGGGGGCCGAAGAACGCGCCGGTCACCATCGTCGAGTGGTCCGACTTCCAGTGCCCCTTCTGCGGCCGCGTCGAGCCGACGCTGAAGCAGATCATGGACGAGTACAAGGGCAAGGTGCGCATCGTCTGGAAGAACCAGCCGCTCAGCTTCCACCCCAACGCCATGCCGGCCGCCGAGGCGGCGATGGCGGCTTACGAGCAGGGCAACGAGAAGTTCTGGGAGATGCACGACAAGCTCTTCGCCAACCAGACCGGGCTCTCGCCGTCGATGTATGAGCAGACCGCGCGCGAGATCGGGCTCGACCTGTCGAAGTGGAAGAGCGCGGTCGACTCGCACTCGGAGTCGGGCGCCATCCAGGCCGACATGAACGCCGGCAGCGCGGTGGGCGCGAACGGCACGCCGACCTTCTTCATCAACGGCAAGAAGCTGGTGGGCGCGATGCCGTTCGACTCCTTCAAGCAGGTCATCGACGCGGAGTTGGCCGCCAAGGTCGCCAAGAAGTAAGCTCGGCCTTCGATGGCCGTGACGCAGCCTCCGCCAGCGAGCGGGAAGGACTATCGCATCCGGCCGCTCAAGCGCGGCGATCGCGACGTGCTCTTCCGGCTGCTCGCCAACGAAGGGTGGGTGGTGCCCGAGGGCGACCAGGAGCTGGCCATCTCCTGGGTCGTG
>Ga0307479_10007241_pt1 | contig 10231 bp, 10 predicted proteins | sample atmos_gasesECM4C_FD_203743 | JGI IMG/M metagenome (GOLD analysis project Ga0307479, IMG submission 203743) | Hardwood forest soil microbial communities from Morgan-Monroe State Forest, Indiana, United States - atmos_gasesECM4C_515 | ecosystem: Environmental > Terrestrial > Soil > Temperate...
AGCCAGATTTGAAAAATCCTCAGCGGCGCATTGCCAGCGTTGTACTCGGAATGCCGGATTCCACGGCCGGCGCTCAAGGCCTGTACGTTTCCGGCACGAATCTCACCGCGACCACCCGAATTGTCTTCGTGTTGGAGTACGCCTTCGCGGACGTAGGTGACGATCTCCATGTCCCGGTGCCCATGCATCGGAAAGCCGCTGAATGGAGCGATCTCGTCGTCATTCCAGACCACGAGGCTGCCGAGTGGCGCGTGCGCTGGGTTGCCCAGGCTGTCGACCGCGAAGTGGTGCCTGGCCTTGAGCCAGCCGTGGTCCCCACCTCCCAGGGCGTCCCGGGTTCGAAGTTGCAGCATCGTCGTCTCCTGTTGCGCGAGCGCAGCTCGCTCACCGTCGATCCGGGGCAACCCTCGCGGGTCGTCCGCTGAGCCATTTGCGCCCCGCCCGGAGAGATTACCCGTGCAACAGTTCTTTATTTAGACCCTAATTTGGAGAGGACTATTGTCGGATTTAGAATAATAATGCCGGTACGATTGAGTGGTGGAGCCCCCGATGAACCCCTTCAAAGACCTCAACAACCTCTACTTCTTCACCAGAGTCGCGGACTTCGGCGGCTATACGGCCGCTGCGGAGGCGCTTGGCATGCAGACCTCGAAGCTGAGTCGCCGGGTCGGTGCACTGGAGAGTGAGCTGGGTGTGCGCCTGCTCAATCGCACCACGCGCAAGTTGTCTCTAACCGAAGCAGGCAAAACGTTCCATCGTCACTGCGTGGCGCTGATTGCCGAAGCTGAGGCGGCGAAGGATGCGATCAACCAAACGCTGTCCTCGCCGCGAGGGGTGGTTCGGGTCAGCTGCCCCACTGGCCTGCTTCAAGGCGGCGTGGCCGATATCCTCGGACGTTATCTCACCGCGCACCCGCAGGTTCACATCGCACTGGAGGCGACCAATCGCAGAGTCGATGTTGTCGATGAGGGATTCGATATCGCGATTCGGGTGCGAGTGCCTCCACTGGACGATTCAGAACTGGCGATGCGGTCGTTCGGTCCGTCGGAGATGATCCTGTTGGGGAGTCCTGCGCTCGTAGCCGCTCATGGACAGCCCCAAGCGCTCACAGACATCGAGCGAATGCCGACGCTGTCGATGGGGATCGTCGGGGAAGAGTGCATATGGCGTTTCGTCGACACTGATTCAAAACCCGCCGAACTGATTCACAGCCCACGTCTCAGCACCGACGACCTTTACACCTTGCGCCGGGCAGCCCTTCGTGGGGTTGGTGTCGCATGCCTGCCCGCGCTGCTCGTCACAGATGACTTATCCAGCGGCGCGCTTGTTCGGTTGCTGCCGTCGTTGAGCTCTCGATCCGGTGTAGTGCACGCTGTGTTCCCATCCAGGCGTGGGATGGTGCCCGCGGTCCGCTCACTCCTCGATTTCCTATCCGAATGCTTCGCGGCTACTCCGTGGCTCTTAGGCGATGGCTCGAGCAGTCGGGCTTAGCGGCCACGTGTTGGATTGCTCCCCCGCAGCGCCGCGCAGGGCGGATCCGTCCGATCGCTCAAGCGATTTGCAGGACACTGCGCTGGACAAATCGAACCAGGTCCGGGTGGCCGCGCGCGCCCATCTTGGCGTAAACCTTTTTGGTATACGTTCGCGCTGAACCTACTGTTAAGTTCAACTCCTTGGCCGCTTCAGCGATGCTCATACCGCGGCCTAGCGCGAGTGCCAGCCTGGCCTCGCTCGGCAACAGATCGAACAGCTGCGCAAGTTGTTCGCAGCGATCCGCTGACAGCGAGCTGTCGCTATGGACATAGGCAACGACCGCAGGCACCGATCTGGCCGATATCGAGTTGCGGCTGGCCGGTACCAGCAGCATATCCAGCCAAGGGTCCCGACTGAGAATCATCGCGCGCGGCCTTGCATTGGAGGCACTGGCGAGCGTCTTGATCGAGTCAACGATCTCGCGCCCTTGTCTGAGCGAAGCTCCCTTGAGGAAGCCGTGCGCGTCTCGGCGCAACGCGCCGGATTTTGCCAGGATGTAGCGTCCTTGAGCGTCAGCTTCCAATACGTGGCCGGCGGCATCCAGGGTGATCCAGCCGAACCTGAGGCGTTGGATCGCGTCCCCGGCGAGCACGGCATTCGTCCTTTCCCGTTCGAGCGCAACAAAACTGCGAAGAACGCTTCGCAAATAAGGCGCGATCGAGCGCAACAGGGTGTCGTCCTCGAGCTCGAAGTCCTGCTTGCGCCGCGTGATCGTGAGCCAGGAGTTGACGCCGCTCGGTTCGATAACCCGCATCATCCGGGCCGCATTCATGCCGCTGGGGACCATGACCTCCTTCAGGTAGGCGGCGTGGGCGGGATTGTCGCCTCGGAGCAGCTCGCCGAGCGCGTAGACGCGTCCTTCGCTCATCTCGTGATAGGGCGTCGGGTCCCGTTTGTAGAAGCTGTCCCGATAGAGCTGCTGAATGACGGGCGGGCATCTGGTTCCCGCGAAAAGGTGGAACACCGTGTTCAATGGCAACCCCGGCGGCCGAAAGACGAGGCTCGCATAGTCCGCCCGGGTGTGCTGACGTAGCTTCTCCAGAAAAGACGACCACAGCGGCGTTTCGAACGCCCCGTTCATCAGCAAGAGCACTAGATCGCTGGCTTTTGCGGATTTCACCACGATCTCTCGACTTCCCATTTGGGAATACTAGCGCTGCCGCGGACCTTTTAGCGCGGCGGTTCGTGCGGATAATTGTCGGTGTGCAGACGCGTCAGCTTCGTCTTGGCAATTCGCCAGCGACCATCTTGGCGCACGTAGCGCTCGTGGTAATGGCCAAAGCCGGTGTGTCCTGCGTACTGCACTTGCGACCGCCGGTCTGGCCCGTAGATGACACGATCCTGCATCGCCCAGATGACATCCGCGGTGTTGGGGTCGATGAGCTTGATCTCGGGCGAATGAACATGATGGGCAGTAATGGCTGACCCCACCGCTGAGCGGACGATGCGCAACGCTTCGTCGCGCCCATAACTGACGGTTCCACCCGCTGGCCGCGTGTCCAACTCGACGTCATCAGTAAAGACGTCGCCGTAGGCAACCCAGTCCTTGGTGTCCAGTCCTCGGCAGTATTGGGCCTTCACCTGGCTAATAGCGACATAGGCTTCGAGGTAGGCGATATCGGTCATGTTCTTTCTCCTTCTGCGCAGGCATTCGCCTGCTCACCGTCGATCCTGGGCAACCCTCGCGGGTCGCCCGTGCGTCGCATGCGACGCACCCTGCTGCGCGAGCATTCGCTCGCTCACCGTCGATCCGGGGCACCCTTCGCGTATGACCGCTAATCAGGTGAGCGGCAACATACGGTTCTTCATCACGGTCGGACCAACCCGCGCGGTCGTACGACGCCCAGCTCGAGATGGGTGATCACGCCCGGCTTGGCGTCGCAGACCGCCGGCACGGCGGTGGCGCCGAGTAGCGCGGTCCAGGGCAGCCCATAGAAAGGCCTGCGTCCATCGGAGTCCACGCCACCCATCACTCTCACCTCCAGCGGCGGATTGCCGTGCATCACCACACGGTAGCAGCTGTCGCCGTTGTCCCATTTAGGCTCGACGTCGTCGCCCATCGTCCAGTAGAAGTGATAGACCATAAAGGGGGCGCCATCCACCCAGGCCGTCCACTCAAAGTGCTGACCTGCCACTGTTCCTTTGCGGATAACGCCACCGGGGTGCCCCGGTCCGACACTATAGGGGATGTCCTTCGTGGCCTTGGCGACTTCCAGCCGGGTCGTCAGTCGATCTATCTTTTTGTCCAACCCTTCCACGACCAGGGTCATGGATCCCTCGAAGGCATAGGGAGCTTCCGCCGAGCGACTCGGTTTGGCGAGCAGTTCGTCCGGATCGCGTCCGAAGCCCATGACCTCCGTATAAATCATGGGATTTCTGAGTTTGTCGATGATCTCCGTAACCTCGATGCGATCGATCCTGTCCATGAGCCGCGTCAGTGTGAGCGGCAGGATATCGCCCGAGAAACCCGGGTGGACACCACAGCCGTGATACGACGTTCCGCCATCGCGACAGGCTGCTTCGATCTTGTTGAACTGGTCGCGATACCGCTCCGTTGGGATAAACGGGCCGGCCGGCGAGATGACGTTCTTGCCTGACCGCAAAAGGCGGCAGTACAAGTCGAGATCCTTCACTATCGCCGCGAAGAACACGCAGTCGGCCTCCAGCGCAATGAGCTTCTCGACATCATTGGTCGCGATCACCCCGGTCGGGGGAAGGCCGACGAGCTCGCCCGCGTCCTTACCGATTTTCTGGGGATTGGTGACGAACACACCGGCCAGCTCGATAACCGGGTTCTCTATGAAATGCTTCAATGCCACTTTGCCGACCGTGCCGGTGGCCCATTGAATAACGCGATATTTTTTCTGCGACATGGGATGCGCTGCCTCAGCCCGACTTCGGGCTAGTTGACCGAACGGATCTGTCCGCCGTCGACGCGATAGTTCGCGCCCGTAACGAAGCCCGACATCGGACTGGCGAGCGTGCAAACGACCACCGCGAGATCCTCCGGGGTCCCGAGCCGGCCGGCCGGCGGCAGGTCAAAGACTTTGTCGGCGGCCAATCGTTGGGTGACTTCCTCAATCGTCAGGTTGGCGTCGCCATATTTCTTGCGCCCAAACCGGAGCAGGCCGTCCACCATGATGATGCCCGGCGAGACGGTGTTGACCGTCACTCCAACACCCTTCAACGAGCCGGCCAGGCTGACGGTGAAATTGTTCAGCGCGGCCTTCGCGCCGGAGTAGTCCGCACCCATATTATTGGGCTGCACGGCCACGGCACTCGAGACATTGACGACTCGTCCCCATTTGGCGGCGACCATGTCCGGCACGGCGAGCCGGCACAGTCGTACCGCTGCCAGCGTGTTTGTATGGTAATTCGAGACCCAATCGGCCGGGCTGATTTGAATCGGCGTCTTCGTAGTGTTTCCCGTCGAACTGCCACCCGCATTATTGATGAGGATCTCGATGATTCCGCCGAGCGCGGTCCGCGCCTCGGCATGGACGGCGGCTGCGCCTTCGTCCGTCGACAGGTCTCCAATGGCGACCCCCGCAGCCTTGACTTCAGCCGCAACCTTCTCGGCCCTTTCGCGGTTTCGGCCATGGACAACTACCGCGCAGCCCTCCTGCGCGAGCATGCGGGCGATGCCCTCTCCAATCCCGCTGCTGCTGCCTGTGACGAGCGCGCGCCGGCCCTTGAGCTTGAGATCCATTCCGTGCCTCCCCCTTTGACGTGTTCCTTAGACGATCAGCGTTCCTCCAGTAAGATCAATCAGGCGGGTGGCCAAGCATATTCCCATATGGGAATATGCAGCGAGTGCCGTCCAGTAGAAGGTGCCCCGGATGTTGAAGATGAAGGTGCGACCTGCCGCGCCTCGAGCCGACGCTCGAGCGGCCGCCGAATGCAGCACCGGCAAACGGAAGGATATATGATCGAAGGCAGACATTTTCAGAATGCCTATCTGACACGCAACCTGCGCAGCGCCGTCGAGCTGTTCAAGACTCGCGCAGATATACGCAAGCTGCTGCAGTTCGAAGCAACAACCGAGGTTATGACCCCGAGTGGCCCCGGCATCTTCACAAACAAGCTCGCCTTTATCTGGATCGGGGACTTCCAGTACGAGTTGATTGAGCCGGTGTCCGGCTCGATGACTCTCTACCTCGATCAACTTCCGGCGGACGATTCACTCCTGTTTCATCACGTCTGCATGCGAGTCGATGATTGGAGCGAGTTCCGTGCGCGCGTGGACCGTCAGCCCTATCCGGTTGCGATCGAAGGGGGCAATGATGCGCTGCGATTTCTGTACCTCGACGCCCGGGAGTTCCTCGGCCACTATCTCGAGTACGTCTGGATGACGCCTGAGCGGTGGATCCAGGTCGGCGGCCGATAGGCTCCGTCGAATGAGGTTTCACCGCCGGGGTCCTTTACGTCTCGGCGGTTGGCAATGTCAACTTCCTTACATTGAGAAGCTATAGCCGCCGTTGACCGGATATGTCTGACCGGTTATCCATGCGGCAGCCTGGGAACACAGAAACAACGTCATTGCGGCGACGTCGTCAGGTTTGCCGTAGCGGCGAATCGTATAGCGGGACAGTTGCGCCTTCACTCTGTCGCTGGCGAGGAATGCGGCAAGCTGCTCCGCACTTGCCTGCGGCTCGAGGCTGGAAAGGGAAATGCAGTTGCACGTAATGCCGAAGCGTCCGGTCTCCCTGGCGATGCAGCGGACGAAACCAGCCGCTCCGGCCTTCGAGGCGCCGTACGCCGCCAATCTGGCGTCACCGACGCGGCCCGCATCCGACACGATTGTGACAATCCGACCGCGCTCGAGCGCCACCATTTCGGGGAGTGCCACGTGGCAGCAATTCATGACGCCCTGCAGATTGGTACGGAAAAAACGGTCCCACTCAGTGGGCGCGGTTTCCCAGAAAAGCGGAGAGTGGCCCATTGTGACGCCGGGACCCGCATTGCCGGCGTTGTTGACGAGGATGGTGATTGGACCGAGCGCCGCGCGCGCCTTCTGGAACGCGGCGGTTACTGACTCATGGTCGCCCACATCAGCTTGAACCGCGACGGCGCGTACGCCTAGCGATTCGATCTCGGCTGCCACCGCCTCGGCACGCTCCGCGACAAAGTCATTGACGGCGACGCCGCCGGCGTTGTGTCGCGCCAGGGTGAGGGCGATCCCACGCCCGGCGCCCTGGCCCGCGCCTGTGACCAGGGCGCACTGGCCATCCAGATCCAACAGATCATCACCGGCCATTTGAGTCCTCCCGGGGCTAAGGACGAGGTCATTTCGCCCACCACCACCTCATCATCATCATCACAATAGTGACCACTATTCAGGGCTTCAAGACACGTAGGCGCTAGGGCGGGTCATGGTTCCAGACCCGCCGGTGCCAAATGTTACGGCCATGGCGCGCTGCCATCGTGGCTAACTCAGGATCGCCGCTGGCGATGCTTTCAAACTCCAGTACCTTCGCGTTGCGCCAGGCCCGCACAAACTCGCGATGCGCGTCCGTGTCGTCCCTTTCTGATTGCGGCTTGAACCGCCTTTGGGCGAATGCGGTGTTGATTTGAAAGATGAGCTCAATATACGGGCTCTTGACCAGCTCGAAGATGGCCTTTCTACTTTCCAGCTCGATGCGCAGTATGTCGTTGAACACAGCTTTGTCGCGCACAGCCTTGACCTCTTCCAGGTATTTCTCGGCGAGTGCCTTCGCTTCCTTGGTTCTAACGCGCGCCGCGCGACGTAACACTTCCACCCACAGCACCGAGGCGATGGCGGTGACGTCCTCGGACTCCGTGTGGATCATGTCCAGGTACGCGCTGACCGTCGTTTCGATCGTGCTCAAATCGGGCCGCGCGGCGAAGTAGCCGCCGTTGATGCCTCGTCTGACGCGCAGCATTCCCTCCCGCTCGAGCAGCCGCGCAACCTGTCTGACCGTCGCTCGCGAAACGCCCAGCTTCCTGACGAGCACGTCTTCACTGCCAAGCAAAGCGCCCTCATCGACGGAAAGAGCGATCGAACGCAATTGCGCAGCCGCCTCACGAATGGTCGATTTCGATTTGGACTCCGGGGTTTTCACGGACGAGTCCATCTGAAAGATGAATTGCCCTGCAGGGCCTGTGCGCCGGCTATAAAAGGACACTCTATGCTGCTGCCAAGGTTGTAGATAGTCTGAGGAACGGTCTAGAGTATCCTCATATAGAGTGCACTGAATAGGGGGCAGGCGATGTCGCGATTACCGTGGGACATGAGCGGCAAGGTTGTCCTGATTACTGGCGGTAATTCTGGCATTGGTCTGGGCTTCGCGCGGGGGATCGTCAGGGCAGGTGGAGCGGTTGTGATCTGGGGGCGCCGTGCCGACAAAAATGACCAGGCCGCTGCAGAACTGCGCGCCCTGGGCGGCAAGGTTCTGGCGCAGAAGGTCGACGTGTCCAACGAGGCGGCCGTGGTTGCTGCGATGTCCGAGGCGGTCGAAAACATGGGCCGGGTCGACGGTGTCATCGCCAACGCCGGCATCATGACCGCCGCAAAGTCCTTCACCGACATGACCGGTGAGTTTTATCAACAGTTGATCGCTGTCAACCAATTCGGCGCGTTTTACACAGCGCGCGAGGGCGCACGGCACATGAAGGCGCGCGCGCAAGCGGGGGATCCTGGCGGCTCCATCGTGTTCTGCGCAAGTCTGTCTGCGCTGACCGGATCGGTCGCCATGCAACATTACAACGCGTCCAAGGGGGCGATGGCGGCCATGGCGCGCGGCATTGCGGTTGAAATGGGTAAGTATGGCATCCGCTGTAACACGGTCTGTCCCGGGTACACGATCAGCGATACCGTGAAGGATACCGGCCCCGGCACGCCCCTGGGCGATCAGGTGCGCGAGCGCAATCCCCTGGGCCGTTTCGGTACAGCAGAGGATTTCGAAGGCATTGGCGTGTATTTCATGAGCGATGCCTCTCGCTTTCACACCGGGGATCTGGTCAGGATCGACGGCGGTTGGATGGCGAATGCGGGCAAATCCAATCTTGTGACGGGGCGACGCGGATGAGCAGCGGCCAAAGCTCCAACGCCATGGGCTCGAGAACGTTTCGGATTGAACAGTTCCGCAACCCGGCTCTGCCGGGAGAACAACGCCGCAGGCTCGAGGCGGCGGAATCCGAGCCGCTGGATTTGTCAGTAGCCGCGGTGCTCGCGGCCGCGCAGGCGCAGACCGGTTTGCAGGATTTTGGCCCTGACGATTTCGAGGTACGGCTCGGCCGCTTGCTGGGTGAAGTGGAGGCTGACACCAACGTCTGGCGTAAAGCCAAGGTGCAGTTTGCCGGCTTTTGCATCAAGGCGGCGGCGAACCGCCTGAAGAACCGCGCTTTCCTCAAACACAATCCGCAGATCGAGAGCATCGGCATCGATCGGCCGATCTTCATTGTCGGACTGCCCCGTTCCGGCACGACGCACCTCGAGAATCTGATTGCCGCCGATCGTCGGTTACGCTATTTGCCGGTCTACCTGGGTTCCGAAGCGACGCCAACACCCGGCGAGCAACCGGGCGCTGACGGCAAGGACCCGCGCTGGATCCGTTCAAACGCACATTGGCAGCGCATGCGCGAGAACCGGATCATGGAGGCGTTGCACGAGCATTCGCCGGATCATGCCTGCGGTGAAAACGAGCTGCAGATGCCCGATTTCTCCACCTATCAGTGGGAATGGATGGGCGATGTTCCGGGCTGGCGCGACTATTATCTTTCACACGATCAAACGCCGCATTACGCCTATGGGCGCACGATGTTGCAGGCCATCGCCTTTCAGTTTCCGAACGAGCGGCGTTGGATCCTCAAGGGCAACCAGCACAGCGAGCAGCTGCCGGCCCTGATTGCCAACTACCCGGATGCCTTCATCGTACAAACACATCGCGACCCGCTGGCCATATTGCAGTCGGTCCTGACCATGCGGGGTCTGTCTGTGCTTGCGAACCAGAAGCAGCCGGATATCGCGGCACACGTTGCCTATTGGGTAGACCGGATCGAACGGATGCTGCGCGCTTATGTTCGCGACTACAGGAAGATACCCGAGCACCGGCGCGTCGATCTGATGTTTCAGGACATCGTTGCCGATGACATTGGTTCGGCTCAAAAGGTGCTCGAAGCGGCGGGCCTTGCTACCACTCCCCAGAGCACACAGGACCTGCGCGACTATATGGCCCACCATCAGCGCGGGCGCTCCGGCCGCGTCGTCTATGATTTGGCGGGGGACTTCAACCTGGATCTGGCCGAGCTGCGCGAGCGCTTCCGCTTCTACACCGACCTGTTTCCGGTGCGTCACGAGGTGAGTCCCGATGGCCGGTGAGAAACAGCCGCAGAACGCGCTCATCATCAATGCCGGAGAGGGCCGGCAGGACGCGGTAGCGCTCGGGCACGACATCCACATGTCGCGGTGCGTTTCCAACCTCTATCGTGTGCTGACGACGCAGGGCGATGTCCTGATCAACACCGGCATCAGCTTCAATGCTGCTGAGAATCATCGCCGTCTCAGTGCGGTCAGCCCCAACACAATTGCAAAGATCATCTTCACCCAGAGCCACGAAGATCACATTGGGGGCTGGCACAGATTCACAGCGCCGGCAGTGGAGACGATCGCGCAGGCGGACTTCGCGCACGTGCGCAGGTTTTGGGGTGGCCTGAATCCCGTGATGGCCGGTCGCTC
>Ga0307479_10007242_pt1 | contig 10229 bp, 7 predicted proteins | sample atmos_gasesECM4C_FD_203743 | JGI IMG/M metagenome (GOLD analysis project Ga0307479, IMG submission 203743) | Hardwood forest soil microbial communities from Morgan-Monroe State Forest, Indiana, United States - atmos_gasesECM4C_515 | ecosystem: Environmental > Terrestrial > Soil > Temperate...
GCAACTGCTCGGGCTCCGTGCTGTTCGGGATCCACCAAAAATCGGAAGACCCAATTGGCACGCAAGTCCGCGGGAATCTCAAACGCCAAGCGAATCCCCATCACAACGCAATAGCTCAGGATAAAAGGAAGCGATAGAAATGCCTGTGAAGGCCAATGCCCTTGGAACAAGAATCGCACGTGTGGCGTGGAGCTGAGCGTTTCTGCGGCGGCCACCAAGCCCAACGCCGCGAAGCCCAAAACGATTTGGAAATGCCCGTCGCTACGCAGCAGTGTTCTCGCCGCAAAATAATAACCGGCGCTCTCCGAAGCTTCGCGGAACATATTGCGGTGCAGCCCAGCCAGTGGCGCGAAGGACCGGGGTATGCGAGGTAACGGGCCCGCGTCGGTCATTTCTGGAATGCGCACGAACAACCGGCGAAAGCTGACGGCATACGCCGTCATCGCGGTGATAATCGCGATCGCCAAGGCCGACAGTGCGGATCGAAACATCGCAGCCGTAAACCAGTCGGAACCTCGGCCCCATACAGTGCGTGCCACTCCCAAGAACGAAATGGGCGGCAAGACCGCTACGCGATGAGCTTCCGCTACAGAAAGCGTCGTAAGCTGATACGGAACTGTAAAGCTGCTTGCCAGCAGCACTAACAGAACAATTCCTATCAAGAAGCGCGCGAACATCGAGACTTTGCGGAAGGTGCCAAAGGGCAGGAACGAAATCAACACACCGATCATCGCTAAGACGGCAAAGAAGCTGAACACGCTTGCCGTGAACACGGCAAGGGCATGGCCCATCGTAAACTGCGCAAGTACCAGGAACGAGCTCTGCGAGCCCACCACCGCAATGGGATACAGAACCAACGAACCGGCGTTGACCACGAACGTCAAAAGGCCCGCGAGCGCCACAATCGCGAGCAAATTCCCGAAGAAAATCCGGCGCAAGGAAATCGGCAGCGGCACCAGGTTCATATAGTCGCGGCGATCCAGAAAAAGAGCGTCCCAGCGCCACAGCGCCGCCGCTCCGGTCACTACCATCGAGAGCACGATGAAGAAATACTCGTCGGGCGCCGTCGCGGTAAAGGGGTCGAACGCTTTCTGGCCGCGCAGATAGCGAATCAGCGTGCCGTATTTCTCAAACATCAGCAGGGAAACTAAGACTCCCGGCATCGCCAGCAGGATCAATGTCACGCCGATGCCGAGATCGAGTTCCTCCGTGCCCGGTTCACCTCCCCCATGAAACATGCGCCCAACAAAAAGGCCCACCAGGCAACCGAAGGGCGTTCGACAGAACCTCTCCCATCGTCGCTGCAAAATTTGCGTGATCCAGTCCAGCATCAGGAAACCACGACGTCCACGATATCGTTCGCAACCTGAGCCACGTTGCGATCTTCAACCAGGTGCAGGAACACGCCTTCCAGCGACGATTTGCCAATGCGCTCGAACACTTCACTGGTTGCACCCTGCGCGACCACGTGCCCCTTTCGCAGAATGATCAGGTGCGAGCACACCTTTTCCACCACCTCCAGGATGTGCGAGCAGTAGAAAACAGACTTGCCCAGCGCGCTCAACACCTGCAGCAGATTTTTCAGAATGAGCGCCGATGTCACGTCCAGCCCGGAAAGCGGCTCATCCAGAATGAGTACGTCGGGATTGTCCATCAATGCGGCAATCAGCAGAATGCGTTGCCGCATGCCTTTGGAATACGCCCCGATATTGACGTGCCGGTGCGGCTTCAACGAAAAAAGCTCCAACAGCGGATCGATCTTGGCCTTGCGTCGCCCTTCCGGTATGGCGCGCAGTGTCCCCACCATGTCGAGATACTCCTCGCCCGTGAGGTAGGGGTACAGGTTGGCTTCCTCGGGCACGTAGCCCAATCGCTTACGAAACGCCGTCAGATTTTTCTGGATGTTCTGCTCGTTATGCGTGACTTCACCGTGCGTCGGTTCGAGCAGTCCGGTGAGCATCTTGACCGTGGTGCTCTTTCCCGAGCCGTTCGGTCCTAGATAACCGAGCACCTGGCCCGGCGCAAGCGTGAAGGTGACGTCCTGGACCGCGGGCACCGAACCGTAGTACTTGAACAGTCCCTGCGCTTTGAGCACGCGCGCCTTCCGTCAGCTAAATGTGAGCGAGCTTTGGCTGGGGTCCGGCGAACACTCCTTTGACACCAGCATAGCCAACAAAGTTCCAGCGCAAGCCAGTCGTGAGCCTCTCTGTAGCGCCCGCTTTCTGAAGTGGGCGCTAGGTTGAAGCAGTCGCGAACGCCTCCCGGTGTGTGCTGCTCATGAACGCAACTCACGAATTACCGTCAGGCAGACCGCTTGCGCCAGAACAAGTAAGCAGGAAGGCCGAGAACGAACAGCGCAATCGCAACGGCGAGATACAAGAATTGGGCAGGGTCGCGAAACGCGAGATAGATCGCATTGGCCACGATCGCACCTGCGGCCAGCACGAAAACGAGCGGAGTCCACGGATAACCAGGGACGCGGTACGGAAGTGCCCGGCCTCGCGAGGCACGCCGAAACGGAAAGATCGCCGCGGCCCCCAATCCGTAAAAAATCCAGCCAATAAAGATCACGCCACCAATCAGCTCCGCAAACTTGCCGGCACCCGCGAGCACGGCTGACCATACCCCCAAAGCGATAATCGCCGCCGCAGGCGTGCGAAATCGCGGATGAACCTCGCCGAGCTTCTTGAAAAAGAGATTGTCGTTGGCCATGGCATAGAACACGCGCGGCGCGGTTAGAATCACGCTATTGGCCGCGCTGAACGTGGACACGAGAATCGTGAGCGCGATCGCCCGTCCGGCCCACGGCCCGAGCACCGCCGTCGCAGCCGTCGCCGCAATTGCATCGCTTGCGGTGGCCGCTGCCGGTCCAAGCGCCACCAAATAGGCAATCACTGCGAAGAGATACAGACCCACGAGAATGAGCGAGCCCAGCAAAAACGCGCGCGGAAACGCTTTCTGCGGATCAACCACTTCACCGGCGCTGTAGGTGCCGAACTGCCAGCCTTCGTAAGCCCACAGCACCGCGATCATCGCCAGGCCAAAACCGGACACGAGCGTGAAACCGCGCTGGGTCGCGCCCGCTGCGGCAGGAACCTCAGCGCCATGGCGCCCGAGGGCTAGCAGCGCGACGCTTAGAATCACGATGAGCCCCACCTTGACCAAGGTGGTCCAGTTCTGCAGATCCGAACTCTTGCGCGTGCCCCACACGTTTACGGCGGTCACCACGGCAATCATCAGCACCGAAACAACTGTCGACTCCGCCGCGGTAAGGGGAACAATCTCGGCGAGATAGCGCGTGAACGCCCGAGCCAGCGCGGCCACTGAGCCGCTGGCTATCACCAGAAACAAACACCATCCATACAAAAACGCGGCAGCGCGTCCAAAGCCGTCGCGGATGAAAACGTACAGGCCGCCCGCTGCGGGATTCGCTGCCGCAAGCTCCGCGTACGTCAGCGCGCCAAGCAACGAAAGTACGCCGCCGATCACCCACACCAACAGCGAAATGCCCACGGACCCGCCGACTTGGCGAAGAATTAGACCAGGAGTAAGAAAAATTCCCGAACCAATCACTGACCCGACAAACAGCAGCAAAAGATCGCGCATACCCAGCGTGCGAACGAGCTGCGCTCTTCCCGACGAGCGCAGCGGATCATCGACGACGCGGGCCACCTTGGAATCAACCATTGGTTCGGTGGGCATAAGGCCGCTTGGCACACGCAAGAGTGCCTGTGCTGCTCGAGCAGGTCAACGAGAAGTTTGCGCCGTTGTTCGATGAGTTGAAGAGAGGAGAGCCAGAAATGGCGTGGCGCCAAAATTGGTCAGCGCTCGATAAATGGCGCGGGCATGAAGCACAGAACGAAAACGAGCAGCGTCAGCAGGGCGGCTGCGCGGCGGTCGGCATCGAGAGGTTCCGGATAGTAGACCGGGAGCGCCCGAAAGAACCGAATGCCCAGCAGCAACGTGCCCCAGACGTACCAGCCCATCCAGAAATGGAAGTATCCCAGCAGAATCAGGCCGATCGGAAGCAGCAGTGATGAGTAACGGTGCGCGCGCGGGCTCAGCGAACGCAGGATGTGGCCGCCATCGAGCTGCGCCGCAGGAAGAAGGTTTAACGAAGTGGCGAAAAGTCCGACCCACGCGGCGCGTCCTATGGGGTGCAGCAGAAGATTGCTGACTGCCGCTCCAGGATGCAGGAGGGTGGCCAGAAAATGAACGATCAGCGGAGTGCCCAGCACGAAATCCGCATGAGGCCCAGCCAGCCCCGGAACAACTTTGCCGTGAAGAATGCCAAAAATCAAAGCGGGCACAGCCACAACAAAGCCCACCAGCGGGCCCGAAGCGCCAACGTCAAATAGCGCGCGCGTGGTGCGAATCGGCGAGCGAATCAAAATAAACGCGCCGAGCGTTCCGATGAGCGTCGGGAACGGCAGAAAGAACGGATAGCTGGCGTTGATGCGGTGATGCCGGCAGGCGAAGAAATGGCCGAGCTCGTGCGCTAGGAGAATGGTCATGAGCGTTAGCGCAAAGGGCAACCCGGCGGCCAAGTCTAGTGGATGGCGATACACCAGCGTGTAGGCGCGAACAAAATCGTCCCAGGAAACCGATTGATTGTGAGCGTACGCCGCGGCAAATTGCGTACCCGCGACCAGGCAGGTACACAAAGTCAGTAGAAACAACCCGCAAGAAATGGCCAGCGATCGCGCTGAGAGGCCTCGCGGCGCTTGCACTGAATAAAACCGCGCTGCGGGAGTTTCGCGCCAAGCCGTACGCGCTTCGTCTACCGTGGCGGCGCCATCTGGAAGCGAATCAGTCACGAAAAATGGAATTCCCTGTAGAGTGCAACCCCATCAGTACAACACAATCCGCTGCTGGAGCCAATTTGAATCAGCGTGTAGGGGCGCGGCAATGCTGCCCCCATTTCAGCTTGATCACTCCTTCATCGCGAGACCGGCTTCTGCGCCGGTTCGCTGATACGCGCTTCGCGGAGGAAGCGCGCGGCCTCCTCTGGCGGCGTAGGATTGATGTAAAAGCCGGTGCCCCACTCGAATCCCGCGACTTTCGTCAGCTTGGGGATAATCTCGAAGTGCCAATGGTAGTGGTCGTTGATCTCTTCGCCGACCGGCGAGGTGTGAATCATGAAATTATAAGCGGGCCGGTCGAGCACCGCGTCCAGGCGCATCAGCGTATCTTTCAGCATTTTCGCCAGGTTGGAATAAATGGAGCTCTGATTGTTCTCGTAAGAGGAACCGTGCACCTTGGGAAGTAACCAAAGCTCAAAGGGGAAGCGCGCCGCGTAGGGCGCCATGGTGATGAAGTAATCGTTCTCGCCGATGATGCGTTCGCCCGTATCGCGCTCTTGGCGGATGATGTCGCAGAAAATGCAGCGCTCCTTCTCATCGTAATAGTGCCAGCAATTGTCGACTTCTTCGCGCACGCGCCGGGGAACGATCGGCAAGGCGATCAACTGTGAGTGCGGATGCTCCAGCGAAGCCCCCGCAGCTTCACCATGATTCTTGAAGATGAGAACGTAGCGGAAACGCTTGTCGTTCTTCAGGTCGAGCATGCGGTCGCGGTAGGCCCACAGCACGTCTTCCACGGCCCGCACCGGCAGCGTCGCCAGCGTGGCGGCGTGGTCCGGGGTTTCAATAATGACTTCGTGCGCGCCGACCCCGTTCATTTTGTCGAAGAGGCCTTCGCCTTCGCGGTCCAGTTCGCCTTCAATGCCCAGCGCGGGAAATCGATTGGGCACCACGCGAATGTTCCATCCTGGCGTGTTCGGCCCGCCGCCATTGCGGCCATAGACGAGAATCTCGGAGGGCGTTTTCATCTCGGCGCCGGGACAAAACGGGCAATTCTTAGCGTTCAACGAGACCACGCTCTCCCGCAGAAAATCCATGGGGCGCTTCCCGCGCTCCGTGGAGATGATCACCCATCGGCCCGTGATGGGATCTTTACGCAACTCGGGCAAATCGAACCTCCTCTAGCTGTGTACCAGAGCGAATCGCGGCGTGCCGCCGATTCCTTATTCTACCGCGTCTGCCGGCGTCTTGCGCAGGCGCGCTGTCCGCCGCTTACATTTGCGGACTGAAGGCATCTTTGTGCAAGCGAACTTCGGGCGACAAACCGGGATGATTGTCGATGGCCAAAACGTCGAACCGGCAAGGGCAATTCCCGACGTGGCGCTCGGCCAGAAAGTGCTGCGCGGTTCGCACCACAGTGCGCTGCTTGTCGGTGGTGACGCTCAGTTCCGGCAAGGCGGTCAGCGCATCGCGAACCGTGCGCGTGCGCACTTCGACAAAGGCCAGAGTTTTGCCGTCGTAACCAACGAGATCGATTTCCCCTTTGATGCCGCGCGGCATATAGTTGCGCGCTACGAACACGTAGCCGTGGCGCCGCAGGTACCAATACGCGTACGTTTCACCGCGAACGCCCGCGTTACGCGCAACATGCTTCTTGTCGCTCCCCGCTTGGTCAAAATCGTCGCGCAGCCCTTTGCGGGCCGCCCAACACACCATCTGGAAGATACATCGAGAAAAAATCGGCATGGCAGAACGGTGTCGCGCCGCCGAGTATAAACACAGTTTCGCCACCGCGGTCCAGCGATTCGGGGAAACAGGTCAGGTCAGCAGGAATTGTCTCCGATGGCTCTGGCGGACTCGGCTTCCTTTGTGTTGATTTTTTGTTTTCTGTGAGTGCAAAAAACGGGCCGTGAGCACTAACGGTCTTGCTGAATAGGGCGCCTTGTCCGCTCTACAGACGAGCCATTACAAAGAGGTTTCGACTTCGCGGATGCACTCTTCCAAAGTGCGTGCCGCGTAATCGGCTTGCTCTTGGTCAATGAGCAAAGGCGGCGAGATGCGCACTGTGTTTGCCCCGGCTCCGAGCACCAGCAAGCCTTTGTGAAACGCGCGCTCGACCACCGCGCGCCGCAGGTCCGGCGCCTCTTCCTTGGTGCGCTGATCGCGCACAATTTCTACGCCGATCATCAAGCCCCGCCCGCGAACCTCCCCGACGGTCTTGAACTTCTTGGGCCAGTCCGCCATGCGAGACAACAGATAGTCGCCCATCCGGCGCGCATTCTCTATGTACTCGGATTCGATCAGGTCCATGGTCGCAAGTGCCGCGGCAACGCAAACGGGATTTCCGCCAAACGTGGTGCCATGCGAGCCGGGCTTCCAAGTGTCCATTATGTTGCTGCGGGCTACAAATGCGCCGAGCGGCATACCGCTGGCAATGCCCTTCGCGCTGCAAAGAATGTCGGGTTCGATGCCCGCATGTTCACACGCCCACCACTTCCCCGTACGGCCCATGCCGGACTGCACTTCATCGACGATGAGCAGGATGCCGTGCTTTCGGCAGATGCGCTGTAGCTCCTGCAAGAAGAACTTCGGCGCCACGACGTAACCGCCTTCGCCCTGAATGGGTTCGATGACGATGGCGGCGACTTCTTCCGGATCGAAGAGCCGCTTGAAGATTTGGCGCTCCAGGGTTTCCAGAATTTCCGCTCCGCAGGTTTCCGCGGTGTGGTTCAGCGCGCAGCGGTACGCGTTTGGAAACGGAATATGCTCGATGCCGGCAAGCAGCGCTCCGAATCCTTTGCGCTGCGTGGACTTCGACGCGGTCAGCGAAAGAGCGCCCATGGTGCGCCCATGGAAGCAGCCGTAAAAGGCGATGAATTTGTCGCGTTTGGTAGCGTAGCGCGCGAGTTTCATGGCGCCTTCAATCGCTTCGGTGCCCGAATTCGTGAAGAAGGCTTTCTTTGCTTCGGAACCCGGGACGGTGCGCACTAGCTTTTCCGCCAGCTGCGGCAGGCTCTCGTAGTAGAAATCCGTGCCGGACATGTGAATCAGCTCGGCGGCCTGCTTCTGGATAGCTTCGACGACTTTGGGATGGCAGTGGCCGGTAGAGCAAACAGCGATGCCCGCAGCAAAATCCAGAAAGGCATTGCCGTCAACATCTTCAACAATGGCGCCGTGACCCCGCTTGGCCACGAGCGGATAATCACGGGTAAACGACGGCGATAGAAATTTTGCATCAGCCTCAACGACGCGCTTGGCCTTCGGCCCGGGCAGATTCATGAGCAGGTGAGGCAATTTCGTTTCAGCAACGGTGTTCTTTTCTTTCGTGGCGATCATGTTCTTCCTCCGCGTGAAGATTGCTTCAATTGTTAGTGAGCGAAATGCGCTTGTAGGGGCGCAACACTGCTGCGCCCCAGATCGGCACGTAGCCTTATGTCAGGCGGACGTGCAGAAAAATCTGAGACGCGCCTGCGAGAGGAAGAAGACTTAGTCGACGCCGAAGAGGTTGGGGCGTAGATCGGCGGGAGAGGAAATTCTATGCCGTTGGAGGTGGATGTATTTCATTTGCGTTTCCAGCGGACGCTTCCGTCCCGGTTATCTTCGAGAAGTATACCACGATCCGCGAGTTCCTTGCGGATGCGGTCGGATGCGGCAAAATCGCGGCGCTTGCGCGCGGCTTGGCGTTCGGCGACAAGTTTTTCGACCTCGGCGTCGCTGAGACCTTCAGCGGCTGTGCCGTAGCCCAGTTCGCGAAGTTTGGTTTCGTCGTCGTCTTTGAGCACCGCGAAAACGCGGTCGAAAGTCGAGAGAAACTTCTGCGCCGCCGCAGCATCCTCTTGGCGAAACTCACCTTTGTCAATGGCGATGTTCGCGTCGCGCACAAGGTCGAACACCGCTGCTAAGGCCATGGCCGTGTTCAGGTCATCGGAAAGGCCGGCATCGAAACCGGCGACGGCTTGATTGACGCGTTCGGCCATGCCTGGCTGGCGTCCCGGCGGGAATTTCCCTTGCGACAAGCGCTCTGCAAAATTTCGCAGGCGCTCTACCGCGCTGGTGGCCTGCTGCAAGCCGTCAAAGGTGAAATTGAGCTGGCGACGATACGGAACGCTGGCCAGAGCGAAACGCAGCGCGGACGGCTTGTATCCTTTGGAAAACAGATCGCGCAAGGTGAAGAAATTGCCCAGCGACTTGGACATTTTCTCGCCTTCGACGAGCAAGTGCTCGGCGTGGAGCCAATAGCGCACGAAGGGCTTGCCGGTAGCGGCTTCGCTTTGCGCGATCTCGTTTTCGTGATGTGGAAAGGCCAGGTCGATCCCGCCGGTATGAATATCCAGCGTTTCGCCGATGTACTTCATGGCCATGGCGGAACATTCAATGTGCCAGCCGGGGCGTCCCCGGCCGATCGGCGTGTCCCAGAAGTGTTCGCCGGGTTTGGGCGCCTTCCACAACGCGAAGTCGCGCGCACTTTCCTTTTCGTAGCGATCCACATCGACGCGGGCGCCGGCCTGGATGCCGCTCACGTCGATCTTCGATAATTTGCCATAATCCGGGAATTTCGCGATGCGGTAGTAGATGGAGCCCTCACTGGGGTAGGTGTAGGTCTTTTCCTGCAAGCGCTGGATGAGCTGAACCATGTCATTGATGTGGTCGGTGGCGCGAATCCAGTGTTCGGGCGCTTCGATGCTGAGGGCTTTGCAATCATCGAAGAATGCTTGCGCGTACTTTTCTGTGTAGTCGCGGATGCTCACGCCCTTTGCGGCGGCGTTGGCGATGATGCGGTCGTCCACGTCGGTGAGGTTCATGACGTGGTTCAGGCGGAAGCCGCGAAGCTTGAGAAAACGCCGCAGAATATCCTGGAAAACGAAGGTGCGGTAGTTGCCGATGTGCGCGTAGTCGTAGACGGTCGGGCCACAGGTGTACATGCGCACATCGGGGGCGGTTAGGGGAGCAAATGCTTCCGTTTTACCGCTCAGCGTGTTGTGGAAGCGAATTTCAGCCATAAGAGCGGACGTTAACGATTAGAGTTCTCCCTTAGGATCACACCATTGAACTTTTGCCACGCGAAAAAGAACGATGATTCTAGCCGAGCGGATATAGAAAACAAACTGGCGCGGGAAAGCAGTAATGGCCAGTCGCACTCACGATCTAAGTCTGCGGATCAGTAGCATCAGCGGCGGGAACCCAAGACTAGAGCTTGCCGTATCATCTCACTCGTCGAATCAAATAAATCACCGTAACGGCGCACTAATAGCCGGCTAAATCGTTCGCCTGTCGAGCAATCAAATTGGCTTGTGTTGACACCTCTGGAACAGGTGACTTCGTTCGTCTCAAAACCGCGCGCCGCAGTTGCTTGGATTGACCGTTACTGAAATCCAGCTCCAACCCCCAAGAGATACGCTGCAGGACGGGCCGAGACCATTCCCCTAG
>Ga0307479_10007243_pt1 | contig 10228 bp, 7 predicted proteins | sample atmos_gasesECM4C_FD_203743 | JGI IMG/M metagenome (GOLD analysis project Ga0307479, IMG submission 203743) | Hardwood forest soil microbial communities from Morgan-Monroe State Forest, Indiana, United States - atmos_gasesECM4C_515 | ecosystem: Environmental > Terrestrial > Soil > Temperate...
GGAAAATCGCTCTGCTTCTTCATACCGATCATCGATGCAGCGATCCGCGCCCGCGCCTCCGGCGACGAGTCTCGCACGCGGGCGATCGTGATCTACCCGATGAATGCGCTGGCCAACAGTCAGCGCGAGGAACTCAACAAATTTCTCGACCAGTCCGGCTTGCCGGAAAACCTGCGGCCGACCTTCGCACGGTACACCGGACAGGAAGACAAGAACGAACGCGTGCAAATCATGGAGGCCAAGCCCGACATCCTGCTGACCAATTTCATCATGCTCGAGCTCTTGATGACGCGACAGAGCAAGCTCGACCAAACTGTGATCGAGAATGCCCAGGGGCTCGAGTTCATCGTTCTCGACGAGCTGCATACCTATCGCGGCCGCCAGGGGCGGACGTGGCGATGCTGGTGCGCCGGTTGCGTGATCGCCTCTGCCGCGATCGCCCGCCCCTCTGTATCGGCACGTCGGCGACAATGTCGAGCCAGAACGACGACACCGAGCGTGCCGTCGCCGTTGCGAAAGTGGCCTCGCGGCTCTTTGGAACCAACATTCCGCCGGACGCGGTGATTGACGAGACGTTTGAGCGGGCGACCGACCCCAAGCTGAAGCCGCAATCACTCGGCGCCACGCTGGCAAATGCCATCGACGGCGACCTGCCCGCCGCCCTTACGGACGAGGCGCTTCGATCTCATCCGCTGGCCATCTGGATAGCGCTCGAGATCGGGCTGCAGGACGGTCAGCAGCTCCGCCGCCGGCGGCCGATAACCCTCGCCAAAGCCGCAGAGCGGCTGGCCGACCAGACCGGGCGCGATGAGGAGCGGTGCCGGACCCAGCTCCAGGCGATGCTGATGATGAGCCGTCCGGCGAGCGAGCGGGGCGGCAGCGGCGAGCGGGCGTTTCTCGCCTTCAAGCTCCACCGCTTCATTTCCGGCGCGGGTCACGTCTATACGAATCTGCGGGGTCCGGGCCAGCGGATCGCAAAGTATTGGAGGGCGTAACTATGAAAGCCACGTATGACGCGAGAACCGATACGCTGAGCATCATCCTGAAATCGGATGCAGCGGTCGCCGAGAGCGATGAGGACAAGCCGGGCGTCATTCTCGACTACGACGAGGACGGGAACCTGGTCTCGCTGGAGATCCTGGATGCTTCCAAGCGGGTCACCGAGGCGCGCCGGATCGAATTCGAGACCGTGGGATGAAAGGCCATCGCAAATCGGAGGCCGCCGTATCATGACCTCTGGACAAGCCATCGGGCGCAGCCGCCCTGAGCATCGCAAACGCCCGGGCATGATCGCGACGGAGGACCCGCCGGGCTTCGTCGTTCGCACCGAGGTGCAGAAGGCGGCCTGGGACAATGGGTTTCGGCTCGAGCGTGGGGTCGAGCCCGGCGGCTGCGCTACGGCTCGACCACCGCGCATGGTGAGATCTGGATCGCCGGCGTGACGCCCCGCGGCCCCTGGCTCCTCGCGATCGGTCACTCGGGTGTCGCGGCGGAGCTTGCGACCATCCCGCGTTCGCCGTTGCCCGGGCCCGGCCTCGCGACGTTCAGCTTCGCTTCCCTGACCGCGCTCCACGCCGCGCTCGACCGCGTCTACAAGCTCGGCGTCAGCCTCCCCGACACTCCACTTACCCGGTTCCGCGCGCAGACCTCCCATCTACCGCAGACGACCGAGGCCGAACGGGTTGTCGTCCAGCGCATTGGCCAGGACATCTTCCGCGCTGCGTTGATGGATTATTGGGGCGGCTGCTGCCCGATCACCGGCATCACCGATCCCGCCTTGCTGCGCGCCTCCCACATCGTGCCCTGGGCCGAATGCGACGATGCGCAACGGCTCGCGTGCATAACGGCCTCCTTCTCTCCGCGCTCTGGGATGCGGCCTTCGACACAGGCCTCGTCAGCTTCGCCGATGACGGAACCGTGCTCGCCAGCCCTGAATTGAGCGCCGCCGCGCGAACCGCACTCGGTATCGAGAGCACGCCGCGGCTATCCAACCTGCGAGATGCGCATCGCGCCAACCTGGCCGCCCACCGCGCCCGCCACGGCTTTTTGGGCATCTCGGGAGAGCCATCCCCAAAGCCGCCTGGTGAAGCTTTGGGTGTATGACCAATATTATCTATTCTGCGGCGAGCGCGTGTGGCGAGGGTGCCGACCGCAGGCGGGTCAGCAGCGCCGTCTCTTTCGCCTTCACGAGGGCGAGGTTTGCCTGCTTGACGTGGCCGAAGCCGCGGATCTCGAGCGGCAACGCCGCGATCTCGACCGCAACCGCGTGATTGTCGCGCGATAAGCGAGCGAGGATCTCGTCGGTCACTGCCTCGTAATCGCCGATCAGCCGGCGTTCGAGGCGCCGCTCTTCGCTGCGGCCGAAAATGTCGAACGGAGTGCCTCGGAGGCCGCGCAGCCGCACCAGGATGCGGAAAACTGAGAGCATCCACGGTCCAAAGCTACGCTTGCGCAGATGCCCGGTCTCCGGGTCTCGGTCACCGAGCAGCGGCGGCGCCAAGTGAAAATTGAGTTTGTAGGGGCCTTCAACGCGATCGGCGATGTGCTTCAGGAAATCGGTGTCGGTATAGAGGCGCGCGACCTCGTATTCGTCCTTGTAAGCCATCAGTTTGAAAAGGGAACGGGCGACCGATTGGGTCAGTCTGGTGTCGCCCGGGAGGCACACGGCCTCGGCGTCGCGGACGCGCCCAACTCGAGCGGCATAGCGTGCCGCATAGGCGGCGTTTTGGTAATCCGTCAGGAAGGCGACCCGCCGGCTGACTACCTGATCGAGGGTGTCCGATAAGCGGTGGCTCGGCGGCACAGCAGCCGCCGGAAGCGCCCGGGATCGAACGAGCGCCGGATCGACGGCGGCGCGCCGCCCCCAACGAAAGGCATCGCGGTTGAATTCCACTGCGACGCCGTTCAATGCGATGGCGCGCTCGATGGCTTCGGCCGAGAGCGGCACCAATCCACGCTGGTAGGCAAAACCAAGCATGAAAAGATTGCTTGCAATCGAGTCGCCGAGCAGACCGGTGGCGAGCTCGGTCGCGTCGAGAAATTCAACATTTTTCTCCCCGGCTGCTCGGGCGATGCTCTGCCGCATCTCGCGGCCGGGAAATGTCAGGTCGGGGCTTCGGGTGAAATCGCCAGTGATCGTCTCGTGGCTGTTGACGATGGCGCGGCTATGGCCAAGCTCCAGCTTTGATAGGGAATCCTGGCTTGCCGAGACAACGAGATCGCAGCCAAGGAGCAGGCTCGTGCCACCCGTGGCAATGCGCACAGCGTGAATCTCATCAGGCCGCCGAGCTATCCGGACATGGCTGTAGACTGCGCCGCCCTTTTGGGCGAGACCGGTCATGTCGAGAACAGTGCAACCCTTTTGTTCGAGGTGCGCGGCCATCCCGAGCAGCGCCCCGATGGTCACGACGCCAGTTCCACCGACACCGGTAACGAGGATGCCGTAGGGGCGATCGAGAGTAGGACGGTCGGGTTCGGGAAGCGCCGGTAACTCGCTCTCGCCGAGATCCCCGGCTTTCCGCTTCTTGAGCTCGCCACCATGCACCGTGACAAAGCTCGGACAAAAACCTTCGATGCAGGAGTAGTCCTTGTTGCAACTCGACTGATCGATCGTGCGCTTACGCCCGAACTCGGTCTCGACGGGCACCACCGAAAGGCAATTCGACGTTTTCGAGCAATCTCCGCACCCCTCGCAGACAAGGTCATTGATAAAAACGCGTTTGGCCGGATCCGGAAAGCGGCCGCGCTTGCGGCGCCGACGTTTTTCGGCGGCGCAGGTCTGGTCGTAGACGATCGCAGTCACCCCGGTGATTTCACGTAGCTCGCGCTGAACAACGTCGAGGTCGTCGCGATGGCGTACCGTCGTTCCGAGAGCAAAACCTACGGCGGGCGGATATTTCTCTGGCTCGTCGGTTACAACCACGACGTGCTGAACCCCTTCGGCAGCGAGTTGCCGGGTCAGCACCGCCACCGTCAAGCCGCCGTCGATCGGTTGACCGCCGGTCATCGCAACCGCATCGTTGAATAGCAGCTTGTAGGTGATGTTGACCTTGGCGGCGACCGCGGCGCGGATCGCCAGCACTCCGGAATGGGCATAGGTGCCGTCCCCAAGATTGGCAAACACGTGCCGGGTTTCGGTGAACGGTGCCTGGCCGATCCACGGCGCGCCTTCGCCGCCCATTTGGGTGAAGGTCGCGGTCGACCGATCCATGAACTGCGCCAAGTAATGGCAGCCGATCCCGGCGAGCGCACGGCTGCCCTCCGGCACCTTGGTTGAGGTGTTGTGCGGGCAGCCGGAGCAAAAATAGGGCGTGCGGTAAAATGGGACGACGTTGGCGCCGAGTTGGCGTTCCTTGGCTTCGAGAAAGGCAAGGCGCTCGGCAATCCGTGGCGAGGTGTGGAAGCGCGCAATGCGCTCCGCAATAACTCGCGCGATCTGGGCTGACGTCAACTCGCCGTTCGACGGCAGAATCCAGGTTCCGTTCTCGTCGAATTTCCCGATTATGCGCGGGCGCACGTCTTCGCGCCAGTTATAGAGTTGCTCTTTGAACTGGTTCTCGATGACTGCGCGCTTTTCTTCTACTACAAGGATCTCTTCGAGCCCCTCGGCAAAGTGGCGAATGCCTTCGCGTTCAAGCGGCCACGACATCGCAACCTTGTAGAGGCGCATGCCGATATCGGCGGCAAGCGCATCGTCGATCCCGAGATCGTCGAGTGCTTGGCGCACGTCGAGATACGATTTGCCCGTCGTGACGATGCCAAAGCGTGGCCGTGCGCTGTCGATAACGATGCGGTCGAGGCGATTTGCGCGGGCGAAGGCAAGGGCGGCGTAAAGTTTGTACTTGTGGAGCCGGTATTCCTGCTCGAGCGGCTGGTCGGGCCAGCGGATATTGAGCCCGCCCGGCGGCATCTCGAAATCGTCGGGGCGCACGATTTCGACCCGCTCGGGACCGATCTCTACCGAGGCCGAGCTATCGACGGTCTCCGCGATCGTCTTGAGGGCGATCCAACAACCAGAATAGCGGGACATGGCCCAACCGTAGAGGCCGAGATCGAGCAATTCCTGCACGCCCGACGGGTTCAATACGGGGATGCCAGCGTCCATGAACGAATATTCGGACTGATGCGGCAAAGTAGAGGATTTGCATGTGTGATCGTCGCCTGCCAGCAGCAGAACCCCGCCGTGAGGAGCCGAGCCGGCCGCGTTACCGTGCTTCAGCGCGTCGCCGCTGCGGTCGACACCGGGGCCCTTGGCGTACCACAATGCAAATACGCCGTCGTATCTGGAACCGGGAAACAGATTGATTTGCTGGCTTCCCCAAACCGCAGTCGCGCCGAGCTCCTCGTTGATCGCCGGTTGGAAGTGGATGTGGCTCTTCTCGATAAAGCGGCGCGCGCCCCACAGAGCCTGGTCGAATCCACCCAACGGCGAACCACGATAGCCCGAGATAAAGCAGCCGGTATTCAGGCCCGCGGCCATGTCGCGCTGACGCTGCATCATCGGGAGGCGTACCAGCGCCTGGGTGCCTGTGAGGTAAATCCGCCCCCTGTCGAGAACGTATTTGTCGTCGAGCGTGACCGCAGCCAGCGCCATCGCGACCTCCCAACTCGTCACCACTTTTGGGAAAGTGGTGTTTCCCTGATGGTTGCTCAATATTCGAACGGAATCGAGCCGGAAAACGGGCACGCCGTGGCCATCAGCCGCGAAGCCGATCCGATCTCCTCCTAATCGTCATTGCCGCTGCGGCGCTCAGGGAGTAATACTTGTTCCCGCGTTCAGTTTCCAGTTGCTCGGCCGCTGCAATGGTTGAACCTGCCCTTCGCCGTGAGAATATCGACAAGTCCCTACTTGCCGAACTGCACCAACTCCTCGGTGATCGCCTTTCCACCTCAACGGCGGTTTGCGACCAGCACGGCAAAGACGAATCCTACCATGCACCGCATTCCCCTGACGCGGTCGCGTTCGCTCGTAGCACCGAGGAAGTCTCGGCGATCGTAAGGTTCTGCTCCGCTCACAAGACCCCGGTCATCGCCTTCGGCGCGGGTACCTCACTTGAAGGTCATGTCGCCGCGCTCGCGGGCGGCGTCTGCATCGATCTGTCGCAGATGGACCGGATCCTGCGCATTAACGGCGAGGATCTTGACGCGGTTGTCGAGGCCGGGGTCACAAGAAAGCAGCTCAACGAGCACTTGCGCGATACCGGGCTGTTTTTCCCGATCGATCCAGGGGCTGATGCGTCGCTTGGCGGCATGGCCGCGACGCGCGCCTCGGGGACCAACGCGGTGCGCTACGGCACCATGCGCGAAAACGTACTTGCGCTGACCGTGGTGCTGGCCGACGGGCGCGTCATCCGGACCGCGCGGCGCGCTCGCAAATCGGCGGCCGGATACGACCTGACCCGCCTTTTCATCGGTTCGGAAGGTACGCTCGGCATCATTACTGAGGTAACGGTTAGACTTTATGGCATCCCGGAGGCGATTTCAGCCGCCGTTTGCGATTTCCCAACAATTGAGGACGCCGTCAATACTGTGATTCTCACGATCCAGAACGGCATTCCGGTCGCTCGGATCGAACTGCTCGACGAATCTCAGATAGACGCGATAAACAGGTATTCGAAGCTCAACCACAAGGTAGCTCCCACCCTTTTCTTCGAGTTCCACGGCACGATTGCCGGGGTGGCCGAGCAGGCCGAAACGGTAAAAACAATCGCTGGTGAATACGGCGGCAACGATTTCCGCTGGGCGACGACATCAGAGGAGCGCTCGAAGCTGTGGCAGGCGCGGCACGATGCTTACTACGCCGCGCTAGCGCTGCGCCCAGGTTCGAAAGGCTGGGCCACGGATGTCTGCGTGCCGATCTCGAGGCTCGCCGAATGCATCAGCGAAACCAAACGAGATCTGGCAAATTCACCGATCCCCTCGGCGCTCGTAGGCCATGTCGGCGATGGCAACTTTCATCTCGTGTTCATGATCGATCCGAAGCAGCCCGAGGAGATCGCCGAGGCGGGGCGCCTCAACGACCGAATGGTGGCGCGCGCGCTTGCGATGGAAGGGACAAGCACCGGTGAACACGGGGTCGGATACGGCAAGATAGATTTTCTGATCAACGAGCATGGCGAGGCGGTCAGCGTCATGCGCGCGATAAAGAAGGCGCTCGACCCGGACAATATCATGAACCCTGGGAAAATCGTCCGAATCTGATGGTCGCGGTTAGCCCCCATAGTCGAACACTAGGGGGCTAACCGGTCAGCGCGGAGTTAGCCGCTATTGCCGCTGACACTTATGCCAACGTATTGCGTGACGCCGTGACGGTTCAACAACAGTAGTGCGCTCTTCTTTGGCGACGCCACGACCTCCTTTAATTTTTCCGCCGCCTCCTTTGGGCTGTTGACAGGCTGCTGGTCGATTGCGACGAGGATATCGCCCTCGCTCAGGCCAACATCATCGGCCGCGCTCCCGCTGTCGACCCGTGCGATCACCACCCCATGCACATCTTTAGCCAAATGGAGTTCGTGCCGAAGCTGACCCGTCAGTGGAGCAAACTGCATGCCCAGCGCCTCTGCCTTCTTCGGTTGTTCCTGGTCCTCCCCACCACTGGCCGAGGCGACTTGCTGGTTGGCAAGCTCTCCGACTTTCGCCTGCAGCTGGGTCGTCTGCCCGTTTCGCCACACCCTCATTGTCGCACTGCTGTCGGGTGCGGTCGCGGCAACCAACCGCGGGAGATCGCGCAGATGACCCACTTCAGTGCCATTGAACGACAGTATCACGTCGCCTTGCTTGAGGCCCGCCTTTGCGCCGGGACTGTCCGGAGTGACGACCGCGACGAGGGCGCCCTGCTCCCCGTGCAGCCCAAGGCTCGCCGCGATCGCGGGCGTCACCTCCTGGATCTGCACCCCGAGCCAACCGCGGCTGACCTTGCCGTGCTCCTCGAGTTGGGCCACGACCGGCTTGGCGACGTTGGACGGCACAGCGAACCCGATTCCGACGCTGCCGCCATTCGGCGAATAGATCGCCGTGTTGATGCCGATGACCTCGCCCTCGAGATTGAAGGTCGGACCGCCGGAATTGCCACGATTGATCGGCGCGTCAATCTGCAGGAAGTCATCGAATGGACCGGAGTGAATGTCACGTCCGCGTGCTGAAATGATCCCGGTTGTCACCGTACCGCCGAGTCCAAACGGATTACCGACCGCCATCACCCAGTCGCCAACCTGCGCCACGCTACTGTCACCGAACTTTACATAGGGCAGCGGCTTGTCGGCCTTGATCTTGAGCACCGCAATGTCAGTCTTGGGGTCGCGTCCGACAATCTTCGCATTGTATTTGCTGTTGTCCTGCAGAGTTACCTCAACCTTGCCAGAATCACCGACCACGTGGCTATTTGTTACAACGTAACCAGACGGATCGATGATGAAACCGGAGCCGAGCGCAATGCGCCTGGCTTGCCCGCCCGGGATCTGTGGAAACAGACGGCGCTGGCCTTCCGGGTTCTGCTGTTCGAAAAAGCGGCGCAGAAATTCGTCGAACGGAGAGTTTGGAAAACCGGGAGACGGGGCTATTTCCGGATTTTCTTCAATCATTGCATCCGCATCAGCCTTTTGCGAAACAGATATGTTCACCACGGCCGGAGACACTTGTTTGACCAGCGGTGCAAAGCTCTGTTGCTGCATCAGCGCAACCGGCGAGGTCAATGTCTGCGGCACCGCAGGCGCAACTGTTAAGGGGCTATCCGCGATCGGCGGATTTTCCGCCCAGACGAACGGCGAAAGCGCTAATGTTGCCCCAAGACCGAAACCGATCGCGGCCGCGCGCTTTCTGTTCAGCCACGGATGGGGGGTGCAGTTATTTTTGAACTCTGCCAATTGGGTCCTCCTATGAAGCGGGGTTCGCACAACATCGTCGGAATGTCGAGCGAGAGCCGATCGACAGACAAATGGTCCGTCAAGGTGACAGGCGGCTTTCACGCTCATTAATTCGCTGTAACCCGCCGCAGGCGCTGCTTTCGTCCCGGCAGGTCGACCCGATCGTGTTGCCACCGATGTCAAAGGCCAACGCCGACTGGCACTGCTCCCGTTCCCTGGGACGGGGGGTAGCTCTGCTGTCTAGCTCTCGATTGTCGCTGCGGCGCGCTCTGGCTGTGCCAGATGGGCTTTACGTGCCCGGGCCGGGAGCACCCTGTCCGCTGTGACCAAATTCGATCTGCCGCTGCGCGAGCCCCTGCGTTTAGTCCAACCGGACGAGGCGCTTGTCCCGCGCTGCGTCATCAAGGGAACGATGGCGGGATCCCGATCCCGGCTATGCGTCCGCGTCCTACCGTCTTACTCGCAAGGGTTATCGCCGCTCGTCAGGCCGCTGCCGATAACCCGCGCTCGAGCAAGGTCGAGAGACGGCGCGCGAACGCCGCGGCGTCGGGGAGCTGTTCGCCTTCGATGATTCGCGCCTGATCGAGAAGAAGCCAGGCAAATTCCGAAAGCTGGTCTGAAGCGCCGGCCTCGCCGACCGTCGCGGCGAGACGCTCGATCAGCTTATGGCGCGGGTTTAGCTCGAGGATGCGTTTGGACATCGTGTCGAGCTGACGGTGCTGCTTCAAAAGCCGCTCGAAATGCATGTCCATGTCGCCTTCATCGGCAACGAGACAGACGGCGCTATCAGTCAGACGGTCGGAACTGCGGACGTCCTTGACCGCGTCGCCGAGCGCGAGCTTGAAAATCGCGATCAGGCTTGTGAGCTTGGCCGGCGGTTCGGATTTCTCATCCTTGCGATCCAAAGGCAGTGCTATTTTGTCGAGGTCCGCACCGCCGCGGGTCGCCGATTTGAATGGCTTGTCCTTATAGGAGCCGACCGCCGGCACCCAGAACTCGTCGATCGGGTCAGTCATCAGCAACACCTCGACACCGCGGGCGCGGAACCCTTCGAGCTGCGGACTCTGCTTGATGACATCGAGGCTGTCGCCGGTGATCGTGTAGATCGCCTCCTGCCCCGGCCTCATCGCCGCAACATACTCGTCGAGCGAAACGAGCCCGTCACGCACCGTTGAGCGGGAGCGGACCAGCGTGAGCAATTCTTCCCGATGCTCACGGTCCTCGTAGAGGCCCTCCTTTAGAACCGCGCCAAAATTATCCCAGAATTTGATGTATTCGTCGGGCAATTCGTTCGCTTTTTTCCCGAGTTCTGTCAATATCCTCTTGGTCAACTGCTGGCGAATACGCGCCACCGTCGGGTTTGATTG
>Ga0307479_10007244_pt1 | contig 10224 bp, 4 predicted proteins | sample atmos_gasesECM4C_FD_203743 | JGI IMG/M metagenome (GOLD analysis project Ga0307479, IMG submission 203743) | Hardwood forest soil microbial communities from Morgan-Monroe State Forest, Indiana, United States - atmos_gasesECM4C_515 | ecosystem: Environmental > Terrestrial > Soil > Temperate...
CCGTGAGTCGCACAGTTTTGTTCTTGTCTTGAATATTCTGCGGCGTACGGCTCACCAGGATGCTGTCCCAATAAATCTGTAGGTTGGTCGTGATGCGGATTTTTTTGGCACCGGCTGGCACCTTGCCGCTCAGGTCTGCGGTCACGGTCCTCGGCCCGCCCGCGGGGAAGCCCATGTCATCGATGATGCGCCGCCACTTGCCGTCTGCGTCGAGCGCTTGGACGTAAGGGGAGATCGCCTGAACCCCAGCTTGCGACGCCGCGTACATACTGTTCGCCGAAAAATACTCGACTTCGCCATGCAGCAGCAGCCAGAGCGGGCCGCCGAGATATGGCTCGCCCAGATCAAGGATCAAGCTGTGCGGTTTGGCGAAGCCCTGGAATTGCGTCAACGCAAAATCGCCGAAGTAGCGGTGCGCGAGAAGATCGGGCAACACGTTGTGGCCGTGCTCATCCCACGCCCCCGCGGGCGGGCGCGCATCTTTGCTTTTGCTCACTACTACTTTGAATTCTGGATACGGCGGGTTCGACGCGAAATATTCGTTGGGATAAACCTCAATCTCGGCGGGATGATCAACCGCCAGCAGACGCGCCTGATCGAGGTAGACAGCTTCCTCCAGCGGTTCCATGAAGCGGAAACTGAGAGTCGGCGTTGGTCGTTGCTCGTTAGTCGTTGGTGAAGCCTTCTCCCGAATCATTGCCCGATCGAGTTTTATATATTCGACGGGACGCGGAATGTCGCGCTGGCCGGGCCCAACCCAGTGGCCGACCACGCCCGCACCCAACATGTCGGCGACGAATTCATAGCGCTCGCCGTTCCACACGAACAGGGTTGGGCAGGAACTGCCGCGGCGATCGATCTCGAGAAAATTCTGCTGCTTGTCTCCCGCCACGTTGATTTCATCCTGCAAGACGCCGGTGGGCCACAGCATGCGCACGATGTCGGCCTGCTTCGCATCGCCCAGACCGACCACGATGTCGGTGGAATTCTGTCCCAGGTATCCGTTGGAGCCGGCGATTTCAAATTTCTGCCGGTTGCCGCCCGCAAATACTTCGACTTTGGTTCCGATAGCGCTCTTGTTATCGTTCAATCCCTTCAGCGAAAGGCGCAGCCAGTGGTTCCGATTGGCGCCTTCGTTGCGCAGCAGCACGGCGGGACCGTGATTCTGTGTGATCAGAAGGTCGGTCGTGCCGTCGCCATCGTAATCGCCGGTAATGATGGCGCGGGGCTCTTTGAGTTGGATTTTGTCGAGGCCGACATCGGCAGTGACATCCTTGAAACCGTCCGCCCCGAGATTACGGAAGAGGCGCACTTCATACTTCGGTTCTTCGCCCTTGAGTATCGCTCTCTGTCCAACAAAAACCAGATCGACCCAGCCGTCGTTGTCGTAGTCGAAGGCCGCCACGCCCCAGCCGCGCTGCCAGTCGTACTCTGGTAGTCGAACCTGCTCGAACCCCTTGCCTTGATTGTTGCGCCAAAGAGTGATCGCATCACCAAATTCCGTGAAGGCGAGGTCCATCCATCCGTCGTGGTTGAAGTCGAGTGGCGCGACGCCAACAGTCACCCCTGACTCGATTGGTAACAGTTGATGGAATTTTCCTTCTCTCGGATTTTCGAGGATAACCGGTGATTTGTGGTCGTACAAGCCCATGGCGCCGCGTCCACATGCATCTCCGGTTGTCACAATGTCTACTGCTCGATCATTGTTGAAGTCGGTGCCAATCGCAGCGTCGGTGGAGTTCAGGCCCTTGAGATCGGTGGTTTCGGTCACATCAGTAAACGTACCGTTTCCATTGTTGCGCCACATCATATTGTTGCCTGGGAGCGAGATTTTCTTATCGAAGCAAGTCCCAATGCTTTCTGAGGTCGATCGAGTGGCGTAGAGATCGAGATCGCCGTCATGGTCGTAATCGATGAAGGTGAGACCCATGATTTCCGAGCCTCGCGCGGGTTCCTTGGACGGCGTCGAATCGGTCTCGGTGCTAATTCCAGACTGTTGCGTCACATCTTTAAAGGTGCCGTTCTTCTCATTGTGAAGAAGGAGAATGCGATTGCCGAGACTCACCGCAAGGTCCGTGAAGCCGTCGTTGTCATAATCTCCCGCAGTGCAGGAAATTGCCGGCCCGTACCGTTCCAAACTGGCTTTCTTGGTCACGTCTTCAAATTTGCCGTTTCCGAGATTGTGGTACAGCGACATCGAGCCCTGAGTTCCGTTGCCCGGTAGGAATAGATCGATGTTTCCATCATTGTCGTAGTCCAGAAAACACGCACCTGGACCGGTGAACGACGCGCCGTCCTTGGTTGGTCGAATGGAAGGCTTCGACATTATTCCAGCCTCTTTTGTTACATCTACAAACCTAACCTTGATTTGCGCCGGCGCTTTCAATACCGCCGAGGGCGATTCAACCGCCCGCGAATATTTCCCCTGCTCGCCATAAGCGAGGCTCATGGGCGCGCCGATTCTGTTTTGCGTGATGTATTGGAATTTTTTCAAATGCTCGCGGGCATGGTCGAGGTCGGTCGACTGCTGGTAAGCACGCGACAGGCCGAACTCGGCGGAGGCGTGTAGCGGGTTGAATTGGAGGGCATGCTGGAAGGCGTCGATGGCCTGCGGAAATTGTTTGGCCTGTACGTAGGCTGTGCCCAGGAAATACCAGGTGTCGGCGTCACTGGCATCGAGTTCGATGACGTGCTTGAACGCGTCGATCGCGCCCTGAGCCTCGCCGGTATTCTTGGCGAGCAGGCCGAGGTTGTACCAGGCGTTCGGAATCCTGGGATCCTGCTTGAGCGCATCTTCGAGTGCCGCTTTGGCTTCATCGATTTTCTGCAGGTTCAAGAGCGCGATGCCCTCGTTCAGGCGTGCGATTGCCAGCTTTGGATCGAACTCGGCCGCTTGCCGGAAGGACTTGAGTCCCTTTTCGAAAAGCTGCTGGTTCATGTAGGCTGCGCCCAAATTGTTCAGGCGAGCGGCCTCGACAGGATTCACTTTCGATGAAGTTTGCGGTGCCGTGGCGAACAGGCCGAATGCGGCCAGGAGGGTGCCAGCGAGGACGACAGAAATTCGGGGAGTCATTGATAAGGAATTTAACCACAAAGGGCACGAAGCTACACTACGGAAACCCTGCTGTGATTCATTTCGCGGGCTTGCCGTACGGCCGGCTTGCAATCACGCCCTTGGCCTCCTGGACTGTTACAGTTTGTCCAGCAGCGGTGTTCGATAGCTGATCCACCTGCCCGCTGGGCCATTGAATTTCAATTGCGTCGGCTTTGGTTTGCGCGCCCAGGCCGAACGTGAGCACCAGTTCACTCTGCGAAAGATAGCTCGAGCCGGAGCGCAGCATCTTCGATTGTTTGTCGCCTCCCGAGATGACGCGCACGACGGCGCCGATGCCGTCACGGTTTGACTTTGTTCCTACCAGCTTCAGACGCAGGCTGTGATTTGAGCCGCCCTCGTTGTGGAACAAGAACGCCGGGCCGGAATTGGTGGTGATGAGAACATCGAGGAAGCCATCGTTATCGATATCGGCGTAAGCCGCGCCACGGGCCACTCTGGGTGCGGCAAAAGTCTGGCCCATCTGCGCTGTAACTTCCTGAAACTTGCCTCCGCCGAGGTTGCGGAAAAGATGGGAGGGTTCGGCGTAGCTGACGCGCTTCTGCACGCGCTCGATCTGGTCTTCGATGTGACCATCGGCGACGAAGATGTCGGGCCAGCCGTCGTTGTCGTAGTCGAAGAAGAAGCAACCGAATCCAAGCGTGACCAGGGTGGCCCGCCCCACTTCGGATTGCGGAGCTTCGTCGACAAACAGGCCGTTGCCTTCGTTGTGATAAAGCGAGACCATTTGATTAGCGAAGTTGCTGATGATGACGCTGGGGTGACCGCTGCGGTCGTAGTCGGCAGCGTCGGCGCCCATACCGGCGCGGGCCACTCCGTCTTCGCTGAAGGCGATGCCCGACGGAACTCCCCGCTCTTCGAAAGTTCCATCTTTCTTGTTTAGGTAAAGCTTGTTGGGCTGCGTATCGTTGGCGATCAGGATGTCGGGCCAGCCATCCGCGTTGTAATCGAGGATAGCGACACCCAGGCTTTTCGAAGTCGGATCGCCGAGGCCCGCTTTCTGCGTGGCATCTTCGAACTTGCCGCCGCCGAGGTTGTGCCACAAGCGGACCGATGTTCCCTTGTAGGATTCCGGAGTGCAATAAGATTTGTGTGCGCCATCGAGTGTGCAATAGAGATCGGTCTGCTCGGTCCAGCGCACGTAGTTCGCGACTACGAGATCGAGTTTGCCGTCGCGGTCGTAATCGACCCAGGCGGCGCTGGTCGAAAACTCATTCGGTCCCCACATTCCCGCGGGCTTCGTTACTTCCGTGAAAGTGCCGTTGCCGTTGTTGTGAAAAAGATGGCTCTGACCCAACGTGGTAATGAAGAGGTCGTCGAAGCCGTCGTTGTCGTAGTCGCCGACCGCAACTCCCAGTCCGAACATGGGCACGGCCAGTCCGGCCTGCCGGGTTACGTCGGTGAAGGTTCCATTGCGATTGTTGTGGAATAGCTTTGGGGTCGTGGCTCCGGCATGGGCATGCCCGGGCCAGTCTTCGCCATTCACCAAAAGAATGTCGGGATAACCGTCGTTGTCGTAATCAATGAAGGCGCAGCCTGGGCCCATCGTTTCAGGCAGCCACTTTTTTCCGAATGCGCCGTTGTTGTGGGTGAAGTGAATTCCAGCTTGCGTGGTGACGTCGCGGAAAGTCTGCTGCGCGTTCGCCGTGATCGCCAAAAACAAAATCCACCACAGAGGCACAGAGACACAGAGAAAGCCCGAAGGGCAACGCTTCGTCTTTTCTCTGTGACTCTGTGACTCTCTGGTGAAATGCACTTTAACGGCCTTCACTATTTTGAGCCTCCAGCAAGTGCGGCCGAAGCAGCCTCGTTCATGCGTTTGGGATGGAGCAGCGGCAGCGGTACTGAGACGTGCTCATGAATTCCCTGGCGTTCGTTGTTGTCTTCGGGATGCAACTGACGATACGGACCTGTAATCGCCTGGGATGATTCGTCCGCCTTAAATCGCATGTAGCGCGCCTCGTGTTCTTTTGCCAGACTGGCATCCCCCAGGCCGCTATAGCACAGCATCAGATTGTAATGTGCCTGCAGGTCTTCGGGATCGATTTTCAGAACGGATTGCAAAGTCTTCGCCGCGTCAGAGTATTTGCGTTGCAGGAAAAGAATACGGCCAAAATCATTGAGGGCGACGCGGTCGCGCGGATACTGGGCGAGAACGATGCGCAGACGGGCAGCAGCGCCCTCATAGTTTCCATCCGATCGCAGCACTCGAGCATAAAAATAGTTGGCCCGGGCAAGATTTGGAGCCAAAGTCAGCGCCTTCTCGAGCACAGTGCGCGCGCGCTCCATATCGCCCTCCTGCACGGCGCAGCGGCCTATGTTCACCCAGCCGTCAGGATTGGCAGGATCGGCCTCCGTCACTTTCTGGAACGCCGCGGCAGCTGCCTTCAGATCGCCCTGCAGGAACAAACCTATTCCGTAATCGTTCCAGCGTTGCCACTCCTCCTTCTTCACAATGGTCTTCGGCTCAGGGGCGGGAGCGTTGTGCGCGACCACCGGCAGCGTCACTTCGCTCTCCGCGACCGCGACGATGGGCACGTCGGGAATTTTTTCCTGCTTCGCCGAAACACCACTCAGCGATGCTGTGAACACGGTTGGACGGTCGTCGTAGTCGGGTGCAACCGAGTTCGGCGATGCTGGGTCGGGCTTGCCCGCAAACGCCTCATGCGTCCCATACCACGAGAATTTGCGATAGCACAAGCGCGCGTGGAGCGTGATCTTGTTGCCGGCATTTTCAGGAATCGTCATGCGGTAGTGCACCGTATCGGCCGCGCCAGGCGGTATCAGCCGCACATACACGACAGCGCGCGTCGCCCACGCATTCCGCTTGTTAATGGGATTGCCATGCGCATCCACTTGTAATGACCGGTAGAAATGCGCTCCCTTTTCTACCGGACCTTTGCCGCCATCCTCAACCATGCCGCTCCAGAAAATGGTCTGGCCTTTATCGTCCGTCCCCTTAAGCTCAAGCCAAGTGTCGTAGGCATCGACGGTGCCGCCGGGGAAAAAGTGCCCAACTTTTTTGGTGCGGACCACAACATCCACTCGCACAGTGTCGCCCCGGCGCAGCGCGGGCTGTACACGGTTCAACGGAGCAGTCACCGGCGCAACTTCCCCGCCCGCTCCGGGAGTAATTTTGGTTTCCGCTTCTTCTCCTACTGCGAACGTTGTGGCCAGCTCTGATTGGCTGCTGGCGCCCGACTTCAGCTGAGTCTGTGCCGGTGACACAGCAAAAATATCTACCGTGAGAGCGCCGCTCGTTAGAAATGCTTCGGTGAGCTTGAGCTGTGCTGCATCTTCGTTCGCCGTGGGCACCGCGGTGTTGGCTCCTGGGAAGCGATGGGAGTGCACCACGCCGTTAATATTTCCCGCGTCATGCGACGATTCGGCGGGCATATGACAATCGGCGCACTGCTGGGGCTTGGGCGGATAGTAGAACGAGCGCGCGCCTTCTCCGGAAACCCCGCTGGCCTGCCAGTTGTCATATTCGTTGAAGCCGCGGAACCAGCGATAATGATTCACCGGCACATCGAGATGCACCTTGTGGCAAGTGGAGCAGAACTCCGCAGTTTGCGTCTTCATGAATGGCTTGAGGAAGACGCGCCGGTGCGGCTCGGGATTCAAACGAATCACAAAATCGTGCAGCGCGCGCGCCACCGGATTCTGGTTGGCAGCAAGCTCGTGCAGCTTGGGATACTCAAGGTAGAAATCTCCCTGGCCCATGGTGCTCTTCACGTCGGCAATCGAGTGGCACATCATGCAGCCCAGGCCGGCCTGTGACTCCGGTCGGTGTACGATCTGTTTGATCGGAGTGTCCATCAAGCCGCTGTAAAGCAGAGCCGGATCGTGGCATCCACCGCACCACTTCGAGGGCTTGGTGCCGACCGTATCCTGCATGTACTCGATCGACTTGCGGTACCACTGATTGTTGAACGAAGAGAAATGATGGGCCGAACTGAACCACTGGTTGTAGATATCTTCGTGGCAGCGCTTGCAGGAATCCGACTCCATGAAAAACTTGCTGGGGATCTTCTGTTTGCCGTAAACCTGCGCGGAACTGGGAAAGAACGACCCTTCGGGACCATCGCCCTCGTCATTCATATTACCCGGCGGCATGGTCGGATTCTCGATGCGGGAGCGGGTCTGCCAACTCTCGCGGATGTAGCGAGCGCCGTAACCGACGCCGGCCAGCACCATCAAACAAATTCCGGATCGCACGATCTGCTGGGCAGCATTCGCCGGCAACGACGAACGCTGCCCAAGTTTATCGGCGCTGAGCAGCCCGACGCCGACCAGTGAGACGACAATGTGAAGAAAAAGCCACTTCCACTCAGTGCGCGCAGTGCCGGTTTTGATGAGGATGAGTCCGAGAATGGCACTCGCGGCGACAAGCATCCAGCCCGCGCGCGCCACAAAGCTTCCGTTCCGTAAAAGGCGGAATAGCGTTGCGACGAGCAGAATCGCAGTAATAATTCCCGCGAAGGCGTGCAGCAGCACTACAACGGCATAGCAAATGTTCGCTTGCGGGAATGCGTACAAGTACGCCGCCGACATCACAAGGAACATCAGCAGCCAGGGCAGAGCCCGGCCCGCGAAACCACCGGAGCGTGAGTCTTCTCGCATCGGGACCCAGAGGATCAACGTGACGGACTTCAGTCCCACCTTGACTGAAATCGCGTGCGAACCACGTTACTTACACATGGAGTACTGGGGAAATAGTGTAAACATACTACTGGAATGCTCCATAAGGATTCAGGTAATCGGCGGGACTCTCCACGCATTGCATTCCTTCTCCAATGCGAAAGCGACGGCCAGCACTTGCTCCTCTTCCCACGGCCTGCCCACGATTTGCACGCCGATCGGCAAGCCCTTCGCCGAGCGGCCCACGGGAACTACTGCGGCAGGATTGCCCAACAGGTTGAAGAATTCCGTATAGCTCCACGCATCAAGATAGTGGACGGTCCTGCCTTCCGCCTGCCAACTGCGCTCGCCGTGCCGAAACGCTGGGATCGCCGCCGCCGGACACAACAATATGGGATACCTCTCCATCTGCGTGAAGAATCTAGCCCGCAGCAGATCGCGCTGGATCCAGGCATCAAGCAGGGTCTCGGCGGTGAGGGGCGGCTCGGCTGCGGACCACTCCAGAAACTCCTTCAGAATGGGACTTACATCGGACTCTCGGCCCTTGAACATCGGCCGCAAAAGCATCCCGCCAGCGATCAGGAAATACTTCTGCCAAAGTTGCCGCGCGTCTTCGAGTCCTCCGGGCTGAAATCGTTCCACTTCAAAGCCAGCGCCGCGCAAGGCTTCGGCGGCGGTGCGTACAGCAGCGGCGATTTCGGGCGTGACCGGCGTGCGGCCATCGTCTTCGAAATATCCAATCCTCAATTTCCTGGGCTCATCCTCGCTGGGCCAGCGCATCGGCACCGGCGCCGCGCAGGTATCGCCAATGTCCGGACCCTGCATCACCTCGAAGAGAAGCTTCAGGTCGGCTACTGTACGCGCCATTGGTCCGACGACGCCGATCAGGGCAAATGGGCCCACCGCCAAGGGAAATTGTCCGGTCGCGGGGATCCGTCCGGGCGTCGGCTTCAGGCCGCAGATGCCGGTGAAATGAGCTGGGACGCGGATCGAGCCCCCGCCATCGCCTCCGACGCCGCCAGCAGACATGCCTGCGGCAATCGCCGCCGCCTCGCCCCCGCTCGACCCTCCGGGCGTGCGCTCGAGATCCCACGGGCTGTTAGTGCGGCCATAGAGCGCATTGTCCGTCTCCCACGCCATGTGCAGTTCAGGGGTGTTGGTTACACCCAGCACGATCGCGCCCGCCTCCCGCAACCGCGCTATCAGAGGCGCATCTTCAGCAGGTAGATGTCCGGCACGCAGCCGTGTACCCGACTCGCAACGCAAGCCCGCCACGCTGATTGAACTTTTGACGCTGATTGGAACACCGTGGAGAGAACCGGGCTTTTCTTGTTTTATGACAGCAGTCTCTGCATGGCGAGCGGCTAGCCGCGCGCCCTCCGAATCGACCTGAACAAATGCATTGAGGAGTGGATTCAGTTTGTCGATCTGCGCCAAGTGTGCCTCGACAAGTTCGACTGGTGATATTTTCCTCCTGCGGATTTGCTCAGCCATAACCACGGCTGGCAGAAAGATTAACTCGTCCATGAAGTCTTTCTCCGCACAGCGTGGTCTAGTATTGCCTTCTCGCCCGTGGTGAGTGCGCGGCAGTCACCTTTTGCGAGATCGCCCAACTGAAGCGGCCCGATGGCGGTGCGGACCAGTCGCAATACTTCGACGCCCATTGCCTCCATCATTCGGCGGATATGTCGGTTCTTGCCTTCCTCGAGAACGATCTCAAGCCAACAGTTCTTCTCTCCCGCACGTAAGCGGCGAGCATGTTTCGCTCGCAATATTTCGCCGCCGTTCACTTTTGCGCCACGAACCAGCGTTTGGATAAACTTCTCGTCGGCGATTGTTCCGATCTGCACCTGATAAGTCTTGGGCAGATGCGTCTCCGGATCGGCGATGTGTGCGCCCCACTCGGAATCGTTGGTCAGCAACAGCAATCCCTCGCTGGCCTTGTCCAACCGGCCAACCGGCGCGACCCAGGGGAGGTCTTCTTCCGAGACATTCCTCGTAAAAGATCCTCCGCTCAGCAACGCATAGACCGTTTCCCTGCCCTTCTCGTCAGATGCAGTCGTCACCACGCCGCGAGGCTTGTTCAGCATGAGATAGATTTTCGGTCGCGTCTCAACCACTCTGCCATCGACCGCAATCTGATCATCCTTCGGGGAAACCGGAGTCTCCGGATCGCGTCGAACCTTTCCATTCAGACTGACCCGGCCGGCGCGGATTAACTCCGCCGCGCTCGACCGCGAGCAGTAGCCGAGCTTCGACAGAGTACGCGACAGGCCAACGCGTCGGTCTGCTTTGATCTCCTTCACCGGTTCATCCTAACTGAGGAACCAAGTCACCACGAAGGAGCGAAGTCACTCGAGGGAAGATTCATGAGTTCTGACTTCGTGTACCTTCTTGTCCTTTGTGGTTTTCGCTTTGCAGCAAGTGCCGTAACCCATCTGAGCTTGATAGGATGTTCATTGAGTGACCGG